>SXGT01856154.1_pt1 | contig 10862 bp, 8 predicted proteins | sample 3176221 | NCBI WGS metagenome assembly SXGT01 (sample SAMN11356862, study PRJNA531348) | freshwater metagenome | isolation source: freshwater sample F1-120 | place: China: Fuxian Lake, Yuxi | collected 2017-12-25
AGCAGGTAGCGCGGGTCGGGATGGATCTCGAGCTTCACCCACTTGGGCAGGCCCGCCGCGGCCGCGAGCCGCGCGAGGCGCACGGCCTCCTCGGCATTCATCGCGCCCGAAGTGTTCGGCAACAGGAGATACTTCTTGGAATCAATGAACTCGAGAATGTTGGCGAACGGGTCTTTCTTCCCGCTCAAATCGGCACGCCGTAACGCCACGGTGACGACCTCGGTGCCGCTGGCGGCGAGCGCATCGCGCATCGCCTCGGGCGAGGCGAACTTGCCGGTCCCGAGGAAGAGGCGGGAGCGGAACATGCGGCCGGCGATGGTCAGCGGACGATGGTCGAACGACATCGCGCGTAGGCTACGCCGAGCTGCCGCACGAGTCGAGAGTCGAGTAGGCGCGGGCAATTGACTGGCCAAATCGCGCTGCGGAGTTAACCTGTGCCATGTTTTTAGGGCGAGGTAACCCATGAGCAATCCGTTCCCAAAAATGTTCGCGTTGCGGCAGGACTTCCCCGCTACGCCGCCGTTTGACATCGCCGCCGCTGTACCTCGCGAACTCGCGCCATCAATCCAGCAACTCCGCCCCGGCGCAAAAGTCGCTGTGGGCGTTGGCAGTCGCGGCATCACGAACCTCGCCCTCATCGTTCGCACGACGTTGGAAACACTCCGCACCGCGGGTGCCGAGCCGTTCATTCTCCCCGCGATGGGCAGCCACGGCGGCGCCACGCCCGAAGGCCAACGCGAATTGCTCGCCGAATACGGCATCACCGAGGCGGCGATGGGCGTTCCAATCCGTGCGGCGATGGAAGCCGAACAGGTCGGCGTGACGGACGAAGGCGCGCCGGTCCTCGTCAGTACCGAGGCGCGGCAGGCCGATGCCATTCTCGTAATCAACCGCATCAAGCCGCACACCGATTTCAGCAGCGACACGCTTGGCAGCGGCGTGCTCAAGATGCTCGTCATCGGCCTCGGCAAACGCGCCGGCGCGACCGCGTTCCACATCGCCGCCAGCCGACTCGGTCACGAACGAATGCTTCGCTCCATCGCCCGCGTCATCCTGCGCGCCACGCCGGTGCTCGGCGGACTCGGCATCGTCGAGGACGCCCATCACCAGACCGCTCGGCTCGCCTTTCTTCCTGCCAATGAAATGGAAGCCCGCGAAGCGGCATTGTTCCGCGAGGCGAAGGCGCTCATGCCGCGGCTGCCTTTCGATGAAGTGGACCTGCTCATCGTGGATCGTATCGGCAAGAACATCAGCGGCGCGGGCATGGACCCGAACGTGGTCCGGCGCGGCGTGCAGGGCTACACGTCGGACCTCGCCCTCCTGCAGCAATCGCCCGTCGTGCGGCGCATCTTCGTGCGCGACCTCACACCCGAGACCCACGGCAACGCCATCGGCATCGGATTGGCCGATGCGACCACCGCGAGGCTTGTGGCCGGCATGGACAAAAATTCCACGTACATCAACGCGCTCACCTCGCTCACGCCGCAATGCGCCAAAATTCCGGCCAGCTTCGAGACCGACCGCGAAGCGGTGGCGCGTTTGATTGAAACGCTCGCCACCGGCGAACCGGCGCGGGCGAAAATTGTCCGCATCGCCGACACGCTCTCGCTCGCGCACGTCGAGGTTTCCGAAGCGTACCGGGCAAATCTGCCGAATCATCGCGGCCTGACCGCGCTCGGTTCCTCAAGTGAGATGGCCTTCGACGCAGCGGGCAATCTCCTCCCGTTACGCTGACAATCTGGAAATAATCTGTCCGGTCCGAATCGAAAAATGAAACGCACCGCCCTCTCCGCCCTCGCCCGTCGCACCGCGCAACCGCCCATCTCGTGGCTGATGCAGATGGCGCTCACGCGGCCGAAACTCATCTCGCTCGCCGCCGGCTTCACCGACAACCCGTCGCTGCCGGTGCGTGCGACGCGGCGGTTGTTGAACCAACTGCTCGCCTCACCTCGTACGGGCCAACCCGCGCTGCAATACGGTGCCACCGCCGGCGACCCCGAACTGCGCCAACTCACAGCCGCGCATCTGGCGCAGCAGGATGGCGCGCGACCCAACGCCGCGGCCTATTCGCCCGACCGCCTCATCCTCACGCACGGCTCGCAGCAGTTGCTCTACATGGTCACCGAAGCGCTGTGCGACGAAGGCGACATCGTGCTGGTCGAAGACCCGACCTACTTCGTCTATCTCGGTATCACGCAGAGTCGCGACCTCCGTTGCCGGGGCGTGCGATTGGAGTCGGACGGGGTGGATTTGAAACACTTGGAGGAAGTGCTCGAGTCGCTGAAAAAACGCGGCGAGCTGCGCCGCGTGAAAATGCTCTATCTCGTGAGTTACTTTCAGAATCCGACCGGCGCGACGACGAGTTTCGAGAAGAAGTCGGCGGCACTCGCGCTGCTGCGGAAATACGAGCGCGCCGCAGGACACCCGATCTATCTGCTCGAGGACGCCGCATATCGCGAACTGCGTTTCGCGGGCGAAGACATCCCTTCCGCGCTGACCGCCCGCGGTGCGGCGGACCGCGTGATCTACACGAGCACGTTCAGCAAACCGTTCGCCACCGGCATCCGCGTCGGTTACGGCGTGCTGCCGGAGCCCGTGTTGACGGCCGTGATGCGTATCAAGGGCAACCACGATTTCGGCACGGCAAACCTCCTGCAACGGCTGCTCGCGCGCGCGTTGGCGACCGGCGAGTACGACCGGCACCTCGTCGCGCTACGTCGGCGCTACGGGCGCAAGGCGCGCGTGATGGCCGAGGCGATCCGCGAGCATTTCCCCAGCCACGTTGAGTGGGCAATGCCCGAAGGCGGTCTCTACATCTGGGCGCGGTTGCCCAAGAATGCGCGCAGCGGCGTGGAATCGAAACTGTTCAAGACCGGCCTGGCGGACGGCGTGATCTATGTGCCCGGTGCGCTTGGCTACTGCGACGACCGCACGCGGCGCAAGCCGGACCGCGAGCTCCGCTTGAGCTTCGGCGCGGCGAGCGAAGCGAATCTGCGCGCCGGCATCGCGCGGCTCGGACACGCACTGGCGAAGACGCTCTGACGGCGCCGGCGCGGTGAAAAGTTCGTTGGCGCGAAACCGCGTTCATGCTTCACTGCCGTTGCCGACCGCGAAGGATTCACCGGTGAGCGACCATCCGACACGTAAACTTTCTTGGGCTGAACGACTGTTGACGCTGTTGGCTGGGGCAGTCTTCCGTCGGCCCGGCTGGTTCCTCTGGCCGCAAGTGGCGCTGGCCGTCGTCTGCGTCGTTTACACCATCGAGAAGCTCGAATTCCACACCGACCGTAACGACCTCGTCGGCGCGGAAAAGCAGTATCACAAAATCTTCCTCGAGTTCCGCAAGGAGTTCCCGCAGCAGGACAATCTCGTGGTGGTGGCCGAGAGCGAGGCGCCGGAGAAAAACCGGCAGTTCGTGGAGCGGCTCGGCGTGCGGCTGGAGGCGGAGACGAACCTTTTCACCGGCGTCTTTTACAAGCGCGACCTGCGCGTGCTCGGAAACAAGACGCTGCTCTTCGCGCCGATCGAGGAGCTCCGCGAGCTGCGCGCGGCGCTGCGCGAGTACGGGCCGTTCATCGAGACCTTTGCCTCGGTCACGAACCTGAACTCGCTGCTGCGGCAGGTGAACGCGCAGTTCCTCGCTGCGCGAGACAACACCGAAGCGCAGAATCAGCAGTTGACCAAAGCCCTGCCGGCATTGGAGAAAATCCTCGGTCAGGCGGCGGACGCGATCCAGCGCACCGGCCCGCCGCCGCCGCCGGGTTTCGCCGCGCTGCTCGGCAATCCCGAGGCGGTGCAGGAGTTGCACATCACCTTCGCCAGCGGCCGGATTTATCTGGTGGCCGCGCTGGCGGTGAACGCGGATCTGAACGAGGCCGCCGTCCGGCGCCTGCGCGAGTTGGTGGAGATCACGAAGAGCGAAGTGCCCGGCGTGAGCGTGGGCGTGACCGGCGAGCCGGTGCTGGAGATGGACGAGATGGCGCAAGTGCAGGTGGACACCACGCTCGCCACCATCGTCTCGCTCCTGATCACCGCGCTGATCTTCATCTACGGCTACCACGAGACAGGCCGGCCACTGAAGGCCGTGGGCAGCCTCCTCATCGGTCTCGCGTACACGATGGGCTTCACCACGCTGGCCGTAGGTCACCTGAACCTGCTCACCATCACGTTCGCGCCGATCCTCATCGGTCTGGCGATCGACTTCGGCGTGCACCTGGTGACGCGATACGAGGAGGAACTACGCAACGGCAAGAGCGAGTTGCGATCGCTGGAGCTGGCGATGGTGAACACGGGCCTCGGTATTTTCACCGGTTGCCTCACCACGGCCTGCGCGTTCCTCGCGATGGCGCTGACCGACTTCCGCGGCATTCAGGAAATGGGCATCATCACCGGCGGCGGCCTGATCATCTGCCTCGTGCCGATGATGACCGCGCTGCCCGCGCTGCTGCTGCGCGGTCGGCAGAATGCCCTCGACCACGCCGCACCGCCCGTCACCGCTTCAATCCACACGGGTCGGCGCGCGCGCCTCGAACGCTATTGGCTGGATCGGCCGTGGACGGTGTTAGGCTCCACGGTCGCGCTCTGCGTACTCTGTGCGCCGCAGTTCTGGAAGGTCCACTTCGATTACAACCTGCTCAACATGCAGTCGGCCAACCTGCCGGCAGTGCAGACGGAACGGCAGTTGATCCAATCCGCCACGAACTCGGTGCTCTTCGCCGCGGTGGTGGCGGACACGCCGCAACAGGCCTTCGCGTTGGAGGAAAAGCTCCGCAAACTGCCGGCGGTGGCGGACGTAAAATCCCTCACGGAATTCCTCGCCGAGAATCCCGGCCGCAAGCTTAACCTCATCCACGAAATTAAAGCCGTGGCCGCGGCGATCCGCTTCGCGCCGGTGGATCCCACGCCGGTAGACGTGGAGGAACTGAGCCGGACGCTCTACTCCTTCCAAGGCTACGTGGGCGCGGCGATCGGCGAAGTGAAAAAAGTCGGCGACCCGGCGCTGCTCAAGGAACTCCAATCGCTCTGGCACACGATCGACCGGCTGCGCATCCCGCTGCTGGCGAACCGGCCGGTGGCCGCGACGCAGGTCGCCGCCTTCCAGCGCGCGCTACTGGAGGACATCCAGTCCACCTTCGCTGTGCTGCGGGATCAGCATGACCGCGGCGGATTGCGGCCGGAAGAATTCCCCGCCGCGTTGCGCGAGCGATTCATCGGCCGTACCGGCCGGCATCTGTTGCAGGTTTATCCGAAGGGCGACGTGTGGCAGCGCGGACCGCAGCGGGAGTTCGTGGGGCAGGTACGTTCGCTCGCGCCCGAGGCGACCGGCACGCCGGTGCAGCTCTACGAGTACACCGAGTTGCTCAAGACCAGCTACATCAAGGCCGCGTGGTACGCGCTCGGCGCCATCGCGCTGATGGCCTTCATCCATTTCCGGAGCGTGTCCTGCGTCATCCTCTCGCTGCTACCGGTGGCGCTCGGCGCGGCATGGATGATCGGCGTGATGGGCGTGTGCAACGTGGCGTTCAACCCGGCGAACATCATGACGCTGCCACTGGTGATCGGCGTGGGCGTGACCAACGGCATCCACATCCTCAACCGTTTCGCCGAGGAGCAGAATCCCAGCATCCTCGCCAAAAGCACCGGCAAGGCGGTGATCGTCTCGGCACTGACGACCGTGGCCGGCTTTGGCAGCCTGATGCTGGCACAGCATCAAGGCATCGCCAGCCTCGGATTCATCATGGCCGTCGGCACGGCCACCTGCATGCTGGCTGGGCTCACCTCGTTGCCGGCGATGCTGACGCTCTTGACGCAATGGGGTTGGAAGATTAAACGTGTGGGCAGCCAAGCCGCTCCGCCCGACTAGCCACACCACGGGTGTGGTGTAGATTGCACCAGCCGTTCCCCTGTTTTTGAAGATGTCACACATTGTTACAACCTTTCTCGCGCTGTCCGCCACGCTGCTGGCGGGTACTGCAGCGTCCGCCGCGACAAACACCGCCGCCTACGGCCCGCTCTACCACGAGTACCGACTCACGCTGAGTGAGGGCGAGCGCACCGAACTGCTCGGCCCGCTCTGGGGCAGCGAGCGGAGCGCCACCCACGCGCAATGGGCCATCCCCCCACTGCTCTCGCGGCACGCCGACCTCGACGGTGATTTCGAGGAGTACGATTTCCTTTATCCTCTCCTCTCCTACAACCGGACGGGCAAAGAATCCCGCTGGCAGCTTTTCCAGCTCATCAGCTTCTCGACCAGCGGCCGGCAGGATGACCGCACTGTGGACCGCACCACCCTCTTTCCCTTCTACTGGAGCCAGCGTTCGCAAAATGCCGACGAGAACTACACGGCCCTCTTTCCCCTCTACGGCCAGATCAAGAACCGCCTCATGCGCGACGAGATCGAGTTCGTCCTCTTCCCGCTCTACGCGAAGACCCGCAAGCGCGACGTGGTGACGGAGAATTATCTCTTCCCCATCTTCCACACGCGCCACGGCGAGAAACTCGACGGCTGGCAGTTCTGGCCGCTGATCGGTCACGAGAAGAAAGAGGTGACGCAACGCAAAGACGCGTTCGGCGACGTGACGACCATCGGCGGCCACGAGAAATTTTTTGCGCTCTGGCCGCTCTATCACCGCAACCACCTCGGCCTCGGCACCGCCAACGTGCAGACGCACCATGCGCTGCTGCCACTCTTCGCCACGCAACACTCGCCCACGCGCGATTACCAGAGCGTGCTCTGGCCATTCTTTTATCGCACCGAGGACCGCGAGAAAAAGACCGTGGAATACGGCGCGCCGTGGCCGCTCATCGTCTCGACCCGTGGCGAAGGCCAGACCGGCGGACGCTTCTGGCCGCTCTACGGCCACACCCAAACCACGAACAAGACGCGTGAGTTCCTGCTCTGGCCGCTGTACCGCAGCGATCGCATCCACGCCGCCCCGCTTGAGCGCGAGCACCGCCACTACTTCCTTTTTCTTTATCAGGACATTCATGAAAAGAACATGACCACCGGCGCCACGCGCGAACGGCACGCCTTCTGGCCACTTTTCACCCACCGCCGCGAGCTCGATGGGAGCGAGCGCACGCAACTCTTCGCGCCGGTGGAGCCGTTGATGCTCGGGAACGCCGCCATCGAACGCAACTGGTCGCCGCTCTGGTCCATCTGGCGCGCGGAGAAGAACGGTAAGACCGGCGCCACGAGCCAGTCCTTCCTCTGGAACCTCTATCGGCACGAGGAGACGCCGGAATCGAAAAATTGCTCGCTCCTCTTTGGGCTGCTACAGTATCAAGAGGACAAGGAGAGGACGCGCTGGCGGTTGTTCTTCGTGCCGTTCGACACCGACAAGCGCTCCGCACGCCCCTAGCACGGTATGTTCCACGACATCGGCCAAGCCATTCTGCTGCTCTGGCACACGCTTCAGGCGCTGCCGCTTGCATGGCGGCACCGGCGAAAGGTCTTCGACCAGCTTTTCGAGATCGGCAACGCCAGCCTCTTCATGTCCTGCGTCCTCTCGATCTTCATCGGCGGCGTGCTGGCATTGCAGACCGGTCCACTACTGGTCGAACGCGGCCTCGGCAACGTGCTGGGCGGGATGGTCGGCCTCTCGATGTGCAAGGAGCTCGGGCCGGTGATGATGGCCGTGCTCATCGCCGGGCGCATCGGCTCGGCCATGGCCGCGGAGATCGGCTCGATGACGGTCTATCAGGAGATTGACGCGCTGCGCACCATGAACATCAGCCCCGTCCGTTACCTTGTGCTGCCGCGGATGATCGCCATCTGCATCGCGCTGCCCACGCTGGTGCTTTTCGCCATCCTCATCGGCTGGCTCGGCGGCGCGGTGGTCGCGGCCAACAACAGCCTGATTAACGTCCCGTACCAGACTTACTTCAGCAACCTCGAGAACCTCGTCGAGCTGGGCGACCTCGCCAACGGCTTGCTGAAGAGCTTCTGCTTCGCGCTGGTCATCGGCATCGTCTCTTGCCACCAAGGGCTGCAGACCATCGGCGGCCCGCGCGGCATCGGCCGGTCGGTGACCAAGGCGGTCGTGAACTCGATCGTGTTGATCCTGATCCTCGACTACTTCCTCACTCGGATGATGATCAATCTCTGATGAGCGCTCCGAACCCCAGCTCCAGCCGCAGTGTCCGCGTGGAAGTCCGCGGGCTGCGCAAGAGTTTCAACGGCGAGGAAGTGCTGCGGGGCGTGGACTTCCGCGTGGAGCCGGGCGAGATCTTCGTCATCATGGGGCCGAGCGGCAGCGGCAAGAGCGTCCTGCTCAAGCACCTCATCGGCTTGGAGACTCCCGATGTGGGCGAAGTGCTCATCGGCGGCGAATCCATCCAGATGCCCGGCGTGATGGACCGGCACCGGATGGCGATGGTCTTTCAGTCCGGCGCGCTGCTCAACTCATTGACCGTCGGTGAGAATCTCGGTCTGTATCTTTCGGAGCACCAGTTGAAGCCACAACATGAGATTGATGCGATCGTCGCCGCCAAGCTCGAGCTCGTCGGCCTCAAAGGGATGCAGGAACGAATGCCGAACGAGCTCTCCGGCGGTATGAAGAAACGCGCCTCTATCGCGCGCGCGCTGGTGATGGAGCCGGAGCTGATCCTGTACGACGAGCCGACCAGCGAGCTGGATCCGTTGATGGCCGTGACGATCGGGCAGGAGATCGTGAATATGCGCCGGCGCATCCACGCCACCTCGGTCGTCGTCTCGCACGACCGCGACCTCGCCTTCGGTATCGCCGACCGCATCGCCATCATGCACCTCGGCCGCATCCTCTGTGTCGGCAGCGCGAACGAGATCCGCGCGACGACGAACCCGGTCATCCAGGAATTCTTGAACGCGAACTTCAAACCCGTCTAATGGAGAGAGACCTATGAAAAACACCCTCGAGACCCGCCTCGGCATCTACTTCGTGCTGGTCGCCTTCGCCGGCGTCCTCGTGCTGGAACTGTCCGGCATCGGCCTCTTCAAGCGCGGCTACACGCTACACGGCGACTTCCTCAACGCGCAGGAGCTCAAGGTCGGCGACCCGGTGAAGATGGCCGGCGTGCAAGTCGGCCGCGTGGAGAAAATCGGCTTCCACGAGAACAAGGTCCGCGTCTCGATGCGCCTGACCCGCGAAAACCAGATCCGCACGGATAGCATCGCCACCGTCAAGTTCAGCGGCTTGATGGGCCAGAATTTCATCTCCCTCACCCTCGGCAGCGCCGTCACGCACTTCAAAAGCGGTGACGTGCTCAAGACCACCGAGCAGCCTGACCTTTCCTCCCTGATCGCCAAGCTCGATGGGGTCGCCGGCGGCGTCGAGAACCTCACCAAGACCTTCAGCGGCGACAGCATCCAGAATATCCTCGGCCCGATGACCGATTTCCTGAAGCAGAACAACCCGCGCTTCGCCATCATCTTCGCCAACCTCCAGCGCGTCTCGCAGGACATGGCCGACGGCAAGGGTACCCTCGGCAAGCTCATCAGCGACGATGTCCTCCACAACTCCCTCCTCGCCAGCTCGAAGGATTTTCAGGCCGCCGCCAAAGACTTGCGTGGGCTGGTTCCCGATACCAAGAACACCCTCACCGAAGCCAAGGCCATGCTCACGGATGCCCGCGGCGCCATCGGCGCGACGAAAGACACGATGGGGGAAGCCAAGAAAGTCGTCAGCGAAATCAACGACGGCAAGGGCACCCTCGGCAAGCTGGTCAAAGATGAGACGCTTTACAAGGAAACCACGCAGGCGATGACCGATCTCCGGGAGATCCTTCAGAAGATCAACCGCGGTCAGGGTTCCATCGGCAAACTCGTCAACGACGACAGCCTTTTCAAGAATGCGAAGATGACCCTGCAGAAGGTGGACAAAGCCACCGAAGGTCTGGAAGACCAAGGCCCGCTGAGCGTCATCGGGATTCTCTTCAACGGGCTCTTTTAGGCGCGGGAAAACCCGCGACAGTTCCACCGATCTGCCTAGTTAGTAAGTCCCAGCCGGGCCGATTTTCCGGGTCGAAACGCTCCAGTCGAAGAAGAGGTAGTTGCGCACGTTTTCGTGCGAAGGTCCGTCCGGCAACTGTCCCCGCCATGTGTTCGCCGTGCTGGTGACGTTCACCTTGTCCACCTCCGTCACCGCCCAGACGGAGGAAACCCCATACTGCGCCACCTGATCCATCGTCAGCGGCATATAGGTGACCGCGGGGGGATTGAGCATACCCGGATAGCCGAACGGAGGCCGAGTGATCCCTCCCGAGTTGGCGTTCGCACCGGTCTGGGTCACGGTGTAGTCCTGCCGGTTGGCGATGTTGGTCACGTTTGCCGCCGCGTTGATGAAGCCGGGGCAGAAGAATACGTCGGCCTTTTGAGTCGTCGCCGAAGGAGCGGGCAAACCGAGATAGGTCGCTATGTAGAATATCAGACTATTCGTTGATCCTGAGGTGTAGCTGGGCTGCTGTCCGGACCACAACAACCCCGGCAGGCGGTCGTTGAAATCATGCACGTACATGCCCAAGGCCAGTCCCGCCTGTTTCAGGTTGGAAACGCACTTGGTCTGTTTGGCCCGTCCTTTGGCCTTCCCCAAGGCCGGCAGCAACATGCTCGCCAAAATGCCGATGATGGCGATCACCACCAACAGCTCGATAAGCGTGAAGCCGACGCGAAATGCGTGAGGGCGACGCACCAGCAGGTTCAGTTCTTTCATAAAAAGGGTTTAATTACTGATCGACTGGAAAGAGAGCAAGACGCCTGCCAACCGATAGCCCCGCGCCTCTTCTTGCCAAGACATTGACGGGGAACCGTTCAACCCGCCTTGGAGCCAAGCCCGAGCCACCCGCCACAGCTTAGCACCGCCTCAACGACGTCCGGCAACCGCTCC
>SXGT01100668.1_pt1 | contig 10861 bp, 9 predicted proteins | sample 3176221 | NCBI WGS metagenome assembly SXGT01 (sample SAMN11356862, study PRJNA531348) | freshwater metagenome | isolation source: freshwater sample F1-120 | place: China: Fuxian Lake, Yuxi | collected 2017-12-25
CACATCTCGCGGCTGGGCAGGAAGCCGTGGATGCCCGCGTCGGTGCACACCGAGAGGAATCGCTCGCGCAGCAGCGAGTTGGCCGCCACGCCCCCACCGAGCACGAGCCCCTTCGCGCCCACCTGTTCGGCGGCACGCCGAGCCTTCTGCACCAGCACGTCCACCACGGCCGCCTGGAACGAGGCGGCGACGTCGGCGGTGGACACGTCGGGGTGCTTGCGCACGTGGTTCATCACCGAGGTCTTCAGGCCGCTGAAGCTGAAGTCGCGCCCGTCGTGCAGCATCGCCCGCGGGAAGTGGATGGCCTCGGGGTCGCCGTGCACGGCCTCGCGGTCGACGGCGGGTCCGCCCGGGTAGCCGAGACCGAGGAACCGCGCCACTTTGTCGAACGCCTCGCCGGCCGCGTCGTCGATGGTCTGACCGAGCAGCCGGTAGCGGCCGTGGTCCTGCATCTCGACGAGCATCGTGTGACCGCCCGACACCAGCATCACCACGAGCGGGAACTGCAGCGTGGGATCCTCCAGGAAGGCGGCGTACAGGTGCGCCTCCATGTGATTCACGCCGATGAACGGCACGTCCCAGGTGAGCGCGAGCGCCTTCGCGGCCGACACGCCGACGAGCAGCGCGCCGATGAGCCCGGGCCCGACGGTGCACGCCACGGCATCGATGCGCTCCGGCTCGACGCCGGCCTCCACGATGGCGCGGGCCACCATCGGGTTGAGCAGGTCGAGATGGGCGCGGCTGGCGATCTCGGGCACCACGCCGCCGTACTGCGCGTGCAGGTCGACCTGCGTGCTGACGGCGCTCGACACGACGTCGTAGCCGCCCATCACCAGCGCGGCGGCAGTCTCGTCGCAACTGGTCTCGATGCCGAGCACGAGGGTGCGGTCGTCGACGATCATCGTGCTGCCTCCGGGCAGAGCCGGCGGAGGCGGTCGCGATAGTCGGCCTCGCCGATGTCGCGTCGCCACATCACGATGGCGTCCTCCACGTTCTCGTAGTAGTTCTTGCGGATGCCGGCCGACTCGAGGCCGAACCGTTCGTACAGCGCCTGCGCGCCGGTGTTGCTGACACGCACCTCGAGCGTGAGCCCGGTGCTGCCCCGTTCGATGGCCGCCCAGGCGAGTTCGGCGAACAACCGTGTGGCGACACCCTGGCGCTGGAAACTGGTCGCCACGGCGATGTTGGTGACGTGCGCATCGTCACCCGCGTAGAGCATGCCGGCATACCCGGCGAGCTGCTTGCCGTGCAGCGCGGCCAGATAGGTGCGCTCACCCCGCCGCATCATCTCGAGTTCGCTGTGGAACACGTTGAGCGACCACGGCTTCGGGTACGACGCCTGTTCGATGGGCATGAGCGCCGCGAGGTGACGACGGCGCAACGGCTCGACGATGAGCGCTCCCTGGCCGGGCTTGCCGAGCAGACGCGACAGCACGCTCATGACGCCGCCTCCCGAGTGGCCCAGTTGATCTGCGCATCGGGCGCCCGCAGGTACAGCGGCTGGATCTCCCACGGGTTCACCCAGTCCTCGCGCAGCGCCTTGGCGTGGGCCAGCTGCACGAGCGGCGCTGCCGACGGGTGCGACAAGAACTGCTCGGCGAACTCGCAGCGGATGCTCTCGGCGTCGATCTCGTCGCGGTAGCGCAGCGCGCCGTCGCCGACGCAGATGACGTTCTGACCGCGTGCCAACAGGTCGCCCACGAGATCGTCGACCTTGCCGACGCGCGGCTCGGTGACGCGCTGCACGCCACCCGGCACCGGCCGGTAGAACGCGTAGAACAACTCGCCTTTGCGCGCGTCGATGACGGCGGCGATGGTGCGGTCGGCGTAGCGCAACGGGAACGCGAGCAGGTCGAGCGAGCTGATGCCGATCATCGGTACCCGCAGCGCCTGCGCGATGGCCTTGCCGGCGGCGAGGCCGACGCGCATGCCGGTGAACAGGCCGGGGCCGATGTCGACGGCGATGGCCCCGAACTCGGCGATCTCGATGTCGGCCTGGCGGCACAGGAACTCGATGGCTGGAGTGAGCGTCTCGGCGTGGCGACGGCCACGTGACACCTCGAACTGGCCGAGCACACCTTCGTGCCCGCCGATGGCCACCGACACCTGCTGCGTCGCGGTCTCGATACCCAGGATCAACATGCGTACGCCTCCACGGCCGCGGTGAGGCGGTCCCATCGCAGTGCCCACGACCGGCCGGTGCCGCTGAGCGTGATGTGGCGGACGTCGTCGTCGTCGAGGTCGGCCACCAGCTGCACCAGCAGGTGTTCACCGAGCGACTGTGCCACCACGTCGCCCCACTCGAGCAGCACGATGCCGTCGTACTCCAGCAGCTCGGCCAGGGCCAGGTCGGCCACCTCGTGGTGCGTACTCAGGCGGTAGATGTCGGCGTGGTGCAGGGTGATGCGACCGGCGTCGTAGCTGTGCACCAGCGTGAACGTGGGCGAGGTGATCGGCTCGGTCACCCCGAGCGCCGCACCGAAACCCTTGGCGAACGCCGTCTTGCCGGCACCCATCTCGCCGGCCAACACCACGAGGTCGCCGGTGCGCGACAGACCGGCGATGGCCGCCGCGATGGCGTGGGTGTCGGCGAGCGTCGAAGCGCGCAACTGCAACATGACGAGGTTGATGCTAGAGCGCAGTCACCCGGGGCGGCGTTCCACGCGTGCGGAGATGCCGCACACGATCTCGTAGCCGATGGTGCCCAGCCGGTCGGCCCACTCCGATGCGGTGACCTGCTGGTCGCCCTGGCTGCCGATGAGCACCACGTCGTCGCCCACGGCCACCGGATCGTCGCCGCAGTCGAGCATCAGTTGGTCCATCGTCACCACACCCACGATGCGGCGACGTCGGCCACCCACGAGCGCCTCCCCGCCCGCTGCGAACAGCCGGCGCGGCACGCCGTCGGCGTAGCCGATGGGCACGGTGGCCACGGTGGTGTCGACGTCGAACGTGTGCCGCAACCCGTACGAGATGCGCGAGCCGGCGGCCACGCGCTTCACCATCGACACGCGCGCTCGAAGGCTGAGTGCAGGTTCCAGCCCCAGGTCGCACACCATGCCGTCGACCTCGGGGCCGGGCGAGATGCCGTAGATGGCGAGACCCGGCCGCACCATCGAGTACCGGGCGCGTGGGTGCACGATGGCGCCTGCCGAGTTGGCGGCGTGCACGAGGCGTGGCCGATGACCCGCTGCGCTGAGCGCATCGAGCGCGGCGTCGAACCGGTCGAGCTGCTCACGGGTGAACGGATGGTCGGGCTCGTCGGCGACGGCCAGATGGGTGAACACACCCTCGAAGGTGGCCGCGGGCGACGCGGCGATGGCCTCGGCAAGTGCCACGGCGTCGGCGGGGCGCGCGCCGCTGCGCTGCATGCCCGTGTCGAGCTTCAGGTGCACCGGCACGTCCACGCCGCCCGCTGCGGCGAGCGCGTCGAGATACTCGGTGCGGTACACGGTGAGCTGCAATCCGTGTGCCACTGCAGTGGGCAACTCGTCGTGCGGTTGCTCGGTGAGCACCAGCACCGGCGCGTCGATGCCCGCGGCCCGCAGCGCAACACCTTCCTGCACGAGCGCGACGCACAATCCGGTGGCACCACCGGCGAGCGCGGCGCGCGCCGCGGTGACGCCACCGTGCCCGTACCCGTCGGCCTTCACGACGGCCCACACCTCGACCGGCCACGCCGACACCACGTTCGACGCCAGCCGCCGCACGTTGGCCTCGATGGCGGCCGACGACACCTCGGCCCACGCCCACCGGCTCACCCGAGCGACTCCAGCACCGCCGGAACGTGGTCGGGGATGTCGCTCGCCACGAACCCGTGCACCGCAGCTGATCGAGCGGCGCGACCGTGCAACCACGCCCCGGCGGCCGCAGCGCGGAACGCCTCCACCCCCTGCGCCAGCAACGACCCGACGATGCCGGCCAACACGTCGCCGGTACCGGCGGTGGCGAGCCGCTCGTCGCCGGCGGTGACCACGAGCACGCGCCCGTCGGGATCGGCCACCACCGTGGCCGGGCCCTTCAGCAGCACCACACAGCCGGTGTCGGCGGCCAGTCGCCGCGCCGCGATGAGTCGATCGCCGCCCGGAGGCGTTCCGGTGAGCAACGCGAACTCGCCGTCGTGCGGGGTGAGCACTGTGGGCCGCGTACGGCGCCGCAGCAACGCGCCGGCGCCGTCCGCATTCCAGGCCATCGCGAACAGCGCATCGCCGTCGACCACCGTCGGCAACGGCGCATCGAGCACCACGGCGCGGGTCTGCGACGCCGTGAGATCGTCGCGGCCGATGCCCGGACCGATGACGAGCGCATGGAACCGGTCGAGCGAATCGAGCAGCGTCGTGGACCACGCAGCACCCTGCAGCGGCTTCTGCACCACCTCCACCGGCGCATCGACCACCAGACAGCCGATGCCACTGAGCTGCACCATGCCGGCGCCGCTGCGCAGCGCGCCGCGCGACGTGAGCGCGGCGGCACCGGTCATGCCCACACTGCCCGCCACCACGCGCACGGCGGTGCTCCACTTGTGCGCCGACACGGGCCGCACCGGCACCCACTCGGCCACGTCGGACGGTTCGAGCAGGTGCGCATGCGCATGTGCCGACACCCGGTCGCCGAGGCCGATGTCGGCGAGCTCGAGATGTCCCGCGAGCGCCGCCCCCGGCTGCAGCAGCAACCCCGGCTTCAACGCCTGGAAGGTGACCGTCACGTCGGCCGGCAGCACCGGACCATCGACCGCGCCCGTGAGTGCGTTCACCCCACTCGGGATGTCGACCGCGAGCACCTTGGCGCCACCGACTGCAGGCGGCTGCCAGGTGCCGTGGAAGCCGGTGCCGTACGCGGCGTCGATGACCAGATCGGCCGGTGGCAGCGTGGCCGGGCACTCCGCGGCGAGGTACAGCCGCACGCGAACACCCCGGTCGGCCAGTCGGCGCGCCGCCACTCGCCCATCGGCGCCGTTGTTGCCACGCCCGACGATCACGTTGACCGTGCGACCGTACGTGCCACCCATCAACCGCACGGCCGAGCGGGCCACGGCCGCGCCGGCGCGTTCGATGTAGGTGTGCACGTCGTGCGCCACGGCCATGTCGACGGCACGCATCTCCACGGGCGTCACGATCGGCAGCATCGCTGCGAGCCTACGCCGGTCGGTGTTCGGCGACGACGTGGGCGATGGCCACGAGGTCGGTGTGCGTGATGCTGAGGTGCCAGTGCGTGATGCCGCGATCGATGGCCAGTTCGAGCGCACGACCGGTGATGGCCAGCGACGGCGCACCCGACTCGGCACGCGTGACCCACACCTCGTGAAAGCCGAACGCGCCGAGTCCGAGGCCCATCGCCTTCATGACGGCTTCTCGCGCGGCGAAACGCGCAGCCAGCGATCGCACCGGATCGACCTTCGGCGCCACGTACGCCAACTCCTCGGCCACGAACAACCGCTCGCGCATCGTGAGGGTGCGCTCCAGCGAGGTACGGAACCGTTCGATGTCGACCGCGTCGACGCCCACCCCGACGATCATCGCGTCACCCGTTCAGGGCCGGCGCCAGTGGTCGGCCATGTCGGAGATGGGCAGCACCAGCAGATCGGCCACCGGCACGTCGGCCAACAGGTCGTCGCGGAACGTGCCCTCGGTCTCCGTGACCCAGTCGACCAGACGGTCGTAGCGGCGGTCGTAGCCCTGCAGCACGCCGCGCATCGTGGCAGCGGGCAGGCGATCGTGGAACCGCACGTGCAGCAGCGTGATGCCGGTGCACGTGCCGCCCTTCACCTCGGGCACGAACACCACGGTGCGACCATCGCTGCGACCGCGAGCCACCAGCACTTCCTTCTCGCTGGCCACGCGGCGCTTCGTGCCCAGCAGTTGCGAGTTGGTCTCCACCCGGCTGGGCACGTCGCGCGACAGCCCGCCGCGATCGACGATGGCGATGGTGGCGCCCTGTGCCGGGTCGCCGTCGATGGCGTAGCGGGTGTAGCCCACCACGGCGTCGACCGCCGGGTCGAGGTCGGCCAACACCTTCAACGTGCGATAGCTCAGCCGGTCGCGACCGGCGCCGGCTGCGAGCAACTCCTGCACGAGCGCCCGGTCGAGCACGCCCTCGTCGTTGCGGCTGATGCCGACGGTGACGGTCTTCGCCTGATGCTTGATGGCATCGACCGGCCGGGTGAGCTCCTCGATGGCACGAGTGAGCGCGGCCGTGATGTCGTCGACCAGCAGTCCCGGCGTGGCGATCTTGCCGGTGGCCCGCTGGTACGCCTCGAGCGGCGCATCGGCGGCGAGGTCGCGCAGTAGCCCCACCAGGCGCACGGCCGTGGAGGCCTCGAGGTGCCCGTCGTAGGTGCCGGCGCGCAGCGCATCGATGAACCGATCGGCGTGCGGCACGATGCCGGTGCGCACCACGCGCAGCACGGCGTCGCCGTCGGTCTCGTCGGCCAATGCGTGCTCGATGACCTCACGCGCCTCGCGCAGCGGGCGAGCCGACGCGTCGATGGCGAGCGCCGCCTCGTAGCCGAACAGGTGGCCGGTCATCGCCGACAGCACGAACGCGAGGGACGAGTCGACCGACGGCACGGTGAGCACGGCAGCGGCACCGGCGAATCGCTCGTCGGCATCGGTGGCCACCACGATGGGCGTGGCCTTGTGCGCCTTGTAGATGGCCACTTCCTTCGCGACGTCGTCGGCCGTGCCGCCCACCAGCCCGGCGGCGCACACCAGGATGAGCGGCTCGCTGGACAGGTCGATGTGCTTCTTGTCCTCGGTGACGTCGCAGGCGATGCTCTTGTAGCAGAGCTCGCTCAGCTTGATGCGCACCTCTTCGGCCGCCACCGTGTTGGGCCCGTTGCCGACGATGGCCCAGTAGCGCTTCGCCGGCGCGAAACGACGTGCCGCATCGGCGATGGCCGGGCGATTGGCGATGACCTCCACCATTGCATCGGGCAGCGCGCGCAGCGACGCGAGCAGTTCGTGGCGACGATGTGCGGTACCCATGCCGGCGGCCTCGGCGATGGCGCACGCGAGCAACACACCCGCGGCCACCTGCGCGTAGAACGCCTTCGTGCTGGCGACGCTCATCTCCACGTCGCGACCGTCGCTGGTGTACATCACCCCGTCGGCCTTGTCGGTGAGGTCGCTACCGCGACGGTTCACGATGGCCAGCACGGAGGCGCCACGGCCGCGTGCGAGGTCGACGGTGCGGTTGGTGTCGGTGGTGGTGCCGCTCTGACTGACCGCTACCACCAGCGTGTCGCGCATGTCGAGGCGAAGGTGGAAGCCGGAGAGTTCCGTGGCCGTGATGGCGTCGACATCGAGCGCCCCGACCGTGAGATCGTCGAGCACGGCGGCCATGCTGCTGCCCGCCACGAACGCAGTGCCCTGGCCGATGACCCGCACCTTGGTGATGCTGCCGTCGGCCAGCCGAGCCGCGATGTCGGCGGGGAACGAGCGATCGCCCAGCACCGCACGAAGACCCTGCGGCGTGTCGTGGATGCGTCCACGCAAGGTCTTGCGGAAGCTCTGCGGCGCCTCGCTGATCTCCTTCAACAGGAAGTGCGGCGCCGTACCACGGTCGATGTCGCGCGTGGTGACCTGTGCAGTGACGATCTCGTGCGTACCCACCGGCAGGTCGGTGCCGTCGTACGCCATGCGGCGCACGCCCGCCAGCTCGCCGGCGTGTGCACCCTCGAGCACGAACACCTGACCGCGGCTGCCGGTGCTCGACGGGGTCTCGCCGTCGACGCGCAGGTAGTGCGGGGTCTCCTCCACCACGCCGTACGGCTCGCTGGCCACGATGAACAGGTCGTCAGCAAGCCCCACGTACAGCGCCTGACCACTGCCACGCAACGCCAGGTACACGCTGTCGGGCGAGTCGGCGGCCTGCGCGCCGATGGCCACGCTGCCCTCGAACTCGGCCACGGTGCGACGGAACGACTCGGCGAGGTCGTGCCCCTTCTGCGCGTGCAGCGCCATGACCGCGGGGATGACCTTCGCATCAGTGGTGATGGGACCGGCGATGCGCAGGTGGTGGTTCACCTTGATGTCGGCGTGGTTGTCGACGTCGCCGTTCAGCACAGCCACCGTGTACGGGCACTCCTCGCCACCACGCTGCTCGCTCTGCTCCCCGTTCACCGGGTGACAGTTGGGCTCGGAGATGATGCCCACGCTGGCCCAGCGGGTGTGCCCCAGCACCGACACACGAGCCTCGTGCGAGGCGAGCGCGAGGCGCAGCAGTTGATCGGCACGTACCGCGGCGCGCAACGCCTTCACGTTGTCGCCCAGCTCACCGATCTCGGCGGCGGCCTTGTAGACGAAGCTCAGACACGGGCCCGCCATGCGCACCGAGCCGTTCTGGAACAACGGGTCGGCGAGACGCTCGGCCATCAACGCCGTCACGGCGGGGTCGGCTGCATCGAGGCCGTGGTGCCACACGAACACGTGGATGCCGGCGCTGTCGCGGCCGCGCACCTCCATGCGGTCGATGGCCGAGAGCGCCTGCTGCACGGCCAGGTAGCCGGCCACCGCCGCCACGCCCGGCTCGCGACCGGCGAAGTCGGCCACGGCATCGGCGGTGCGGATGCGGTCCTTGCGCACGGCCCACACCGCGTCGCGCAGGGCGAGCAACTCCGCGTTGGCCGCCTCGATCTCGTCGACGCTGAGCCCGGCGGCGATCTCGAGTTCGAGGTCGCGCGCGGCGATGCGGGCATCGATCTGGTCGAGCCGCGACGTGATGCCGGCCACCAGTTCGCTGCGTCCTGCGAGCGCCAACGCGCCCGGCACACCCTTCAACAGGCGGTCGACCTCGGCCACCGACACGGCGGCATCGACGAGCACCGGGCTGTCGACCGCGCGGTCGAGCAGTTGCAGCAGCTCGCTCGCGGCAGGGACCGACCGGGCTGACGGACGGGACACGATCGCAACGATGCCGCACATATGACGAACAGGTTACCGACGGGTGACCGTGCCCGGGGCGCAGGTCAGCCGAAGCGCTGCTGCACCGCCGCGGCGAGGTGCTGTGCCACGCGCTGCGCCAGGTCGTCGGTGGCGGCCTCCACCATCACGCGGATGAGCGGCTCGGTGCCGCTGGCGCGCACGAGGATGCGGCCGTCGCCCTCGAGCTCGCGCTCGGCGTCGGCGATCTCGGCCGCCAGTTCCTGGGCCGCATGCGGATGGCGCTCGGCCACCTTCACGTTCACCAGCACCTGCGGGTAGCCCACCATCACCTCGGCCGCCAGGTGGGCCAGCGAGTCGTGGTGACCGTGCACGTACTCGGCCAACCGCAATCCGGCCAACAGCCCGTCACCGGTGGTGGCGATGTCGCGGTAGATGATGTGCCCGCTCTGCTCGCCGCCCACGCTGAACCCGCCCTGGTCGAGCGCCTCCAGCACGTACCGGTCGCCCACCGCCGTGGTCACCACGTGCACGCCGGCTGCCTCCATCGCGCGGTGGAACCCGATGTTGCTCATCACCGTCACCACCACGGTGTCGTGGCGCAGTTCGCCGACCTCGCGCAACTGCAGTGCAGCGAGCGCGATGAGTCGGTCGCCGTCGATCACGCGGCCGAGGTGATCGACCGCGATGACCCGGTCGCCGTCGCCGTCGAACGCCAACCCCAGATCGGCGCCGTGCGCCACCACCGCTGCCGACAAGGACGCCGTGTGCGTGGCTCCGCACTCGTGGTTGATGTTGCGCCCGTCGGGCGCGGCGTGGATGACGGTGAGGTCGGCGCCCAGCGCGGCGAACACCGCCGGCGCCACCTGGTGCATCGCCCCGTTGGCCGCGTCGAGCACCACGCGCAGCCCGCGCAGCGATCCGTGGGCATCCACCAGATGCCGCACGTACCCCTCCACCGCCCGGTCCCATGAACTGATGCTGTCGGCGCCATCGCCGGGCGCACTCATGCTCGCGGGGAGGGCGGACTCGATGGCACGCTCGACGGCGTCGACCAGCTTCACGCCGCCGGCGCCGAAGATCTTCACCCCGTTGTCGTGCCACGGGTTGTGCGATGCGGTGATCATCGCCGCCGGGCATCCGGCCTCGGCCGCCAGCCACGCCAACGCAGGCGTGGGCACCACACCCACCGACACCGGCTCGGCGCCCGCCGCCGCGAGCCCGGCCATCACGGCCTGCTCGAGCGCAGGACCCGACTCGCGGGTGTCGCGACCCACCAGCCACCGCCCACCGCCGAGCACCGAGGCCGCAGCGCGACCGAGCGCCGTGGCGTACTCGATGGTGAGTTCGGTGAGCGCCACACCGCGCACACCGTCGGTGCCGAACTTCAGGGTCACGACCGTGGTCCTCCGTCTGGGTCCAAAAGCACGAATGCCCTCGGCAACAGCCGAGGGCGATCCGGGCAACGCTGATATCAGCGCTTCGTGTACTGCTTGGCCTTGCGGGCCTTGACGAGACCGTACTTCTTGCTCTCCTTGCGACGGGGGTCGCGGGTGAGCAGGCCGGCCTTCTTCAGCGCCGGACGGGCCTCGGGGTCGAGTTCGACGAGCGAACGGGCGATGGCCATGCGCAGGGCGCCGGCCTGGCCGGTGACGCCGCCACCGTGGAGGGTGGCATCGACGTCGTACGCCTCTTCGGCGTCGACGACGCGCAGCGCCTCGGTGACGATCATCCGCTGCAGCGCCGTGGGGAAGTACTGGTCGAACGCCTTGCCGTTGATGGTGTGCACGCCGGTGCCGGGACGGAGGCGGGCGCGGGCGACGGCTTCCTTGCGGCGGCCGGTGGTCTGGGTGAGCGGCTTCGTGGCCATGTTGATCTACCTAATGCCTTTGGTTGCTCAGCGGGCCTTGGCCGCGGGGATCTCGAGGACGACGGGGTTCTGGGCGGCGTGCGGGTGCTCAGGACCGGCGTACACCTTCAGC
>SXGT01041051.1_pt1 | contig 10860 bp, 8 predicted proteins | sample 3176221 | NCBI WGS metagenome assembly SXGT01 (sample SAMN11356862, study PRJNA531348) | freshwater metagenome | isolation source: freshwater sample F1-120 | place: China: Fuxian Lake, Yuxi | collected 2017-12-25
ACGGGCTGATCTGGCGCGGACTACCAACAATCGTCCAGGCTTGTCCGGGCATCAGATTCACGGAAACTCCGGAAAAGTACTGGCCACCAACACCCACGCTGTCGAGCATCAGGATATTGGTGCTTGAATCAAACGTGGATAGTTGCGCTTGCGAAGAACCGATCACGCACATTAACAGGCTAACCTGCATTGCTCTGAAAAGTCCGCAATAACGAAGCGCTCTTCCAATGGGGTTTGAAGGGGTTATATTTTTGATCATGTCGCGCTCCTTACCACCACATTAATTCAAGTTAATCTGATCACTCACGATTTTCGGGGTGACGAATATCAACAATTCCCTACGCACTTCTGAATTATATTTTTGTTTAAAAAGGAATCCGATATAAGGTAAATCTCCCAGTATTGGCACCCGTCTAGTATCACCTAAATCAATCTGCTCATAGACACCGCCAATAACAATTGTCCCGCCATTCTCAACAACCACCTCGGTTTCAACTTGTTTTTTATTGATTGCTGGGCCTTGCTCTGTCGACTCCCCCCTCGTATCTCTTTTAACTTTTAGTATCATCCTAACACGGCCATCTGGAGTAATAGTAGGCGTCACATCTAGCCCCAGTACAGCCTCTCTAAATGAAACACCAATAGTTTTTTGGTTATTAACGACTGATTCAGTTTGGTATGGTATTTCGACTCCTTGCTTGATCTTTGCCTGAACTTTATTTGCCGTAACGACACGCGGACTAGCAATTGATTTACCCCGACTATCTGCTTCCAATGCGGAAATCTCCAGATTTAGGAATTGCGTCTTTGCTTTATTAAACAATGAAAATCCAATTGCTGCAGGTACAGATCCCCCAATTGAATCTGCAGCTAAATCTACTGCCGTTGCACCGCCACGCAACCTAGCAGATCCCTCCGCCTGTCCCGTCAAGACAGCATTCTGCTCAAAAGTGTTTCCAAGTGAAAAGCGGGCACCATCCCCCCCCATAATACGATGCCCTAAAACACCACCGCGCAGATCGGTGGTACCCAATCTAACCCCTAATGTCGAGGAAAAGCCAACTTCAGCTTCGACTATTCTCGCCTCTATCAGTACCTGAGGAGCTTGCTTGTCCAAGGATGAAATTAGACTTCTAACCCGATCTAGAGCGCTTGGCACATCGGTAACAAATAGCGTGTTTGTTCGTTTATCGGCAACCGCATTACCTCGACTTGACAGAAAGCTACTTTCTTTTTTGTCCGCATCAGTAGCAGCAGTCGAATTGGGCTTTAACATAGCCTGTATTTCGTCAGCCTGATGATAATTAAGGATAAATTGCTCCGTACGTAATGGCTCTAATTCGGTGACCTGCTTCATCGACTCAAGCGTTGCCTTTTCCTTCGCGGCCAATTCGTCCGCTGGCGCAATCCAGATCACATTGCCACTCTTACGCATCGCTAGCGCCTTTTGTTGCAAAACGATTTCAAGCGCCTGATCCCAAGGCACATCGTTTAGCCGCAAGGAAACATTCCCGGCTACGGTATCACTCACCACAATATTAAAACTCGTGATATCCGCAAATACATGTAACAACTCGCGCAGTGGAATATTCTGAAAATTCAGCGAAATTGGCTCCCCCTGAAATCCCCCCCGGGTTCCCTGAAATAGTTTGTTCGGATCTTCCTTGACCGACCTTACCTCGACTATGAACTGATTATCACTTTGAAACGCGACATGCTCCCATAGTCCCTTCGGAAAAACCTCGAGAATGACATCCTCACCAGCCACCTTGGTGTTCACATAATTGACCGGTGTAGAAAAATCCGCCACATCCAGGCGCCGGCGAAGGCTGTCGGGTAATCGTGAATTCTTGAAGGTCACCACTACCTGGTTTCCCTTTTGCTTTACATCGATACCTGCATCCGTCGATGACATGTCAACCACAACGACACCCGCACCATCTTTGGCACGACGGAATTGAATGTCCTTAACGTTATTGCTGCCACTATCCTGCCCAGCCGCAACAAACTGTTGAACCGGCGGTGAAACTGCCGAAGCAGCAACGTCATCCAATAAATTAATAAAAAGATGGTTACCTTCCACTCGGGTCTCAAAACGACTTACCTTATCCAAATTCAAAACAAGCCGTGAGCGCCCATCAGCTTCAACAACATTGAAGCTGCGCAGACCACCATCATTGATACTCTTGCTTCCAAAGCCCAAGCCGTTTGAAGTGGCGGGGAAATCAAAAACAATCCTTGCCGGATTAGCGATACTGAAATTGGACGGCGCTCCATCCAGTGGTTGCCTAAGTCCGATCTTGATAACCGTGTTCCCCCCCGCTTTGCTAACTGCCACATTCTCAATCGCATTTTGCGGGTTCGCCTCTGTAGCTCTGACCACTTGGGCAGATACATTCGGAACAATCCCCATCAGGGCAGCAAAGCAGCAAATCACCTGAACTATTTTCATTTCTTCACCTCCTTCTCCTGCAACCTCTCCTGCATCTGCAAGGTTGCTTGCCGCTCCACCCACTCGGCAGTTTGGCCGCTCGGATCCTGCAAAATTTCCTTAACAGCAATTTCGCTTTCGGTAATAGCAATGATCCGGCCATAATTTTGTCCGAGATAATTACCCACCCCAACAGAGAAAACGACACCATCAGCCAGGATCAGGCCATGCCTCGTTTTGCTCTTACCCTTGCTAACAATGCCCACATAACTAAGGGACTCGAGCGGAAAACTTTCCAGCTGCTCTTTCGGCCGATTTAAGTCCGGCCCATTCGTCCCGGACCCCTCTTTCTTCTCCGGCTCGAGACGCGTGTCACTGAATGGATCAGAGCCCTGCATTCCCTCATACGACACAATTGGAAAAGGCTTTAATTCGGGTAATGGAGGCGCACGACCTTTCAGGTCCATGGACGATTCAGACATCCATTGCTTGATATCTTCATGCTCGCCGCTGCCGCATCCCCACAGTAACGGAATACCGAAGAGACAAACAGCGATCCGGGCGGGGAACCTCATTTCTTGGCCCCCTTCTTGGCTTCGGCTTCTTTTTTCTTCCTCGCCGCGACTTCACCTTCATCCAGGTATCTGAATGTCTTGGCTGTGGTTGCCAGCATCAAGGCGCCCCCTGTTTTGACAGTCGGAGGGGATATGTTGATGTCGTTCAGGGTAACGATTCGAGGCAACTTGGCAATATCACCGGCAAAAGCACCAAAGTCATGGTAGGAGCCGGATACATTCACCGTGATCGGTAGCTCCGCGTAGAAATCCTTGATTACTTCATTACCCGGCTTGAACAACTCAAACTGAAGACCACGGCCCAATCCCGCTTGGTTGATGTCTACCAACAAGGACTCCATTTCTGCCGCATTCGGCAGTTGCTTGAGTAGCGCACCAAATGATCGTTCAATTTCCGCCAACTGGTTCCGAAATTCTTCCAGATTAACTGCCTGTTTCTTTTTGTTGATCCAGTCTTCCTTCAGCCTGATTTCTTCCTCGCGTTTGCCATCAAGCTCTTCAAGTTGCCCCTGCCAACCAAACCAGGCCGCCAATATGAGTAGCGCAACAAACATGCCGAACAAAATGATGATGCGCGGAATCAGCGGCCAGGCGCCAGGATCCTTAGGATCCAAGGTCTTGAAGTCTTCAGCAATTGCCTTGTAGTCGATTTTCGGGATGCTGCTGAGCTTTGGCATGGCGGGTTTCTTCATTTCGCCCCTCCTGACTTGCTCGCCGTTTTGGGGGATTTCGCCCCACGCACACCGATCTCTTCGCTCGTCTGGCGGGTGAGAAAAATATGCATGTTGAACTCGCTTAAGCGCCGTTTGCCGACCATGGCAGCCTTGATTTCAATCAAAACCGGGCGCTCAAGAACCGGGGACTCATCCAGATTACTCATCAAGCTCGAAACTCGGGCATTCGATTGGGCGTAACCGGTCAGTATGACCTTCTGCTGCTCTTGTTTGATAGAACGCAGATAAACCCCTACAGGAAGCTGCTTGGCCAATTCATTGAACAAATGAACCGTTTCGGAGCGATTGGCCTGTAATGACTCGATCACCTGCTTTCTAGAAAGTAACGACTCCGTTTGCTCCTTGAGTGTCTTGATCTCAGCAATTTGGCCATCCAGTGCTGAAATTTCATTCTTCAAATAGTCGTTTTTGGCCGTCTGACCTTCTATTTGGCCACTGATGAAGCTGAACCCAACAAACCAGATCAGCCCCGCCAGGACCGCCACCAAACCGGAAAATGCATAAAACTGCTGGCGCAACGATTTGCGCCGCTCTTCCCGGTGAGGCAACAGGTTGATGCGAATCATTGATCAAACCTCCGCAGGGCGAGGCCGCACGCCACCATCAATGACGGAGCATCGTTCAAGAGATTCTTGGGTCGCACGCGCTGGGCAAGACTCATGTTCGCAAAAGGGTTGGCCCTGATGGTGTCTACTTGAGTTCTATCCGCAACAATGTCCGCAATGCCGGGCAGCAAGGCCGTGCCGCCCATCAAGGCGATATGATGCACCTCGCTAAACTGGGTTGACGTGAAGAAAAACTGCAAAGCTCTGGAAACCTCCAGCGCCAAATTGTCCAAAAACGGCTGCAGGATTTCGGACTCGAAGTTGTCAGGCATCGGGCCGGTCCGCTTTAGATTTTCCGCCTCTTCGTGGCTCATGCCATACGCACGCACCATGTCTTGTGTCAGTTGATTACCGCCAAAGGCCTGCTCACGGTTGTAGATCATTTGATCGCCCTTCACCATGGCGACCTTCATTGCATTGGCCCCGATATCCACCAGGGCAAAAGTTTCGGTCTTTCCCTCCGGATACTGCGCCTGGATCAGTTCAAATGCAGATAGTGCAGCATACGACTCCACGTCCATAACCGTCGCTCTGAGATTGGCCGACTCGGCACATGCAACACGATCCTCAACCCCCTCCTTTCTTGAGGCCGCAATCATCACCTCGACCTCTTCTGGTCCTGAAGGTGAGGGGCCCATCACCTGAAAGTCGAGATTGACCTCTTCAAGCGCAAACGGAATGTACTGGTTGGCCTCGGATTCAACCTGAATCTCCATCTCCGACTCACGCAAACCGGCAGGCAAAATAATCTTCTTGGTAATAACCGCAGCGGTCGGCATTGCCATGGCCACATATTTGGTCGACGTCGCCATGCGCTTCCAGCACCGCGCGACCGAATCCGTGACGGTATCCAGATTGGAGATATTGCCGTCCACCACGGCACCCTCGGGCAAAGACTCAATGGCATAAGCTTCAAGTTGGTACTTTTCGGCGCCCCCAGAAAGTTCAACCATCTTGACCGCAGATGAACTGATGTCGACGCCCACCAGCGAGCGTGCCTTAGGATTGAGGATGGAGAGATCGATCTCCAAGGAGAATTCCTTTTCTATCAAAAGGTTACAAAAGATACCAATAATTTACTTCAGATGCTAACAACAACTATATCGGCTGTAAAGAAAATTCTTTAAGTATTAAGACTCACCGTCGGGTTTAAAAACAATTTCACAACAGGCCGACAAGCACGAATGGACAGCTAGCGGAGCCGACCCTCTCACCTATAATCCCTCCGCCTTTCCATCCTTTTATTCCCCCCCCAAAACGATGTTGCGCTGGTTTCTACTGCTACCGGGCCTGATTCTGGGCGCCCTATTCGCTGGCCTGGCGATGGTTGGTATTGTCGTCATTCTTGCCTACCCAAGGCTACCTTCCGTCGATGTTCTGATGGATTATCAACCCAAAATCCCCTTGCGCGTCTACACCGCCGATGGTTACCTAATCGGTGAGTTTGGTGAAGAACGTCGCCACTTCGTGCGCATCCAGGAAGTACCGGAAGCGATGAAGCAGGCCATTCTGGCTGCCGAGGATGAACGTTTTTATCAGCATCCCGGAATCGACACGATGGGCGTACTACGTGCCGCGTATGCCAACTTTCTCGGCGGCGGCAAACGCCAGGGCGCATCGACCATCACAATGCAGGTCGCCCGCAATTTCTTTCTGTCTTCCGAAAAGACACTGACCCGCAAGCTCTACGAGGCCTTGCTGGCTTTCAAGATCGAGGGCAGCCTGTCGAAAGATGAAATTTTGCAGGTCTACGTTAACCAAATTTATCTTGGCCAACGTGCTTATGGATTCGCCGCGGCAGCACGCATCTACTTCGGCAAGGACATGCAAGAACTGAATGTCGCCGAAATGGCGATGCTGGCGGGCTTGCCGAAAGCGCCTTCCGCCTTTAACCCGGTGGCCAATCCCAAACGGGCGGCATTACGTCAGCAGTATGTTCTGCGTCGTATGCTGCAACTCGACTTCATTGACGAGCCAAGCTACAAGAAGGCCATCGACACTCCGCTGCATGTACGACGCCAGATCGACCAGTTCGCGCTAAAGGCCGACTACGTTGCCGAAATGGCTCGCCAGATTGCCGTCGAGGCCTACTCGGAACGCGCCTATGTGGATGGCATAAAGGTCATCACCACACTGACACGCCCCGAGCAGGAAGCCGCCTACCGCAGCCTGCGCAAGGCCGTGCTCGATTACGACCTGCGTCATGGCTATCGGGGGGCCGAGGCCTACCTCGACATGACGTCGATCACCCGTGATGATGCTGAGCAAATCGAAGATCTCCTCAATGACCATGAAGATGCGGAAGATTTACGGCTGGCACTGGTGCTCAACGCCAGCCCGACCCAAATACGTGCCTATCTGCCCGGCGGAGAAATCGTCAATGTCGAGGGTGCCGGCCTCAAGTTCGCACAGCGCATGCTCGACGACAAAGCGCCGCCAAACAAGCGCGTACGGCGCGGTGCCCTCATTCGCCTGAACCAGGAGGCCAAAGGTGCCTGGCAAATTACCCAATGGCCGGAAGTCGAAGCCGCTTTCGTGGCGGCCAACCCTAACGATGGCGCAATCCGCGCACTGGTCGGTGGTTTCGATTTCAATCGCAACAAGTTCAATCATGTGACCCAGGCGTGGCGCCAACCAGGGTCGAGCATGAAACCCTTCGTCTACTCTGCTGCACTGGAAAAAGGCTTCAGCCCCCTGTCAGTCGTCCAGGACGAACCCATTTCGATCTCGGCCGAGGAAACCGGCTCCCAGGCCTGGGAGCCAAGAAACTATGACGGCAAGTACGACGGCCCCATGACACTGCGTACCGCGCTGGCAAAATCGAAAAACATGGTGTCGATCCGCCTGATCCGCTCGATCAACCCGCACTACGCCCAAGACTATGCAAGCCGTTTCGGCTTCGACAAAGACAAGAACCCGCCTTACCTGACGCTCGCATTGGGCGCAGGCAATGTCACCCCTTGGCAACACCTCGCCGCCTACAGTGTCTTTGCCAACGGGGGCTACAAGGTCGAGCCTTTCATCGTCAAACAGATTCTCGATGCCAACAACAAAGTGTTGGCAGAAACCACGCCCGCCGTAGCCGGCGACGAATCCCTACGCATCATTGATGCACGCAATGCTTGGCTAATGGACAGCATGATGAAGGATGTCGTGCGCCGCGGCACGGCGACGCGGGCTGCTAAAGTTCTCAAGCGGAGCGACTTGGCCGGCAAGACCGGCACCACCAATGACTACGTCGACGCTTGGTTCTGCGGCTACCAGCCCTCGATGGTCGGCATTGCCTGGATTGGCTTTGATCAGCCAAAGAAACTAGGGAGCGGCGAGACGGGCGGTTCAGCTGCATTGCCAATCTGGATCGGCTATATGGAAACTGCACTGCAGGATGTCCCCGAAATGCACGGCCAGGCGCCAAGTGGTCTGGTTGTCGCGCACAGCAGTGATCCTGCGACCGGTGCCTCCATCCGCGATCATGTCTATCTGGAATATGCGTCAGCCCCCGAAGAGGCATCTGAGCCGGGGAGCGAGAACAAACCAACCCAAGCCCCGGCGCCGGTTGAACAGTCGCAGATTCGTCCCGTAATACCGGATCGTCGCGTACCAATGCCCGGCGCTGCACCTACCACGTCAAACTGACCGACATCCCCGCCTGCTCGCTCATGCAGCGCGACAGGACCTCAGCCAAACCAAGGCTATCGCGGGTACCCGTCCATGCAGTAGTGCTACCCACCGGCGGGTTGAAATGAAAGCCACCGGCGCGCGCCGCCACCCAGATCTCCTGCGCCGCCGCATGCCGATTGACGATGATTTTGCTATCGTCCTCCAACACGATCTCGATGATGCCGCCCGGTTTCAACTCAAAATCAAAGTCCACCTCGCCGGCGTTTGAGAGTTGCTCCAATGCACCTTCCATGCGGGCCAATTCGGCATCTGCCAATGCCAGGAAATCACGTTCTTCCAAGTTTGCCTCCGTGTTAACATCGCCGCCATGAAACCACGACCATTTTTTCCCATCCTGCTGATCGCCGCCACCCTGCTGCTCTCTGCCTGTGGCAACAAGGGCCCACTTACCCTACCGCCCAAAGATGGGGCACCCCAGCAAGTTAAATCCTCATGATCGAAATTGCAAACAATGTCACACGCGTCGAGGGTGTGGCCCTTGCCAACATAGCTGCACAGCATGGCACGCCATGTTACGTCTATTCCCGCGCCGCCCTGACGGCCGCCTTTGAAGCCTATCGGGCCGCACTCGCCGGCCGTTCGACACGCATCTGCTATGCCGTCAAGGCCAACTCGAACCTGGCGATCCTCAACGTCTTCGCCAAACTCGGCGCTGGCTTCGACATCGTTTCCGGTGGCGAACTGGCACGCGTCATCGCCGCCGGTGGCGATCCGGGCAAAGTTGTCTTCTCTGGTGTCGGCAAGTCGCGTGAGGAAATGCGCCAGGCACTCGCTGCCGGCATCTATTGCTTCAATGTCGAATCCGCCAGCGAACTCGAGCATCTGAATACGATGGCCGGTGAGATGGGCAAGCGTGCGCCTATCGCCCTGCGCGTCAATCCCGATGTTGACCCCAAGACCCACCCCTACATTTCCACTGGCCTGAAGAGCGCCAAGTTCGGCGTGCCCTTCGAAACCGCCATCGAACTGTATCGCCGCGCCCGCAGCCTGCTCCATCTCGAAATTCGCGGCATCGCCTGCCATATCGGCTCGCAACTACTCGACCCACAACCTGCCGCCGATGCGGCAGCGAGAGTGATCGAACTGGTGAATCGACTAGGCGCGGAGGGCATCAAATTTGCGCACATCGATCTGGGCGGCGGCATGGGCATTCGCTACCTCGACGAAGCGGCGCTGCCGACGGCCGATTATCTGGCGCCGATGCTTGACCAACTAAAAGGCCGCACGGAAATGCTACTGGTCGAACCCGGCCGTTCGCTGGTCGGCAATGCCGGCCTGCTGCTCACGCGCGTCGAGATTCTCAAGCATGGCGAGGAAAAGAACTTTGCTGTCGTCGATGCGGCGATGAACGATCTGGCACGGCCAGCGCTCTACGACGCTTACCATGAAATCCAAAAAGTCGGCGCTGGCGAGACGGCTGAGGCAGTGGCGAAACGCTACGAAATCGTTGGCCCCATCTGCGAATCTGGTGACTTCCTTGGTCACGACCGCGAACTTGCCCTTGCGGAAGGCGACCTACTCGCCATCCTGTCAGCCGGTGCCTATGGCATGGCGATGAGCTCGAACTACAACACACGGCCACGCGTGGCCGAAGTGATGGTGGATGGCGCGACAGCACACCTGATTCGCCGTCGCGAAACCGTCGCCGAACTGTTCGCCCCCGAAGCGCTGCTGCCCTGATTCAGAGCACGTAGCGCGACAGATCCTCGCGACGAGCCAGTTCGGCCAGCCGTTCATCGACATAGGCGGCATCGATGCGCACTGCGCCTGTCGCGCCGCCGAAGGAAACTTCTTCGAGGAGTTTTTCCATCACGGTATAGAGCCGCCGCGCCCCGATATTCTCGGTCTTCTCGTTCACCTCGAAGGCAATCTGCGCCAGGCGGCGTATACCTTCCGCCGCAAATTCCAGCCGCACGTCCTCCGTACCCAGCAGTGCCTCGTACTGACGCGTCAGGCAGGCATCGGTCTGGGTCAGGATGCACTCGAAATCGTCCACCGAAAGCGAATCGAGTTCTACGCGAATCGGAAAGCGCCCCTGCAATTCCGGTATCAGATCAGACGGCTTGGCAAAGTGAAAGGCGCCACTGGCGATGAACAGAATATGGTCGGTCTTGATCATGCCAAACTTGGTCGTGACCGTCGTCCCCTCCACCAGTGGCAGGAGATCACGCTGCACGCCCTGGCGCGACACGTCGGCACCCTGCGTTTCGCTGCGTGAGGCGATTTTGTCCATTTCGTCAAGAAACACGATGCCGTTCTGTTCGACATTGCTGACGGCACGCAACTTCACTTCTTCGTCATTGACCAGGCGCGCGGCCTCCTCGTCGGTCATCGCCTTCAGGGCATCGGCAATCTTCATGCGCCGCGTCTTCTTCTTGCCGCTGCCGAGGTTCTGGAACATGCCCTGGATCTGCTGGGTCAACTCTTCCATGCCGGGCGGCGCAAAAATTTCCATGCTGGCGGCGGGCGCCGCGACGTCGATGTCAACCTCCTTGTCGTCGAGTTCACCCTCGCGCAGCTTCTTGCGAAACTTCTGGCGCGTGGTGTTTTCCTCGGCCGGTGCGGTTTCGCCCAATCCGCTTCGCGCCGGCGGCAGCAGCACATCAAGCACACGATCCTCGGCGGCATCGAGCGCACGATCGCGCACCTGCTTCATCGCGCGTTCGCGCTCATCCTTGACGGCCGTCTCGGCCAGATCGCGAATGATCGTATCAACATCGCGCCCGACGTAGCCCACCTCGGTAAATTTTGTCGCCTCAACTTTGATGAAGGGGGCGTTGGCGAGACGGGCCAGACGGCGGGCACTCTCGGTCTTGCCCACCCCAGTGGGACAG
>SXGT01358389.1_pt1 | contig 10860 bp, 7 predicted proteins | sample 3176221 | NCBI WGS metagenome assembly SXGT01 (sample SAMN11356862, study PRJNA531348) | freshwater metagenome | isolation source: freshwater sample F1-120 | place: China: Fuxian Lake, Yuxi | collected 2017-12-25
AGTGATGTCGTGGCATCAACGGCAATGGCGCTTAACTCGCACAAATTATCCAGCGCGTATAGGCCATCGCGCAACTTATCATAGACCACAAGTTCATCTTCATCACGCATCTGGCGCATGTTCTTGCCCACCACGCCCCAGGCGGTGAACTCGTCACCCCCCAGTTGTTCGCCGGTGGAGATCTGGGTGCCCAGGCTTAACTGGTTGAGTCCAAAAGTATTGCCGATGAAAGCCGGCCCCACCTGCAGGATAGGCACAAAGCCGAATTCGCGGCGGCCGCTGTAGTGGCCCACCTTGAATTCCTCGGCCAGCTTGGGCAAACGCGGGCTGGATTGGTAGTCGCGCAGGGCCACCGGCTCAAAGCGGGCCTCGCGCTGGTAAGCGCCCATGGGGAAGCGGTAGATGCTGTAGTTGCTGGCGTGGTAGCCGGCGTACACTACCTTGCCCTCGGCCGAAACCGTTGGCACAAAGGCACCCCCCAGCACGTTGGTCAACTGGTCGACCCGGCCATCCTCCAGGTTGTAGCGGTAGAGATTAAAGATGCCGCTCTGGTCGGAGGAGAACACAAAACCGCTGCCGTCGGGCAGCCAGTACGGGTCGCGCTCGTCGGCCTTGGACCCCAGCAACACGCGGAAGCCGGAGGTGTCGGGGTGGGGAAAGGCCAGGCTGTCGGGAAACACCTTCAGGGAGTCGGGGACCTTGGCCTGCTGGCGGTCGCGCAGGCCGTATTCCCGGGAGCGCGGCGGGCTGTCGGCGCGGATCAGGGCGATGTCGCGGTCCTGGCCGCGGAAAACACTGAAGAGGATCCACTTGCCGTCAGGGGAGAAGCGCGGCGCGCTGTACTGGGTGGCATCCCGGTTGTTGGTGAGGAAGCTGCGGCGGGTGCTCTGCCGGTCGATCAATCCGAGGTTGTTGGTGCCGTCCTCGTTGTGCACAAAGACGATCTGTTTGCCGTCGGGCGAAAACGCGGGGTCCTTGGCCCGCAGGCGGGCGCTGATCCGCGTCTCTTGGTCGGCGGCCAGGTCGTAGAGGTAAAGATCGTTGAAGCCCTCCTTGTTGCGCACATAGAGCAGTTGCCGGCTGTCGGGCGACCAGGACAGGCGGGTGTCGACGTAGGGGTCGAGCACCTTGCGTTTGCCGGTTTCCAGGTCGAGGATGGCCAGGCGCAGGATCGGGTAATCGCGCTTCTCGCTGGTGAGGAAGGCCAGCTGCTTGCCGTCAGGGGACAGGGCCGGGTGGTACTCGATGACCCCCTCGTCCTGATCTTTCAGTTTTTCGCCCTCAAAAAACCCCTGGCTGTGGATCTCGGCGGACCGGGAGGAATAACGCTCCTTGAGGTAGCGGGCCCAATCGCTGTACAGCTGGTCGGCGGAGATGCCCAGCACCTGGCGGATGGCCGAATCGAAACTCACCGCCCCGCTGTGCCGGGTGAGGGCCTCGGCCTGCTCGCGCCCGTACTGGTCCTTGATATAGAGCATCAGGCCAAAGCCCTGGTTGTAGACCATTTCGCCGTAGTAGGCACCGGTGCGGTTCTGCAGACTTCCCATCTCCTCGTAGGAGAGCAGGTCGTCCTCCAGGGCGGCCATACGCAGCAGCATGTCGCGGTGGGTGTCCCAGGTGTCGTAGCCGAACTCTTCGTCGGCGAACTGGGCCACCCCTTCGCTCCACCAGTCCGGGGTGTTGAGGTGGAAAAGGGGCAGGTCGAAGGAGATGTCGGGGTTGGCGTCGAACCGAGACACCGAGATCAGGGCGAACTGGAAGGGCCAGGGCTGACGGGCCCGATTGAGGGTCATGATATGGGTCAGTTCGTGGGTCACCACATCCTTGATCCAATCGTGGTCGCCGCGCAGTTCAAAGTCCAGGGCTGTGGCCCAGATGTAGATGGTGTTGCTGTAGTAGGAGGCCGAGCCATTGCCCAGGACGTCGGAATTGTCGAGCACAACGATGTGGACCGGGGAGAAGTCGTCGTAGTAATCGTAGGCCGTGGCGAGCGGATCGAAAACCTCCTCGGCCACCTCGGCCACCCGGCGGGCCGTACCTTCGGTGCCGGGCATAAAATGCACGCGAAAGTGATCGGTGCTGATGGTCTGGATCTGGGCCGCCGCCGGGCGGGGGGCACCTAAGAGTACTGCCAGGAGCAACAAGGCGCCGGAGAACAGCAAAGTCAAAAGAACCTACCTTTCTTTTGTATTTAGAATCAGATAAAGATACCCGGCGACTATTCGAGTGTCAATTTGGGCCTTTTGGCGCCCCGCTGCTGTGTCCTGGCGCACAGCGCGATCAGCGCCGGTACGCATCCTCCACCTTGCGCAGGGCTGCCAGGATATCGGCCACCTCCTGGTCGGTGTAGTGCTCGTGTACCGCCAGCACGAAGTGGGTCTCGGCCGCTTCCACCGCGTTGGCACAGGGGAACTGGGCCTGGCGGTCGCCCTGGTATGCCGGCAGGCCCCAGGGGTAATCGCTGGGCGGGAAAACCCGCCGTTGGCGGAACCACAGGGCCTCCGCAGGCAGATGCCGGTACGCAGGGGTGACGGGTATACCTTCGGCAGCCACCGCTCTGGCGAAGGTGTCCTTGTCCACCTTGGAGCGGGTGGGATCGACGCGCAGGCGCATGAACCAGTACACCCCCTCGCTGCCGGGCACCTCCCAGCCAGGATACACCGCCCGGAGTTGGCCCAGGCCGGCGATGATCCGGCCGGCCACCTGCCGCCGCCGCTGGGTGATGCCCTCCAGCTTGCGCAGTTGCACCCTGCCCACAGCAGCCGCCAGGTCGTTGCCATTGAGGTTGAGCCCGGCCCGCAGATTGGAGGTGGCATCGGTGTTGAAGGGTTTGCCGCGGTCGGAGAAACGCTTGGCCCGCCAGTAGAGTTCCTCATCTCCAGTGTAGACTACCCCGCCCTGGGGTCCGGTGGCGTGGTGTTTGCCGCTCATGGTCGAAAAGGCGGCGATGGCGCCCAGGGTGCCCACCAGCCGGCCCTGGTAGCGGGCGCCGTGGCTCTGGGCGCAGTCCTCGATCACCGGCAGCCCGCGCGAGGCAGCCAGTTCGAGGATGGGCCCCAGGTCGGCCGGCTCGCCGGCGATATGGGCCACCACGACGGCGCGGGTGTGCGGCGTGAGCACGGCGGCGATCTGCTCGGCCCCCGCGTTGAAGGACCCAGGGTGGGCGTCGGCCACCACCGGCACCAGATTGAGCAGGGACACCGGCATCACCCCGCCCGGATCGGTGATGGGCGGCACCACCACCTCGCCGGCCGGCGCCAGTTCCAGCGCCCCCAGGGCCACGTACAGGGCGCTGCTGCCCGAATTGACCAGATCGGCGTACCCCCCGCCCATCCACTGGGCGAATTCCCGCTCGTACGCCTGTTCCTCCGGACCGCCGTAGCCGATGGGGTCGCCCGTCTCCATGGCCCGGTCGAAGAGGGCCAGGGCCGCCGCTTTCTCCTCGGCGCCCAGCAGGTGGCGCTTGGGAAAAGGGGTGGTCCGCACCTTGGGTCCGCCGTCTATCGCCAGCATGGGGTTTCCTTCCTATATTCTGCCGCGTGAATAGGCACTGCCGTGCCGAGGGAGGGCCCTGATCCTCCCCTACTACGTCAATAATATTCCAGAGGCCAGTTATGGACAAACCCGTGACCCTGGGCTTCGTGGGCTGCGGCAACATGGGGCAGATGGCCCACATTGCCAACTACGCCGAGATCCCCGGCATCCGCCTCAAGGCCCTGGTGGACGTCAAGCAGGAGCAGGCCCGCAAGGTGGCGGCCCGCCACGGCATCGAACAGGTCTACAGCCGTGTAGAAGAGCTCGCCGCCGACCCCGAGATCGATGGGGTGGTCTGCATCATGTTCTGGGGTTTGCAGGAGGAGCCGGCCATTCAGCTTTTGCGGGCCGGCAAACACGTGATCGTCGAGAAACCCCTGGCCGGCAACGCCGCGGCCGGCGGGCGTATGGTCGAAGCCGCCCGCCAGGCGGGCAAACACCTGGTTTGTGGATATATGAAATGCCACGACGCCGGCATCCAGTGGGCCAGGCAGCGCATCCAGGAGCGGGGCAAGATCAACCAGGTCAACCTCTTCTTCACCGGAGGGGACTGGTGGGCCAACCTGGGCAAACCCATCACCACCCAGGAGGAGGCCCCCCAGGGCTGGGGCACCTCCCACTGGATGCCCGCCGGGTTGAGCCCGGTCCAGCAGCAGGCCTTTTCCTTCTTCATCAACATCTACAGCCACCACCTCGGGGTCTTCCGCTTCCTGTTGGGCCGCGAGCTGAAGTTCCGGGCCATCCTGCCCCAGGACCCCAGCGAGACGGTGCTCTTTGCAGCCGGCGACACCCAGGTGGTGCTGATGCGCACCCGCATGGCCTGCGACTGGTGGGAGGAGAAGGTGCGGGTGGTCTTCGACGACGGGTACGTGGAGGTGGCCCCGCCCCCGCCCATGGCGCGCAACGTCGTTGCCAGGGTAGATGAATACCGCAAAGGAGCCGAGGGCCAGACCAGCACCCTCACCCAGGGCCTCGCCGGCTGGAGCTGGGCCTTCAAACGCCAGGCCGAGCACTTCGTCCAGGTCTGCGCCGGCCAGGCCGAGCCCCTGGTCCCCGGCGAACACGCCTGGCGCGACCTGGTGCTCATGGAGGAGATGGCCCGCGCCTACCCGGCGGGCTGAGGCCGCGATGATGCCCTTCCTCGCCCTGGGAGGCGCGGCCCTGCTGGCCACCGCGCTGCTCATCCCGCCCATCAGGCGCCTGGCCTGGCGCTGGAACCTGGTCGACCGCCCCGCCGCCGGCACCCACAAAGGGCACCGCCAGCCCATGCCCTACGGGGGCGGGCTGGCTATCTTCGCCGGCCTGGCCCTGGCCCTGGCCGCCGCTCAGCACTGGTTCCCCGAGCTGCTCACCCGGGAGTATCTCCTGCTCCTCGGCGGGGGCGGCGCCCTGCTCCTGCTCGGGTTGGTCGACGACTGGCGCGGCCTGTCGCCTCTGCCCCGTTTCGCCCTGCAGTTCGCCGTCGCCGGCTGCCTGGTGGGCCTCTGCCCCCAGTTTCGCCTGCCCCTGTGGTCATCAGCGCCGCCGCTGGCCGCCCTCTTCAGCGCCGCCTGGCTGGCCGCCATGGCCAATGCCTTCAATTTCCTCGACAACATGGATGGCCTGAGCGGCGGCATCTCGGCCATCGCGCTGCTGGCCCTGGCCCTGATGGCCTGGTGGGCCGGCCACCCGACCATCGCCCTGGTCGCCCTGGTGCTGAGCGGGGCTGCCGCCGGTTTCCTGTGTTTCAACTTCCCTCCGGCCAGCATCTTCATGGGCGACGCCGGCGGCCTCTTCCTCGGCTTCGTGACCGCCGGCCTGAGCGCCCTGCTCGCCCACCAGCACCCGGGCGATACCCTGGCTTTTGCCCCGCTGCTGGTGCTGCTGGTGCCGGTCTACGACCTCAGTTCCGTGGTGCTGATCCGGCTGTGCCGCAAGCTGCCGCCCTGGCGAGGGGACCACAACCACCTCAGCCACCGCCTGGTCCGCCTGGGCCTGTCCCGCCGGGGTGCGGTGCTGGTCATCTACGGCCTGACCCTGGCCACCGGACTCGGGGCCCTGGGGGCACAACGGGCCGGCAATACCTGGCTCCTGCTGCCCCTTCCCCTGCTGGCCCTGGTCGGGGCCGGCCTCGAATTTTCCGCCCGCCGCCGTTTGCTCCAGACCCCGCTCTCATAGAGGAATCACGATGTCCACACCGAAAAAACTGCTGATCACCGGGGCTGCCGGCCGGGTAGGCACGGCCCTGCGCCGCTACCTGCGCGGCCGTTATCACCTGCGCCTGCTCTTCCACAGCAATATCCCGCCGGTCGAGCCCGAGGACGAGGTGGTGGTCGCCGACCTGGCTGACTTCGAATCCATGCTCGAAGCCAGCGCCGGGGTGGATGCCATCGCCCACCTGGGCATCGCCACTACCAAACACGGCTATCCGAACAGCCGCTACACCCAGATGATCATGGACACCAACATCCGCGGCACCTACAACATCTTCGAGTCGGCGCGGATCAATCATGTGCCCAAGGTGGTCTTTGCCAGCACCAACCACGTCACCGGCTTTTACGAGAAGGAGGGCAAACGCAGCGGCCCCGAGTTGCCAGTGCGGCCCGACAGCATGTACGGGGTGAGCAAGGCCTTCGGCGAGGCCCTGGGCCGCTATTACCACGACCAGTTCGGCATGTCGGTCTACTGCCTGCGCATCGCCAACTTCCCCAATACCGACCAAGTCAACAGCCACGACGAACCGGGCCAGAACCGCTGGCTCAGCGCCCGCGACCTAGCCGAGCTGACCGCCTGCTGCCTCGAAGCCCCCCACCCACAGTTCGGCATCCTCTACGGGGCTTCCAAGGGCGGAGAGCTGAAGTGGGACCTGAGCAACGCCAGGGATTTGGTGGGCTGGGAACCCCAGGACCGGGGTGCTGAGTCCGCGTGACCGAGGTCTCCCAACTGGGGGGTGGATACACCGAGTCCAGGCCCGAGCCCGGCCCCACGGTCGCGGCCCTGCTGCGGGCGGTGCGACCCGGCGAGGCGGGGTCCTGCCTGGCGGTCGTCGCCGGGCCGCCGGGGGTGGGCAAGTCCACCCTGGCAGCCCGCCTGGTGGAGCTGATCCCCAACAGCTTCTGGATCGACAAGGACAGCACGGCCGCCGGCTTCATCCTACAGGCCGCCCGCGATGCAGGCCAGCCCGAAAACACTGCCTATGGCACCTCCCACTACTGGCAATCCCTGCGGCCCCTCGAATACGCCGGCCCACTCTCCCTGGCCTGCGCCAATCTGGTGGGCCGGCGCCTGGTGTTGCTGACGGGGGGCTGGGGCCCTGAACTGGGGGTGCCCGCCCTCTGGGAAGGCCTGCGGCAAGGCCTGGCTCCCACCCAACTGCGGGTGGTCCACCTAGATGCCCCACCCCTGGAGGTGTGGCGGGCCAGGATGGCGGGCCGTGGCTCCCGCAGCGATTCGCCCTGGTTCGAAGAGTTTGCCGCCGCCCTCACCGGCCTACCCGTCTGGGAGGGGGCGACCCGGCTGCACACCGACCGGCCCCTGCCCGCCCTGGCCGAAGACGCCCTGCGTTCCCTGACCTAGACCCTACCCACTGACCGCCGAGGACCCTATGTCTGTCCTGCACAGCGCCCTGGGTTACGTCGCGCTGCTCGCCCTCGCCTGGCTGGCTGGCCGGCGGCAGCGCCAACTGCCCTGGAGAACCATCCTCATCGCCACCCTGTTGCAGGTGGGCGGCACCGCCCTGCTCTTGCTGACCGGGTTGCGCGGCCAGGTTTTTGGCCTGGTCAACGGCCTGACCCAACTGCTCAAAGCCACGGCGCTCAAGGCCAGCGAGTCGCTGCTCTTCATCGGCGTTTCCAACCCCCAGTTCACCCAGACCTATGGCCCCATCATCGCCCTGGAGATCGCCGCCATCCTCATCTTCATGGCCTCCTTGTCGCGGCTACTGTACCACTACCGGGTCCTGCCCTGGATCATCGCCCAACTGAGCCGCTTCATGCAGCGGCTGATGGGCCTGAGCGCCGCCGAGAGCGTCAGCGCGGCGGCCAACGTCTTCCTGGGCATGGTCGAATCCCCGCTCTTCATCCGGCCCTATGTGGCGCGCCTCACCGAGAGCGAGCTCTTCTGCGTGATGAGCGCCGGCCTGGCCGGCATCGCCGGCACGGTGATGGTGGTCTATGCCACCATGCTCTCCCCCATCAACCCGGACATGGCCGGCCACCTCTTTGTCGCCTCGCTGATCAGCGCCCCGGCTGCCATCGCCGTGGCCAAGATCATGTTCCCCGAGTCCGGGCAACCCGAGACCGCCGGCCAGCACCTAGAATTGCCCGCCGACGACACCCTCAACGGCCTGGACGCGGCGGCCCAGGGCGCCGCCGAGGGTATGCAGCTTTTCCTCAATATCGCCGCCATGCTGGTGGCCTTCATCGGCCTGGTGGCCCTGGGCAACACCGCCGTCGGCGCCCTCGACCACTGGATCAACGGGGCGGCGGCCGGAGCCTGGAGCCTGCAGGCGGCGGCCGGCTACCTCTTCCGCCTGCCCGTCTGGCTGATGGGCATCCCCTGGCAGGAAACGCAGGCCGCCGGCGAGCTGATGGGCATCAAAACCGTGCTCAACGAGTTTGTCGCCTACATGGAACTGGCCAGGCGCATGCGCGAGGCCGCGCCCCTGAGCGAGCGGTCTTTTGTGATCCTCAGCTACGCCCTGTGCAGCTTTGCCAACTTCGGTTCGGTGGCCATCATGATCGGCGGCATCGGCGGCATCGCCCCCCAGCGGCGCGGTGATCTGGCCCGTCTGGGGCTGCGCTCCCTGCTGGCCGGCACCATCGCCGCCATGCTCACCGGCTGCGTGGTCGGCCTTTTTCTCTAGCAATTTAGGAAATTGTCAAAGTCATTTTCCTTGCTCAGTCGCTTTTTTTGACTAGATTCTCTAGCGCCTTCCCCTTTCGCTGAAGATGGTCATGACAAGAGAACGCAAAAGCGCCTATCGCTCCCAGTTCGACGGTCATCGCCGCCTCGCCGCGGCGGTGATCCTCCAGGCGATCAAGGATATGGATGCCGGCCCCACCCACAACGACCGCAAAAGTGCCTGCGAATTCCTCGAAGGCGATATGTGGCCCTTCTCCGACGTGCTCGACCTGCCCATGGACGGGCACGCGCTGCAGACCTACCTGCGGCGTATGCATCGCGCGGTGTCCAGCCGCCCCGAGATGTAAACCGACCTTCTGAGGGGCTGCCAGCAGCCAGCGGGACGGGAGAGGTGTCCTGTAGGCACCGCTATGCCCTGAGCACAAAAAAACGCCGGGCCGCCACTGCGGAGGACCGGCGTTTGGTGTTTTTGCCTCGGGGTTCAGCCAGCCAAAACCTTGCCCACTGCCTGACCCAGCCGGTCCAGCGCCGCCGGCACCCCGGCCGGCAGGTGGATCCGCAGCAGCCGGCGCCCGCGCTTGCTCAGCGCGGCAAAGTCCCCCAGCGCTTGGGCATCCTTGAGTACCCCGAAGGAGAATTTCCGCCCCGGGATGGGCAGATCCTGGGCATCGGCGGCGGTCAGCTGCAAAAAGACCCCGCTGTTGGGCCCGCCCTTGTGCAACTGGCCGGTTGAGTGCAAGAAGCGCGGCCCGTAGCCCAGGGTGGTGGCCACCTTCTTGGTATTGCGCACCTGCAGGCGGATGGACTGCAGCTTCTCCTGGTGCAGGCCGTTCATCTCCACGTAGGCGTTGAGGGCAAAATAGTCGCCCGCCTGCAGGCGGCCCAGGTGGGCGGCCAGGTAGGACTCCAGTGAGCCGGCGGGGAAACCCGTCTTGGGGGCGGCCTCGGCCAGGTACGCGGCATTGGCCTGGTCGGCGAAGAGCAGGATGCCCTCGGTGCTGAGGATGGGCGGCTCGGAGGGCATCTTGCCGCTCTGCTCGTACTCGTCGGTCAGCTCGCGGGTGTAGTCCTTGCTCTCCTGCACGTTGGGCTGGTTGAAGGCGTTGATGCCCAGCACCGACCCGGCCACGGCAGTGGCGATCTCCCAGCGGAAGAACTCCTCGCCCAGGGCCAGGGTGTCGGCCAGGCCGATGCGCACCACCGGATGGCCGGCCTTTTCGAGGGCGTCCACGGCGGCGTCCTGCCCGGCGTCCGGCGCCTGGTCGAGGCGCAGGTACGCAAAGAGCCGGTCCTGGCCGTAGGCGGAGGGGGGTCCCAGGGTTTCGTTGTCCACCGGGATCAGGCCCCGGCCTTCTTTGCCGGTGCTCTCCGCCAGCAGTTGTTCCAGCCAGGCGCCCAGGTCGCTGATGCCCGGCGAGGCGACGATGCTCACCTTGTCGCGCCCGGCCTTGGCCAGCTCGCCCAGGATCACCCCCAGGACCACGCCCGGGTTTTCGCGGGGCGGCACACAGGAGGCGCAGCTGTGCACCATGCGCTCGGTGCGCTCGAGGAAGGCCCGCACGTCGAGCCCCATCAGCGCCGCCGGCGCCATGCCAAAATTCGACAGCGCCGAATAACGCCCGCCAATGGAGGGCACCCCCATGCAGAGGTGGCGGAAACCCCGCTCCCGGGCGTCGATCTCCATGCGGGAGCCCGGATCGGTGACGGCGATGAAATGGGACCCGGCCTTCTCCCCCACCAACTTCTGCATGCGGTCGAAGAAGTAGTTGCGGAAGACATTGGGCTCGGTGGTGCTGCCCGACTTGCTGGCCACTATCACGATGGTGCGGGCCAGATCGACCTTCTGCTCGAAGCTCCGCACCTGCGCCGGCACCGTCGAATCGAGCACATGTAACTGCGGGTACCCAGGGATGCGGCCATAGGTCATGGCCATCACCTCGGGGCACAGGCTGCTGCCGCCCATGCCCAGGAGCAGGATGTGTTCGAAACCCGCGCCCTTGATCTCCTCGGCCAGGCTTTCGAGGTTTACCACCTGTTCCAGCTGCTGCTCGGTGATGTGCATCCAGCCCAACCACTGCCCCTCGTCGGCGCCGCTCCACAGCGAGGCGTCGCCGGCCCACAACCGGCGCACCTTGCCCTCCTTGCGCCACTCCTCCAGGGTGTGGTCCACCGCCGTCTGATGCGCCCCTAAGTTGAAGACCTGCCGGTCCAGCAGGGCCCCCAGCAGGTCCTGGCGCTTCTGCTCCACCGCGCCCAGCAGCTTGTCGAAGGCGTCGGCAAAGAGCCAGACCCCGTCGTCGAGCAGCTTCTGGCAAAGAGCGCCCATATCCAGCCCCACGTAGGCCAGCATCTCCATGGTGTCGCGGGCCTCCTCCACCCCCTCCTCCAGGCTGGCGCGGCAGCGGCCGTGATCGCGGAAGGCGTTCCAGGTAGCCACCGGGATGGTGTCCACGGTGTCGGGGCCGATCAACTCCTCGACGTAGA
>SXGT01913150.1_pt1 | contig 10860 bp, 8 predicted proteins | sample 3176221 | NCBI WGS metagenome assembly SXGT01 (sample SAMN11356862, study PRJNA531348) | freshwater metagenome | isolation source: freshwater sample F1-120 | place: China: Fuxian Lake, Yuxi | collected 2017-12-25
CGGCCGATGACCGGGTCGAGCTTGCCTTGCCGCGCCGCCGCGGTGAGGTCCCGCGCGTACTTCTCGAGGGCTCGAAACTGCTGCTCAGCGCCCTGGCTGTCCGCCTTGTGGCCGCCGCGCAGCGCACGCACGACCGCGCGCAGCTTGTCCGCCGTGAGCCGCTGCTCCGCGAAGGCCTTGCCGACGGGGTCGGACTTCTCGTCGCAGAGCGCGATCAGGAGGTGCTCGGTCGTCACAAAGTCGTCGCCGAACGCCTTGGCCTCCTTCTCCGCGTTGCCAAACCAGCGCACGGTCGTGTTGGCCAGGTACACGCTGGGCTCGCGCGACCGTGAGTCCACCTGCGGGAGCTGCGCCACGACGCGCTCCACCTCACGCTGCAGCTTGGCGACGTCGGCCTCGGCCTTCTCGAGCACCGGACGCACCGCGCCATCCTTCTGAGCTGCGAGGGACAGAAACACGTGCGCCGGCTCGAGCTGTTGGTGTCCCTTGTCGAGGGCCAATCGCTGTCCGGCCTGTACCGCCTCTTGGGCGCTGGTCGTAAACTTGTCGAATTGCATGGGGACCTCCTGGCTCGGCTGAACGTTAGGAGGGCCCTCCGGGGGGTCAAGAGCGCGCGCGTCAGGGCTCGACGGCGACGACGTCTCCCTTGGGGACCCAGCCGTCCTTGCCGTTGCTCAATCGAATGCGGGTCGCGGCCGGATCGGTGTCGTCCTCGATGGCAACCTCGAGGCCCTCAGGCACGTCACTCGACGGCGCGTCCGGGTGGCGGCTCTCACGGAGGCGAGTGCCCTCGGCCACGACGATACCGCGCGACAGCGCCCGAGAGGTGAGCAGGTTGCCGGCGACGTCGATGCCCAGGAGCGCCATGGGCACGCCCGCGATCAGCACGACGGCCCGAAGGCGCGCGCGCACGGCCGGGTTCGCGCTGAGGCGCCGGGCGATGGCGGCGCCGAAGAACAGCACCCAGAGCGCGCTGAACGCGATGGACGCAGCCTCCACGGGGAGCGCATGGAACAAGCCGTAGACGATGCCGTGAGACTCATCGAGCACGGCGACCGTCCGCGCTTCGGACGTCTTGCGGTGCCGCTCGAGCACGGCCTCCTGGGCGCGTTGAACGTTGTCCTTGAGCTTGGCTCGGAGGGCGTCGTCGGGGCTGAACAGCAAGGCCCGGCGGTAGGCGAGGATGGCCTCCCCATAGCGGCCGAGCTGGAAGTGCGCGTTGCCGAGGTTGAAGTAGACGACCGGGCTTCGGACCTCGAAGCGCGACACGAGCGCCACGTACCCGTCACGCGCGTCGGCATACCGCTTGGCGAAGTACGACTCGTTGGCGCGCTCGAATTGCTCGACGCGGGTGAGCGCGGCGGCGGGCGCGCTGGCCGTGACGCCCAGCGTGAACACAAGCAGGAGGGCGCTACGCATGCCGGCCCTCCAGCCCCTCGATGACCTGCCTGGCGCGCGCAATCGCGGCCGCGAGCTCGCTCGGATCAGCCGCGCTCCGGGCAAAGCGCGCAAAGTCGCACGCCTCGAGCTCCTGGATGAGCGCTGCCGCCGCGGCCTCACGGACGCCGCGCGCGGTGAGCTCCTGGCGGATCACGTCGCCGACGAGCCCGAGCGTGGCGAGTCCAAAGCGCTCGTCGACATAGGTGCGGAGCGCCTTTGCGATCGCGGCGTAGAGCTCCACGGCCTCGCCCCGAGCGCCGAGCCGGGCGGCCTCGTCGAGCCGCGCTGCGGCACGACTCGCGGCGCCGCGGACGCGCGCTTTGCCCGAGAGCGACGAGCGACGGCGTCGCACGACCGTGACCACGACGAGCCCGAGCCAGGCCAGCACTGGCAGCCCCACGCTGAGGGGGAACCAGAGCGTACGGTGAAACGGGCGGCGCGGCGCGGCGTCAAAGTCGGCCTCGGTCACGATGCTGTGAAACACCTCGACGGGCTTGGCGTCGACCGCCGGCGCCTTGGTCGAAGGGGGCGCGGCCGGCACCGCCGCTGCCGGAGGCGAGGCGACCTTGGCCGTCCAGTTGACGGGCTCGGTCTTCGCGGAGCGAAACGCGCCCGCCTTCGGGTCGAAGTACGGCACCTCGACGGCGGGCACGAACACGGTGCCCGTGCGCTCGGGCGTGATGAGGTACTGAAACGTGCGCTTGCCTTTGAGGCCGTCCTTGGTCGCCTGGGTCGTACCGCGCTTGTCGTCAGGCAGCAGCTTGACGCGCGCCCCGGTCACGTTGCCGAGCTCCGGCGCATCGAGCACGTCCACGGCACCTGAGCCGCTCACCTCGACGGTCAACACGGCGCGCGCGTGCTCTTCGTCGGCTTGAAGGCTGGCCTTGGCCTCGAACTGTCCGATCGCGCCCTCGCGATACCCCGACGGCCGCCCCGCCGTGGGCACCGGCTTGACCTCGAGGGTGAGCGGCGCGGTCTTGAGTCGCAGGCGCTGCTGGTCGTCGAACAGGCTGCGCGAGGGCACCGGAATCGCGACCTTGTAGGACGGGACCGTAAACGTCCCGGCCTCCAGCACCTTCCACACCTCGCGAAAGAGCGGGACGCGCACATACGCGCGCCCATTCCGCGTCGTCGTGCCCTCCTCCTCGACCTTGCCGCCGAGGACGTCCTCGCGCTGGACCGAGTCGGGAAGCGCGATCTCGCCTTGCTCTGGCAGCCGGCGCAGCTGCACCCCCTGCTGCACGTAGAGCACGAAGGCCGCCACGAACGGCTCGCCCGCGTAGTAGACGTCGCGCTCGAACTCCGCGACGAGCAGGAGCTGTTGGTTGGCGGACTCGCCCTGGAGCGGCGCCTTCTGGGCCTCGGAGGGCTTCTGCGCCGCCGCGGCCCGCACCGTGATGGTCACGGGCTCGGAAGACGCGCTGGCCTGCCCGCCCGAGATGATGCGCGCGGGGCCGATCGTCAGCTCGCCAGCGCGCTTGGGTGTCAGCACGTACGTCTGCGTCACCTCCTCGGAGGTGCGCCCGTTGACCCACTGGAAGCTGCGCCCGCTCTGCTGACCCGCGACGTTCCAGTCCGCTTTGAGATCGGGGAGCTGCGCGTCGCCCTTGCCGGAGAAGGTGAACGTCACCTGAAGCTCCTCGTCGGTCGCGATGGAGCGGGACGAGACCCGCACCTTGACCACGTCCGCCCAAACGACCGAGGCGCACAGCGTTGCGATCAGCCCGACGACGGCGCGCATCGGCTACCAGTCCTTGAGCGGCGGCTGCTGGCGCCGCGCCTTCTGCGCCGCCTTCTCCGCCTCGAGGTTCTTCTGGTTCTTGTCCTGCTTCTCCATCTCCTTCTCGACCGCGGACCGATCCGGCCGCTTCTGGTCTTCCGGCTTCTTGGGCTCCTCGGGCTTCTTCTGGTCCTTCTTGTCTTTGTCGTCTTGCGGCGGCTTCTGTTGGTCCTGATCCTTCTTGTCCTGGTCCTTCTTGTCCTGGTTCTGCTCGCCGTCCTTCTTGTCGTTCTGAGGGGGCAGCGGCCGAGCCGACAGCAGGTAGAAGTTCTGCGTGTCCTTGTCCTTACCCGAGACGCGCAGCAGGACGTCGGTCGGATCGGGCACGCGCAGCTCCGGCGGCGGCACGGGCACGGCCTCACCGTTCTTGTCCTTGTCCGAGGCGCGGCTCTCGGCGAGCGCCTTCTTGCCATCGGCGGCAAACAGCTCGAGCTCGAGGTCCCCCTTGTCGTGCACGAACTGGATGCTCACGACGTGGATCGGCGTCTCGGGCTTGATCGGGATGCGGAACCAGTCCTCGTCGCCCGGGCAGATGCGCAGGAGCTTCTGCTTGGGCTTGGGCGGCGCGCCGGGGGGCCCAGACGGCGCAGGAGCGCCTTGCGGCGGCGCCTGCGCCTCGGCGAGCTCGAAGGGCTTGGCGTCGTTGGCCGTGTCATTCTTCTCGTCGGCGTCGTTGCCTTCAGGACACGCCGGCAGGACCTGGACCTTCAGGTCGTACTTCGCGTCGGTCTCCACGTCCTGCGCGCCACGAACGACGACGAAGTAGCTGCCTGGGCCGGGATCGAGCGCCAGCGCGATCTGGCCGCCCTCGAGCGCGACGCCGCGCCCCAGGTCCTTGCCGCTCGCGTCCTGGATGACGACCTCGGGCGTGCCGGCGATGGGCTCGGCCGACAGGTGCGCGACGATGGACTCGCCGGCCTTGACGGTCACCTTGTAGACATCCGGGTCGCGTGGGCAGAGCTGGAGCCCGTCGTGGTCGCCCGGCGCGAGATCCTTGGCCGTGGTTTGCGTGTCGTTGTCCTCGTGCTTGTCCTCGCGCTCGGGGCACGGCGGCACGAGCTCGATCTTGAGCCCATAGACGGCCTCGACCGTCTCCGTGCCGGCGATGCGCACGTAGACCTTGCCGAGCGGTCGCTTGTAGGCGAGGGCCTCGAGCGTCGTGACACCCTCCTGGCCGCCACCCTTGCCGGGCTTGCCCTCGGCGAGGGTCTTGCCGTCGGCGTCGACGAGCGACAGCGTCGCGGTTCCCTCGTCGAGCTGCAGCTGCGCGGTCACCTTGACCGACTCGCCCTCCTTGGCGGTCGCGACCGCGAACCAGTCCTCGTTCTTCGGGCACAGGCGCATGGGCGCAACATCACCCGGAGCGACGTCCTTGGCGGCTGCGAGCGCGTCGTTGGGCTCCTTGTCGTCCTCCGTACGCGCGCAGAGCGGGCGAACACCGAGCTCGAAGGTGACGCCGAAGTCGTCCTGCGCCGGATTGGCGAGCCGAACGCGGTACTCGCCGGGCGCGGCGACGAGACCCGTCGGAACCTCGGCAGATTCTCCAGCCGCCTCGCCTTCGGTGGCCGGGACGACCCGACGCTTGCCATCCGGGCTCCAGACCTCGACGGCCGCCTTGGCGAAGTCCGGGCCCTCCCGTCGCTTTGCAGACGCCGTCAGCCGATCCCCTGGCTCGAGCGGCACCTTGAACCAGTCCTCGTCGTCCGGGCACAGCCAGAGGTCGGTCTTGGCCTTGCGCTCTCCTGGGCGCGCGCCCTTCTCGCCAGGCTCGGCCGGCTTCAACTCAAGCGCAGCGGCGTCTCCGAAGGTGTTGTTGGCCTTGGCTCCGGCCTTGTCGAAGCCGTCGTTGCGCATGCGGCACGGCGGGTCGACCCGCGAGAGCGCGACCTCGAGCATCTGCTTGGCGCGCTCGTGGTCAGGTGCAAGCAAAAGCGCGTTCTCGAACGCCGCGACGGCGTCCTTCCACGCCGCGAGCGCCCCGTCCTTGTTCTGGGCCTTCTCGGCGGCAAGCGCCTTCTGCGTGTGGACCTGGCCCACATGGAAGTAGCTCGTGGCCTTCATGGCGACGTCTTTGGCCTCGCGCATCTCGTCGAAGGCGGCGATGGCCTGGTCGTAGGCGCCGGCGGCCAGGTGCGCGAGCCCGCGATCGAAGGCGAGCCGCGGGTTCTTGAGCCCCAGCGCCTCGAGCGCCGCGGCGGCCTCGGCGCCTTTGCCGTCCTGCAGAAGCTTGAGCGCGTCGTCGACCTCGGACCGCGAGGTGAAGAACGGGTCGGACTTGCACCCGAGCGCGGCGCTCAGGACGAGCAGCGCAAGACGCTTCATGTGGCCACCCCCACGCGGCGCTTGGCGCGGCGACGGCGATCCGACAGGAGCGCCTCGACGAGCAGCAGCACGAGCGCCGGAATCAGCACGAGCTGAAAGCGATCCTCGCCCAGGCTCTCGTACTGGAACTCGTACTCCTTCTTCTCCAAGCCATCGATGCCCGCCGCGAGCCCCGCGGCGACGTCGTCTTTGCCGTAGACCAGCGCGCGCCCGCCCGTCGTCTCGGCGAGATCCTTCAAGAGCTGCACGTTCAGGTCCGCGAAGATGGGCTTGCCCTGCGTGTCCTTGGCCACGCCGGCGCGCTCGCCCTCGGAGGTGATGACCGGTACGGGCGCGCCGCTCGAGGTCGTGCCGATGCCCACGGTGAACAGCGTCACGTTCTTGTCCTTGGCCGCCTTGGCGACCTCGAGCGCGTTGCCGTCGTGATCATCGCCGTCCGTCACGAGGATGATGGCCCGGTGATGGCTGGCGGTCGGCTGCTCGAGGGCCTAGAGCTCCTTGGCCTTCTTCTCGGCGTCCTTCTTGTCGGAGCCTGGTTCGCGCTTCTCGGGGTCAAACACCGTGAGCGCGTGCTTGAGGGCGTTGCCGATGCGCGTGCCGCCGATGGGCATGTCCTCGACCCGCAGATCGTCGAGGTAGCTGCGAATGGCGTCCATGTCGGTCGTCAGCAAGCACTGGGTGAACGCGGTACCCGCAAAGGGGACGAGCGCCACGCGCCCGCCGGAGAGCGTGTCGAGGACGGACTCGAGCTCCACGATGGCGGCCTTGAGGCGATTGGGCGCGACGTCCTGCACCATCATGGACTTCGAGAGGTCGAGCACGATGACCGTGTCGATGCCGCGGTTCTGGATCTCGGCCTCCCGCGTCCCGTATTGGGGTCGCAGGAGCGCGGCGACGACCAGCGCGATGGCGACGAGCAGCAGGCTCCACTTCACCCACTGCGCCGTGGTCGAGGTACTCGCCGTCATGCGCTGGATGAGCGGCCGGTCGCCGAGCCGCGCGATGACCTTGGCCTTCCAGGTGAAGTGCCACACGACGAGCGCGAGCAGCGCGCCAACGATCCCGAAGAGCCACGCGGCGCTCCCGGAGGCGAACGTAAGCTCCTGGCCGCTCATGGGAACTTCCTGAAGACCGAGAGCCGGAGCAGCGCCTCGAGCACGAGGCAGCCCAGCGCCATCCACGCAAACGGCATGAAGCGCTCCTCGGGGAAGTTGTTGACCGTCCGCTTGTAGATGGTCTCCTCGAGCTTGGAGAAGTGCTCACGGAAGGACTTCTCGTCATAGCTGAGGAACGACTTCCCGCCCGAGCCCTCGGCGATGTACTGGAGCAGCTCCGGGTTCACCGGCACCTGGTTGCCGACCGGGCGCAGGTGGATGAAGCCGAGCTGGTTCCGCACGAACTCGGTCGGCCGGAACGGGTTCATCTCCGGCATGAAGGTCGACCCACCGCCGCCGACGAGGAAGGTGTAGATGGGGATGGGCCGGCGCGGCTCCTTGGTCTTGGGGTCGATCTGCTTGCCCCAGTCGCGGATGTAGTCGGCGACGTACTTCGGCGCCATCTTGGAGCCCTTGTCCTCGCCGTCGGTGACCAGGATGATGCTGCGGTCGCGGGCCGGTGAGTCACGTAGCCGCAGGAACGCGCGCTGGAGCGCGTCGCCGATGGTGGTCTTGGCTCCAGACACCGTACAGTCGTTGATGCAGCCCTCGGGGTGCTCGGGGTCGCGGCGCCCATCGTCCACGACGAGGTCCTGGATGTCCTGGATCGCGCGGCGGTAGTCGGTCGTGAGCGGAAACTTGAGGTAGGCGCCGTCACCAAAAAGGACGAGGCTCACGCGATCGCCGCCCTTGGCGCGCGACTTGATGAACTCCGTCAGCAGCTCGCGGGCGAGCTCGAAGCGGTTGGCCGGCGCCTTGCCTTCGCGCCATGCGGCGTCGATCTCTTCGCTGGACTTGTCGACGGCGTTCATGGACGCTGAGACGTCGAAGCAAATGACGATGTCCACGCCTTGAGTGGTGACCACGCGCAGGTTCGGCTTCTGCGGACGCGAGACCGCGAGCACCAGCGCCACCATCCCCACAAGGCGCAGGGCCCCGGGGAGCCACCAAAGCCGGCCGATGGCATCGGTCGCGACCTGCCGGACCGCCAATGTGTTTCCAAAAACGAGCGAACCGGCGCGCTGGCGCTGCCAGTAGAAGTGGCCCCACGCGGCGCCGAGCACGAGCACCAACAGTCCGAAGGCCCACTTGGCCGTGTAGTCCCAGGCGAAGACGTCGGTCATGAGAGCGCCCACCGCAGCGGGAGGAGGGTCGCGGCCGCGAGCACGGCCAACGCGACGAGGCTATAGACGAGGAAGGTGCGCTCGGACGCGTCGGGGCGCTTGTCGAGGACACGCGAGCCCGCCCAGCGGTCGCCTACGCGGCGGCCGTCGGCGGCGTACGCCATGACGACGAACTCCATCGTGTGGCCGAGGACCGGCACGAGCAACGTAAGCTGCCGCAGGACCCGGGCGCCGAAGCTCAGGTGTTCCGGGCGCAGGTCGTCCTCGGGGGCGAGCGACAGGCCCGTGAGCACCTTGCCGAGGCTTCCCGGACCGTAGACGTCCCGCAACAAGACATAGAGCGCCAGCAGGCCGAGATCGGCCCACAGGAGCCACGGTCGCTCGAGCCACCGCGAACCCACGATGAGCGCCGCGGAGACGGTGCTGAACAGCAGCAGGTCCACGAGGACCGCGAAGAGGCGCTTGAACGGATGCGCGGGCTTCTCGGCCAGCTGCTTGCGCTCGAACAGCTCCCGGGCCGTCCGCACCTCGTCCTCGGACTCTCGCGTGGTATGCACCAGCCGCTCGACCGTCGTCAGCGACGCCTGCGCCTCACCGTGCGAGGGCGTCAGCTTGGCGAACTTCACGAGGTCGGTGCCTTGGAGAAAGCTCTCGAGCTCGAAGAGCGACAGGCCTTTGGGTGACAGCCGCTTCATGCGGTCGATGAGCTCGCTCGTGGTGAGCTCGAGCGTCTCGGCATGAAATCGGAGCCCCAGGTACTCGCGGAGGATCTCCGACAGGCGAAAGGTAAACTCCTTGAGCTCGCCGCGTCCCAGGAGCTGGTCCCGCTCGAGCGCCTGGAGCTTCTCGGCGACGACCTCGTGCGCCGGCCGTGGCGGCGGCGGCGGCGGACCGCGGCGCGGGAGGCCAGCGACGTAGCGGACGGCCACGAGCGTGATGCCGGCGGTGACGGTCGCAATCGCGAGGCCGATGAGCAGCAGGATGAGCGTCCAGTTGCGATCGAACAACGGGAGCGGCGGGTCGTTCTCGGCGATGGGGAGCTGATCGCTCGTGAGATCGATGCGCGGCTCGACCTGCACGAGCAGGGGTCGCGTGTCCACGCGGCCGGTCCGACCATCGCTCGTCTCGTAGTCGACCTGAAACGGCGGCAGCTTGCGCGGGCCAACGCGCAGCGGCGTAATGACCGCGCGCCAAGTGCGGACCGTGTCGTCGCCCTCGACGCGATCCTCGACGACGACCGGTGGCTCGATCATCCGAAACGGCTCGAGCTTCGGCGCGGCCGGGAAGAACAAGCGCATGCTGTTGGGGTAGCGGGCCGAGATGTCCAGCGTGGCGCGATCACCGAGCTTGACGACGTCCGGAGTGACCTTGACCGTGAACTCGACCTTGGGCGCGCTCGCCGTCACCGCCGGCGGAGACGGGTCGGCCATGAGCAGCGACAGCTGAAGCGCGACGACAGCGGCGGCGATCCCGGTCACGGGCTAGTACCTCTTCGCCCGTAATCGGAAGTACTTGAGCAGCGCCGTGGTGTACTCCTCGCCGGTGCGGAGGTGGATGAAGTCGAGCTTGAGCTTGCGAAAGACCTTCTCGCGGTCGAGGCGGTCCTTGTCGGTCTTCTTCTTGAACCGTGAAAGAAATCCGCCACCGACGTGACGCCACAGCAGCTCGCCGGTCTTGGGGTCCTCGAAGGCGCACTGCCCGAGCCCGACGAGCTCCTCCTCCCGTGGATCGGTCACGACCACGGGCACCAGATCGTGCCGCCGACGCGCAATCCGGATCGCGGGCTCGTAGCCCGCCCCGTAGAAGTCCGAGAGCAGGAACGCGATGGCCTTGCGGCGCGAGACGCGGCCCAGGAACTCCAGGCCTGCCTCGATGCGCTTGCCCTGGCCGGTCGGCTCGAAGCTCAGGATGTCACGAATGACCCGCAGTACGTGGCTCCGGCCCTTCTGAGGGGGCACGAAGTGCTCGACGGTGTCCGAGAACAGCACGAGGCCGACGCGATCGTTGTTCTTGATCGCCGAAAACGCGAGCAGCGCCGCGACCTCCGCTTGCATCTCCGCCTTGGTCTGGCTCCGCGTGCCGAAGCGGCCATCGCCAGAGCAGTCGACGAGCAGCATGACCGTGAGCTCACGCTCCTCGACGAACTTCTTGATGTACGCCTCGCCGGCGCGCGCCGTGACGTTCCAGTCAATTTGACGTACGTCGTCTCCGGGCTGGTATTGGCGTACATCGTCGAAGTCCATTCCGCGTCCCTTGAACACGGAGTGGTAGGAGCCGACGAGCTGGTCGTTGACGAGGCGGCTCGTCACGAGCTCGATCTTGCGGATCCGCTTGAGGATCTCCTTCGGATCCCGCACCGGAGCGAGGTCGGTCATGCGCAGCGGGGGCTCAGGGCACGTCGACGGCGTCGAGGACCTGCTGGACGATGGCCTCCGAGGTCAGCTCTTCGGCCTCCGCCTCATACGTGAGGATGACCCTATGACGGAGCACATCCATCGCGACGGCCTTGATGTCCTCGGGGATGACGTAGCCGCGGTGCCGCATGAACGCATGAGCGCGGGCGGCGAGGTTCAAGAAGATGCTGCCGCGCGGCGAGGCGCCGAAGCGGATGAAGTCCTGGATACGGGCCAAACCGAACGCTTTGGGATCGCGCGTCGCGAACACGATATTGACACTGTACTGCTTGAGCTTCTCGTCGATGTACACGCGGCGAACCACGTCACGAGCGCGCAGCAGCTGCGCCGGCTCCAGGATGCGCTCGGGCTTGGCGTCGTGGCCCTCCGCCTGCCGGTCCATGATGAGCCGCTCCTCCTCGCGCGTGGGGTAACCGACCTTGACCATGAGCATGAAGCGGTCGACCTGCGCCTCGGGGAGCTGGTAGGTGCCCTCTTGCTCGATGGGATTCTGCGTCGCCAGGCAGATCGCTATCGCGATTACGTCATCAACGCCTTTAACAGCGACAAATCGTTCGCGCAGTTCATCATCGAGCAACTCTCTGGCGATCTGCAAGACGCGCGCACGCCGGAGGAACGCTACTGGC
>SXGT01107131.1_pt1 | contig 10859 bp, 15 predicted proteins | sample 3176221 | NCBI WGS metagenome assembly SXGT01 (sample SAMN11356862, study PRJNA531348) | freshwater metagenome | isolation source: freshwater sample F1-120 | place: China: Fuxian Lake, Yuxi | collected 2017-12-25
AAATGGCGCGCACTGATTCAGAAGTCCATACTGCTCGGGCAACCTTGTCAGAAATCGAACGTTCGTTAGTACGGCGATTGGCTGATCTGAGTACTCATCAATTAGGAGGACTTTAAGCATGAGTTTTCGGCATAAATTGATTGAGCACACGCGTCGGGATGTGCAACGACTCGATGATAAGTTGCGCCGACCTGCGACCTGGATTGGTATGTTGCTTTACGGCGGTACTTTGGGGCTTATGTTTGTAGTGCCCATAGTGGCCGGTGCTTATCTGGGGCGCTGGCTGGATACCTTGGTGGCTGGATATTCTGTACGCTGGACAGTGAGCCTAATCGTGTTGGGGATTGTCGTGGGGGCTTATAACGTGATCCGGTTTTTACAGGAGAAATCATGAATACAGTAGCACCAGTGTTTATTACAAGAACAATGAAAAAGTTCAAGGTGTAGAAATGAGTCGAGCAGAATCAGCCACGAATGCTGTTTTTAACCTGGGGCCGCTGGCCATCAGCGGCACTGTCGTGACAACCTGGGGAGTTATGGCAGGATTTGGCTTGTTGATAATCTTGCTTCGTTTTAGTTTAAATGGCCAATCCTCACGCTTACAAAACGCTACGGAAGCTTTGGTCGTCACGATTGAAACGGCAATTGGCGAGGTTTTGCCAGTGACTACTGTGCGGAGGGTATTGCCCTTTGTAGCTACCTTATGGTTGTTTGTGCTGGTCGCTAATCTGGTAGGTTTGATACCGGAGTTACACGCCCCAACCCGTGATTTATCCGCCACTTCTGCGCTGGCGGTTCTGGTGTTTGGCTCTACGCACTGGTTTGGCATACGCGACCATGGCTTGCGCAATCATCTGCGTCATTATGTTCAGCCCAGTTTTATCTTATTACCGTTTCATATCATTAGCGAGTTGACCCGTACCTTAGCCTTGGCAATTCGTTTATTCGGCAACATGATGAGCCTGGAAATGGCCGCTTTGCTGGTGTTGCTGATTGCAGGGTTTCTGGTACCGGTGCCGTTGTTGATGCTGCATGTCATCGAAGCTGTGGTGCAAGCCTATATTTTTGGCATGTTGGCCCTGATCTATATTGCAGGCGCTCTGGAAACCAACGACTCAGAACCATCCTTATCAATGGAGAATAAACCATGACCGATATCCATCTGTTCAGCATCATTTCCACCATTGTGGCCGGGCTGGTGATTGCGCTGGGCACCATGCTGCCAGCTATTGCCATGGGCAAGGCCATTGCCAGTGCTTTGGAGGCTTTGGCCAGACAGCCGGAGGCGGAAAAAACCATCACTCGTACCTTGTTCATCGGTTTGGCCATGATTGAATCATTGGCGATTTATTGCCTGGTTGTGGCCTTGATTGTGCTGTTCCGAAATCCATTGCTGGAATATTTTTTGAATTGACTTTGCTGTCATCAAAAATCCAGCATTCGGCAACGATGCGTCACTCTATTAGGTAAAACCCATGATGCAATTCGACTGGACAACCTTCATCCTGGAAATTCTGAATTTTTTGGTTTTGGTTTGGATACTGCAGCGCTTCCTTTATCGACCGGTTCTGGCGAGACTGGATGCCCGTCAACAAAGAGTCAAGGATGAGATCGCCAGGGCCGAACAGTTACGCAGCGATGCCGATGCTTTACGTCAACAGTATGAATCGCAGTTGGCGGATTGGAAATTATTACAAGAAAGTAGTCGCCGCCAACTAGAAGAGGAGTTGATGCAGATGCGCAATGCTGCTCAGGAAAATCTCAAACAAACCTTGGCTGATGAAGAGGCAAAGCTGCGGATACGCAATCAAACCTTGATTGCCACCCGGGAAGCAGCCTTGATTAAAGAAGCTGCTGGCGCGGCCTATGCACAGGCGGCAGCCATGTTGCAAAGACTGGCAACGCCGCAATTAACTCAGCAGCTGGTGGATATGTTGCTCGAGGACTTGCAGCAATTGCCGGATACCGAGCTTTCGGCATTGCAAAAGGCGGCTGAAATATTGATTGCTGACTCCAAAGTAGAGGTGGTAAGTGCTCACCCGCTAGATTCGCACGAACGGGAAAAATTGACCCTTTCATTGTCGGCTGCTGCTGGTAAATCCTTGCTATTGATATTCATGGAAGACCCAAGCTTGATAGCCGGTCTGCGTGCTGTGGTCGGCGAGTGTCAGTTGCATGCCAACCTGGCGGATGAACTCGGATTTTTTAAGCGTCAAGCCCAACATGGCTAAGACAAACACTGCTTATCGCTTTGGTTTGCGTTTGTCCGAACGCGGCAGTGTAGCCGGTATTGGTGATGGCATAGCCTGGATTCGCGGTTTACCGTCGGCGCGCCTGGATGAATTGATCGGCTTTGATGACGGTAGTACCGGCTTGGTGTTTCAGTTAGGTAAAGACATGCTGGGTGCAATTTTGCTGTCGCAAACCCGTGGAGTGACAGCGGGGATGTCGGTGCAACACATTGGGCGAAAACTGGAAGTAGGGGTTGGGGATATTTTACTGGGGCGGGTGGTTGATCCGCTCGGTAATCCGTTGGATGGCTCGCCACCGCCGGAGTTGCGCCAGTTTAGGGCACTTGAGGGTGCTGCACCGCCCATTATCGAACGTGATTTTGTCTCACAGCCCTTATATACCGGCTGCAAAATCATTGATAGCTTGATTCCGATCGGCAAAGGCCAACGCCAACTGATCATTGGTGATGACGGTGTCGGTAAGAGTGCGCTGGCACTGGATGCGGTGATTAATCAGCATGGCCGAAATGTTTTGTGCGTGATGGTGTTGATCGGGCAGCCGCGTTCCGCAGTGGCTGGCACCATTGAAGCACTGCGTCAGGCTGATGCGCTATCGTATACCGTAGTAGTCGTTGCCGAAGCCAACGCCTTGCCGGGGTTTCGTTACCTGGCGCCGTTTGCGGGATGTGCGATGGCGGAACATTGGATGCGGATGGGCCGGGACACTTTGGTGGTTTACGACGATCTGACCCGACATGCGCAATCGTATCGTGAATTGTCGCTATTATTGCAGCGGCCGCCCGGCCGTGAAGCTTATCCGGGCGATATTTTCTATCTGCATTCCCGCTTACTGGAGCGTTCGACGGTACTTGCTACAGCATTTGGCGGTGGCAGTATGACGGCTTTACCAATTATCGAAACCCGGCAAGGTGAATTGTCGGCTTACATTCCGACCAATTTGATATCAATTACCGATGGTCAGATTTATCTGGAAAGCAAACTGTTTGCAGCAGGCATGTTGCCTGCGATCGACATCGGTCGTTCGGTATCACGCATAGGCGGTAAAGCCCAGCATCCAGCCATCAAAGCCGCTTCCGCGCATATTCGGCTCGATTATTTGCAGTTTTTGGAGCTTGAGTTGTTCGCCCGCTTTGGTAGCCGTATGGAAGCCGGAGTCGAAGAAAAACTGCAACGCGGCCGTTTGCTGCGGGAAATCCTCAAACAAGACCGCTTGCAGCCCTTATCTGAACAGGCGCATCTGGCTTGGCTATTAGCTTATGGTGAAGGTTTGCTGGAAACTACCAACCCGACGCAAGTGACACCGGTATTAGAAAAAATATTGAAACAATTGCCGTTGAACGAATTAAAACTGGATACACCGAAACAGCAATGGCTAACGGTATTAAAACAGTTGTTGGCGAATGAGTCATGAGCCAACGGCGGGAAGTTGAAGCGCGACTGGCTTTATATGATGACCTTTCCGGTATTTTGGCAGCCATGCGCAGTTTTGCCGTGGCCGAATTGCACCGTGTGACTAAGCGTGAAGCTGCGCAGCAGCAAGTTGTTCGATCACTAACGCTAAGTCTGGATGATTTAGCGGGTAGCTTGCTGATTCAGGCTGAGAAACAATCAGCCCCCCCCCGCAAAGATATCTGGTTAGTGATTGGCTCGGTACGTGGCTTTTGCGGTAGTTTTAACGAAGATGTGATCCGACTCTGGCAAGACAAATCTCATCAAACAGGGCCGGTAATGTTAGTAGGCGAGCGTCTGCACGGATTAGTTTTTGATGAGTGTGTATCGGTCCAAAAAATCAGTGGTGCCAACGGTGGTTTGGATGCACCCGTAACGATAGAACGAATTTTGGCAGCCATAGAGTTGTTGCAGGGTAATGAAGAATTTGGGTTGATGGCTTGTATTCGTGATGAGCAAGCAGCGCGTTGCCAACGCTTGTGGCCTTTGTCAGCATGCTCCCGTCGCAAGGAGCACCCCCTGCCCTTCACTTACTCGCCACTGGCTGAAGTTGCTTCGGGTGTTGCCCAGCAGTTTTTATTTCATAGTTTGCTGGCGTTGCTGTTGCGATCCATCCGCGTCGAGAATCATATGCGCTTGATGCAAATGGAAACCGCCTTACGTCATTTGGAACGGGGTGGAGAGGAATTACAGCGGCAACGAAATCGACTGCGTCAGGAAGAAATTGTCGAAGAAATAGAGTTGATGGTTGGAAGGCGTTAAAAAGATAAGCTTTTCGAGCAACAAGCTACCGCCCGATCAGAAAAACCTTCATAGTCAAAGACCAGGATGCCTATCATCCAAGGCTGATCTTCTCCATCCTGATCTATACCTGCGGAGGGGGCGTCTTCGGCTCCCCACATATCGGGCGCCACTGCAGGGAAGATTAGTCCATCATGTTCTTGGATATCGCCTTCATTCTGCGCAACTATCTTGACGCAGCCAAACAATTACCGCCTATACCTTTAATTATCGCTATCGATAAAAGCCAGGGTTTTTTCCGGCACAGCGGCTGGGTTTTTTGCTTGCAAACACAGCTGGCTGTCTTCATGCACAGCGGTCATAAACTGAATGAGCTGTATCTCCAGTTTCAATTTTTCCTGTGGATCCGGCTCATCCCACATCCTGTTCAAAATTTGCTTGGCGTGATGATGAATGGTAAATGCCACCGCCTCAGGCAAGTGTGCAAAACTAATTCGCAGTGATTCTTTTAGTTTATCCAACGACTGCAAATAGTGTTGGTAATCTTTTAAATCCTGTTTGCATTGGGTCTTGACCATCGCCAGTTCATTTTGATTTCTGGCTTCATTGATCGCTAATTCGTGTGCCAATTGCTGCGCCTGTTTTTTCAGTTGCGCAACCAAGGCTTGCTGGGTCAAGGCATTTGCCTGCCGTAAAGCCGCCACATCCTGTTGTCGTTCCAATTGCCAATTAAGATTTTCGTCTCGTTTATCGCGCCAAAAACTCAGCGCGCGACTCAACCAATGACCGATGTCCGACATAGCGCTTGATCACGCAAAGCCAGCATGGCTTGTGAGTTGGATTGTTTATGCAGTTGTTTCAAGTTTTGATAAAAAGACTGGTACACGCTGGGTTCCAAACTGGCTTTCAGCTCTCCATTGATAGCCTGGAACAATTCACGACAGTGTTTTTGGTTATTTGCTATCAATAAACGCTGGCGCTTGAATTGAGTCCGGTAAAACTGCTGGCGCTTTTCTAGATTGACTCGCTGGTTGGCCTGTTGGCGAAAGCCATGCAGCATGATCAATCGTCTTAAAGCACGGTGTTCTCGACTAAGATAGTCGGCCGCTTGGCGATACAAGGCCAGTAGCAACAGCCCGCAACCCACAAACAATAATGCGGCAAAAGCCGCCAACAGGATGTTTGATGCCAACCCATAACTACCGACCATCAGCCAGGACAAACCCAATTGCCAACAAACAAATCCGATGAAAAACAGCAGCATGGCCAAACTAGAGGCTAACAACACTCCGTATAGCAAGCCTTTAAGCACGGTTAGCCTATCCGCTCGATAAATTCCATCGCGTTGCCATCACGATCCCGACAAAACAGCGCTTTGCGCCCGGAGATACTCAACGTGTAGGCTATCCCAGCCTGTTCAAGATCCTGCCTTAAGGTTTCGACTGACTGACAATGTAAAGCGACATGCCGGTCACGCCCGCCATGAGCAGGTCTGCCTGTAGTGGGATCAGGATTATCTAGTTCCAACAGATGTATTTGCTGTTCACCAATTTGTAACCAGGCCCCAGGAAAGGGCAAATCAGGTCGCTCAACGGGAACCATGCCCAGCACGTCACGATAAAAACGCAAAGATTGCTCAGTATCCGAGACAATCAAGCTGGCGTGATGGATGGTAAATTGATTTTTGGACATGATGAGAACCTTTGGATTTTAAGCCTTTGCATTATAACGCAGCCCGAGGGTTAGGTCCGTGCGGATTTCATCCACCCCAAAGAAGCCTGAGTTGACTCCTTAGGCTTATATTCGGCACCAATCCAGCCTGGATAGTCAGATTTCGTTAACATTTGAAAAAAATTGGCGAAATCAATCTTTCCTGTTCCCGGCTCACCTCGTCCCGGGCAATCTGCAAACTGTATATGCCCAATCTTATCCAGATGATGAAGTAAAAAATCCTGGCAATCTTCCTGCATGCGGATCATATGATAGATATCGTATTGCAAGCAGAGATTGGGATGCCGAAGCTCTTCAAATATCGATAGCATTTTTTCACTACTATCGACGATAAAACCTGGCATATCGAAGCTATTAATGGCTTCAAACACTGTCTTGACACCTATAGCGGCAAAAGCCTCTGCGGCATAGCGCAAGTTTTGTTTAAAGGTTTGCAGGTAATCAGCCAATCGCTGTGGGTCATGACAACACCCCGGCAAAATATTGACCGCTTCTGGTTTTATCAGACGCGCATAAACTAGGGCCTGTTCAACGGCTTGTATGAATTGCCGTTGTTTTTCCGGCACGGCCGCCAAGCCTTCGCCACCCTGCAACAGATCATCGGCATCGACATTAAACAAAACCAGCTTAAGGTCATTCGCGATTAGAGCATTTTGGATTTGCTCTGGACCGAGTTGGTAAGGAAACTGAATTTCCACTGCATCAAAACCCTGCCGTTTAGCCTGCTCAAAACGCTCCAGCAAAGGCCATTCGGTAAATAACAGACTGAGATTGGCCGAAAAACGCAGCATTAATCGGGTTGATAAAGTTTGATGAGTGTCGCTGGATCTTGCTCAAGAAATCCTTGACTACCATGCAACTGCATCAATTGAGCCGCCAAACCGGACATAGGCACAGCACAACCTTGCACTGACGCCAGTTCCGCAGCCATGTTCAAATCTTTAAGCAAGGTTTTGACCCGCCATTTTATCGGCTCAAACTGCTGTACTGCCATTTCCGGCCCCACAATTTGTAGAGGTTTGGAATCAGCAAAGCCGCCTGCCAAAGCTGCGGGAATTTTGGCCGCATCCACTCCGGCTTTTTGCGCTAAAGCCATCATCTCCGCAATCACCAGTACGTTACAACTAACTATCATTTGATTACAGATTTTGGTGGTCTGTCCGCTGCCCACATCACCCATGTGAGTCAGTCGAGCATACAATGGCCTTAGCACTTCGCGCGCCAAGGCAATATGTTCCGCTTCGCCCCCGGCCATAATCGCTAAAGTACCCTGTTCCGCCCCGGCCGTACCGCCTGAAACCGGCGCATCCACCCAATGCATGCCGCAAGATTGTTTTAGTTGCGCTGCCAATTGTCGAGTGGTTGCCGGGTCAATACTGGATAAATCAATCAGCAGTTTGCCAGTTTTACCATGAGGCAAGATCTGTTCGGTCACCACGCTTTCGACCACTTGCGTATCGGATAAACACATCAAGATGACATCCGAATTAGCCACCAATTCAGACAAGGTATTGCAAACAACAGCGCCAGCTTGTTTTACTTCGCTAAGTTTGTCAGGACTGCGATTCCAGACGTTGACTTGAAAACCGGCTGCCAGCAAACGCAAGGTCATAGGCTTTCCCATCAGCCCGATACCAATAAAGCCCAAGGTATAACGAGTTTCCATCATCAACTATTCGTAGAGCGCTTCACTTAAATCCGGCGCTTGCGGCAAGCTTTCCTGAGCGATGCGTTTTTCATAATCCCGACCTGACACTACGCTCAATTGACTATTCAGTAGCAGATTGTTGTGTACCATCTGAAAGGCTTTATCAAAATCAGCATTAATAAAGCCACGCGCCAATTGCTCACACAGCATGTAAAGCGCTGAATAATGAATACTTTCGCCCGAGGTACATTGATTGATTTTGTCCGCCAACACGCGCATTACGGATAGCACGGAGCCATCCTGCCGCCATGTTACTGAAGTTGCCAAAACATCATCACCACGACAGGCTATGGCCGCCAATGCGTTGTAGGATAAATCCACCAAACCCGCCAGAATTTTGGCTAGATCTCCGGCTGTAATGGCTTTAAAGGTTTCGCTACCGCAATCCATCAACAACGCCTGTCTCATCACAATATCCATATCCGACAAATGGGTTGTTTCCGATGCATTGGCTTGAGGGATGCCAAACTGTTCGTGAAACTGTCTGACAAGTTGTAAATGTTTGTTCATGATGACACTCCATAACTGGAAAACAGAATTTAGTTGATGCGCTTCCTAGCCTGTACCAGCGAAATAATCACGACGATAATCAAAGCGGCTAGCGAGATTTCCAACATCAAAAAAGCGCCGATTTTAAAATAAGCAAAGTGAGGGTGCACATAACGCACCAACCAACCGGCTATCTCGTCGGCAATAGCCGAGGCGTACACAATAGCGCTTATCCAGATTTTCAGCACCGTCGGTAAATGAGTCATCAACATCAAATGGGTGAGCGTCAACACCAGCATACCCATGGCAAACAAATGAAAATGTGTCACTTCCAACAAGCTTTGGTAGCTTTTAGGCTGGGTAAAATCCTGCTCCGAGCCTAAATAATAAGCCAGCACAGAGTCAGCAGTAAGATTCATTTTGTGAAAATACATCAAGCCGTTACTCACCCACAGCAGCGCAACATAGACCAAAAACATCAAAATCAGGCTATTGATCAAAAGTTGGCGATTTTGTTCGCCGGTTACAAAAAAACGCATGCCTTTCTATTGCCCCGTTTAGTTATTTGCAGGCTTCAGCATAATTTGATACATCGCCAAAACCTTGCGCGTGCTATTTAATGCCGCGCGCGCACTCAACGTAGCACCTGCAACACCTTGAATATCCTTGTCAAAGCTCAAAGAATCGATAGGATGATTGAGCAATTGCGCAAACCAACGTTCGGGCGTTTGATATTCCGGCGGCTCATGAAAAGCCAAGGTATAGACATGACTGAGCTTACCTTGGGCATCCAATAAAATCAGCAAGGTTTCAGGCTGAGTTCTCACCGTGTGCGACTCAATGGCCGCATAGCCAACAATCGCGTTTTGTTTTCTACCCACATAAAAGCTGAACAACTTGGATTCCAGCTTGACTTTCGCCAATTGCTCTATCTGGGCGATCTGTTCGTCACTGGGAAAAAGCGACAACGTTTCAATACTGGCATCATCACCAAAGGCAAGCTTAAGCGCCTCTTCTTTGCTATAAAAAACTTTGCCAAAACAGGGTGTTATCACCAACCCTAACAATAAGGCAATCAAGATAAATCCAGGGTATTTGGAAAGCTTCATAGTACATCCACAGCAAACAATGTCGTTATGATAAAGACAGGCCGAGCTTTTGCCTACATTCTTACAAAGCTTCAACTAGGCCAAAGATTTGTACCAAATTGTACAGATTATCACGCAATAAAGCCGGACTTAATTTTATAAGCGCTAAACACATTGTGAATAGGAATCGTTTGCATTAATTAATTCGTTTAGATAGACTTCTTTCAACGATTTAATTATTTGAGACAGTGAAATATGAAAACATCTTTGAAATCGGCATCCGTTTGCCTGGCAACTTCCATTAGTTTTATGCTAAGCACTCAAAGCCAGGCGGCAGCCCCGATGCCAAATAACATGGAAGACATGTGGAAAATCATTCAGCAACAGCAAAAGGAAATTGAAGCTCTAAAAGCCAAATCAACTGAAAACGAAAGCCTCAAACAAGAAGTCAGCAGCTTGAAAGAAAATCAAAAAGCACAGGAAAAAGCTATTCAGCAAACCAGTGGAGCAGTTGTAGCAACACCAAGTAACGGAACCAATAAAGGTGATTTGGAAAGAAAAACCGATGTACTGGCAACCGAAGTTGAAAATTTGAAAACTCAACTGTTTATTCCTGAAACTCGTGAATACAAAAGTCAATTCGGCTTAGGCCCTGCAGCATCCGGCGTTTACAGAGTCAATCACGGCTTATCCATTGGTGGTTATGGCGAAGCCATGTATACCAATTATGTCGACGACAACGGCAATAAGGACAACAAAGACAGCGCCGACCTGGAGCGCGCGGTTATTTACCTGGGCTACAAATTCAACGACTGGATCATACTTAACAACGAGATAGAATTCGAACACGCCACTACTGGCGAAGGCTCCGAAGAAAAAGGCGAGGTTTCGGTGGAATTTTCCCAGCTGGATTTCTTGCTTGACCCCAAATACAACATCCGTGCAGGCCTGATGCTGGTGCCTATGGGATTCATCAACGAAATGCACGAACCGACTACCTTCCATGGCAACCGTCGCCCTGACGTAGAGCGCTACATCATTCCTACAACCTGGCGGGAAATGGGGGCTGGTTTATTTGGAGAAATTCTCCCTGGCCTGGAATACCGCATGTATGCCATGAATGGATTGAATGCCGACGGATTTACCAACACGGGTATTCGTGAAGGCCGCCAAGGTGGCAGCAACGCTGTGGCTGAAGACTTTGCCTTCACCGGTCGGGTTGATTATTCCCCGCAAGAAGTACCCGGTCTGAAAGTTGGGGCTTCGACCTTCCTGGGTAATAGCGGACAAGATGACACTGTGAACTATGAAGGTCAAAAAGTCGACGTATTTACTCAGCTTTATGAAGGGCACATTCAATATCGCTATAGAGGTCTGGAGTTGCGCGCTTTAGGCGCCTGG
>SXGT01717864.1_pt1 | contig 10859 bp, 7 predicted proteins | sample 3176221 | NCBI WGS metagenome assembly SXGT01 (sample SAMN11356862, study PRJNA531348) | freshwater metagenome | isolation source: freshwater sample F1-120 | place: China: Fuxian Lake, Yuxi | collected 2017-12-25
CGGGAAATCACCGAGGCATGGATTCAGTCTTATAACGAAGAACGCCCACATCGGGCTCTTGGGAAGCTGCCGCCCAAATCATTCAGGCAGCACGCAGAAAATTCTCTTTTAAACGTGTCTCATTGACAGGGAACACTACAGAAGGGCTGGGTTGCAAAGATCAAATTTTACCAGCTCGCGCAGTGGGGAGGTTTTTCGAGGTGCCCCTTTGTAGTTGATGTCCAAACAAACATCTCAAACGTTGCGTGTGGAATGAAAGATTAGAAAAGAAGTTGTCAACGGGGTGCACAGCCTGTGCGCTTGAATTTTTATAATTGCCTTCGTCGATTGGCTCAATAGACATCCAGAATGCCAAAGAATATTAGTGCATTAATTTATGCTACACCACCACCACCAGTAGGAGGAGTCGCTTCTATCGTGGCAATGCTGTATCAAGATTTCGGGCGGCGAAGAGATGTTGGTTTCATGTCTCCGCAAGTAAAAGGGATGAGCTCGGTTACAAAGATCATCCGACCGCTGGTTAATTTGGTTAAGTTGATATTTGCCATTACGCTGGTCAATAAAGGCGGAAGAAGCCTTTTCTTCACCAGCGCCGGTAATTCATTCTTTGAAAAATTGGCGTGGTCGCTGCTGGTCATCCTGATGGGACGGAAGCCCAGCCTTGTCATGGTCGCTGGCAACTTTCCCCGCTTTTGGGATGACTGCCATCCGCTACTGCGCAAATGGTCGTCAAAGATAGTGTGCAACCCGAGTCTTGAGCTGGGAGCCCAGTCGGAAGGATGGCAAGAATATTACCGTTCGATTTTTCCCGCAGCTTCCATCAAGGTGATCGGAGCAACTGTTGCGCCGGCGTTCTTCGAGCACATCCGGCATGAGAACTCGCCGCTGCGGAACCATGCGCTCCTTTATGTCGGGTGGATTATCCCAGAGAAGGGAGTGCTGGATTTGCTGGACGCGATGCAGATACTGCATGTCACGCATCCCGAGGCTAGGCTGCGCATAGTGGGGCCGCTGTTCGGCAAAGAGGAATATTGGAAACGTGCGGCCGCTGACAGGGGTGTTGCCGTCCAGGTCGAATATGTGGGCGCCATTTCCGATCGTCAGAAGTTGATGGCCGAATTTGATGCGGCTTCCATATTCGTATTTCCATCACATTTTGAAGGTTTTCCTGTGGCGTTGCTGGAGGCGATAACGATGGGGCTGGCTTGTGTGGGGACTGCAGTTGGCGGTATTCCGGATATCTTGGACCACGGCAAAGCTGGTATTGTGGTTGCACCTAGAGCTCCAATTGAACTGGCTAACGCATTGAAGTCGCTGCTGAATGATCATCGGCTGGTGGCGAAGTTGTCGGAGCAAGCATTGATGCGCGCGCGAAACGTCTATAGCCATTCTGCGTGCATCGAGTCATACAAGAATCTGTTGGGGTTAAAATGAAGTCATCGAGTGGAAAGCGTTTCGCTGTTATCGGTGCCGGTTTTATCGGGCAGGCGCTTATTTGTAATTTCCTTAAGCAGGGCATTGAGGTCAGTGTGCTGGACCGGCACGTTTGCTCTGATGAGTTCGCGGATAAAGTGAACTGGGTCGCGGGAGATTTTCAGGATAAGCACGCATTGAGTGCGGCGCTGAAGGGCGTGTCGGTGGCATACCATTTGGTCTCCAGTACCGTGCCGGGCGATCGGCATGTCGATGTGGCCAAGGAGCTTCAGGAAAATGTGGTTGGATCATTGCATTTCATTGATAGCTGTTTGGCCGCTGGAGTTAAGCGGATCGTGTTTGCTTCTTCCTCGTCTGTTTACGGTCTGCAGGAACATTTCCCAATCAACGAGATGGCCTTAACAAATCCGGTTAGCGCGCACGGGATTCACAAGCTCACGCTGGAGAAGTTCCTGTTATTGGCAAATCATTTGCACGGGATCGAGGTTCGGATTTTAAGAATCGCAAATCCCTATGGGCCGGGGCAGAGTGTTCTGGGGCGACAGGGATTTGTGGCAATAGCTATTGGTAGTCTTCTCCAGAATGTTCCATTAACTTTGCGTGATATGGGGCGCATGGTTCGTGATTTCATATACATCGATGATCTGGCTGACGCATTGGTGCTAGCTGGGTTGTTGGATAATTTGCCACCCATAATGAATATTGGGGCGGGCAAGGGCTACAAACTCCGCGAAGTAGTTGATGTGATCGAACAGTTGCTTAGTCGCCAAGTGGAAACCATATCAGCCGAGGCGCGCAGCGTAGATATTCCCGTCAGTGTTCTGGACATCGGGTTGGCGCATAAGCTGATGGGATTCATGCCGGCCATTGGGCTTCGCGAAGGCATCGTCAGGACTTTGCAATCGCATGGCTTTCGATTGGATGAATTGGTGAGCCGTAAGGATACTGTCTGATGTGCGGCATTCTTGGCTTCTCTGGTGCCTTCGATCCCGCCGCTCTGAGCGCGGGGCTGCGTGCCATTTCTCATCGGGGGCCGGATGATTCTGGCGTATTTACAACCGCAAGGCTAGGACTGGGGCACGTCAGACTTTCTATCCTAGATCTTTCGCCGCTCGGGCATCAACCTATGGTTAGTGTGGACGGCGCTGTGGTGCTGGTATTCAACGGCGAGATTTATAACTTTCAAGAGCTGCGGGTGGGACTGGAAGCTAGAGGTGTTGTCTTCCGAGGGTATTCAGATACAGAAGTGTTACTCAATCTGTACTTGGTGGAAGGTGAGGCGATGTTGTCTAAGCTGAACGGAATATTTGCCTTTGCGCTATGGGATGGTCGCAACCAGTCGTTGTTGGTCGCCCGTGATGCATTAGGGGTGAAGCCGCTGTATTACGCCGCGATGGGCGAGCGCTTTGCTTTTTCTAGCGAGATAAAGGGGTTGATTTCGCTCGTGCCGGAGGCGCGCGAATTGGATGCGGCGGCACTGCACCGTTACCTGAGTTTTCTTTGGTGTCCGGGCGAAGGTACGCCGCTCAAGGCGGTTCGCAAGCTGTTGCCTGGCGAAGCGATGGTGGTGCGTGCAGGGCGCATCGAGCGGCGCTGGGCGTGGTACCAATTGCCAGCTTTTCGGGGTGTCGCCGCTGATCTTGATGAAAAAGCCGCGTTGGTAGGGACTGTTGAGCATCTGCGCCAAGCCGTACAGCGGCAGATGGTGGCAGACGTACCGGTGGGTGCTTTTCTCTCCGGTGGCCTGGATTCCAGCAGTGTGGTTGCCTTCGCCCGCGAGATGAATCCCGACATCCTTTGCTTCACCATTGAGGCTACTGGTGCGGACAAGGAGGGCATTGCCGATGATCTGCCCTATGCCCGACGGGTGGCGGCACACCTGCGGGTGCCGCTGGAGGTGGTGCGGATCGATGCGGCCCGGATGGCCGAGGATTTGGCCGTCATGGTTGCACAGCTCGACGAACCGCTGGCCGACCCTGCCTGTCTGAATGTGCTCTATATCAGTCGACTGGCGCGCGAGCAGGGCATCAAGGTGCTGCTTTCGGGGGCAGGCGGCGATGATCTGTTTACGGGTTATCGTCGTCACCGCGCCTTGATGAGCGAAGGTCTCTGGTCCTGGCTACCGCATTCAGTGTTGAAGGGATTGGAGAGTTTGACCGGCGGATTAGATCAACATCGCCCGCTATTTCGCCGTCTGCGCAAACTGTTCAGCAGCGCTTCACTTGATGCCGATGCGCGCTTGGTCAATTACTTTCGCTGGATTGATCAGCGCGACCTGATGTCTCTCTATACCCCGGCGTTCAAGGTAGCACTTGGCGATTCACTTGCCGAGGATCCCATGCTGGCCTTTCTGGCAGAGCTACCGCCGCAGACCAGCCGGCTTGAGCGGATACTAGCCCTAGAGCAGCGTTTCTTTCTTGCTGACCACAATTTATTATACACGGACAAAATGTCTATGGCGGCAGGAGTTGAAGTACGGGTACCATTTCTTGATTTGGAACTGGTGGAATTTGCTGCCCGGATACCTGCGCGATTTAAGCAACGCGGCAGTGAAGGTAAATGGGTACTAAAAAAAGCGATGGAACCTTACCTGCCGATGGACGTGATCTACCGGCCAAAGTCCGGATTTGGTGCGCCATTGCGTCGATGGATGCGCGTAGAACTGCGTGATCTCCTATCCGATGTATTGGGTACTCAGAGCCTGCGCCACCGAGGCTTGTTTGACCCGACAGCCGTGCAGCGCTTGATCCAAGCTAATGACCAAGGGAAAGTCGACGCCAGCTATACGCTTCTATCGTTAATATGCATAGAGCTTTGGTGCAGGAAGTTCATCGATCAAGGCCTTGCAACGCCACCACTTTCAGGAAACAACTAAATGACTGTTGAACAAGCCGCTCCGACGAATACGGACAAGCAGCAGGTGCACGATTTCTGGAACGAGGCTGCCTGTGGCGAAAATCTGTATTTGCAGACCACGGACAAAACAGGTTATGTCACCCAGTCTGCCGAGCGTTATCGTCTGGAGCCGTTCATCGTCCCCTTTGCCAACTTTGAGGCTGCGAAAGGCAAGAAGGTTCTTGAGATTGGCGTGGGTTTGGGAGCTGATCACCAGCGTTTCGCGGAGGCGGGTGCTGATCTCTATGGTATTGATCTAACTGAACGGGCGGTGGAGCACACGAACCGTCGTCTGGCGTTGTTTGGTTTGTCGTCGACGCTCGCCGTGGGAGATGCTGAGCACCTCGATTTTCCAGATCAGAACTTTGAACTGGTTTATTCGTGGGGAGTGCTCCATCACAGCCCGGATACGCCAAAGGCGATTGCCGAGGTGCACAGAGTGCTCGAGCGCGCGCGGGGGGGGGCAGGCAAAGATCATGATTTACCACACGTGGAGCATGATTGGTCTGATGCTTTGGTTACGGTATGCCTTGCTGGCGGGACGTCCATGGCGCAGCCTTCGCAGCATCTATGCCGAACACTTGGAAAGCCCTGGGACAAAGGCGTATTCATACGCCGAAGCGCGCCAACTTTTTGCTCAATTCACTGATGTGAAAATTTCAACTCCCTTGACGCACGGTGACCTGCTTGAATCGGATGTTGGTCAGCGGCACCGAGGTATTGCGTTGACCCTCGTCAAGGCCCTCTGGCCGCGCTGGTTTATTCGCCGCTTTATGCCTGGTGCTGGACTGTTCATGTTGATTGAAGCACGCAAGTAACGTAATTACGACGAGGTTATTTTGAAACAAATTCTTCAATCGCTGAAAACCGGTGCGACGGAAGTCGCGGAAGTGCCCGTACCTAGTGTCGACCGTGGCCAATTATTGATTACAACCTCTTGCACTCTGGTTTCTGTGGGTACCGAGCGTATGTTGGTTGAGTTCGGCAAGGCTGGGTGGATTGAAAAAGCGCGCCAGCAGCCCGACAAAGTGCGTATGGTGCTGGACAAGATCAAGACAGATGGTCTTCAACCTACCCTTGAGGCAGTATTTAACAAGCTCGATCAGCCACTACCCTTGGGGTATTGCAATGTGGGGCGTGTTGCCGAATTTGGCAAAGGCGTAGTGGGTTTTGAATTGGGCGATCGGGTCATCAGCAACGGCAAGCACGCGGAAGTGGTGAGTGTGCCAATCAATCTATGCGCAAAAGTACCTGACCTCGTAACTGACGAGGAGGCCTCTTTCACAGTTTTGGGGGCCATTGCTCTTCAGGGAATACGCCTGGTACAGCCCACGCTTGGTGAAACCGTAGTTGTTACTGGCTTGGGTCTCATAGGCTTGGTCACCGTCCAACTATTGCGGGCACATGGTTGCCGTGTTCTGGGCCTGGATTTTGATAAGAATAAACTTGAACTCGCACGTCAATTTGGTGCGGAAGTTGTCGATCTGGCCGCAGGGCAAGACCCAGTTAAGGCGGCTGAACTCTATTCACGGGGGCGTGGCGTAGATGCAGTAATCGTGACTGCGGCCACCAAGAGCAGCGAGCCGATGCATCAGGCTGCGTTGATGTGTCGCAAGCGTGGCCGCATCGTGTTGGTGGGTGTGACTGGCCTTGAGTTATCGCGTGACGACTTTTTCAAGAAAGAGCTCACTTTTCAAGTTTCTGCCTCCTATGGTCCTGGGCGCTACGATCCCAACTACGAAGAAAAGGGACAGGATTACCCAGTGGGTTTCGTGCGCTGGACAGAGCAGCGCAACTTTGAGGCGGTGCTAGACATGATGGCCGACGGTCGGTTAAACGTAAAGCCTCTGATTTCGCACCGTTTTGGTATTGACGAAGCGGAGAATGCGTACGAATTAGTCGGAGGTGCCGGTCCATCTTTGGGAATATTGTTGCTATATCCGGGAATTGAGGTTTCTACTGCCGCAAGGACGGTATCCCTTCTGGTAGACGCAGGTCTTCAAGCGCGTAAAGTAGGAGCGGGTAGTGGCAATGCCGCAGTAAGTTTTGTTGGGGCGGGGAATTACGCGACTGCGGTACTCATTCCCGCCTTCAAGGATGCGGGAGCCCACTTGCGAAGTGTGGCCTCTAGCGCCGGGGTGAGTGGTTTGCATGCGGGGCGTAAATTTGGTTTTGATGAAACCACCACTGATACCAGCCGGGTTTTTTCGGACAACGCCAGCAATACAGTCGTCATCACCACGCAGCATGACAGCCACGCTCGGTTTGTTTTGCAAGGATTAGAGGCGGGCAAGCATGTCTTTGTTGAAAAGCCTTTGTGCCTCACCTTTGCTGAGCTGAGCGACATTGAGTCTGCATACAGTAAGGCTTGCGGTCCGTTGGCGGATTCTCCCATTCTGATGGTCGGTTTTAACCGCCGTTTTGCTCCGCAGGTTCAAAAAATAAAGCACCTGCTGAACGGAGTCTCTGGACCCAAAAGCTTCATCATGACCGTCAACGCGGGGGCGATTCCTGCCGACCATTGGACTCAAGATGTCGAGGCAGGCGGTGGACGGATTATTGGCGAGGCTTGCCATTTCATTGATCTGTTGCGGTTCTTGGCGGGAAGCCCGATCGTGAGTTGGAACAAAGTACTCATGAATGCCTCAACCGACGATACGGTAACCATTAACTTGAAATTTAATGATGGTTCCATAGGCACGGTGCACTATTTTTCGAACGGAACCAAGGCGTTCCCCAAAGAGCGACTTGAAGTTTTTGCAGCCGGACGTGTTTTGCAGCTTGACAACTATCGGAAGTTGACAGGCTTTGGATGGCCGGGTTTCACCAAAATGAATTTGTGGAGACAGGATAAAGGCCAAAAAGCTTGTGCCAAGGCTTTTGTGGATGCAGTATCCAAGGGAGGCGCCGCACCGATATCAATTGAGGAAATATTCGAGATAAGTCGCGTATCGATCGAAATTGCACAGTAAAAATTCTTGGTTTGTGACTTTGTCTGCCAAGCTCGCCCTCTACTACCACACCCTGCGTTACCTGAAGCCCGGTCAAATTTACTGGCGTCTATGGTACCGACTTTCCCGTCCTCGTCTGGACTCTTCTCCGCGACCTGATCTGCGTTCAGTAGGCGGTGATTGGGTTGCCACTGCACGTCGGCGCCAAAGTCTTGAGGACGGCGATAAATTCAGCTTTCTAAATGAAACTGGGCGCATTTCCGACCTCGGTTGGGACGGTCCGGAGCGCGAAAAGCTTTGGCGATATAACCAGCACTACTTCGATGATCTTAACGCTGCAGATGCTGACGCACGGTCTGACTGGCATCAAGCGCTGATTAAACGTTGGATTTACGATAATAAGCAGGGACAAGGAACAGGCTGGGAGCCCTACCCGATATCTTTGAGAATCGTTAATTGGGTTAAATATCTGCTATCAGGTCGCTCTTTAGATGACATGTGCTTGCAGAGTCTGGCAATTCAAACACGTTTTCTTTCACAGCGAATCGAATGGCATATTCTTGGCAACCATCTGTTCGCTAATGCAAAAGCACTTGTGTTTGCTGGGCTTTGCTTTGAGGGCCCCGAAGCTCGTAAATGGTTGGACCTCGGTCTGGATATCATTGTTCAAGAACTGCCCGAGCAAGTGCTACCGGATGGAGGCAATTTTGAGCGTAGCCCGATGTACCACGCTATTTTTCTGGAAGACCTCCTCGACTTGATTAATTTGGCGAGTGCATATCCAGGGGTGGTCGGGAACGAACAAGTGGATCAATGGCGTGCGACAGCCATCAAGATGCTAAATTGGCTTCAGGCAATGTGCCATCCCGATGGCGAAATTACCTTTTTTAACGATGCCGCCATTGGGGTTGCTCCATCTCCTGCGGAAATTCATGCGTACGCATACCGGCTCGGGATTTCTTCCGACCAGCTAGATAAATCATCTGGAACTCCTACCGTAAGCCGATTTCCGGACAGCGGGTACATACGGTTGGAGACTTTGAATGCGGTCGCATTCCTTGACGTTGCACCCATCGGGCCAGACTATCTCCCTGGTCATGCGCATGCGGACACGCTGTCTTTTGAGCTTTCGTTGTTCGGTGAGCGCGTTCTTGTCAATGGTGGCACATCACAATACGGCAGTGGACCGGTACGCCTAAACGAACGGGGTACTAAAGCACACAACACTGTGGCGATCAATGGTAAGAACTCATCAGAAGTTTGGTCGGGATTCCGGGTTGCGCGCCGCGCGTATCCAAGGGATTTAGAGGTTGAGCAAGTCGATCGATCCGTTTTTGTGAACTGTGCGCACGATGGCTATAGGCGCCTGCCAGGACAACCCGTGCACAAACGGTCATGGCAACTCTGCCCTAGAAAGCTAGTCGTGCAAGATCAAGTGGTGGGTGAGTTTGAAACTGCCGTTGCCCACTTCCATTTCCATCCGGATATAAAAGTCATTGCCATCGATCACCGTACATATTTGCTTCGACTACCTGGTTCTGGGCAAGAGATTCAACTCTTTTTCTTGAATGGTGCTGCAAGCATTGAGCAGGGTTTTTTTGCGCCTGAATTCGGCATTCGCCTGAAAAGCCAATGTTTGGCTGTTCGATTTGTATCTGATAACGATATTGCAGTAGAAATTTCGTGGAGTATTGATGAGTAAAAAAAAGAAGGTCATGCTGGTTTTCGGAACCCGACCAGAGGCCATCAAGATGGCTCCGCTTGTGCACAGACTCAAAGCTGAGCCTGAGATTTTTGATATTCAGGTTTGTGTGACGGCACAGCACCGTCAAATGTTGGATCAGGTATTAAGAATTTTTGAGATCAAGCCAGATATTGATTTGGACGTCATGAAACCAGGGCAGGATCTCTTTGATGTGACTGCTAACGTTCTCCAAGGCATGAAAGGTGTATTTAACGATAACAAACCGGATGCTGTTTTGGTTCATGGTGACACCACTACAACGCTTGCAACAGCAATGGCTGGTTTCTACGCAGGTGTGCCGGTGGGGCATATTGAAGCGGGATTACGCACCCACGACCTCTATGCCCCTTTCCCGGAGGAGTTCAACCGGCAGGTGGCTAGCAAGGTTACACGCTGGCATTTCGCACCTACCGAACTTAGCCGTGCCAACTTGATAGCTGAGCGGGTGGATAATGAAAGCATTACTGTGACGGGCAATACCGTGATTGATGCGCTGCATTGGGTGCTGAACCGTATCGATAACGATGGTGACCGATCTGCCCAGTTGGCGCAGTTGCTAAATCAAACTTTGCCGTTTAACTGGCAGTCAGACCGGTTTGTCTTGATCACTGGACATCGACGCGAAAACTTTGGTGATGGCTTTCTGCAGATTTGTGAAGCTCTACGCGAACTGGCATCCAAGTTTGACGGTGTGCATTTTGTTTACCCTGTTCATTTGAATCCTAATGTCCAAAAGCCAGTTCATACCGTTTTGGCAGGTCTTTCAAATGTTCATTTAGTCGAGCCGCTTGATTATGAACCATTTGTTTACCTGCTCAAGCATAGCTATGTGGTCTTGACGGACAGTGGCGGCATTCAGGAGGAAGCTCCCAGCTTGGGCAAACCCGTTCTGGTAATGCGAGATGTCACTGAGAGACCTGAAGCCGTGGATGCAGGAACGGTTGAGTTGGTAGGGGCAAACAAGGAGCGAATCATCGCAGGGGTATCGCGCTTACTTAAAGATGAAGCCCACTATTCAAAAATGTCGCATGCTCACAATCCCTATGGTGACGGTAAAGCTTGTGATCGGATTTTAGCAGTGCTTCGAAATATTTGAATCGCACAGAAGGATGTATTTAAAATGAAAAGCAAGGTTATCAGCGTTATTGGCCTCGGTTATATCGGCCTGCCTACTGCAGCTTTACTCGCAAGTGAAGGCTATTCTGTTCTAGGGACGGATATTAGTCAGCACGCTGTTGACACGATCAATCAGGGCAAGATTCATATTGTTGAGCCTGATTTGGACGCATTTGTCCGCTCAGCTGTCACAGAGGGTCGCCTGAAGGCATCAACCTCGCCCCAAGCCGGTGATGTATACATGATTTGTGTGCCAACTCCATTTCATGAAGGTGGCACTATCCCCCAGCCCAACATTGATTACGTGCTTGCTGCGACCCGCAGCATTGCGACGTTCGTCAAGCCGGGTGACTTGGTGATTTTGGAATCCACCTCGCCAGTTGGCACCACTGAGCAGATGCAAGCCGTGCTGCGCGAAGCCGGTGTGAAGGTCGAGAATGTACACATGGCCTACTGCCCTGAGCGTGTTTTGCCCGGCAAGATCATGACTGAGTTGGTTGAGAACGACCGTGTTGTGGGGGGGCTGACACCGGCTGCCACCAAAGCAGTGGCAGATTTCTATCGTACTTTCGTGAGAGGTGAGGTTCTTGAAACAGAGGCCAAGACGGCCGAGATGTGCAAGCTGACGGTGCACCTATTCAGCCAATTTCACCCAGCAATCACCATTGAAGCCATAACGATGCAACTATTTGTAAAACGCAGTTTGACTGCAGTAGCCA
>SXGT01258626.1_pt1 | contig 10858 bp, 12 predicted proteins | sample 3176221 | NCBI WGS metagenome assembly SXGT01 (sample SAMN11356862, study PRJNA531348) | freshwater metagenome | isolation source: freshwater sample F1-120 | place: China: Fuxian Lake, Yuxi | collected 2017-12-25
CTTGTCGCCTTCAATGACCGGAATCCACGGCCCCTTGCCTTCAGCCCAACCGGTCATCTCCGGCTGCTTGTCCAAATGCCCGTAGAGCAACACCGTATCGCCATCGCGCGCCGAGCCCGGCACATCGATAAAGATGAGCGGCGTCCGCCCCGGCAGGCGCTCCACCGAAAGCGTCGCGCCCAACGCCGGCAGTTTCTGCTCCGCCCACGCGACGAAGAGCTCGACCGCCTTTTCCATGTGGCCGAGCTTTTCCCAATTGGGCTCGAACGAGGGCGATTTGTTCGGGATGGCGATGTACTCAACCAGAGTTGGCACGATCTCCGCGTTCCAAATCTCGTCGACGAACTTCCGCAAGGCGGGCTGGGACAATTCGGCCATGGTCGCTCCTTCTCGCTTACAACTAGCCGCTCCGGTCGCTCACTTCCACCGCTGGTGTTACCGCAAAGGGCCGCATACATAGCGGTATGCATTTGCGGCTGGCGCACAACAGCAAGGGAAAGCCGGAGGTCTTCCGCTCATTTCAGGGCGAAGGCCGCGCCATCGGGCGCGTGCGCACTTTCATTCGACTGTCGGGCTGCAATCTCCACTGCGTCTGGTGCGACACTGCCTACACCTGGAACTGGATCGGCTCAGAATTCGCGCATGAGCGCGACGAACGCGGCCGACCGTTCAAATTCTCGCCCACTGAGGAGATGTCGAAAATCAGCATCGAGGAGGCTGCTGCGCTCGTCAGCGCCCTCGGCGAAAGCGAAGGCGTGGTGTTCACCGGCGGCGAGCCGCTGATGCAAACCGAAGCGCTGATCGCGCTGATTGATCTGCTGAAGCGCGAGCGGCCCGCGCTGCTGATCGAAATCGAGACCAACGGCACGATCGCGCCCAGCGCGGAACTGGCGCGCCGCGTCGATCTTTTCATGGTCTCGCCCAAGCTCGCCCATTCCGGCAACGCGCCAGAACTTGCGCTCCAACCGGATAAGCTCAGCGCCTTCGAGGCGCTGACCAACGCCTATTTCAAATTTGTCGTCCGCACTGCAGAAGACGTCGCAATCGTGGCGGCCCTGGCGGAAACGCACGCCATCGCGCCGTCGCGCATCTATGTGATGCCGGAGGGGACGACCTCGGAGGCGCTCATGGCTCGAGGCCAAGCCCTCCTCGCTCCAATCCTCGCCGCCGGGTTCAACTTCACAGACCGGCTCCATATCCACCTTTTCGGGGCGCAACGCGGGGTTTAGGCCCGCCCGCCCCTGTGAGTAACCGGCCCACCTGCGTGGCGGCGCTTCCAATGCGGTTAATATGGAATTAAGTCGTGAGTGGGCGGGCCGCCCCAGGTCCAGGACGAGCGGCGCGAGATAGGCTTTGAACGCAATGGATGACGGAGAAAGCACCCGCTACGAGCGCGCGCGGATCTGCATCGATTTCGGCACCGCTTTGTCGAAGGCATCGATCTGTCTCGATCCGCTGATGCCGCTCGAAGTCGGCGTCAAGCCGCTGCCCATCGGGGCTGTCGCGCGCGCGGAGCATCCGCTGCTGACGCCCTCGGTTCTGTATGTCGATCAAGGCCGGCTCTATTTCGGGCCAGCTGCGCTCGAACACGCACGCCGCGGCGTCGATAGCGCGCGCGATCCGCTCCTCTCCTTCAAGACTGTTCTCGGCGCGACCGATCCGAACGCGGCGCTAGCGCAAAAGCTGCGCCCCTCAATGGACCCGACCGGCACATTCAAAGCCCGCGATGCGCTGGTGCTCTATCTCGCCTATCTCGATCAGCTCATCCGCGAAGCGATCGACCTTGCGCCTAACATTCCAAACATCGTCGCCAATGCGCGTCGGCGTTACACCAGCCCCGTCTGGCGCCCGGGCACCGGCGCTGACAAAACTTTCGAAGCCATCTTCAACGAAGCCGCGGCCGTGTCGGAACGCCTCGGCAAGCTCTTTATCGCTGCCGAAGGCATCTCGATCGCCCAGTGCAAGGACGCGCTCGACCGCGCCGCGGCGCAGCCCGGCAATGGCCGATTGGAGACCGGCATCTTCGAGCCGCACGCCGCCGCCGCCACCGCGCTCGCTTTCACCAATGCGCCAACGCGCTACGTCATGGTGTTCGATATGGGCGCCGGCACCGTCGATATCGCCGCGTTCGAATTCGACGAGCGCACCGATCCGCCGGCCCTCAGCGAAGTCAAGGAGGCGCGCCAGTGCAGCGCCCTCGCGGGCGACGAAATCGATCGTATCCTGGCCGAACTCTACATGCGCAAACGCGGCGGCGAAAAAAGCCGCGACGATGAGCTCAAACTCAAGCGCACCATCATCCTCGCCGTCCGCGACTTGAAGCGCGAACTCTTCACCACCGGCAAGTGCTCGTTAAAGACCGGCTGGATGGCCACCACCATCCGCGCCAACGACCTGATGGAAGATCAAAACTTTCGCACCTACCTGACAGCGCTGCGCGAGACTGTGGCGGCGAGCTTGCAACGAGTCATCGCCCGCGCCGAAGCCACGAACGCAGATGTCGTCGACGTGGTGCTCGCCGGCGGCGGCTCGCGCCTGCCGTTTATGGTCGAGCTGGTGAAAAGCGCCGGCGCTATGCGGCCCACGAACGTGCAATTGCGCGTCGGCCCGCTATCACCGGCAAACCCACTCTATTCCAGCGTGGATGCCTCGCTGCGCGACGCTTTCCCGCAGATCGCCATGAGCGTCGGCGGCGCCCTGGTCGAGATGATGCCGGCGCAATAGCGTCAGACATCCCGCGCCAGCTCTGGAAACACTTTCGAGACCTTGCTCAGCAGGTATGCGCCATACGTGCCGCTCCATGCATGCACATTGGCCCGGTCCCATCGTTCGCCGCTATCGTCACTGGCGTGCGCGCGGTCGGGCAGCGGCACGATCTCGGCGTCCCAACCCGGATCGAAGAAAAACGGAAACGACAACCTGCTCTTGCCGCTGACATTGCGCACGCGATGCGGTGTCGATTTGTAGAAACCGCCGGTCAGCCGATCGAGCATGTCGCCAATGTTGCAAACAAGCGCTCCCGGCACGGGCGGCGCATTGATCCAGCCGCCGGGCGTCCGCACCTGCAAGCCGCCCAGTTCATCCTGCGCCAACAGAGTCAGCAAACCATAATCGGTGTGCTCTCCAACGCCCCAATCCATGTCGGCGCCAGGCGGATATTCGAACACCCGAAACAGCAAAGTCGGCTGCGCGGTGTAGGTGCGCCGGAAATAGTGCGCATCGAGCCCAAGGCTAAGGGCGACGCCTTCCATAATCGCATGCGCCGAACGTGTCCCTTCTTCCATATATGCAAGCACCGCCGGCTTTAGCTCCGGCACATCTTCTGGAAACAAGTTCGCGCCATGCAGCGGCAGCCCAGCGCGCACGCGCGCGTCGTCAGACCCAAGCTCCTCTCCAAAATATAGCCCCTGCTTGCGATCGGGCGCGCCTGACGTCAGTTCGCCGCCAACAGGAAAATAGCCGCGCCACGCCCGCCCACCGCGCGTCATCGCGATTTCCATCTTGCGCGACTCTGGCAATGCAAAGAAGCGCCGGCTCGCGGTATCCAGCGCCGCCAACGTATCCGCGCCAATCCCATGCCCGATCGCATAAAAGAATCCCAGCTCCCGGCACGCGCGCCCGATCTCTGCCGCCGCTCCCGCGCCGTCAGTTCCATTGACGAGAGCAGATACGTCGATGATCGGGAGTTGGCTTTGGCTCATCTGCGCTATGAAGGCGCTCTTTTCCTCGCCCGCAAGTGTCGGGTTGGAGCGGGCGCGTACGTCCTTAGTGTAAAGCAGCTTTCTGGAGCACCCCATGCGCAAAGTGATCACCGCCGCTTTCATCTCAATGGACGGCGTCTTGCAGGCCCCTGGCGGCCCGGCGGAAGATCCCGTGCGCGGCTTCGATAAGGGCGGCTGGGCCGTGCCGCACATTGACGAAGGCTTCGGCCTCGAAGTGGACGATCTTTTCAACAAGCCTTTCGACCTGCTGCTCGGACGCAGAACCTACGAGATTTTCGCCGCGCATTGGCCGTTCGCCGAAGGCGGTGAAGATGACGGCATCGCCAAGGCGTTCAAGGTCGCAACCAAATACGTCACCAGCCGCAAAGGCGTCGATCTCACCTGGGATGGCTCCGTACACCTGCGCGACGCAGCCACTGAAGTCGCAATGCTGAAGCAACAAGACGGCCCACCGCTTGTCACCCAAGGCAGCGGCGACCTCATCCAGACCCTGCTAGCTCATGACCTGATAGACGAAATCAGAACGCTGATTTTCCCAGTCGTGCTCGGCAAAGGCAAACGCCTGTTCGAGCCCGGCCTGCCGCCGCTCGCGTTCAAGCTCACGCACAGCACAACCACTGCCGCCGGCGTAACAATCGCGCGCTACGTGCGTGACGGTGATGTGAAATCCGGCGACTTCGCAATCGAGCCGCCGAACGAACTCGAGCGCAAACGCCGCGAGCGCATGCAACGCGAAGGCTGAGCATTGTTTAGCGCAGCTAACGTCTCACAAGAGTCACTGCATGAGGCGCCCGCGCAACGCGCGAAGCTATCCATTTGCGGTTAGCCTTGAGGCTTGGCGTTGCGTGTTTCCCTCGACATGTTTCCTCAATCGCTAAGATTGAGGACCATGACATGGACGGCAATGCACGCGTTACATCCCGTACCGGCGCAGCAAATCTCCTCATCACACCGACAGGTCCGTTGCTGGGCGCTGAAATTTCCGGCATTGATCTCGCACTAACGCTGAGCGCGGCTGAGGTAGCGGCGATCCGTGCGGCGCTTCTGCAATATAAAGTTCTGTTCTTCCGCGATCAGAACATCAGTCACGAAGATCACGTTCGCTTCGGTCGCCATTTTGGCGACCTTGAAGGCCACCCTGTCACCGCGACAGTGCCTGGGTTTCCGGAAATTCTCTTCATCGAAGCGGCTGACGGGATGAAGATCAGCGACAAGACTTTTCCGATCGCGCGCCCTGCCAACAAGTGGCACACTGACGTGACCTTCCGCGAAAAGCCTTCAATGGCGGGAATTTTGCGCATGCGGAAGATGCCGCGATTTGGCGGCGACACCATCTTCGCTGACACCGCTGCGATTTACGCCGATCTGCCGCCGGACGTGAAAACCAAGATCGACACGCTTGACGCCGAGCACGACATCATTCGCTCATACGGCTATCGGGTGACGCCCGAGAAAGCCGCACAACTGCGCGAAGAATACCCCCTCGTCGTGCATCCGGTGGTGCGCCGCCATCCCGAGACGGGCGACAAACACCTCTTTGTCAATCACGTCTTCACCGCGCGCATCCTCGGCCTGCCCGATGCGGAGGCAAGCGCGCTGCTCGCCTACCTACTCGATCGCGTTAAAGCGCCGGAATACCAGATGCGGTTTCGTTGGAGCGAGAACGCCATCGCCTTCTGGGACAACCGCGCCACCCAACATTACGGCGTGCTCGATTATTGGCCGCACGAGCGGATCGTCGAACGCGTCACAGTCATGGGCGATGACAGGCCCGTAAGGTAGCGCGCATCTGCGCGCCGGGCCGGACCGACGTCAGGCGACCACTACCCTCGCCACATAACCGTCGCGTCCGGCCCGTAAGTTCCGCCGAGCACATGAGGTGGGAACCATAATGCTTCGCACCGCGTAGTCGCTTAACGCGCTTTCATGGGGGATCGCCATGCGCTGCTGGCTTTTTTTCAACCGGGATATCGCCCCCGACGTTCCCGAGGCACACGAAGTCTTGCGCTTCCAAGATGCCGCGAAAGCGCTCGACATTGACCTCCTCGTGCTGAAGCCGAGTGAGTTCGATCTCGTGGTCGATTCAAAGCATGGCTGGTCGGCGATCTATCAAGGCCGCGAACTACGCAAACCCGATCTCATCATTCCCCGCTGCGGCAGCGAGACGAGCTATTTCACGCTCGCCGTGCTGCGCCACTTCGAACGCCAGGGCGTCGCCATCGCCAATAGCCCGGCCGCGGTGGACTCCGTCGCCGACAAATTACACACGCTGCAAGTCCTCGCCGGCGCCAAGCTGCCGATCCCAAAAACGATCCTCGGCAAGTTTCCCGTCGACTCCGCACTCATCGAGCGCGAACTCGGCTTCCCCGTCGTCGTGAAAAAACTTCGCGGCACGCGCGGCGCCGGCGTCATGCTGTGCCAGAGCCGCAGCGAGTTCGACGATCTCGCCAATCTACTCGACGGCGTCACCGCCGCGTCCGACTTCCTGTTTCAACAATACATCAAAGCCAGCCACGGCCGCGACGTGCGCGTACTGGTGATCAACGACCGCGTCGTCGCCGCGATGGAGCGCCGCTCCGCCGATGGCGGCTTCAAGTCCAACATCTCGCTTGGCGGCCACGGCCTGCCCTTCACGCCGCCGCCCGAGATGGCCAAGCTCGCTTTGAAGGTCGCGCGCGAACTCAAGCTCGACATCGCCGGCATCGACATCCTGTTCGACAAGGACGGCTACCGGATCTGCGAAGCCAATTCAGCCCCCGGCTTCCAAGGCCTAGAACGCGCCTGCACCATCGACGTGCCTGAGTTGGTGTTCTTGGGCATGAGCAAGAAGTTCGGCCTTCCGATCCGCCATTCCGAGCGTTGGGAAAAAGCCATCGATCGCACGGCCAAAGCCATGCTGGACGCGATCAAGCCGCCGAATATCGAAGAGCTGATGGACGAGCTACCGAAGCCACTCGCACGCGCCCGAACGCGCCGCGCTCGCAAGCCGAGCTGAGCAATTCCTAGAGCGTGAAGCTCGAGAGCTTTGAGCGGAAATCCGTCGCGGCTGTCGACCAGCCGTCGGACAGCCGCGAGACCTCCGGCGCAATCTGCTCGTCATACTGGATTGCCGCCATCGCCAGGATCATGAAGGCAAAGCCCGCGAGCGCCTGAAAGCTAGCGTCCGCGACTTGGTCAACCCACGCCTTCACGCCACTCATATCGACCGTGAACATTGCGCGCCTCATGGCTAATGCACGCTCATCATTGCGTGCGAAGCGTAAACAAGAGCTAACCGAAAGGTTTACGCACGCGGCTTTTGCAGTCGAATTGCAGTGATGCGTTAGCCGTAGCGCACGACGAAGCGCTTCTTCATCGGAACAAGCACACGCCACACGCCTGTGAAACCAGGCTCGATCACAAAACTGTCGCCAGCTTTGAAACGCTGCGGCGCGCCTCCGTCCGGCGTAAGCTCGCATATGCCTTCCAGCATATGGCAGAACTCCCACTCCTCGTAGGCGACACGCCACGCGCCAACATCGCTCGCCCACTCGCCCGCGTAAGTTTCGCCGGCGCCCTCATAATCGAGCCGCGTCGTCGCCACGGGTGCGCCTTCGATCAAGCGATCGTCGGCGATCGGCTTCACATCCGCTTCGCCCTGGCCACTGACCTTATGCAGCTTGCCGCTCACGCTGGCGGCTCTTCCTTGGGCTTGGCCTCAAAGCCAGCCCAGCGACCAAACATCTCTTCGGCGCGGCGCAAATTCTTGTCGAGCGAGGCCATGGTCTTGGCGTAGTCGCCCGCCTCATCGCCGCGCCACGCCAAACGCGCCTGCCCGATGATCACGCCGAGCCCTTGCGCCCGCGCGTTGCCGGTCATCCCGTCCGCTTCCAGCCCAGAGAGCGCCAACACCCACCGGGCGCAGCGGACGTGCCGCTGATGCGCGGCAGCCAGCAAAGTTGGATCGCGATCGGCGCCCTGCTCCATCGCCAGCACGGCGGCGCGATGCTGCTCCATCGCCTCAAAGCGGCGCATGATGAGATCGAACAGGCGGTCACGGACGCTCTGTCCGGCTGTCAGCTGATCCATGTTGTCAGCAATGGCGCGGTCGAACGCCTCCTCGACGCAATCGACCGCTTCTCCGAGGCTTGCCCCGTAGAATTCCGCCACCGGTCGACCCGCCGCGTCAGCCAGCTTCGCCAACGTCACTTCGCGCCAAGAACCGGCCGCCGCCAGCGATAGCGCGGCGCGCGCCAGGTCGCGGCGTAAATCGGGATCGTGCAGTGCGGACATAGAACCTTCGCGCAGAAGCTGGATTACACCACCCAACAAGGCCCGCCCGTGTAGCCGCCGTCAAGCGTCGGCTACCGGTTCCAGCGTGTCTAGGCTTTGCCCAGGTCGCGCGAACGCTGCGCTGCCGCCGACACCGCGCGCCGCAATAGCGGCCCCAACCCATCGCCGGCGCCCAATACGTCGAGCGCCGCTTCGGTGGTGCCGCCCGCCGATGTCACCTGCTTGCGCAATGTGCTGGCGCTATCGCCGGTTTCGAGCATCAGCGCGCCGGCGCCGGCGACTGTGCGATTGGCCAGGCGTATCGCAGCCTCGCGATCGAGCCCCTCTTGCTCGGCGGCCGCCGCCAACACTTCCGCCAACAAGAACACATAAGCCGGCCCCGAGCCCGAAACCGCGGTGACGACATCCATCAGCCGTTCCGCTGCGATCGGCTCCACCGAACCTAGAGGCTCCAGCAATTGCTCGGTCAGGTCGCGATCTTCGGCGGTGCAGGCCTGCGTCATCACATAGGCGGTTATGCCCCGCCCGATCCGCGCTGGCGTATTCGGCACACAGCGCACGACGCGCTGCGCATTGAACTCACGGCAGAGCTTGTCGAGCGTAACGCCGGCCATCACCGACATCACCAAAGTCCGCTCGCCCACCAACGGACGCGCTGCTTCAATGATCGAAGCAAAAGTCTGCGGCTTCACCGCCAGAACCAGCACATCAACAGGCCCGCGTGTAGGCGGGTTGAGCACTGCACCCGCCGCTTCAAGCTCGCGCTCAAGTTCAGGATCAAAATTGGGTTCGACGACCGTGAGCGTCAGGCCGCCGCCTTTGCGGACGGCTTGCAGCCAGCCACGCACCAAGGCGCCGCCCATGGCGCCCGCGCCGACGAGGGCGATCGTTGGAGCTTCTAATCCGCTCACGCTTCTCCGACGGTTTCAAACAGGGCCGCGTTCGACGCGTCCTCAGCCTTCATGCCGCCAAGAATAACGAATTGGAACGAAGGCTGGAAGCGCTCTGCTGCGTCCATCGCCGCCGCCATCATCGCCTGCACTTCGCCGACGGAGATTTCATCGCGGCCAATCATCGGCATGGCATGGCGGAAAATGATCGTGCCGTCGTCCGACCAGACGTCGAAATGACCAAGCCAGAGATTTTCATTGATCAACGAAGCCAGCCGCACGGTTTCGACGAGGCGCGACTTCGGCGCCTGAATCTCGAAGCCCAGGGTGAACAGCAGCGCCGGTAATTCGTGGCGATAGGAGAAATAGCCGACGCTCTCGCCCCAAGAGCATTTGAACGAGAAATGCACGTCGCCGTCCTGGGCGCGCTCACATTTGAAGCGATCGTCGGAGCCGATAACGGCTTCCACCGTATCAAGCGGATCGGCCGGTGTTTCGGCCTCGTCGTCCAGCCAGAGATCCATGAGCGTCCCCTTTGGGCTCAAGGGCCGCGCAGCGCGGCCGGTGGTCGATCTCTTCACCTTGGTGATGCGCGCTTTGCGTGAACGCGTCGAATCAAGCCCCAGGACACTAGGTAAGCCCTGAGAGTCTTGCGCGAAACTTAACGGGAGGGTTATCCCCGCTCCTTCACCGCAGCTTCCAATGCTTCCAGCCGCTCGCGCAGCATGTCGGCTTCGGCCCGGGCGTCGGCGGCCATCTGCTTGACGGCTTCGAACTCATCGCGGCTTACAAGGTCCATTTCCGCAACGAAACGGTCAGCCTGGGACCGCATGAAACTCTTGGCCTCGTCTCCGGCGCCCTGGGCCATACCCATAGCGCCCGTCATCAAACGGGCCAGATCATCGAACACCGAGCTAGTCGTTTGCATGTGGACCGATCCTTTCGGCCTACTTAGAAACCCGGACCAAACCGGGCAATGCGGCCAATGAGCAAAACCAGAGTGGGCGGGCGATGATCGAAGCAGCCATGCAATTCCCCAATATCGACCCAGCGGCGTTCACCCTGCCGTCGTTCGAGCTGTTCGGGAACACGTGGGGGCCCTTCCCGCTGCGTTGGTACGCACTGGCCTACATAGCCGGCCTCGTCCTCGGCTGGCGCTACATGGTCTGGCTGATCCGCCGCGATCGGCTCTGGACGCCCGGCAAGCCGGCGATGAGCGTGCCCCAAGCTGACGACTTTCTGTTTTGGGCGACGCTCGGCGTCATTCTCGGCGGCCGCTTAGGCTACGTCGTCTTCTACAAGCCGAACCTCATCTGGGAGGCGCCGCTTGAGGTGTTCCAGATTTGGCAGGGGGGCATGAGCTTTCACGGCGGCTTGCTCGGCGTTCTCGCCGCTGCCGTCTGGTTCGCGCGCCAAAAGCACGTGAACGAAGAACAATTCGCAGCGCTTGCGAGCAAGCATGTCGTCGCGGAGCCGCCCGCCTTGAACAAGAGCGAGTACACCCGCATCGGCCCGCAAGGCTGGCTGAAGAAGGACGAAGCCGAAAAGCTGCGCGACAAGGCCAAGACAGACACAGTCGATCTCTTGCGCCTAGGCGACCTCGCCGCCGCGGCAGCGCCCATCGGCCTCTTCTTTGGCCGCATCGCCAACTTCATCAATGGCGAACTTTGGGGCCGCACTACGGACGGCCCGTTCGGCGTGATCTTCTGCAACCAAACGATCATGGAGCTGAATTACGGCTCCTGCCCCGCCGGCATCACCCCGCGCCATCCGAGCCAACTCTACGAGGCCGCGCTGGAAGGACTCCTCCTGTTCGCGATCATCACGATCGCTACTTTGAAATTCGACAGCCTGCGCCGCCCTGGCACGAATGCGGGCTTGTTTCTTGTGTTTTATGGACTCTCGCGCTTTGCACTTGAGTTCGTGCGCGAGCCAGACGCGCACATGCCGGAGGCCCTGCGCGGCTTCATCACC
>SXGT01365225.1_pt1 | contig 10858 bp, 8 predicted proteins | sample 3176221 | NCBI WGS metagenome assembly SXGT01 (sample SAMN11356862, study PRJNA531348) | freshwater metagenome | isolation source: freshwater sample F1-120 | place: China: Fuxian Lake, Yuxi | collected 2017-12-25
CGAAGGCGCGCAAATGATTGCGACGCCAGGTACATTTCAGCACCATCCGCAACACATAGAGAATCATTTCCACTTCGGGCGCGGGAGTCGGCAACGGCGTGTCGTGTTGCGCGGAAGCGACGACCGCTGATTCCACCGGAAGATGGAAATTTTTAGTTAAGTCATGCCCCACCACCAGTCGCAGGTGCAGGTGGACATGCACCATCTGCCCCGTGTCACCATCCAGCCCAAAGTAGTGCGTGATCCCCGGAATGGGAACAGTTCGCTGTCGGTACGCTTGGCGAAAACCGAGTTGACATAGCACGCTGAGGGCCGCACCGGCCGAAGCCCGGTCGACAAGCAAATCCAGGTCATCGATGCCAGCCAAGGCACGCGAGAGATGAATATTGCTTTTCCAATGAACGTAGGCGATGCCGTGTTGCTGGAACTGGTCCGCTAGCTCATCGATCAGTCTCAGGGTTTGCGGGGCGCTGACGTCGTGACGTACGTCGTGTGTGAGACGAATCATCAGGGCTCCTCGATTTGCAAGTCACATGAGTCGCTGGCAATCACCGATCAGAGGGCCGAAAACGAACGCATGCAGGACACGGCCAGAAGGGTTCGCGAGCGGAGTGGCTCAGGCAGCACCCTTTGTATGCCCAACTGCAGCCAATTGATCGGCTTGCGGCGCGGAAAACTTGATGCGATCGACGTATTCGGTAGGGAACCGAGGCCTATGGAGCGTTGTGGGATGGCGTGCTACCGTGGTACAGCGTGCATGACCCTATCACTGCCTACAGGCCCCGACAGAGGGATCGTCCGATGTCCGACGCCGTTGACCCAGTTCCACAATTCGCGGCTGCGCTTAGTACTCGCGAGGATGCCGCCTCGGCGGTGGCCGAGGTGTGCCAGCAGCTCACCGCTCAGCTATCACGCAAGCCGCACTTGGTGATATGGTTTGCATCGCAGCATCACGCTGGGCAGCTGGCGACGATTGCGAGCCAGTGCTGCGACCGGTTGGGTACGGACGCGGTATTGGGGTGTACGGCTGAGTCCATTGTGGGGGGGAGTCAGGAAATTGAGAATGCGGCGGCCCTATCGATGTGGGGGGCCGTCTTGCCCGATTCGAAGGTTCTCCCCATGCACTTGGAACTGGAGCGATCGACCGAGGGGGGGGCCATTGTCGGCTGGCCGGCCGGGCTCGAACCGCAATGGCCGCAAGATGCGTCCCTTGTGTTGCTGGGAGAACCCTACTCGTTTCCCGCCGATGCGTTATTGGAACGCTTGAACGAAGATCGTCCGGGCGTGCCGGTGGTGGGTGGGATGGCAAGCGGGGGTGATGGACCCGGCGAGAATCGACTCGCTATCGGACGCGAGGTACATAGTTCGGGTGCCGTCGCCGTGCTGCTCTCCGGTGGCGTACGCGTGCAGACGGTGGTCTCGCAAGGTTGCCGGCCCATCGGTCGGCATTTTGTGATCACCAAATCCGAACGCAACGTGATTTACGAATTGGGGGGGAAGCCGGCCCTCTTGCAACTCAAGGAGCTTTTCGACTCCTTGCCCAATCGTGAACAGCAACTCGTGCAACATGGATTGCATGTGGGCCGAGTGGTCAACGAGTACCAGAGTCAGTTTCAGCACGGCGATTTTCTCGTTCGCAACGTGATCGGAATTGATCCGGACCAGGGGTCGATCGCGATCGGCGATTACGTCCGTCCGGGTCAAACCGTGCAATTTCACGTGCGAGACGCTGAGACGGCGGATGAGGACTTGCGGATGTTGCTGCAGCAATCCGCGCCGGGACCCGGCCAAGGTCACGTTCCCTCCGGTGCCCTGCTTTTTACCTGCAACGGGCGCGGGACTCGATTGTTCGGCACGCCGCACCATGACGTTCAGGCTCTGCAATCGATTTGGTCGGGGGTGCCGGTGGCTGGATTTTTCGCACAAGGTGAATTCGGGCCGGTTGCCGGACAGAACTTTGTCCATGGGTTCACCGCTAGCGTGGCGATATTTACCGCGCGGCCCCAAACGGCTTAAGACGGCCCATCACACTCAAGCGTCGTAGACAAAGCGAAAGTCGACCTGAATATCGGGATGCAGGCTGGCGTGGACCGGACAATGGTGGGCGGCTGCTTCGAGCTTCACGCGGTCCGCTGATGAAAGTTGGCGGGCTTGTTCCGTGGGGATGCGAATCGTAATCGGCAGTCGGCCGATGCGCCGGACGGGTGCGGTGATCATTTCTTTCGTCACCTGTGCGGTCGCACCGGAAAGGTCCCATTGATGACGTGCCGCCACGATGCCCATGATGGTCAGGACACACGCCCCCAGAGCCGAGGCTAGCAGATCGGTTGGGGAGAAGCTTTCGCCACGCCCATGATTGTCCAGTGGAGCGTCGGTGGTCAGGGTCCGGCCTGAGGGGCCGTGCTTGGCCACGCAGCGTAGCTCGCCCTGATATTCGACATCGATCGTCACGGACATGATGGAGCGCTCCAGCGAAAGGCAGAAGGCAACGGACAGGCAGAACGCCTTTCAATAGCCCATCGCCATGAGCCATGTCAAGACTTCAGTCTGATGGGCGGACGGTCGCTGGTGGGTTGCGCGAACCGGACCGCGCGGAGCGGCGCAAGACGCTGGCGCTGCTGGCGCGATCGACTGAGGATTGGCCTTGTTCGGATTGTCGGGCATGGCTACTATCCCCGCCGCTTGTCTTCCGCCGGCTGCCGGCGTTGCGCGGTCTCCGGTGGTTCACAGTTGGGGCAGGTACGGTGTCGTTAGATGTTGTGTCGAGCCGTTTGGCGGCCAAGGCCGCGGAACTTTTTGATTTGATGGCGGTTAGCCTACCTTGACCATGGATGGGACACGGGTTATTCCCCGTTATGCCAAACGATGTGGTGGGGTCATCCTCGCGATGATCGCCGCGACCGGCTGCCAAAATGGTAGCTCCGGCGGTGTTCGGCTGCCGTGGCAAAACACGCCCGCCGCGACGGCTGCCGCCGATGCGCCCAATCCCAATACGGGCTCCAATGCCCTGGCGGACTTGGCGCGACGTCAAGAACAGCAAACGCAATTGGCCGAGGAGCAACGGCGCCAATTGGCGCAACTCAATCAACTGTACCAGCAGAGCCAACAGGCTCAGGCCACGCAACAGTCTCTGCGTAGTGCCGATGTCGATCGATTGCAGCAGGAATTACAGCAACAGACCATGTTGGCACAGCAGCGGCAGGAAGAGGTCCAGCGATATGAGGATGTGCGACGCCGGTCGATGGAACTGGATTCCAACAATCAGGATCTGCACGCGCAATTGGCGAAATCCCAACAACAAATCCGCCTGTTGGAGGATCAATCGAAGTTATTGCGTGATCGATTAAGCGAATCGGCCACGCAATTGGCGGGCGTCATGCAGCAGAGTCAAACCTCCGAACAACGCGTGGAAGCGCTACAAGCTGCCGTGCGACGGCGGGGCTCCGCCTCGATCTCAGCGAACTCCAGTCTGACGCGCGATCTGACCGCGATCACAATAGCGGGTGTGCCGGTTCGACAGGATGGTGATGTCGTGCGCATCGAAATCGCATCGGATCAGTTGTTCCTGCCGCAGTCGGCGTCGCTGCACCCGAACGCCAACGCATTGTTACAGAGAGTGGCCGATGCCCTGCAGTCCAGCTACGGTCGGCAACTGATCGGCGTCGAGGCCCACACGGACAATCAGCCGGTGGACGGAACGGCCTGGCGCAGCACGCATCAATTGTCGGCGGCACAGGCGATGGCCGTGTTTGATCAATTGACGCAACAAGCACGCTTTTCACCTCAGCAACTCTTCGTGCTGGGGCATGGCCCCAATCACCCGCTGGCCGCCAACACGACTCCGGACGGTCAAGCCCGCAATCGACGCGTCGAGATCGTTGTCTATCCTGAGACGCTGGACCAGCGTTGAGGCCCGCAGCAGCTTCTCGGCTTCACACGGCTTGTCCCGCGACCTTCGTGCGTTTGGCCTTGTCTCGGCATGTTGGCGGAAATTAGTCTTGAGAGCGGAGACGCGGGGACCCACACGCCGGTTGGATGTTGCGGCGTGTGCCTGTTGCGTCCCGGTGAACCTGCCCCCCGATGGAGTGCCCGCATGATTACCATTGTCGATTACCAGATGGGCAATTTGCGCAGCGTGCAGAAAGCCTTCGAGCGGGTGGGGCAGGCGGCTTGCATTTCCAGCGATCCGGGGGAGATAGCCGCTGCTGAAAAACTCGTTCTGCCCGGAGTGGGCGCGTTTGGCGACGCCATGGATGAATTGCGCCGTCGACAATTGGTCGATCCCATTCGGGCTTTCATCGACAGTGGCCGACCCTTTCTGGGCATCTGCCTGGGCTTGCAGTTGCTGTTCGAGGTCGGACACGAGGGGGGCGAGCACGAGGGATTGGGGGTGCTCCCGGGCGAAGTCGTGCGTTTCGAGTTGCCACGCGATTTCAAAGTGCCCCACATGGGCTGGAATACGGTGCGAATCGTCCGACCGACACCCCTGCTGGAATCGACTCCCGACGCGACGTACTTCTATTTCGTGCACTCCTACTATGTCGTGCCCAAACAGCCCGAGGTGGTGGTGTTGCAAGCGGACTATCCCGATCCGTTCTGTGCGATGATCGCACGCGACAATCTCTACGCGACCCAGTTTCATCCCGAGAAGAGCCAAGCTGCCGGACAGACCCTGTTGAGGCATTTTGCCGCATTGCCTCCACGATTCTGATCCGTCCCGCGAACCGATGTCGCCTGGCTTTACGATGTCATCAGATGTCGATTGCCCGCCCTTGCCAGTGATGGCGTCGTCTGGCATATTGCGAATCAGGGTGCTTGCCCCGGGGACTTTCTTCTTTTCAGGTTTGAGGCGGCGGACATGCGGATTTGGCCGGCGATCGATCTTCGCGGTGGGAAATGTGTCCGGCTGCAGCAGGGGGACTACCAGCGCGAGACGGTGTTTGGCGATGATCCGATCGAGGTCGCTCGGCGCTGGGTGGACGCGGGGGCCGAGTGTCTGCATTTAGTGGACTTAGATGCGGCCCGCGACGGTAGTGACGCCAATCATGAGGTGGTCGCGCGCATCGCTGCCGCTGCCGGCGTCCCTTGCCAGTTGGGGGGGGGCGTGCGCGACGAGCAACGGGTAGTCACGCTCCTGGAGCGAGGTGTCAACCGTCTGGTGGTCGGCACGCGAGCGTTACGCGATCCCGATTGGTTTCGCGACCTATGTCGCCGCTATCCGCAACGCCTCGTGTTGGGCATTGATGCCCGCGAGGGGCGCGTGGCCACGGATGGCTGGCTGCAGACGAGTCATGTGTTGGCCACCGAACTGGCGGCCCAATGGTCCCAGGCGGATTTGGCGGCCATCGTCTACACGGATATCGCCTGTGACGGCATGTTGGCTGGACCCAACCTGTCGGGCTTGACGGAAATGCAGCGTGCCACGCCCGTACCATTGATCGCATCGGGGGGTGTGACGACAATCGACGATGTAAGGGCGGTTGGCCAATTAGGCCTCTCGGGGTGCATCATTGGGCGCGCCTTGTATGAGGGAAGGCTGGAACTGAGCGCGGCGATCGAGGCCGCTCGGGGAGCATCGTAGCGGGCCGAGCGGCGCGAATGAAAGCATGTCATGGTGATGAATGAGGGCTATCCTCCCTCATGTGAGCTGATCCACTTCTTGAAAGGGAACTGCACATGGCAACTAAGTTCGAAGATATTCGCAATGTCGTGTTTTGTGGGCACAGCTCGTCCGGTAAAACGACTCTCGTGGACAAACTGCTCGTGCGGACGGGGGCCGTCGGTGGTCATCCGAGTGTCGACGACGGCACGAGTATCTGTGACTTTGATCCCGAAGAAAAGCATCACAAACACACCATTGACGCCAGCTTGGTTCACTTCTCGCACAATGGCAAGTACTTTCAAGTCTTCGATTCTCCCGGGTACCCCGACTTTATCGGCCAGACACTGGGGGCGATGCGCGGCGTGGAGACTGCCGTTATCGTCATCAACGCTCAAGCAGGCATCCAGGTCAACGCGCGCCGTGTATTCCGCGAGGCGGGTAACGCAGGCTTGGGACGCATTCTGGTCCTAAATCGATTGGATGGTGACAACATTGATTTCCCCAAGTTGATCCATTCCATTCACGAGTTGTGGGGGAGTGCTTGTGTCTTGTTCAACGTGCCCATTGGCCTGGGGCACGATTTCAAGGGAGTGGTGAGTACCCTTCATCCGGCCGGTGATGTCACCGGCGCCGTGCTCAATCCACAGGACATTCGTGATCCTTTGATTGAATCGATCATCGAGGTGGACGAGGCGGTGATGGAGCGGTACTTCGAGGGAACGCCCCCCACCGACGAGGAATTATCGCGTTTGACCATTCAGGCCGTGGCCACCGGAACACTCATCCCGATCCTCTGCTGTTCTGGCAAGTCCGAGGTCGGCCTGAAGGAACTCTTGGATGGACTCGCCGAGTGCTGCCTTCCCCCAGCTGCCGTTCGCCGCATTGGTACGATGGATGGCCAAGAAATCGAGATCGCTCCGGATCCTGCGGGCCAGTTGGCGGCGCAGGTCGTGCGCACGCGGATGGACCCATTCGTGCAGAAACTCAGCTTCCTCCGCATTTATTCCGGTACGCTGAAGAAGGATGCTGCAGTCCCCGCCACCAGCGCCCGCAAGGGGGTGAAGATCGGCCAGTTATTCCGCGTGCAAGGAGCCGAGACAACCCCGATCGATTCGGCTGGACCCGGCGAAATTGTGGCGGCTGCCAAAATTGAAGAATTTCACACGGGGACCGACGTGGGGGAGATTCATATGCCCAGCATCAAGTTTCCCACCCCCATGGTCGGGCGGGCCATCTCCCCCAAGACCCGCGGGGATGAAACGAAACTCTCCGGCGCCCTACACAAAATTGTCGAGGAAGATCCAACCTTTCGATTGGACCGGGACGCTCAGACCAAGGAACTGGTGGCCACGGGCATGAGCGAACTTCATCTGGGGGTCATCCAGGAACGTCTCCATCGACGCGACAAATTGGATGTCGAAACCAAAGACCCCAAGATTCCCTATCGGGAGACGATTCGAGTTCCCGCTGAGGGCATGTATCGGCACAAGAAACAGTCGGGCGGACGAGGACAATTCGGCGAGGTGCATATTCGCATGCGTCCGCTGCCGCGCGGTGTGAAGCTGGAGGAGTACATCACCAAGGCGACATTTCCGCAACACAAGTCCCACCATTTTGATCCGATCAATAACTTTCTTTGGGTGGATTCCATTGTGGGCGGTTCCATTCCGGGAAATTTCATGCCGGCAATCGAAAAAGGTTTTAAGGAACGCATGGCGCGGGGAGTGATTGCCGGCCATCAGGTTCAAGATGTTTGCGTGGAAGTCCACTTCGGCAAGTATCACGATGTCGATAGCTCGGAGGCCGCCTTCAAGACGGCCGGATCCATGGCGTTTCGGGATGTGTTTCAACAGGCCAAGCCCACCCTGTTGGAGCCTGTGGTCCACATGGCGATCACTGTTCCCGAAGCCAATGTTGGTGACGTCTATAGCGATATGTCGACTCGTCGCGGACGCGTGCACGGATCCGATGCCGCAGGGGGTGGCATGCAGACGGTGCACGTGGAAGTTCCCTTGGCCGAAGTCATGACCTACGCCCGGAGCCTGTCCAGCATGACCGGGGGCCAAGGGAGCTTTACCACGGAATTTAGCCACTACGACACGGTCCCGGCCAACGTGCAACATGACATCCTGGCCAAGGTCAAGATGGCGGACGAAGAGGACGAATAGGCTGACGCCCGCCGCTCGCCCGGACATAGCGGTGCCCCCCTGCCCCTCGGCCGGCTTCAGGACCGCTAGCGGGTGCCAGCACGCACTGCCGGACTAGCCTGGCGGTGCCGACGCCCGGCGTCTGACGTGTTTCTGCTAAACTTTGCAGGAAATGCCGACCGATCTGGTTGGTGATAGGAGAACACGCCGATGGCTTCGGATCCGCGCCGGAAGGAACAGCTGCCTGACCTCACGGATCGCATCGTGCGCACTTACTCCAAGATTCGCACGATCAACCATCTCGGCCATTGCCCTCTCCCCCGCTACGACGTGATCATTTCCGTGATTGAGGACCTCAAGGACATCCTCTATCCCGGATACCGCAGACGCGAGGGACTGCATCTGGGCAATATCATGTATCACGTCGGCGAATTGGTGGACGGGCTGCATGACAAGCTGACCCAACAGATTGCGCGTGCCTTGCGGCATGAGATCCGCGTGAGGGACGAAATCGAAACGTGCGACGACGAAATCGATTTCGAGTCCAAGGGGCAAATGCTGGCCATCGAGTTTCTCGAGACGATTCCGCGGCTGCGTGAGGTGTTGGCCACCGACGTGCAAGCGGCCTACGATGGGGATCCGGCCTGCAAGAATCTCGATGAGGTGATTTTCTGCTACCCGGGGCTCGAGGCCATTACCATTTATCGGTTGGCCCACGAAATGTACCGATTGCAGGTCCCGTTCATCCCGCGCATGATGACCGAGTGGGCCCATCGACAAACGGGCATTGATATTCATCCGGGCGCCAATATCAGCGGACATTTTTTCATCGACCATGGGACGGGTGTCGTCGTGGGGCAGACGTGTGATATCGGCGAGTACGTCAAACTCTATCAAGGTGTGACCTTGGGTGCTCTCTCGTTTGATACCGACTCGGATGGCAACCTGGTCCGCGGGATCAAACGCCATCCGACGATCGAGGACCGCGTGGTCATTTATGCCAATGCGACGGTGCTCGGAGGTAGGACCGTCGTGGGACATGACTCCGTGATTGGCTCCAGCGTTTGGGTCACGAGCAGTGTGGCGCCCCACACCACCGTGGTACTGGAGAAACCCCGCTTGCGCGTGCGTGCGGAATCGCCGGTTGGCCTCGAAGCCGAACTGGACTTCAACATCTGACCAGCGGCCATGTATGACGGTTTGATCCTAGGTGCCGGCGCGATCGGACTCTCATTGGCCTATGAGTTGGCCCAGCATGGTTGGAAGGTACGCGTGGTGGATCGCGGCGAACCAGGACGCGAGGCTTCCTGGGCCGGTGCGGGCATTCTGCCGCCGGCGAATCAACAGCATGCGCGCGACCCGCTAGAACAGCTGCGCGGCCTGAGTTGCCGTTTGCACGTGTCCTGGGCCGAGCAGCTTCGGGCGGAGACCGGCATCGACACGGGCTATCGTGCTTGTGGCGGCATCCATGTCGCGCGACAACCGGGGGAAGTCGCCTCGCTGAAGGTGGCTGTTCGGGACTGGTCGGCGGAAGGTATCGAGTCCATCCCTTTGGATGCGGCGGGCTTGAGGCAGCGTGAACCGGCCTTGGCCGCGTTTCACTCAGGCCAAGTCACGGCCGCCTATTGGTTACCGGGCGAGGCCCAATTGCGCAATCCTTGGCACATGAGAGCCCTTCTGCGTGCCTGTGAGCAACGGGGCGTGGAGATCTCGCAGCGGCAGGAGGTGCTTGGTTGGGAAACGGAACACGGGTCCGTGACGGCAGTGAAAACCGCCAGAGGAGCCCTCCGTGCGCGCACGATCTGCGTGGCGGCTGGCGCTTGGACGACCGCGCTCCTGCAACCGCTGGGCCTGCGCTTGGAACTGCGACCGTGGCGGGGGCAAATGGCCCTGCTGGGCGGGCCGCGTGGCTTGCTTCAGCATGTCATCAACGAAGGGCCTCGCTACCTAGTGCCGCGCGATGATGGACGCGTATTGGTCGGCTCGACGATGGAGGATGTGGGCTTCGATAAATCGACGACACCGCATGCCGTCGCCCAACTCGTGCAATTCGCGCATGAGTTGGTACCAGACTTGAGAAGTGCGCCGATCGAGCAGTCCTGGGCCGGGTTGCGCCCTGGTACGGGTGATGGCATGCCGTATCTGGGGCGCATGCCTGGGTACGACAACCTCTTTGTGGCCGCCGGACACTTCCGCAACGGACTCTATTTGTCCCCGGCAACGGCCGTGGTGATGGGGCAAATCATGCGGGAGCAAGCCCCCGCGATCGATCTGACAATGTTTCGCCCCGCTCGGGGCTAGAAACGCGCCGTTGGGGAACACGGCGCACGTTGGCCGCTGGTTCGCCCCCCCCTGGACCGATACACTCACGGTGCCACAAAACCACGCGCGCGGGGAGTTTTTTTCGATGGACGATGAATCGCTGCCAACGATTGCCATCCTGGGAGCCGGTCCGATCGGATTGGAAGCGGCTCTGTACGCGCGTTTCCTGGGCTATAAGGTAGACGTCTATGAGCGTGGACGCGTAGGCGAATCATTGATTCACCGCAAGCGCGAGCCGCTATTGGCGCCGTTCGAGTTCCATCGCTCGCCCCTCGGTTTGGCCGCGCTCGCCTCGCACGATCCCGCGTATCGGCCCGACGATGCGGCGGTTATAACCTGCCGCAAGTGGCTCAAGACCTACCTGCGACCCTTGGCAGAGACCGATCTGTTGGCCGACGTGATTCACGAACACACGGCTGTTGTCGGTGTGGAACGGGGCTCGGCCGCAGCGACCGCGACGGCCGAGGCAGACACAATTGATGCGGACGCAGTTGAGATGGACACCGTTGAGATGAATGCGGAGAGCCGTTCCTCGTTTCGGATTCATCTGGTCAAGATTTCGGATGATAGTCGGCATGCGGTCACTGCGCACGTCGTGTTGGATGCCACCGGTTTTCAGTCCGATTGCACCTGGCATGACGCGCTGCGGGTACGGCCATCGGAATCAACCGGCCGCTTTCCGACCTGGAAATTGCATTTGCCGTCGGACGCGATCGATGATGGTCACCTTCCTCTTGATCCGCGCACGACCGAGATCCGCATGCAGCCGAATCCGGAGCCTGGCTTC
>SXGT01653593.1_pt1 | contig 10858 bp, 11 predicted proteins | sample 3176221 | NCBI WGS metagenome assembly SXGT01 (sample SAMN11356862, study PRJNA531348) | freshwater metagenome | isolation source: freshwater sample F1-120 | place: China: Fuxian Lake, Yuxi | collected 2017-12-25
ACTGCTGGCACGACGCAGATCGTCTCCCAACGGACGACGCTTCCGATCGTGTCCACCGCCCAAAACGGCCCCGGCACGGCGGTCGTGACGGATCAGGTGTTCGACGCGGCCGGCCGCGAGATCTGGTCGCGGGACGCGGACGGCTTCCTGCGGCACACGCAGTACGACGCCCAGACCGGCGCCGTCGTGAAGAGCATCGTGGACGTAGACACATCCCGCACGAGCGACTTCGACGCGCAAAGTCTGCCCTGGGGCAGGGGAGCGGCGGGCAGTCCGTCTCGGGAAGGTGCCCGTGAAGGTTGCCGAGACGGTGCTCCGCCGGATCGAGGCGCTCGTGGCCCACGGCATCGCGGGCACCGCGCACGAGCCCGACCTGTCGGCATGGCTGGCCAGTGTGCCGACGGTGCTCTATCGGCGGCTCGTGCGGGTGGGGCTCGCGGCCCCGCGGGCCGAAGACGAGCGGGAGGTGGTGACGGTGGGGAAGCTCTGTGCCGCGTTCAAGGAACGGGCCGCAGTGAAAGGGAGCACGGCGGCATCGTATGGCCAGACTCTCGACTCGCTCACGACGTTCTTCGGAGCGGAGAAGCCGCTCGGGGAGATCACCACGCAAGGCGCTGACTTGTGGCGGAAGGCGATCGCCACGGCGACGGAAGGGGAGGGGAAGCGGAAGAAACGCCGCACGACCGCCGACGGGCGGCTCTCCCCGGCCACAGTGAGCAAGCGGGTGCATGTCGCGAAGCAAGTCTTCGGCAAGGCGGTGGCATGGGGCTGGCTGGAAAAGAACCCCTTCGCGGCCCTCCGGGCAGGCTCTCAGGCAAACCCGGCCCGGGCCGCGTACGTGGCCCCCGAAACCCTGGAGGCCGTTCTCGACGCATGCCCGGGCGTGGAGTGGCGGCTCGTGTTTGCGTTGCCACGGCTCGCGGGGCTCCGGTGCCCGAGTGAAGTGGGCGGGCTCACGTGGGGCGACGTTGACTCCGCCAACGGTCGGCTCACGGTGCGGAGCCCGAGGACGGAGCACCACGGCGGCGGGCATGCGGTGCGGCTTGTGCCGATCGTGCCCCGGCTCCGGGAGATCCTCCAGGATGCTTTCGACGCGGCGGCCGACGGCGAGCGGCTCGTGGTGCCGATGGCCGGCCGACCTGGAGCAAACCTCCGCACGACTGCGGAAAAGATCATCGCCCGGGCGAGTGTGGCGACATGGCCGCGGCTGTTCCAGAATCTCCGGGCATCGTGCGAAACCGATTGGGTGCAGGCGTATCCGGCCCATGTCGCCGCCAAGTGGCTCGGGCATTCGCCCACGATCGCGGCTCAGCACTACCTCCAGGTTCGCGACGCGCACTTCCGCGACGCGATCGAGGGGAGCTCAAAAAGCGGCGCAGAATCCGGCGCACGCGCGGCGCATTTTCAGGCGCAGCACGATCCCGCACAGGATCGCGAGGTTTCGCAGATTCGGCCACAAGCCGATGCGACAGCGCGACTTGTGCGAAGCGGTGCGGAATCTTGCGACACACTGCACAAGTGTATAGTGGGCAGCACAGGATTCGAACCTGTGACCTCTACGGTGTGAACGTAGCGCTCTAACCAACTGAGCTAGCTGCCCGACTCATCGGTCATCGGCGGACCCTCAGGGGAAGTTCCGCTGAAACCGCCCACACCATACCTTCCCTACGATCTCCCGGAAAGGACTCCGCGTGCGGCCGCGAAAGAGGCGGCAGGGCGGTCGCATTCACTCGACCGGCGGGGGCTCGAATCGCGGCGTTTCGACCAGCCGAACGCCGGCCGCCTCGTCGCTGGTGTGACCGATGCCGCGGGACGCCCGTCCCGGCAGCGGGCCATCGACCCGGGCAGCTGTCTCCAACTCCCGGGAGAGCGTCTGCCACTGCCTCCGCAGATCACCAGCCGTCTTGCCGAACGAGCGGCCCACCTCGGGCAGTCGCTTGCCGTAGAGCATCACCGCGATCGCACCGATCACGACGATTTCGAAGGGGCCAAGGCCAAACATGCTCGCTCCGACTAGCGTGCGTCGGAACGGCCGGAATCACGCGGGCCGGCATCCTCGATGCCTTGAACGCCCCGCTTGAACTCGACGATGCCCTCGCCGAGCGAACGCATCACCTTGGGAAGCCGCGACCCGAAGAGCAGCAGCACCACACCCGCCACGATGAGAAGTTCCATCGGGCCAAGACCGAACATTGCGAACATGGGAACGGGCACGGCACATCCCTCCGGCGGTCAGGAAGACGATCGCGGCCGGTGCGGCACGCGATCCGTCCACCTCCCAAGTCTAATCCAGGGGGTTCGGTGGTCAAACCTTCGGCGGCGGACTCCCGCCTCTCATGCCGTCCATTCACGGGGAACCTGGCGGTGCCGCGGCCATCCGCGGCTCGCGTTGGTGCATCGGCTCGTGCCGGTAATAAACCTCCAGCGTCATCGCCGACAGTGCGGTGGAATAGACGCGGCCACCGTGGCCGCCCCAGACCGGATCCGGATCCCAACTGCCATCGAGCGGGCCGCTCCGCCGGCGCTGCAAGGGCAACAGGGCCGCCTGAAGATCCCCGTTCCATCGCTCCCAATGGGGCCCCCCCGCATGAAAGGCTGCGAGCGTGGCGTAATACCAGGTGTAGGCGTTGTAGTTCGCCGCTGTCGGCGGCGACGCGGCGATCATGCCGAGTGCCTCGGTCGCCGCCGGCTGCCCCGCGGGCATGCCGAGGAGCAACCTGCAGTAGAGCGCCTCGGCCGTCATTGCCATCGTGGGCCGCTGGCCATGCCGGTAGGCAGCAAGCCCACCGGCAGCCCCGCTCGAGACAGACTGCAGAAATCCACGGGCCCGCGACTCCGCCCCCTCGAATCCGTTCATGCCGGCATTTCTCGCGCTCGCCAGCACCATCACCTGCCAACCGCACTGGCTGGTGTCGCCCCGATCACCGGCCGCATAGCGCCAGCCACCCGTCTGAGGATGCTGCATGGCGAGCGTCCGGGCGACGGCCCGGGCGAGCGGCGGCCGGAGTGCCTCGTCGCCCGTCAGCGCCAGGCACTCCGCGACGGCGATCGTCGCCATGCCGTGGCAATAGAGCTCGGCGAAAAACTCGGCGTCTCCCGCGAGGGATCCGTCGTGCCGCTGTCGCCCCACCAGAAACCGGATGCCGCGTTCGACGACCTCGGCGTGCGGGCCGTCGCGGTGCGAGTTGCCCGCCCCGAGGAAGGCGAGCAGCGCAAGCCCCGTGACGCCGTGGTCGATGCGGGCCCCGGCGCCATGCCGATGATGAGCCTGCACAAACCGCTCCGCACCCGCCCCATGCTCGGCCGCGTTCCAGCGACCGTCGGCGGCCTGCGCCCCGGCGAGCCACGCCAGCGCGGCCTGCACGGCCCGCTCCGTCGTCTCCGAACCACCCCGCGCGGCCGCTGCCGACGCTCGACGGGCCCCGACCCGGTCGGCATAGGCATCGGGCAAGCGATGAGGTTGCGGATCCGGGCGAACCTCCCCCGAGGCTCCGCTGTCAGGCGATGCCGCGGCCGAGGAGGATTCGGTGACGTGCCGTTCGACGGCCGCGTCGAGCAGGGGCACATGATCGACGGGTGCGACGGCCGACTCGCCTTCGGCCGGTAGTAACGGGATGGCCGGCACGTCGGGGACGCTGGCCAGAGCCGCCCGGCCGCCAACCTCCGCGGCCGGCTCCGCGGCCGGCGACGGGTCGTCGGCGACGACGGCAACCACGTCCGACGGTTCATCGGCGAGTGCCACGAAGATCGACATCTTCCCTTCGTCGTTTCGTCCCCACGAGGCGGGCGCCCAGCCGCCGACGAACGCGCAGACGACCGCCAGCACCCCGTGCAGCAGCACCGAGAGAGCCACGCACTTCGCGAGCGTCCGCGACTGCAGCCACCGCGTCCGCACGATCACGACGAGGCCCGTCACCGTCACCGCGGCGAGGATCGACCACGCGATGCCCGTGGTGCCCATCGTGGCCCGCTCACTTTCTGCGTGCGGCGGCCCGCGGCTGCACGGCGATCGCGACGTTGGCCACACCCGCGACCTGGCAGGCCTCGTAGATCTCGGCCATGCGGCCATGCGGCACGGCCCGCTCGCCACGGATCATGACCGCAAGCTCGGGATTCGACTCCCGCGCCGCCGTGAGCCGGGCCACCAGCGATTCCGACGCGATCTCCTCGCCCCCCAGGCGAACGCTCCCGGACGCCGCAACCTCGACGATTTCCGGCCGTCCCCCGGACGCGGCCGCGGCGGCCCCCGCTTCGGGAACGTCGAGGTCGAACTTTCGTTCGTCGTCGGAAAACCTGGTCGCACACATGAAGAAGATCGTGAGGACGAGCACGACGTCGATCATGGGCGCGAGATTCGGCGCGGGCTCGTCTTCGTTGTCGAGTCGCACCAGCGGCATGGTTCACCCCGCCGCCCGGCGTTTTGATTCACCGATCGCCCTGGCCTCGACCAGCGACTCGTGTGAAATCGCATCGATCACCTGCTGGCAGGCCTCGTCGAGCCGCATCGCGAGCCGGTCGATCCGCCCGGTGAAGAAGGAATGCAGGATCATCGCCGGAATCGCCACGAGCAGCCCCATCGCGGTCGTGATCAGCGCCTCGCCGAAGCCCCGGGCCAGCAGATCGGGACGGCCCATGGCGCCGGACGAGGCCACGTCGTTGAAGGCGCGGATGAGGCCGAACACTGTGCCCAGCAGCCCGAGCAGCGGCCCGATGGTGGCCACGCCGTTGAAGATCCGCCGGTAGCGACGGAGGTGGTTGAGCTCGCGTTCGCAGGCGTCCATCGCCGCCTGTTCGATCTCGACCGCAGGCCGGCCCCAGCGGCGCACCGCCGCCGCGAAGACCCGGGCGGCGGGGCTGCGATTCTCCTCGCAGGCGTCGAGGGCGGCACCTCGTGCCAGCGAACCCGACTGCACCTGCTCGACGAAGCGATCGACGAACAGCTTCGGCACCACGCGGGCCGTTCGCAGGCTCGCCGCCCGTTCGATCCCGAACACGGCCAGCAGGAACGAGCAGCCGAGCAGCGGCACCATGAGGATGCCGCCGTCGCGGATGGTGGCCAGAAGGTTGCCCGTGGGAATGCCCCCAGCGGCTGCGGTGGCGGGAGCGTCGTCGGTCTTCGTCTCGCGGGGCGTGGCCGCGACACGGAGTGTTTCGCGGGCTGAATCCGCCGAGCCGGCCCAGGCCCGGGGGGGCTGCGCGAGCGAAACCGATGCCGCGGCCGCCGTTATGGCGATGGTCGCAAGTCCGCAGCACACGGCGCAGGGACTGCGAAAGCGGCGGTTCCGTCGCGGCATCATGCCGAACGCCTGAAGAGGTCGAAGCGGCCCCATTCCCTCGGGGGCTTCGCCATCATCATCGGCACTTTCGGCTCCCAACCGCCCGTCCTGTGGCCGGGCAGGGAGCCATCGTCACGACCGGCGTGACCAGCCCGGTCGCCCCGGAGGCCTCCGGCTCGGCGGGGCGAAACCCGGTCTCGCCCCGCCGCCGGATGTTCAGAAGTTCGCGTCGCAGCCCGTATCGACGTCGCCGACCATGTGGAGGTGGTCGTGATCGATGTAGAGCACTTCCTGGGTGTCTTCGTCCACCAGCGTGTGCGGCACGGGCCAGCCGACCCGCTTCACTTCCTGGAAGTAGACCGTGCACTTGTAGTGGGCGTGATGGAGCTGCACCGGTCCGACCAGCGGCATGTGCCGCGGCGGATCGACGTAGTCGGCGATCTTGCACTTCGAGATGCGGACATGATTCCGCTGCACCTCGTAGAGGAACGGCCAGTTGCCCTGGACGGGGCGGGCCTTCTCGAGCGCCCTCATCACCTCGTCGTCGCTCGGCTCATCGAGAGCCTCGCAGGGGCCGCCGGGCTGCAGCGGGCCGAGGACCGGGGCCCGTTCGTACCGTTCGTAGTTCCAGAACTGGTCTTCCTTGGCCTTCTGGGCGCCGACCGGCACGGGGATCGGGAAGGCGAGCGGGCCGAGATTCGGGCCCTGTGCCGTGATCCAGAAGCAGCCGCTCTGCGTCGCGCCCCCGATGGCCAGGACCAGGGCCAGCGTCAGAAATCGCATCCGAGTGATCATGGGGGGTTCGCTCCTGCGGCGAGTCGGTCGAAGAGAGTGATTCTGCAGGTTGTATCGACGAGGCGGCGGGGGAACTTGCGGATTTTTCCGGTTGCACCGCCGGGGAAATGCCGGGAGCGGATCCGGTCCGATTCCCGCCTGCCCAAAACGACACCGCTCCCCCGGGTCGAACCGGGGGAGCGGGCGGAGTGATCAGGTTGTCTCGGACGGCCACCGGCTACCGATGGTGATTGTGGTAGTGCCGTTCGTCGAAATCGAGGAACCACCAGCCGTCGTCCCATTCGAGCGACACACGCCGCCAGCCGAGCGGCACCTGCGGGTAGGGATAGAACGGGCCGATGTAGGGCCACGCCGTTGGGGAATACTGGGTGGGATACTGCACCGCGGCGTAGTTGGGAGACGCCGCGTAGCTCGGCCACGCGTAGTTGGGCATGTTGGGCCCATCGGCACGCATCGGAACCGGCGGCATGCCGACCCCCGTGCCACCCATGGCCATCGGGCCGCCGGGCCCTGCCATGCCGCCGGCACCGCCCATGCCACCCTGGCCGCCCGGCATGCCCGGACCGCCGACATACCCTTCCCCGTATTGCATCGTCCCGGGGACGATTTGACCGTCCTGCAGCTGCCCGTATCCACCATGATCGGGCATCGTCATCGGTTCCTGCATGTTGGTTCGCGTGGCGGTGCGATACCGGGGATCCTGAGGCCGGCCGGCATTCATCGGCCGGCCCGTCGGAGCCCCGAGCGGCATCGGTCGCCTGCCAGTCACGGCAGGTCCAGGCTGGCCACCGGGCGAAGTGCCCTGCACGAGCTGCACCTTCGAGTCGGCCGCCCCGGTTGAGCCACCGGCAAACATGAGTCCGGTGGCCATCGAGACGAGCGACTTGGGCTTGGCCGCCGGCTGCGGCTGCTGTCCGGCCTCAGCCTGCTGTTGAGCCGAGGGCCCGGACACGCCGGCAGACCCCCAGGCCGACGCGGGCTGCGCAAGGCTCCGCGCCGCAGCGGGCTGCCGGGCGGCCGGTTCACCATTGCCTTCGATCACGAGCCGGTTGACGACCCGCTCGACGCCGGGCGTCGTCTCGGCGATGCCGACGGCCGCCGCAAGCTGCTTCTCGTCGGAGACGCGGCCCTCGAGCCAAACCGTACCCGACTTGCTTTTGACGTTGACGCGGTAGCCGGTGAGGGCGCCGGAGTCGCGGAGTTTGCCGGCGACGTCCGCCGCCAAATCCTCGGCGCGGCCCACCGTCGTCAGGCATGCCGCCACGAGAACGGCGAGCAGAAACGTGGTCTTGGAAATGGACATGGATCACTCCCTTGGCTTCGAGCACTTCCAGCCGTGCTTTCTTCGGCTGTCGGTCGCAGCGGAGGGGAGTTTTTTTCCGGTTCCAACGAAATGCGCACGCACGCCGATAAACCGGGCGGGCGCGGCAGGCTGGCGAACTTGGCCGCTCGTGGAAAAAAGCCTTCGCGGCCCGGCGTGCGGCAACGGCAACGGCCCGGCAGCTAGGACCGCGGCGAAAAGTCGGCGACGGCGATCATCGTGATCAGGGCCAGCGTCCCCGCACAGACCGCCGCCGAATCCGGCCCGAACTGGATCGCCACACCGCACAGCCCGCCCACCACGGCGAGCGCCGCCAGGCAGAGCCACTGGCCGCTGCGTTCAAACCGCGTGCCCTCGGCAAGCCGGGAAAATCCGGCCGCCAACACGCAGAGCAACTGCACCACGCCGAGGGTGCAGAGCATCGGGCTGAGAGAGACGGCCAGTAGGGCAGGGCAGGGGAGCATCATCGACGGGGCCTCCGGAGCCGGCACAGGGGGTCGGGACGATAGCAACCCGCTGGCCCCGACGCAAAGCCAGCGACACCTCGTCGCAAACAGCCCATTCGCCCCCGCACATTCAGCCCGGATGCCCGCGGCTACTTTGCGACGCCGGTCAGCTCATCGAGCCGACGCTCGAGTTCGGTGATCGAGACGTTGCGATCGACGACGTTGCCATCCGCACCGACGAGCACCATGGTGGGCAGCGCCAACACGCCAAACTCCTCGGCCAGCCGGCTGTCGAGCCCGCCGGGCTCGTGAAGCTGGGGCCACGGCAGCGGCTTGGCCTGCAGAAACTTCCCCAACTTCGCCTTGTCGCCGTCGAGCGCTACGCCGATCACGGCAACCTTCTTGCCGCCATACTTCGCCTGCAGCTCGCGGATCTGGGCGAGATCGACCTTGCAGGGCTCGCAGTCGGTGGACCAGTAATGAACGAGCACGGGCAGACCCTTGAACGCCTGCACCGACATCTGCTTCCCGTCAACGGTCGGTCCGGCGAGCACCAACGGCTTGCCGACGCTCTCCAGCCGACGAACGGCACCAGAGGCCTTCCGTGATTGAGCCGTGCCGGGGAAACTCTCGGCGAGCCCCCGATAGCGCTCGATGGCGTCGGCGTCGCGCCCCTCGAACTCGTCGCGGAAGGCAAGTTGCAGCAGCGCCTCGGCCGACTCGGGCGCCTTTGGATAGGCGTCCACGAAGGCCTGCAGGCTTTCGAACCAGCTCTTCTGCAGGGCTTCGCCGTCGGCGTCGGGCTTCTCCATGCCGGCCGAATACTTGGCCTGAATCAGCCGGAAGGCCACGAACGCCGACATGGCGTCGTCCCCCTTCACATCCTCGGCGACGGCTTCCAGCTTCGCGATGCCATCGGAAAACAGCCCCTCCTGCACGTAGGCGGCGAGGGTTTCCACGAGCTGACTCGTCCAAAACCGCTTGTCGTCGGCGGCGGCCGCGGCGACGGTCTCCTCGAGCAGGCCGATATACTGCGCGGCCAGGGCCTTCCGTGCGACCGGATCGGCCGACGGCATCTTGCCCTCGATTTCGCGGAGTTTCGCGAGCAGCGGCTTGAGGCTTTCGGCCACGTCTCCCGTCCCGGGACCGGGGGCGACGCCCACCGAGCGGGGCGACAAAAAGCTGTAGGCGTCGCCGATGTCGCCCGCCCCTCCGGCGAGCTGAGGAGCGTCGACAGGCCGCCATGCGTCACCACAACGCACGAGCGACCCGACGAAAACCTGCCCGTTTCCCTGCTTGCTCTCGACCAGCGCGACGACGTTGTCATAGGCGGCGACGTCCTTCGTCAGCCCGTTCATGCCGGCTGGCAGCGTGCCGGGAGGCTGCGGCGTGAGCATGCTGGCCCACTTCGAGTCGGCGACGATCTCCTTCTGGTTTCCGGCCATCGCGGCAAAGGCGGCCGGGGCGGCGGCCACCCGGGCCACGAGTTCGGCGAGTTGCTCGCCCTCGAAACCGGCCGCCTTCAGGTCGTCCCCGGTGGGCAACAGCCGTCCAAACGCGGCGGCGTCGCGGTCGCGGACGGCCGCGACGATCTCGGCGGTCGCCTCCTCCGCGGAGATCACCTTCCATGCGTCGATCACGCCGTCACCGTTCTGATCGACGCCCCAACGACCACCGGCGCCAGCCAGCCAGCGATACTCGTCGGGCTTCGTGTCCTTGTTCGCATCGATCTCGCGGTAGATCTCCACGCCGTCCTTGTAGTAGCTCCACCGATCGACCACGCGGTTGGCGTCGGTGTCGGCGAAGGCCCGAAGCACCTCGCCGGAGGGCCCGCGGACGACCAGCGCACTGACTCCCCCTTCCTTCTCCTGCTTGATCGTGGACTTCCCGATCTCGGCCGCGGAGGGGTTCGAACAATCGACATTCTTCTGGCGGGGCGTGAGGGCGAGGGCGCTCTCCGCCGTGGGGGCGGCGGCGTGGGCGGAAAAGGCCGCCGCAAACGCCGCGAGGCCGAGAACGAATCCCTGAATCGAACCGGGGCCGGGATGACGGAGTGACATGGCGTGATTCCTCAACTGGCGGGAACAGAGGCTCGTCAACCTATCCGGAACCCCCGCCGGCGCCAGCGCCATTTTTCCCCCGGAGCCGCCAACCCCCGGCGACTGCGCTGCCCCTTTGAACTTCGTCGGGGCGACTTTTACACTCTGTGACGCCAGCGGCCGTCGGCAACCCGACCGTCGGCTGGCACCCGCGCGCGTAGCTCAGTTGGTTAGAGCGCTACCCTGATAAGGTAGAGGTCCCAAGTTCGAATCTTGGCGCGCGCAGTTCGATTTCTCGCATCAGACCGTGGAGGCACGGCATCGCACGCAGCGGGGACGTAGCTCAATTGGGAGAGCACCGCCTTTGCAAGGCGGGGGTTGAGGGTTCGATCCCCTTCGTCTCCACTTTCACCTCGCCGGCGACCGCGGCCCCATGACGGCTCTCGATCATGTGACCGGCCTTGCCCCCCGCGGCGAACTCCAGCGGTCGCTGGAATCGCTGCTCGCCGCGGACGATGCCGGGCCGGTCGCCGTCGTGATCTGCGACGTGGTGGGTCTCAAGGCCGTGAACGAGCTCACGGGATTTCTCGCCGGGGACGCCGTGCTCGCCCGCGCGGCCCAGGCCCTGCGAATGGCGGCCGCCGGACCGATTCTGCTGGCCAGGCTCGGGGGCGACGAACTCGTCGCCGTGTTCGCCGGCCCCGCCGCCCCCGCCGCCGCGGGCCAGGCCGTGCTCGGCCTGGCCAAAACAAAATCCCCGCGGATGCGGGCGGCGGCCGTGACCGCGGAGCCGACCGACACGCCGGCCACACTCATCGACCGGCTCTATGCTACGATGCGGTCTTCCTGAATCATCGGGTTTCAGACCAGTTCGCCTCCTCCCCCCCCATGCCGACGGCTTTCCGCCGCGGCCCCCAGCCATGGCTTCCGCGCCCACCGTCCAGACCGCCGGCATCCGCCGCAACGACATCCGCAACATCG
>SXGT01889704.1_pt1 | contig 10858 bp, 8 predicted proteins | sample 3176221 | NCBI WGS metagenome assembly SXGT01 (sample SAMN11356862, study PRJNA531348) | freshwater metagenome | isolation source: freshwater sample F1-120 | place: China: Fuxian Lake, Yuxi | collected 2017-12-25
AACGGCGACGGCAGGACCGACGTCATCGGCTTCAGCACCACGGGCAAGTGGTGGATCGGCGTCTCCACCGCCGCCGGCTCCACCACCCAACTCTGGACAACCTGGGCCTCCGCCTCCGCCTGGAACTACCTCCAGGTCGGTGATTTCAACGGCGACGGCAAGACCGATATCGTCGGCTTCAGCAATACCGGCAAATGGTGGGTTGGACTTGCCGTCAATGCAACGTTCTCGACGCAGCTGTGGACCAACTGGTCGGCCGCCTCCAGCTGGTCTTCGATTGGCACCGCCGATGTTGACGGCGATGGGAAGCTCGACCTCATGGGCCGGGACGGCACCGGAAAATGGTACGTCGCCTACTCAACCGGCGTGAGCTTCCGCACCCAGCTCTGGGCCTCCGCCACGCCGCCTGCCGCTGCAAAACGCGCATGAGGCAACACGACGCGAACCCAGGGACATGCGTCCCTGGGTTTCCTTCAGCTCCAAATATTTCAAGATTCTCCTTGCACCGCATACACCTGCCGCGGTAAGATGCCTCTGTTCAAAGGTCTGAGAACGCCGATCGGCGTCATGCTGTACACGTCTCGCTCGGATTCGAAGCAGGCACAGGGCGACTATTCCGCCCCTCATCGTCACGACTGATTTCGCTCCGAACATCTTTCGACCGTTGTCCTTTTCAAAGGAGTTCCAGCCATGTCGTTTCACTTTTACTCCCATGCCTGGGAAGTTCGTGATATGGAGGACGGCACGCGCGTGCGACTGTCAGCGCGCGATCTCGACCCGGAATCCATTTCAGTTCTGGTGGAGGATCTGTTCGAACTGGCACAAGAGAGCGGACAGCCCCATCTCTACCTCGATTTCGCTGAAATTCGCCAGGTCGCCAGCGTCGTCATGGGCAAGTTGCTTGCCCTCCACGCCAGGCTGCGCGAGCACGGCGGCCGCGTGATCCTACAGAGCCTGAACCCACTCCCCTATGAGACCTTGCAGGCGGCCCGCCTCACGGAAATCCTTGAGGTTCACATGAAGGAAGCTTCGGAAACCATCTTCTAGCCTCAGTTCATTCAAGGTATTTGCCAACGAGCCAAAAGCGTCAGCGACCCGACCTTCGCTCACGCGTTCGGCTCGTTTGGCGGATGCCTCTACAACACCCCTCTTTCATCCAATCCACACGACTCATCCAACCCGACTTTTCCGGCTGAGAAATCCGCGCGGTTTGGGGGACATTTTCTGCCTGCATAATTGGCGTGATGTAGGGTTACACGGAATGCCCATCGGGGGCTTTCGGCGCAGGGATCGCGCTTGCACCGTCTCGCGACGGCCTACCTTCGAATGATCCAGGGAACGACTCCCGCGATCACTCGTCAAGCACCTCCGCGCCTTACGAAATCCGGCCCTACCGTATTCACACGCACGAGCTTCCGCCATGGACAAGGTGTTACGCGCTTTGCGGACCTGGTTCCGCGCCGATGCGAGGCCGCTCAATCGTCGCCGCCGTCGCCTTACTGTCGAAATACTCGAGGAGCGCCTCGCACCGGCCGGGGATTTTCGCTCCGTCATTGGCCTCGACGCGGCACAGAACCTCTACCCCTACCGCGGCACGGGCTACACCGTGGCCGTGCTCGATACCGGCATCGACTATCGCCATCCGGATCTGGGTGGCGGGTTCGGCAACGGTCGCAAGGTCGTCGCCGGCTGGGACTTCGTCAACAACGACGCTGACCCGATGGACGACAACGGCCACGGCACGCACCTCGCAGGCATCGTCGCCAGCGGCAACGCCGCCACGCCGGGCGTCGCGCCCGAGGCCAACCTCGTCGCCCTCAAGGTGCTCGATGCCAACATGAATGGCAGCTGGACCAACATCGATAGCGCGCTTCAATGGGTCATCAACCATAAGACCCAATACAACATCGTCGCCGTCAACCTCTCGCTCGGTAGCGGCAACTACACGAGCAATCCGTATGCGTTGCTTGACAACGATTTCAGCACGCTCAAGAATCTCGGCGTCTTCACCGCGGTGGCGGCAGGAAACCGTTATTACTCGTTCAACAGCCAGCAAGGGCTGTCGTATCCGTCGATCAGCCCCGACGTCGTGTCCGTCGGCGCGACCTGGGCAGCCAATGCAGGGCCGATCACCTTCTCCACGGGCGCGGCCGAGTCGAGCCCCGTCGTCGATCACATCGTCAGCCTGACCCAGCGCTCCAGCGCGCTGAGCCTGGTGGCGCCCGGCGCCTGGATCACCAGCACCTGGTTGAACGGCAGCACCAAGCCAATGGGCGGCACCTCGATGGCAACCGCGGTCGTCTCAGGCGCCGCTGCCCTTTTACATCAGGCATACGATCAATCCGGCCGCGGCGTGCAGGCCACGCAGGACAATTTGCTCAAAGTAATGCAGTCCACTGGCATCGCCATCGTCGATGCGGAGTATGGGACCGACAACGTCGTCAACACAGGGCTCGCATTCAAGCGCCTCGATCTCAAAGCGGCCCTCGACACGGTCGGACTGCCCAACCGAGCTCCGACCTTTGGCGCAATCCCCAACCAAACCATGTCGGTCGGCCAAACGATCAACGTGCCGATGTCGGCCCGAGATGCTGACGGCGACACCATTCGTTTCGCGTATAAGCAGATTTTCCTGCCGGCGCAGGCTTACCAACTCGATAGGCAATTTGCGTTCAGCTATCTGGGCAGTTACTACGTCAACAGCCGCGGCGCAGGCGAAAAGTGGGTCTTGGGCACTGGCAGTCTTTGGTACTGCATCCTCCCCAATGGGGAGCTGCGGCGCTGGGCTGGCTCGATGTCCGCCACGATGACGGCTGCGAATTTGATCGGCACCCTGGACGCCACCTACCACGCCGACCCGAGCAAGCTCTGGAATGCTCCGTATGCCGGCATGCCCCCAGCCGTCTTCACCCTGAATGGCAACATCCTATCGGTGCGCTCTCCCGCGTACTGGGTCGGCGCCTATCAAGTCGAAGTTACCGCAAGCGACGGGCGTTATTCAGTCAAACGCGCCTTCAACATCACGGTGACGCCCCCCAATGTGGCGCCGGTCCTTGCGGCGATCTCAAACCAGTCCATGGCGCATGCACTCGATTTCTTCACGCTCCCCCTCTCCGCCAGCGATGCCGACAAGGATCCAATCGCCTTCAGCGCTCAGGTGCAGCCGATCGACGGGCAGGCGCCCCCAGTCAGCTTGTCGGTGCAAGGCAATCAGTTGAAAATCGACCCGGACGCCCGCTTCGTCGGGACCTTCACTATCCAAATCAACGCCAGCGACGGCAAAGCGAGCGACGTCAAAACATTCACCGTCACCGTCAACAACACTGCCCCAACGCTCGGCCCGATCGTAGCGCAAATCATGGCGAAAGGGCAAACCATCGCTAGCGTGACGCTCCCCGTCAGCGATGTCGACGGTGATGTTCTGAGTATTCAAGCGGTAACCCGCATACCGGACGCTACGGCATACCAGCTCAACCAACAGTACGGGTTTCAGGCCAGCAGCCCCACGTACTACCAGAATCTGTGCGGCTACAACGAAAAATGGCTGATCGGCAAGAACAATCTATGGTACGTGATATTGCCGGACGGCAGGATTTATCGCTGGACGCAATCGATCGGACAAACGCTACAGGCCGGGAACTTGATCGCGACGTTGGACGGGAAATTCTTCCTGGAGCCTCGCTTGCTGTGGAACGCGAACCCGCCGGCGGCGCCGGGGCTAACGTTTTCGTTTCAAGGAAACACGCTGACGATCAGTCGTACCGCAACACTGACGGGCGTGTACTTCATCGATGTGACAATCGGCGACGGCGCCGCGACCGTGACGCGGACTTTTCAGTTGACCTTGAATTGACAGCGAATGAGGTGCCGCACACGCAAGCCAGCTCCTCGTCCATCATCAATCTAGCCAAGCTTCAGATCCGCCGAAACTGGCGATCCAGCTCTTGCCGCGTGAATAGTAATGCCGTCGGTCGCCCATGAGGGCAGTGGTGGGTATCGTTGGAGAGATGACGCATCTCGACCAGGGCGGCGATTTCCTCGGGGGCCAGCGGGTCGCCCGACCTGACGGCGGCATGGCAGGCCATCAGGCTCATCAAGTCGCTTAAAAGTTGCTCGCGCGTCGGCAGGCGGTCCTTGCTCGTCAGGTGATCGACGACGCGTTTGAGGATCTCGGCGGGCGGTCGTCGGCCCAGCAAGGCGGGGTAGCGAGTGACGATTACCGTGTTGCCCCCAAAATCCTCGACCCCCAGGCCGAGTTCGTTGAGCGCCAGGCGATGTTCGAGGATGAGGGCAGCCTGCTCGGCGTCGAGTTCGACTGGCTCCGGAATCAGCATCGGCTGCACATCGAGTGTGCCGTGCTGGACGCGTTCCTTGATTTCCTCGTAAAGTACCCGTTCGTGCAGGGCGTGCTGATCGATGACGAGCATGCCGTCGGTGGTCTCGACGACGAGGTAGGTGTTGTGGACCTGAATGGCGTTGAGGACTTCAGGCAGAGGCGGCTTCGCCGGCTGGTCCGTAGTCAGTAGTCCGTAATCCGTAGCCGGGACGTCATCATTCTGTTCGTTGCCATCCATCCCGACCGCCGCGTGGGGCGCCGGCGCTTCGCTTTCACTTGCTACGGACAACGGACTACTGACCACGGACTGCTGCGGATTCTTCGTGAAGGTCGGAAACCCCGGCTTCGAAAAGAGCGACGGCGTGTACTCGCTGGGCTTCGGGTTGAAGTACGCCTGGCCGCCGTTCGACGACGGCGAGGGCGGTTGCAGGCGTGACGTCAGGTTCTCCTCGTTGAGCCGATTGCGAACGCACGCGAGGACCATCGAGTAGAGCGCGCCGGCATCGCGGAAACGCACCTCGGCCTTGGTCGGATGCACGTTGACATCGACTTGATCGGGGGGCACTTCCAGGAACAGAAACGCCACCGCATATCGGCCCGTCATCAAGAGGCCTCGGTAGCCTTCCTGCAAGGCGTGGCCCAGCGAGCGGTCGCGGATCCATCGGCCATTGAGGAACAGGTACTGCGCCTTGGCATTGCCCCGGTCACACGCAGGATCGGCGATGTAGCCGAACAGATGCGCAGGGCCTTGCTGCTTGTCGATGGCATAGAGTTTGTCGCGCACTTCGTTGCCGAAGAAGACGCCGATGCGGCTAAGCAAGTCATCGGATGAGGAAACTTCGTAGACCTTCTTGCCGTTGTGCTTGAGAAGCATGTGGACGCCAGGCTTGGCGAGGGCGATGCGCGTGAAGATCTCGCAGATATGGCTCATTTCGGTGGACGCGGTGCGCAGAAACTTGCGTCGCACGGGCACATTGAAGAAGAGATGCCGGACTTCGATGCGCGTGCCGGCCGAGCCATTCCAGACCTTGACGCCGGAGAGTTCGCCGCCGTTGGACGTCAGTTCGGCGCCGAGGATGTCGTCCCCCCTCACCCCCGGCCCCACTCCCCCGGCGGGGAGAGGGGAGGAGATCCGGGACTGGATCGTGACCTGGCCGACGCCGGCGATGGAGGCGAGCGCCTCGCCACGGAACCCCATGGTGCGAACCGCGAAGAGATCGTCGGCCGTGGCGAGCTTGCTGGTGGCGTGATTGGTGAGGGCGAGTTCGAGATCGTCGGGGTGGATGCCGTGGCCATTGTCGACGATGCGGATGAGATCGCTGCCGCCGTTCTCGATGTCGATGTCGATGCGCGTCGCCCCGGCGTCGAGACTATTCTCCAGAAGTTCCTTGACGACGCTGGCGGGCCGTTCGATGACTTCCCCGGCGGCAATCTTGGTGATGACAGACGTCGGCAGTTGCTGGATGCGCGGCATGCGCTGGTCTCTGGTTTGCCGTCCCCGTTTACGTTGAGCGCTCGCAAAGAGTCCTGCGAGCGCTCAACGTAAACGGTGATTGGCTCATCCTTGGCTGAATTCTGAGGTTATTGTAGGAGTTCGCTACTGCTTCCGTATCGCCGCCGTCTCGTTGACCGTGGCGCGATGGGTACTCGTGCCGCCGCCGGCCCAGTGGACGGTCAATTCCAGTGGGCCTTTTTCGGCGCCGAGGCCGAAATGCAGAGTGAGATCGTTTTGGCAGCCGCTGCCGGTGCCAGCTTCGACCTGACGGGTGAACGTCTTGCCGCCGGCTTTGACGATGACGCGTGAGCCGACCGCGGAGCGATTGCACTTGCCCCCGCCTTCGAGGCGTACTTTGAGGAAGTTGTGCTTGGACTTCTCGCCCAGCGTATTGATCCAGACCTTGCCGCCGGAGACCATGTCGAGATAGCCATCGCCGTTGATGTCGGCGAAGGCGGCCTGGTAGGTCTGCGCGGTGGCGACGCCGGACTGCTTGGTGACATCGACGAACTTCCAGTCGCCGAGGTTGCGGTACATCACGCTGGTATCGCCCGGGTAGACGGTGGTCAGAAAGAAATCGACGAGCCCGTCGTTGTCCACATCGCCGGCCACCGCGACGGCGTAGCTTTCCTGCCACCGTAGGTTGGCGATGGCACTTTTGTCCTCGAACTTGTAGGTCGGCGCCCCGGTATTGCGCAGAAACTGCGTGCGATTCTGGTACGCGGGTGGATGCGAGAAGTTGGCGACCAGGATGTCGAGGTGCGTGTCGTTGTCGAAGTCGGCGACGCAACTGCCGATTGTATGGCCACAGCAGCGAATCGTCGTGCCGTTGCCATACTTGACGGGCGGACCGGGTTTACCCGCGGCGCCGAGTTCCATGCCGCGATCTTTCAGCACCGTCTTCGCATCGAAGAACCAGAGAAAGTTGGGGGCAAGGCGATAGTTCGACACGTAAATCTCCGGCTTGCCGTCGCCATCGACATCGAGGAAGTTGACGCCGCGGCCCGGAAGAACCTGATCGCCTTTGGATTCCCACCACAACTCGAACCCCTTGTCGCCACCGAGATTGCGGTAGAGGAGGTGCGGGTACGGATAGGTGTTGTCCTTCCAGTCTTCGTAGTTGGAGACGTAAAGGTCCACGTTGCCGTCGCCATCGACATCGCCGAAAGCCGCGGCCAATGAGCGGGCGTGCTTGTTGGGTGGAACCTTCTTGGTCCAGTCCGCGAACTTGAAGTTGCCGAGGTTGCGGAAAAGCGTCCCGGCGCCGCCGCAGAAGTAGATGTCGGGCTTGCCGTCGTTATCGATGTCGGCGATGCAAGCGGTGCCGGAACCGGCGATGCCGGAATCCTTGGTAACGTCGGTGAAACGCTTGCCCTGATCGTTCTTGAAGATTCGGCCATCGCAGATGAGGTCAGGCCAACCGTCGCCGTCGAGATCGACGAACGCGGGGGGCCCGCCGCCGATGGGGCCATATTCCTTGGTGGCGTCGCGGAACCAAGGGCGTTCGGGCGGTTGAGCCGCGGGGAAGACGCCGACGCCCGTGGCGGCAAGGACGAAGAGGACCGGAAGGACGAAGCGATATTTTGGCATGGCTACACTCCCGATGACTGTCTCCCCTTACTCCCCTTTCGGCACGCGCCTCTTCACGATCGTGACTCTGCGGCTCCTTCGCGCATCAAGACGTTTGCCATTCGCGGTGTTCGGCACGCTCGTCTTCGGATCGTCTACGCCATCGAGCGCCTGGCCCATGGCGGTCGCCTTGAGCCGCGCATCAATCCGTTTGGCATAATTCTCAGAGAGCTCGAAACCGAGATAATCACGTTTGAGCTTCTTGGCAACGATCAGCGTGCTGCCGGAACCGGCGAAGGGATCGAGCACCAGCTCGCCGGGATTCGACGACACCTCAATAATTCGGCCCAATGCACGCTCGGGCATCTGGCAGCCGTGAAAGCCCGCACGCTCCTTGAACGTGCCGCACACCCGCGGCTGATACCAGGTGTCTTCGTCCGCCTGGAATCCCTCAGGCAGGTCCTGCGGCCGCAGGATCCACGTGTCGTCCGGCAATCGTCCGCCCGCCTTCGCCCGCGCGTCCCCGTACACCATCTGCCGGGCCGACGGCACCTTGATCGCGTCTGCATTGAATGTGAAGTGCTCCGGGTCCTTGACGAAGTGAAACAGGTGCGTGTGGCTGCGGCTAAACTTCTTCGTGCAGTTGACGCCAAAAGTATAGTACCAGATGACCCAACTTCGGCACGAGAAGCCTAGGTCGCGCTGGAAGAGCACCTTCAGCTCGGCCGCGAAGTCATCGCCGATCGCCAGCCAAAAGGTGCCGGTCGGCTTCAGGACGCGCTTGACCTGCTCGCCCCAGGTCTTGGTCCAGGCGAGATACTCGTCGGTGCTTTTGCGATCCTCGTAGACATCGTATTTGTAGCCGATGTTGAATGGGGGATCGGCGAAGACGAGATCGACGGTGGCGTCATCGAGCTTGGCCATGCCGGCGATACAGTCAGCGTGGTGCAGGTGGTTGCGTCCGTTCATGGAGGTAACCTATTTGGTTGCCGAGTGTAAAGCAACGACGGCCTGCTTGCCAAATTTCGCATGCCAACCTCTGAGGACCCACATGTGGAAATCACTGCCTCAACGTAACTGATTTGAATTCAATCGGTTATGACACTGATTTTGGTGATTTCTCAACAGTTGGGGGGGTAGGGGTACCGAATCGTATAACAAAGTAAAACGACCTTCCCACCGGCATCAAGTCCTTGGAACAGGAACGAACCCCAAAACGACCACGGGCACTCCTCTCGGGTAATCCAGCGTTTTAGTGTTAGCCAGGGCATTGGGGCCAGTTGCGGCCTCCGCACGCAATCGGTCGTGATGAACTCCGCTGGCGACTGCACGCACGGCTGCGGCACAGGACTCAATCCGCCCATTCCACGGTCTCTTCTTCCTTGGCATCCAAGTGCCACACACGGACGCCCACATGGCTCACGTAGGCAACCATTCCGCGGCGTTTGGTTTTCGAGTTGAACTCGGAATGCCTCAAAATTCGCCGGAGGAAGGTGGCCGCCTCCTTTTGGCTCACAGCCATGCAGACCAGGGCATAGCTGGCGTGGCGTTTTTGCTCATCGAAGAAGCCCAGATCGCGGGTCACGAAAGTCGCACCATGAAGCTTGTGCAACAGCGGCAGGATATGCTCTTCATCCTTCATGCCTTGCCGACCGAGGTCCTGACCGATTTGACGAAAGCGTATGCGCCAACTGCGCAGCAGCTGACACTGGTCATCAGGAATGTTTTCGTCCAGCACGATCATGTTCCAGCCGACTCCGCCGCGACCGGAAGATGATCCAGCAACGCCTTGCGAGCTAGGCGAACCGCCGCCGCGATTGCCTTTTGGCTAACGGCGCCGCGCCATTGCTCCTCGATGGTGTCCCAGGCGACGCCGTCGGCGACCTGGTCCAAGACATCGCTGACGAGTATGCGCGTGCCGCGAAAAGTCGGCTGGCCGTGGCAGATTTTCGTGTCCACAACGACGTAACGCCCCAGCGCTTTTCTCATGGTTACATTTCCTGGAAATAGCCCGATTATTGACTATAGCGGGCCAGGTTCATTCCATCCGAATTGGGGCAGCTGCACTCAAGCGGTATCGATGAACTCCGGCCGCTCCTGCGCGCCCGGCCACGGCACAGGGCCGGCAGATGGCTCGCGCGCCGCTTGCCGTTGGCCTCGACCTCAGTGCGTTGCTTGAGCTTGCTGCCGAGCCTTGGTCTTGACGCGTTCGAGAGTTGCTTCGGTGAATTCGGCGGCGAGTCCCTGGTCGGCTTGCTCGATGCCGACGGCGATGTCTCGGCGCAGCTCGTCCATTTTCTGATCATACGCGCGCATGCGTCGCAACGCTTCGGAAATGACGTCGTCGGGGGACGGGAACTTGCCGGACGCGAGTTGCTCGCGCAGGTATTGTTCCGAATCCGGAGTGAGTGTGATGTTCATGGGATCAATGATACACGCTAGCCCATCGCCCTGTCAAACGAATGCCGGCCGGAGGGCGGTTCATTCCAAGACCGACGGCCGGCAGATGGCTCGCGCGTCGTTTGCCGTTGGCGGCCGGGTTGCTGCTTGGCTTCCGTTTTCGGCATGGGGCAGATTGAGTGCAGTGCCTAAGTAGGATGTTCCCGAAATCTGTCGGGCGAAAGTCAGGCGGGGCTTGTTTTTTTTGCCCAGGATGTATTCAAATGTATATATAGTCTAATAATTCTTGAGAAATCTTCGGACAAATGGTTTTGGTGTGTCCTTAATGATTATGATTGCAATGTTGATGTTTCCGCTGTCCATTGAAACGAGTTGGCCGTGGATAATCGTTTTATCCCCTGGGTTATCGAACTCGAGCGCCGGGAGACGCTGTCTACCGCGTCTGTTTCCATTCCCGTTCCTCATCTTCCCTTCGACCCTGCCAGCGTGTCCGGAATCCACGTAGCTCACGGTGCTGCGCAGTTCGTTCCCGCAGCTCAGGTTTTCCCCGCTTTTCAACATGGTGACCCGCAGTCGCCCTATCTCAATTTCCAAAATCAGCAACTCCCACAATCGGCAATCGATCAAGTCTTCTTGCAGGCATTTGCTCATGAACCTGTAAATGCGAATCCGAAGAACGAGGCATTCTTTTTTACGGCAACAGGGGATGCTTCTTTCGAACTATCGGGTGGCTCGGTAAATGACCTCCAGAACAATGGCCTGCTTGCCTTATGCAGTCATCAGAGCGGTACGCGCACGCCACAATCGACTGGAGGGCAATCTGCCAACGGTGCCCAAGCACAATGGCAAAATCATGAAAAGCTGGCAAAGGAGGTGGCAACCTACATTGCTGGCTCTGTAAGCAAGCGGGGAGTGAGCCCAGGGCCTACGCATTAAAACTACCCAGGGTTCCGAAATAATTCCGAATCGGCGGGCGCTGTTCAGTTGAAAACCAAGAAGACTGGGACGTAAAATAGCAACCCTTGAAAAATCACCGTAAAACGCCGCTCCATTCCTGC
>SXGT01238648.1_pt1 | contig 10857 bp, 10 predicted proteins | sample 3176221 | NCBI WGS metagenome assembly SXGT01 (sample SAMN11356862, study PRJNA531348) | freshwater metagenome | isolation source: freshwater sample F1-120 | place: China: Fuxian Lake, Yuxi | collected 2017-12-25
ACCGTGCGGCGGACCTGATGGTGCGCACGGCGGCGAGCCTCTTCGAAGTCGGCCGTCCTTGCGGCGAGGAGGCCAATCTCTCAAAGCTCCTGTCGGCCGAGGCTGCCTGGAACGCCGGCGAAGCCTGTATGCAAACGCACGGCGGCTTCTCGGTCGCGCGCGACTACGACATCGAACGCAAGTGGCGGCATGCGCGACTGCAGCGCATCGCACCGATCTCGACAAACCTCATTCTGGCCTACCTCGCCCACTCGGTGCTTGGCCTGCCGAAGTCGTATTAGGCTTCTGCATCATGGAGACTGGCCATCGGCGTAAGAAGGCGCTCGTTGATTGATCCCAGAAACCGGCATGCACGGGCCCAAGTTGCCCCGCGCCGTTTGCGGCTGCCACCATGTCCGGAATCGGAGGCATCGTGATCGCGGTCAATTGGCGCCGTCGCTCGACTGGCGAGATGAACTCAGCGCTACCCGTGATCTCGACGATGCGTCGCTTCACCAAGCCCTACCTCTCCAATCGACAACAGCACGCCGGCTGCGACCGACAGGTCGCAGACATGTTCGAGCGTTGGTGCGCCGACGAGGGTCTTGCTCGTTTCCACTTCGTAATTCAGTTTCCCAAAGTCCGATCTCCTCCTTACACTATGTTCGTCGGCGCAGGCGTAAGGTGCAGAGGCGTCCCGATATCGCCCGGCAACCAACATTTGCCGCGGTGACGTGGAGTGCTCTGATCTGCGCGCGACTGCGGCTTTCTGGATGTGGGGTGGGCGTCATGAGAGTTTGTCGCAAGCTCGAGTTGAGCAGCATCGCCTGCGCTGTGACGGCTTTGCTAACAACTGCGGCCTGCGCGCAAGATTCGGCAGCCGACTACCCAAGCCGGAACATCACGATTGTGGTCCCGTATCCGCCCGGCGGCGCGCCGGACGTGATCGTGCGCATCATCGGGCAGCCGCTGTCGGAGATCCTCGGCAAGCCGATCGTCGTCGAGAATCGACCCGGCGCCAGCACCACGATAGCCGCAGGCTCGGTCGCGCGCGCGACGCCGGACGGCTACACGCTGCTTGCGACCGACATCGCCCAGACCGTGGCGCCGAGCACGATCGCCGCGCTCAAGTTCGATCCGCTGAAGGATTTGAAGCCGATCGCCATCACGGCAAAAGGCGAGTTCACGCTGGCGATCAGCCCGGCGCTCCCGCCTAAATCGATGAAGGAGCTGGTCGACTACTCCAAGCAGAACCCCGAGGCGATCAAGGCCGGGCACTCTGGCGTCGGCACGCCGCCGCACTTGTTCGCGCTCTCAATGATCCAGGCAACCGAAATGCGGGCGCTGCTGGTACCCTATCGCGGCATCGCGCTCGCCATTGCAGACGTCGTCGCCGGACACATCCAGATGACCGCCTCGGTGCCGGGAGCAACGGCACCGCTGGCCCGCGACGGCAAGCTGCGCGTGCTCGCCGTGACCAGCGAGCAGCGGCTCGCTTCTCTGCCCGACACTCCGACCGTGAAAGAGCTTGGCCTTGCGCCGAAGGGGTTCGACCAGGGCAATTGGTTCGGCCTGACGGCGCCGGCCGGAACGCCTGACGCCATCATCGCCAAGCTCAATGCCGCGGTGAACAAGGCCATCGTCAACGCGGAGGCCAAGGAGAAGCTCGCCAAGCTCGACGTGCGCGTGGTCGGTGGCACGCCGGAGGCGCTCGGCCAACTGATGGCGCAGCAGGTCGTGTCGTGGCGCGAGCTGCTGACCGGCGCCGGCATCAAGCCGGAGTAGGGCTTACACAACTCCCTTGCTTTTCAGCTCCGCGATCTGCACGCCCGTAAAGCCGATCTCGGCCAGTACTTCGTCGGTATGCTCGCCGAGGTCTGGGGGCGGGCGAGCATCGATCTCGCGGCTGCCGTCGATTCTGACCGGACGGCGCGGCGCCTTGGTCTGTCCGTACTTGGGGTGCGCGATTTCGTAGAACACGTCGAGATGCCGGATCTGCGGATCGTTCTCGAGGTCCTGCACCTCGTTCTCGATGCCGAATGGCACGACCTCCTGCTCCAGCCGGGCGACCCAATGGTCGCGGTCGCGTGTTGCGAAGATCGCCGCAAGCTCGTCGGCCAGCACTTCGTAGCCGCGGACACGGTCCCTCGTCCTGGGATAGCGCTCGATCCACTCGGGCCGCTCCACTGCACGGGCGAGGCCTTGGAAGAACTTGTCGAGCATCGACACGTGCAGCCCGATGCGCCTGCCGTCCCTGCACGTCAGATTGTAGGCCTGCGAGTTGGCCGCGCGCTCCAGCACCGGCGTCGGTCGGCCGCTGACGAAAAAGGTCGTGATGGGATCGATCGACAGCCCGATCATCGCCTCGATCATGTTGACCTCGACAAAGCGGCCCTTGCCGGTGCGGTCGCGCTCACGCAGCGCGGCTACGATGCCGAGCGCGGCGTAGAGGCTGGTTACGGGGTCGGCGAGGGCTGGGCCGACGACGCGCGGGTCGTCTCCACGGCGATGCCGGCTCATCCACCCCGACAGCGCCTGCCCGACGTTGTCGAACGCGGGGCGGTCGGCATAAGGCCCATCCGCACCGAAGCCGGTGATGGCGCAATATACGAGACGCGGATTGACGGCCTCGAGATGCGGCCAGTCCGCGCCGATGCGCGCCATCACGCCGGGGCGCGCATTGCTGACGAGAACATCGGCGGAGCGAACGAGGGCATGCAGCACCTCGCGCCCCGCCGAGCTGGCGTAGTCGAGGGTGATCGAGCGCTTGTGGCGGTTGTGCGCCTGGAACTGCGGGCTGTAGAGGCCGCCCGCCGCGCCGCGAAACTTGTCGCCCTTGCCCGGCCACTCGACCTTGATCACATCCGCGCCCATCTCGGCTAGCAACAGCGCGGCGAACGGGCCGGTGATGAACCCGCCGAGATCGAGCACGCGAACGTCGCCGAGGGCTTTCATGAGCTTGCTCCGCCTGGCCGTAGGGTGCAATAGCGTAGCGTATTGCACCGCCTCGGGCCTGATCCGGTGCAATACGCACTGCTGCGCTATTGCACCCTACTTCTTTATCGTCTCGTGACCTTCAAGGCCGGGTTTGAACTTCTTCTGTACGAAGTCGCCGACGCCTTCCTCGACCCAGCCGCGGTTCTGTAGCACGAGCAGCTCGTTCTCCTTGGCGAGGCTGTAGTTGACGGCGGCATCGAAGCCCATGTCGAGCGAGTGCCGGTAGGCGTCCTTGGTAGCGCGCAGCGCCGCCGGGTCCTTGCCGGCGATCTCGCGGGCGAGTGCCATCGTCTCACGCTCGAGCTCGGCGCGCGGCACCGAGAAGTTGACGAAACCCATCTCGGCGGCCTTCTTCCCGTCGAACGTTCGGCCTGAGAGTGCATAGAGCAGCGCATCGCGCGGCCGGAAGATGTTGCCGATTGATTTCGAGACGAAGCCGCCTGGGAAGAGCTTGAAATTGATCTCCGAGAGCCCAAAAGTCGCCTCGTCGGCGGCGATTGCGAGATCGCAGGCCTCGACGTTGGGGAACGCGCCACCGAAGCAGAAGCCGTTCACCATGGCGATGGTCGGCTTCGGGTAATAACGCAATGTGCGCCCGCGCCATTCCTGCTGCAAGCGGAACACGCGATCGAACTCCTTTGGGTTCTTCAGCTTGAGATCGTGGAAGAACTCCTTGAGGTCCATGCCGGCACAGAAGGCGTCGCCGGCGCCGGTCAGCACTAGCACTGCCGCGTCGTCCTCGTAGCGCAGATCATCGAGCACCTGCGCCATGTCCCGCACCAGCTGCGGGTTCATGGCATTCTTCTTCTCGGGCCGGTTCATGATGACCTTGGCCACCCGGTCCTTGATCTCGACCAGTACGGTCTCGTAACGCATACTCTGTGCTCCTCGTTGATGGGCTATCGGGTCGTCGCGCGCGGACGCCGGGAAATGTCGCGTCAGTTCTTCCGTCCGACGCCGAGCACCCTGGCGACGGCAGCCGCGCGGGCGGATTGCAGCTCGACCGTCCTGGCGAGCTCGGCAGGGCCGCCGAGGCTCATGATCTGGCCCGTGGCCGCGAGTTTCTGGCCGATGGCGGGATCTCCTCCAACCGCGATCATGTCAGCCGCGATCCGCTCGCGTAGTGCGAGCGCCATGTCCTTGGGACCGAACAGGCTCGATGAGGTTTCGGTAACGAGCCCGGGATAGCCGGCCTGCACGACGGTGGGCACGCCGGGCAACATCGCAGCGGGTTGGGAAATACCGAGGCCGACCAGCCGCGCCTTGCCAGAATCGAGATGCGGCTTGACGATTGCCAATGATGTGAACAGCAGTTGCAGGCGCCCCTCGCCGAGATCCGTGCCTGCCTGTACGACGTCGCGATATGGCACTTTCACCATGTCGATGCCCTCGGCTTTGAGAAAACCGGTGAGCGTGAATTCGGTGATGCCCGGCGCTGCCGCGTAATTGAGCTTGCCCGGTTCCGCACGGGCACGAGCCAGCAGGTCCTTCAACGACGTCACGCCAGTGGAGGACGGCACGCTATAGGCGGTGATCGTGTCAGTGACGCGGGCAATCGGCGCGAAGTCGGTCTTGAGATCGTAGGGCACCTTGTCGAGCGTGAACGGGTGGGCAAGGAACGACACGGTCGATGCGAACAGCAGGACATGCGGATCGTTAGCGCCTAGGAACGCATTGATCGCGACCATGCCGTCGCCGCCTGGGCGGTTCTCGATCACGATGGGCTTGCCCCACTTGGTTTGCAGCTGTTCCTGGAAAAGGCGAGCCACGATGTCAGTGCCGGAGCCGGCGCCAAACGTGAGGATCATCCGGACGGGGCGCTCGGGCCAAGTCTGAGCGATCGAGGTACAGCTCGTGGCGGTCAGCAGTCCAAGTGCGATCGCAAGCAATCTCATGCGCATGACGTTTCCCCTCGTCGTTCTTCACATCAATGCGCCGGCGGATCGTGGCGCCTCAGGCAGCAAATCGTGCCCGGTGGTGCTCAAGAAACATTAGTACGGCGGCGGATAGCGCTGCTGGATTGTCGCCGGCCAGATCGTGTCCGCCGTCGAGCTCCAACGTCTCGAGCCGCGCATTGAACGCGCCTGCCTTTGCTAGCGTCGCGGTGTCGAGCATGTTCGAATGACTGCCACGAATGACAATCCCGGGCACTGAAAGCTCTGCCAGCATTGACCACAGAAATGCTGGCACGGGCGGTGACTGGCCGGCCTCGAGCGTGCGTTTGAAACTGTCGCGGAACGCGAGATCCCGGCGCAGGGCGTAACCGTCGCCGACCCGCTGCAGGAATGCCTCTGTGCGTGCGCGGCGCTTCGAGCCCGGCGGCTCGTTGTCGTAACCGTCATAAGCCAGCGCCGCATCGACCGACGGGAACGTGTCGGGCTGCCGGCCAATTCGTTCCGCCGTGGCGCGACGGCCAGCGGCGGCCACATCCGGCGCGAAATCGACGAGGACCAGGCCGGCTGTCCGCTCCGGGCGCCACCCGGCAGTTGCAAGGCAGACGCGGCCACCGAATGAATGCCCCAGAAGGATCGCCCGGCTCCATCCGAGATGATCGAGAACGGCGATCACGTCGGCGCTGATCGTTTCGAGCTTGTAGTCTCGCGCCGGGCTCCAGCTCGACTGTCCGAAGCCGCGCATGTCGATCGCAACCACCTCGCGTTCACGGGCGAGCGCAGAGGCGACATCGATCCAGTCGTAAGAAAAGTAGGATAGGCCGTGCACGATCAGCAGCGGCACTCCCCCCGGCGAGCCGAAGCGCCGGAAGAAGATCGTCACGTCGCCGGATTGCGCTGTGCCCGTCTGGTGATGGGGTAGATCGGCCATGCCCACCATCCTCAATCCCGCCCCGCGACGATGCTCATGCCGGTGATCCACTCCGGCACGAGCCGGTAGGTCCTGATCACCGCTTGGTTGACGCCGAGCGCGCGTGCTGCAGCGGACGCCGCGACCCAGCTGCGCACCTCGTGACCACCGAATCCGGCTTCGCGGTCGATCTCGACGTCGCCGATCGAATCGAGCGACGTATCATCGAAGGCAACGAAGCGGTCGAGGAAGCGCTGATCCCACTCGCGGGCCGGCGGCATGCATGGTCCGAGACCATTGACCAGCTCGCGGGCCACCTCCATGACGCGGCTTTCGCGCCGGTCGTACTCCTCCCGCGTCGGCGTGTGGCGATGGATCAGGCGATCGGCAATCGGCTGGGGCACCTCGCCGATGCGCGGTGTCGGCGGATCGTGCGACAGGCCACCCGATCCGATCACTGCGATGCGCTTACCCGTTCCCGCGAGAAAACGGCCGACCGCGTCGCCGAACATGCGCACGCGCCGGAACGACGGGCGCGGATCGGCGGCACAGTTCACGAAAATCGGCAGAACCTCGTAGCGGTCCAGCGAGCCAACCAGCTTGTGCAGTGGAATCGTGATGCCATGATCCGCCTTCATGTCGTAGGACAACGCGACATCGATATCGCGGTCGAGCACGCTGCGAACACAGGCGATGGCGAGATCCTTCGGCACGTTCAACGTGCCCGCCGGGAGGCGCCACTCCTGGGTGGCGGTGGCGGCCGCGCCGATGCAGAACGCCGGCATCAGCTCTTAGAAGAAGCCGTTGAAGAGGTCGGGCCCGAACACCACGATCAGCTCCGGGTCGAACGCCTTCAGCTCGCGCGCAGCAACCGCGAGTTCGGCGTTGAACTCGTCTTGCGCCGAGATGTCGGTCGGCTCGATGTCGGTCAGCATCAGCGGGCTGTGCGACGCGCAGATCAGGCGAACGGGCATGGCGGTCTCCTTCTAAACTTTCGTCTCTTCCAAAGTCGATGCCGCGAACATCTCCTCGACCGCGAGCCGCTTCACGGCGAGGCCCTGCTCGCAGGAGTAGCGAGCCATGGCATCGAGAGTAACGCGGTTGGCCTCGACGCCGTAGGGCCAGAAATCTCGTCCCATCGCAGCTTCGGTGGCCTCGACCTCTGCCGTCACCCAGGGCAGGCCGATCTTCAGCGCGACGACCTCGCGCAAGTCGTCGTCGGCAATGCGCTTGGCCGCAGCGAACGCCTTGTAGACGCTGGCGGGAAGCCAGGGATGCCTCGCTGCGAGATCGTTGCGCACGCCGACCGCATGCATGATGGGAAAGATGCCGGTTCGCGCGAAATACGCCTTCTCGGCGGTGCGATAATCGGGGAACAGTCGACGCACCTTTGGATGGCCCGCCAGAAAGCACGACGGCGCCCGCGCACTCATCACGCCGTCCACCACCCCCTCGGCGAGCAGCGCGCTCAGCGACTTACCCTCCGGCGCACCCGACAGCGGAAAGCCCTCTGGCAAATTAAGCGGGAACTTGTCCTTGCGGCCCCACGCCTCGAGCCCGCCCTGCACCCAGTGGATGTCGCGCGCCGCGATGCCGTGCTCGTCGGCGAGAAAGCCGCGCACCCACATCACCGCGGACATCTGATACTCCGGCACGCCGATGCGCTTGCCCTTCAGGTCGGCCGGGCCGTCGATGCCGCGATCGGTGCGCACGTAGATCGCCGAATGCCGGAAGCAGCGGGAAAGGAACGCCGGCACCGCGACATAGGGCGCAGTGCCGCGCGAGAGCGCGATCAGGAACGGGGAGAAGCCGATCTCGGCAATGTCGAACTCGCCATGGAAATAGGCGCGATGAAACACCTCCTCCACCGGCATCGTCACGTAGTTGATCTCGCAACCCTCGATCTCAACGCGCCCATCCATCAGCGCGCGCACGCGATCGTAGTCCCAGGTGGCAACGGTCAGCGACAGTTTTGGCATGTTGCTCCTTGACGGGTCGGCTCGTGCGAGATGTTATCGTCAAATGCGGGGACGGCTAGCCTTTTTGATTGCTTGTGGTGCCCGATCCGCCAGTCTCGAGCAAAGAGCACATTTGGCTATGCGGCAAAAGTCACGCCTGCTCGCCGTCTGCATTTTCGTCGTGGGCCTGATCGGCCCCATCCGATCAGGACTTGCTCAGGCCGAGCCGCCGTGGCCGGCTAAGCCGATCCGGTTGATCGTGCCGTTCCCACCTGGTGGCGGGTCGGACCTGACTGCGCGCACGATCGGCGAGAGCATGGCTGCAGGCCTCGGACAACCCGTCGTGGTCGAGAACCGGCCCGGCGCCAACGGCGTGCTTGGCACGGATGCCGTCGCCAAGGCGAAGCCCGACGGGTACACAATCCTGCTGACCGACCGAGGTGCGCTCGGCATCAATCCGAGCCTTTACGTCTCGCTTCCGTACGATCCGCTGAAGAGCTTCGCCCATATCGGCATCGCGGTCGAAGGTCCATTCGTGATGGTGGTCGATCCGAAGCTCGGCCTCAAGACGGTCCCCGATCTCGTGGCGCTGGCCAAGACCAAAGCGCTCAACTACGGCAGCTTCGGCGTGGGCAGCATCTCGCAACTCAACATCGAGGCATTCGCGCGAGCCGCCGGGATCAAGCTCGTCCACAGTCCTTACAAGGGGGCCGCACCTGCCGTGCTCGCCGCCGTGCAGGGCGACGTCGCCGTGACGGTGGCCTCGCCGCCGGCGGTGCTGGGTCACATTCGCAGCGGGCGCCTTGCTGCAATTGCCGTCGGCGCGGACAAGCGGCTCGACCAGCTGCCCGATGTACCGACCATCGTCCAGGCTGGCTTCCCGCTGGAGACGCTCGCGCCGACGTTCTTCTCGTTCGCGACGCCCGCGGGCACAGCTGAAGCAATTATCGCGCGCCTGAATGGGGAGTTGCGGCGCGCGCTTGCGCAACCCGCCGTTGCCGACAAGCTGGTCGGCGTCGGACTGATCCCGAAGCCTGGGGCGCCGGAGGATGCATTGCGCGTGATCGCACAGGACATCGTGCGTTTTCGTGCACTCGCCGAATCTCTTGGAATCAAACCCGAATAGCGACGTACCAGTGTAAGGCTCGTACCCGGCTTTTCAACCTCCGGTCCGTCGCTGGGCCGCGATCTGTGGCAGAAGATGGCCTTCGTATGTTGGCTGCAAAGTCAGCATTGGATAGTCGCGGTTTTGCCGCGCAGGATCTCTTTCATGCATCGACTGCCTGCCTGCCGGTTAGTGCGAGGGATTGAGCACGATGATACTGTCCAGCGTGGCGGTGCCGACGAGCGCAACAAGTCAGATCATGTTGGAGATCGAAAACGGGATGTCGGCGAGATGGCGTGACCACGCAGGCGATCACCATCATCGGGATCGCGCTGTCAGGGGATGTTGGTGAAAATGCCCTGCGTCGCGCCTATGCGATTTACCAACATGCACAGGCTCCTGAGCGACGCCGTTTGTCGGCACCAGCGCCACGGTCAGCAACGGCGGGCGGCGGCGGCTGAAGATTTGCTACGTTATGGCGTGGCGGTTGCGCAGGGCAGAGGCTCCATTCCCAATCGCCCGTATCGGAGCTAACTTTCACAAATTCGAGTGCATGAAAAGCAAGAGGACGGCATGGCCCGCACGATCATCGACACGCATCCGCATATCGTCTCGCCCGATACGACCCGCTATCCCATGGCACCGATCGGCGGCAAGCGCTCAGTCTGGTCGGCGGATCATTCCGTGACGCTCGAACAGATGATCCCGGCAATGGATGCGGCGGGCGTCCACAAGGCCGCCATGGTCCATTCCTCGACGACCTATGGGTTCGACAACACCTACGTCGTCGATGCGGTGGCGCTTTATCCAAAGCGGATGACCGGCGTGTTCTCCGTCAACGTGATGGAGGCCGACGCGCCGCAGCGGATGCGCGAATGGTATGCCAAGGGCTGCACCGGCATGCGCATCTACGCGCGCGGCTCGACCATCGCAGAGCCGTGGCTGAGGCTCGATGATCCGGCGACACATCCGGCCTGGTCCTGCGCCGCCGATCTTGGCATCTCGGTTGCGACCAACTATCTGGCCGACGCCAACGGCATCGCGCAATTCACCACCATCCTGCAGAAGTATCCCAAGGTGAAGCTGTTCCTCGACCACATCGGCCGACCGCCGACTGCCGACGGGCCGCCCTACGCAGCAGCAGCAGACTTCTTCAGGTTGTCGAGGTTCCCGAACTTCTACATCAAGCTCACACCCACGGGTCTCGGCCACACCGTGAAGGGCAAGGCAACGACCGAGACGTTCGTTTCCAAGCTCGTCGCAGAGTTCGGCGCCAACCGTATCGCGTGGGGCTCGAACTATCCGGCCGCGAAAGGCTCGCTCGCCGATCTCGTCGGCACGACCAAGGCCGCAATTGCGCACCTATCCGAGAGCGACCAGGACTGGATCCTCGGCAAGACTGCGCAAGTGCTTTATCCGGTGCTGGCGGATTGAGCTCAGCAACATCTGAGTGTGATGAGGACGACGCGATGTCGCGAAACACTCGAGTTGTCGGAGCGGCCATCGCTTCGGCGATCCTGGCAGTGGCCGCCACGCCAGTGCTTGCCCAGGAACTCTATCAGGGTAAAACGCTCACGGTGCTGATCGGCAATACCGCCGGCAGCGGCTACGACACCTATGGCCGGTTGATTGGCAAGTACATGGCGCAATATCTGCCTGGGCGGCCGAGCGTCATCGCGCAGAACATGCCCGGTGCCGGCAGCGTGAAGGCGGCCGACTTCATGTATTCCGTCGCGCCGAAGGACGGCACCGTACTGGGCCTGGTCATTCCCGGCGCACTCGTCGATCCGCTGACCAGCGACCCTTCGAAGTACCGGTACGATCCGACCAGATTTTCCTATATCGGCACCGCCGACAGCGGCACGCGTATTTGTTGGTTCCCCGCTATTTCACGTGGGTAGCCTGAAATCGAGCTTGCCCGCAATCAGGTAGGTGATGGCCTTCAGCGTGCGGGTTGAGCGGTAGCCACGGGCCTTGGCCTTGGCGGCCTGGACGAGGGAGTTGATGCCCTCGATG
>SXGT01342109.1_pt1 | contig 10854 bp, 12 predicted proteins | sample 3176221 | NCBI WGS metagenome assembly SXGT01 (sample SAMN11356862, study PRJNA531348) | freshwater metagenome | isolation source: freshwater sample F1-120 | place: China: Fuxian Lake, Yuxi | collected 2017-12-25
ACAAAAATTTCCTCTCACTGTGTTATCGAGATGATTACAGTTTAATTTAAAGCAAATGCCATCTACTTCTATTGCAGAATATTTAGAAAAAATTTTAAAAGAAGAAGCAATTAAGTTTGAAAAAAATGCGATTTATTTAATTACAAAAGCTGCAAACGGGAGTATGCGTGACGCATTATCAATTCTTGATCAAGGTATTGCTTATTGCGGGAGGCTTATCGAGGAAGCTATGATTAAAAAAATGTTGGGCTCAATAGATCAATCTTACCTATTTAATTTAATGCTTGCAGTAATTGATCAAGATGGCTCTAAAATTATTGAAATTGCAAAACAAATGAATGAAAGAAATCTATCATTTGATTCAGCACTGAATGATCTTGCTAATCTTATTCAAGTTATCAGTGTGGCGCAAGCTATGCCAGAAAGCTTAGAAGCATCCTATCTTGATCGTGATCAAATTATCACATTAACAAAAAAAATAAGTGCAGAGCAATTGCAACTCTACTATCAAATTATAATTTTAGGAAGGCGAGATCTTTATTTAGCACCTGAAGAATTTGCAGGTTTTACAATGACATTTCTAAGAATGCTTTCTTTTGCTCCACAAGACTCAATACCCTCAAAAACAATAACTCAAACCAAAAATGCACTTCCAAATAATTCAGCTAAACCCGATATGATTTCAAAATCTACTGAACTTTGCACTGATCCCACAATTTTTAAAAAAAAAATTAAAGATACAAGTTTAATTAACGATATTGAGGGAAATGAAATACCTTCCTTTAATGGGAATTGGGGTGATCTTGTTGATAAATTAAAGTTAGGCTTAGTAAAAGCCCTTGCAAAGCAATCAGAACTTATAAGCTTCAAAAATAATGAAATAATTTTATCAATTGCAGATGAACATAAACATTTACTGAATGAAACCTATCAAATAAAATTAGAGTCAAGTTTGACAGAATATTTCAACCAACCTATCAAACTTGCGATTCTACAAAAAGGTGCAAATAATTCACCACTTAAGCAAAAACAAGAAGAACGTTCATTGCTTATGAAAGAGACTGAAGCTGCAATTATTAAAGATCAGTTCGTACAATCATTACTTACAGATTTTAATGCTGAAATTATTCCATCGAGTATTAAATCTAATCAATCTTTATAAGGGGTCATAATATGATGAAAGGTGGCATGGGTAATTTAATGAAGCAAGCACAAATGATGCAAGCTAATATGCAAAAAGCACAAGATGAACTTAGACTTATAGACGTTGAAGGCGTTGCAAGTAATGGACTTGTTAAAATCTGTATCTCGTGTAAACATCAAATAAAAAAAATATTAATTGATCCTTCTGTATTGAACGATCATGAAATTCTAGAAGATCTTTTAGTAGTGGCTTTTAATGACGCGCTACAAAAAATTGAACAAACTACCAATGCTAAGATGGGAAATATGTTACCACCTGGCATGAAGTTACCCTTCTAATTCTATTGTATGAAAAACACTGAAATACTTGAACAGCTCGTTGATGCATTGCGCTGCTTGCCTGGTATCGGTCCCAAATCAGCTTTAAGAATGGCCTATCATCTTTTACAGCACGACAGAAAAGGTGCAGTCCAACTTTCAAGTGCTTTAGTGAGTGCAATTGAACTCGTGGGACAGTGTTCTCATTGTAATAATTTTTCTGAGGAAATAATCTGTTCACTTTGCTCTTCCAAAGATCGAGACCCGTCCCTTCTGTGTGTAATTGAAATGCCTAGTGATCTTATGATGTTAGAGCAGACACATTCTTATAACGGGATGTATTTTATTTTAATGGGAAAACTCTCTCCTTTAGATGGTATTGGGCCTAAAGATATTCATATTGACAGACTTTTAAAAAGACTTGACGCAGGTATCGTTAAAGAAGTAATTTTAGCCAATAATTTTACAACTAATGGCGATGCGACCGCACATTATGTAACTGAACTTCTAAAATCACGTAAGATTAAATTAAGTCGTATTGCTCGCGGTTTGCCTATGGGTGGCGAGATTGAGTATGTCGATAGTGGGACGCTTGCTCAGGCGATGATTGAACGTAAAACGATTAAGGATTAAGAAAGCTTAAAAGACTATTTGGCTTATCAATGATATAGTGCGCACCCCAGCTTCCACCATCGTCTCCCTCTTCTAAATAACCGTAACGTGCAACTATACTTATCATACTGGCTTTATTGGCTGCAATTATGTCACGTCTATCATCGCCTAAATAAATAACTTCAGACGGTTTTCTTGATAGTATTACTGAAGCCTTAATAAGACCTTCGGGCGATGGTTTTGGCTTATTCACATCATCTCCTGAAATAAGACACTGCGAGTGTTTTAAAAGGTAATGGGAATCAATAATTGGCCGTGCAAATTTCTTTGCCTTGTTCGTCACAATGCCCCAAGTTATTTTTCTAAGATTTAAATTTTGAATTAAGTCTTCAATACCTTCCATACATTGTACATTTTGATTAAATAAATCTTTGTAGATATTCAAAAACTCTTCAATGCGTGTATCAAAGGCAGGATCATTTTTATTCATGTCAAAGCCTGCTTTAATAAGTCCTGCAGCACCATGCGAAGCGAAGGGTCGACCTTTTAAAAATGGAATAGGTGCTAAATCATATTTTTGTCTTAATTGATTAAGTGCATCAACAAGTTGGGGTGCACTATCTATTAAAGTGCCATCTAAATCAAAAAGAACAGCTTTGATCATTGATCTTTAGTAGCTTCAATAAGATAATTCACTGAAACATCGTCACCTAATTTATATACTTGCGTAATTGGGTTATAAGTCATGCCCTTTAAAGTTGTAATATTCAATTATTCTTTTCTGCACCAAGCGATCAACTCAGACGGTTTGATAAACTTTTCATAATTATGAGTACCACGCGGTAATAATTTAAGGATATATTCAGCACCAATCACTGCAAATAAGTAGGCTTTGATATTACGATTAATCGTTGACATAAATAGTGTACCGCCAGGTTTTAGAAGCCTCGAGCATAAAGACACAACATTCGATGGCTCTGGCACATGTTCTAACATTTCCATACATGTAATAACATCAAATATGGGTTCATTTTTTATAGCTATAGTTTCTAATGATACGCATTGATAATCAATATCTAATTTAGATTGAAGTGCATGAAGTTTTGCAATACGAATGACTTTCTTTCCCATATCAATTCCCATCACATTTGCCCCAAGCTTTGTCATAGATTCGGCAAGAATACCTCCTCCGCAACCAACATCTAGCACTTTTTTATTTTTTAAATTAACTTTTTCATGCATAAAATTAAGACGAAGAGGATTGATATCATGAAGTGGCTTAAATTCTGATGTTTCATCCCACCACTTATGAGCGAGCTCATTAAATTTATCAATCTCTTCTTGTGAGACGTTTATACGTTTTGTTTTAGCTTGAGTTGCCATCTTAGCGCTATGTCCTTACATGAATAAATATCAATGGATGTTAAGTGCCCTTCTTTATATTGTAATAAGCCATTTACCCAAACATGACTTACCTGGTCACGAGAAGCTGCATAAACCAAATGACTCATAGGGTCATATATAGGTAATGTCGATAAGTGATCCATATTAAATGCAGTCAAATCTGCATATTTGCCTCTTTCAATGGAACCAATACAATCTTCTAACCCTAGAGCTTTTGCACCATTGATCGTTGCCATCTCTAATGATTTTCCAGCATCAAGTATTGCAGGATTTTTTGTAATACCTTTCGTAAGTAATGAAGCTAATTGCATATCATGCAATATATCTTGCTTATTATTGCTTGCACTGCCGTCTGTTCCAATACATACATTAATGTTATGTTTTTGTAATCCAGCTATATCAGCAATGCCGCTACCTAATTTTAAATTTGATGTTGGGCAATGAACCACTGATACTGACTCTTTTGAGAGTATTGTTAAGTCTTCATCGTTCAAATAAACTGTATGAACAGCCATAAATTGTGGGCTCAAAATTCCAAGTCGATTCAGCCTCTCTATAGGCCTTAATTGATATTCTTTTAAACTTGATTTAATTTCATCTTCCGTCTCATGAACATGCATATGGATAGTGAGATTCAGCTGATTAGCATAGGTTAAAACTTGACTCAATATTTTGTCTGACACCGAATAAGGGGCATGAGGAGCAAGGCTTGAGGTAATTAATACTTCATCTCGCCAACCATCTCGTGCCTCGAGCCCTTTCATAAGATAATCCTCGCCATCATGAGCATAATTGGATGAATAATCCATCACTAAAAGACCGATGTTTGCTCTTATACCACTTTGTTTTATAGCGCGAGATGCTGACTCAGGATAAAAATACATGTCATTAAATGTAGTTACACCACTTTTAAGCATTTCAGCACATGCAATTAGTGTCCCATCGTGAACAAAATCAGGTGAAACCCATTTCTTTTCCAAAGGCCAAATTGATTCATTTAGCCATGTATGAAGCGGTTGATCATCCGCAAACCCTCTGAATAAATTCATAGCAGCATGCGTGTGCGCATTTATGAGACCAGGGGTTACAATATGATGATGAAGCTGAAAGTGCTGATCACTTTGATAAAGGGATGCGACTTTTTTTGTCTCGATAATATCAACGATTCTATCCTGATCAATAATGATCGAGTGATCTTCTAGTATTTTATTGGAAGGTCTAATGGGACAAATCCATTTAGCTGAAATAATCACACTGACGAGTTGGATTTGAGGATCTACCATCAGAAATTATTCGAAGGGGTGTTTTAAGATAATCGTTTCATCACGCTCAGGGCCAGTCGATACGACATGAATCGGCACTTCGCATAATTTTTCTAATGTTTTGAGGTATGCTTTTGCATTTTTTGGAAGATCATCCCATGATTTAATACCAAAGGTATTTTCTTCCCAACCATCAACTTCAATAAGAATCGGTTTACAGCGCTCGACTTGATCAGCGCCTAGAGGTAATAAATTAATTCTTTTACTATCTAATTCGTAGCCAATGCATATTCCGATTTTTTTCATGCCATCTAGTACATCTAACTTTGTAATACATAAACCCGTTAAACTATTAATCATTGCAGAGCGCTTTAATGCCGCTACATCAAACCAACCACAACGTCTCTTGCGTTTTGTAACGGTGCCAATCTCTCTACCTTTTGCTGACATTTGATACCCCGGGGTCCCCACCATTTCAATATTAAGTTCACTTGGGAAGGGGCCACCGCCTACACGTGTTGTGTATGCTTTCGTTATGCCTAAAATATAATGCAACATATGAGGGCCAACGCCAGTTCCTGCAGCAGCTTGCCCTGATACGCAATTTGATGATGTCACATAAGGATAGGTACCATGATCAATATCTAAAAGAGATCCCTGGGCGCCTTCAAATAATAAATTTTTATTCTTCGCATTTGCCTCATGAATTTTTTCTGATACATCTGCAAGATATGGTTTTATTTTATCTGCATGTGTCATGGAAAGATCAAATTGTTGATTTACATCAATTGCATCTTTTTTTAAGTAATGTTGCAGAACAAAATTATGATAATCCATCACCTCAGTTAGTTTCTTTTTAAATGACTCGGGATTAAGCAAATCATAAACTCGAAGCGAACGGCGCGCGACTTTATCTTCATAAGCAGGGCCAATGCCCTTCCCAGTAGTGCCAATTTTTGGTTCGCGCATTTCCTCTCGACCTTGATCAAGCGCTATATGATGCTTTAAAATCAAAGGGCATCCAAAACTTATGAATAAACGGCTTTTGACTTCGATGCCATCAGCTTCAAGTGCTTTAATTTCATGAAGTAAATGCTCAATATCAAGCACCACACCATTACCAATTAAGCAATCCACATTTGGACGAATAATACCTGAAGGTACTAAATTTAATTTATATTCTTTTTGATTTGAACCCTGACCAATAACTAACGTGTGTCCTGCGTTATGCCCTCCTTGAAAACGGACCACACCTTTTGCATGATCAGTTAACCAATCAACAATTTTTCCTTTACCTTCGTCACCCCATTGCGTTCCAATGACTACAACATTTTTTGCCATCTTCAATTAAACCGTTTTAACTTTCCAGACTTTATTGCCATCTTTAATCAAGATTCGATCACAGTTATTTTGTATGGCATTCATATTACCAAATAAATCAACTGCTACGATTTCACCTTTTTGACGAAGAGACTCAATGATATTTTGTAATTCTATCTCAGCACTTTTAGGAGCTAAAATAGCTTTCACTTTTTTTCCATTTGGAAATAGAGCTAGAATATTTTTGAGATCCATTGTAAAGCCTGTAGCTGCTCGGTTACGTCCGAAAAAACTGCCAATATTGTCATAGCGACCACCTAATGCAATAGGTGAATAGCAATGATCTGCATAGACAGAAAATACAAGGCCATTGTGGTATTGATAACCACGGATATCACTTAAGTCATATGAAATTTTAATATCATTACTTTTTAAAGCTTTATCCATTGCATTTAGAAATTGCAATGCATTAATAATGACTTTATCTTGTGGTAAAACTTTTTCAGCCTCTTTTAAAATACTTATGTCGCCATAAAGACTCACTAATGCTATTAATGCATCACGATTTTTTTTATCAAGTGACTTAGTAAGTAATACCACTTCAGACTTATCTTTTTTCTGCACCGCTTGATACAGAAGATTGAGTTGATCATGCCCTAAATTAGAGGAGGTAATTAAACTTTTAAAAATATCAAGATGATTAAAATCAAACACTGGATTATTAATACCTATAGTATTAAATGTTTTGATAAGAAGTGTTTGAATCTCAAGATCAGCTTCAATACCTTTAAATCCATATAGCTCTGCTCCAATTTGGAAAGGCTCTCTTGATTGTAAAAAGCTTGCAGGTTTTGTTCTTAATACTGAACCAGCATAAGATAATCTTGTAACCTCGTCATTTTGAATAAGTTGCGAATCAATACGTGCAACCTGAGGAGTGATATCAGCTCTCACACCCATAAGCTTTCCTGACAACTGATCGACAACTTTAAATGTATCAAGATCCATATCTTGACCACTGCTATTTAAAGATTCAATGTATTCCAACATCGGAGGAATCACATACAAATATCCGTGCGCTTTGTAGAGATCTAAAATAGATCGTCTTAAGGACTCGAGATAGGATGCCCCATCGGGAAGCATATCCTCAACGTAATCTGGGAGTATCCATTGATTCATAGGCTATTGACCGAAAAACAAAAAAATTAGTCCAAGTAAAGATGATATTAATCCCATAAAACGAATTTGGCCAAGTTTCATGGTAATAAGTTTTTTAAAGGCTTCACGCCAACCTTGGGGGAAAAATAATGGCATTAAACCCTCTAGTATAAGCATCAAGCCTAAAGATGAGAAAAACCAATTTTTCATACTTAATCTTTTTTCTTTTTAGAGCTTCGCATAAATTTTAAAAAATCAGAGCTTGAATCAAAAATCAAAATATCGCTTTTGTCTTTAAAGCTATTTTTATATGCTTCTAAGCTTCGATAAAAAGCATAAAACTCTGGGTTCTTGCCATAAGCAATAGCATAAATTTCTGCAGCTTTTGCGTCACCATCCCCTTTTAGTTTTTGTGCTTCCCTATAAGCTTCGGCAATTATAATGTCGCGCTGCTTTTCAGCATCTGCACGAATTTTCTCTGAAGCAGCAAAACCCTGAGAACGAAGTTCATTAGCAACTGATTTACGTTCAGCATCCATACGTTGATAAACTGACTCACTTACCTCTTTGGGAAGATCAACACGTCTTAAACGCACATCCAAAATTTGAATGCCTAAAGACCGTAAATCTCGGTCAGCTCGTTCTGTCAGGATTTGCATAATTTCACTACGCTCCCCTGAAACTACATCATGGATAGTTCTTTTACCAAACTCAGCTCGCAATCCGTCATTTACTGTTTGCGAAATTCTTCGTTCAGCTTGAACTTCATCCCCCTTGACTGACACATAATATTTAGCAGGATCAATAATTTTCCATTTAATAAAAGAATCTACAAGTACATTCTTCTTCTCACTTGTAATAAAACGGTCAGCTTCTTGAACATTAAGTGTCAAAATACGGTTGTCAAAAAAACGCACATTTTCAATTAAGGGCGTTTTAAAATAAAGGCCTGGCTCTTTCTTTATTGATACAATTTCACCTAATCGAAAAACTATTGCATTCTCTCTCTGATCTACCGTATAAGTAGATGCGGCAAAAAATATCACTACTAATAAAAAACCAACTGCTAGAAATATTATTTTTTTCATATTTATCATCTTATTTCTCGCTCTCTGGATTTAAAAGCATCTCTCGATCTTTCTAGATTTTGGAGGGACGATTGATTCATATCCACTTGTGGTGCCACATTAATTGTTGAGGATATGTTTTCTCTATTAAGAGGTGAGGCTTGCTGAATTAATTTATCTAAAGGTAAATATAGCAAACTATTAGAGTTTTTTTGATCCACAATCACCTTTGATACATTTGATAAAATTTGTTCTTGTACCTCAATATAAATTCGGTCGCGCATCACCTCGGGTGCACGGCTATACTGAGTCAATATTTGTTCAAAGCGACTCGCATTACCTTTAGCCTCATTTTCAACTCTTACACGGTAACCCTGTGCTTCAGATGTTAATCTCGATGCCGAGCCTTTTGCTTTCGGAATAATATCGTTGGCATAAGCTTGCCCTTCATTTTTTTGCCTCTCTAAATCTTGTTTTGCTTTTACCGCATCGTCAAAAGAAGCTTGCACCTGCTCAGGAGGCTGAGCATTTTGCATCGTGACACTGGTCACATTGATCCCTGAGTTATAACGGTCCAAAATTTCCTGCATCAGCTTTTTCGCTTTAACCGCAATTTCTTCTCTTCCTTCATACAAAGCAAAATCCATTTTACTTTTGCCTAAGATTTCACGAATAGCACTTTCAGCAGCACCTCTTACTGAGGAATCTGCAGAGCGGTTATTAAATAAAAAGTTTTCTGCTGATTTAAGGTTATATTGCACTGCAAATTGAAGATCAATAATATTTTCGTCATCTGTGAGCATTAAGGACTCTCTTAATTCTTTTGATCTTGCGACACTATCTCCTGATGATCGATAACCAACTTCGAGTGTTCTTACTTGCTCAAGATTAACCACTTCTACTGATTCAACTGGAAAGGGAATATGCCATCGAGGACCTGACATAGTGACCTCAGTATTTTTTCCAAATCTTAATACTACGCCACGAGAACCCTGATCCACAATATAAAATCCTGTCGCAGCCCAGATTAATGCAAGCACAAGAAAGATAGACCTGATAGGTAACTGATCTTGGGGTGCTTCTGATCTCATATTGCCACCATTAAGTTTAGGGGGTTTTTGTGACGACTCTTTTTTCCCAAAGAGTCGTCCTATTTTTTTGCCTAAATCATTAAGAAGTTCATCTAAATCAGGAGGTCCTTGTTCTTGATTATTATTTTGTTCGGGGTTTTTCGCCATAAATTTATATTACCTATTAGTTAAGGGGTTTTCTTTAAAGACATCGCTTGCTGCTAGTTGCTTTGAAAAATAGATTTCCAGGATAGCTTCTTTTAAAAGCTCAATCCCTTCACCCGTCTTTGCAGATAACTGAATAGCTGAAATTCTATCATATTCATCCCTTTCATGATTTGCCTTTATATCAAGCTTATCAATCTGATTTAAAACGAGAATTTGAGGAATAGATGATGCATTAATCTCATCTAAAATCTCATTCACTGCAATAATTTGATCGCTATGATTAGAGTTGGCCATATTAACCACATGAAGCAATAAATCAGATTCACTTGATTCTTCAAGCGTTGATTTGAAAGCTTCAATTAAGGTGGTAGGAAGTGATTTAATAAAACCAACCGTATCTGAGATCACACATTTGACATCTTCATCAATAAAAAGTTTTCGAGAAGTAGTATCAAGTGTGGCAAAAAGTTGATTCACCGCTAGAGCATTCGCTCGAGTAAGTTGATTAAAAAGTGTTGATTTACCTGCATTGGTATAACCTACAATTGAAATATTAAGTACACTTGAACGATTTCTTTTTTTTCTTTGGATCGTTCTTTGTCGCTTTAATTTATCTAATTTTTCTTTAAGTTGTTTAATCCGAAGCCTCAGCATTCGTCGATCTAGTTCTAATTGCTTTTCACCTGGACCGCCTCTTATTCCAATACCACCTTTTTGACGTTCTAAGTGACTCCAGCCCTTAATGAGTCGGGAAGACAAATGATCAAGTTGAGCTAATTCGACTTGCAGTTTACCTTCATGACTTTTAGCACGCTTTGCAAAAATAAGTAAAATAAGGGCGGTGCGATCGAAGATGCGAGTATTAAAGTATTTTTCTAAATTACGTTCTTGAGATGGACTCAGGTTGTGATTAAAAATCACGGTATCAGCCAGAGATTCTTGAATAACTAATTTAACTTCTTCAGCCTTTCCTGAGCCTATAAAATATTTTGGATCGGGTGCTGATCTCTTAATATTCACTATACTTACAATCTTCATGTCGGCACTTAATACTAACTCTTTAATTTCTTGGACACTTTCTTCAAAATCTGTGTCGCCAAAATTAATACTAATAACACAAGCAGACCTACCCTCGTTGGGACGTTCAAACATTAATTATCATCAGCTGCTGGCTCGATTTGGACATTGCGGGTAGGAACAATAGTTGAAATAGCATGCTTATAGACTAATTGACTCACTGTGTTTTTTAGCAAGATTGCGTATTGATCAAATGATTCAATAAGGCCTTGTAACTTTATGCCATTCATTAAATAAATAGATACTGAAACATGC
>SXGT01714738.1_pt1 | contig 10854 bp, 7 predicted proteins | sample 3176221 | NCBI WGS metagenome assembly SXGT01 (sample SAMN11356862, study PRJNA531348) | freshwater metagenome | isolation source: freshwater sample F1-120 | place: China: Fuxian Lake, Yuxi | collected 2017-12-25
ACGCCACTTCGAGGCCGCCGGCGGCCAATACGCGGCCGTTGGGCAGAAGGCTCAAGGATGGCAGCATGCGGTAGCCGCCAAGATTCGCCGACACGGTCCAGGCGCCGGTGGCCGGGTTGAAGATCTCGGTCGAGTTGCGCACGTTGGTGATCGTCGCCACTGCGTCGAGCAGGCTGCTGGTGCCGCCGGCGACGAGCACGCGGCCGTCTGCCATTCGCACCGCGGCGTGGAGCACGCGCGGGGTCAGCATGCTGCCCGTGGCGGTGAAGGTGTTGGTCGCAGGGTCGTAGATCTCGCAGGTCGACAGCACGGCACCGAGCGCATCCGCGCCGCCGCACAGCAGCACGCGGCCGTCGGCGAGCGTCACCGCCTGATGCAGCGCGCGCGCGCTGTTCATCGTCGGCCCAGGCGTCACCGCCAACCGGCGGAAGTCGAACAACTCGCTCGTTGCCAGTCCCGTCGACGAAGTGAGCGTGCCGCCACCGCCGCCGGCAAGCAGCACGTTGCCTGCGCCGCTGCCGGCAAAGGCGGTTGCGAATGCGCGCGGCACCAAGAGCGAGTTCGGGCCCGTGGTCGCGACGCCGCTCGCTCCGAACTGCGTCAACACGTCGTTGCTGATCTGTCCGACCAGCGTCGTCGCACCCGGATAGGTGAACGTCTGCCAGTGCAACACCAGTCCGTGGAAGGCAGGGTCGGTTGGCACCGTCAGTGCGAGCGTGGATGCTCCGTTGGCGTCCGTCAGCGTGAAGTACCAGTCATTGATCAGGTCGACACCGACCGCCAGCGAGCGCGCGTCGGCAGGATCGACGATGCCGATCGGCGTCGGCCCGCCGGTCGTCGACAGTGCGAAGAACAGGGCCGCGAATGCGGGCGCGCCGCTCGCTTGCAGCGTGATCGCCGCGCCGAGGGCGCCGGCGGTGGTCTTGTCGAGCGCGTAGTCGTTCTGGCAAAGGGCCGGTGCAGCCAGTGCGAGGATCGAGAGTGGGAGAAGTTTGCGCATGAGGCATTCGAGGATAGCAGCCCGATGGCGCGGCCAGTTCCGCCAGGGTTTCCTTCCTTCGTGCGGTGGAACGAAACAGCAAGCCTCAAGTCCCCGCTGGCTTGTCCGAACATGGGACTATGGGCCCTCGTGCGGGGCCGGCGCAGTTAGGAAGGCACGACGGACATGGCGGACTACGGCCAACTGGGGAGGATCGACGGGCTGCACGATCGCCACGGTCGTCCATCGTGGCGGCGCGAGCCTGGCCAAGCCTCCGCCGTGCGGCCCGATGAGGAAGCGCCGCACGATTCGGTCGCGGTTGCTCGCGGCGCGGACGTCGTCGCTGCGTTGGTGCGACAGCAGGTGTTGCTTTCGACGATTGCGTGCCTGCCGCAAGCCATCGATCCTGCGATGTTGCCGACGCGCTGCGCCACGATCTCGTCGCGGTGGGGGCAATCCTCGCCGCCGGTCGCCATCAGCCGCATTCGCGCCGAGCAGCGGCATCTTTGCGCGACGTCTGGCCTGTCGCCGCGCGCACTCGACGAGGCATTCGAGCATGGCCTCGACCGCGCCGAGGCGATCCTCGACGAGGTGCATCAGCGCGATGCCGAAGCTGCTGCATGGATCGACGCTGTGCGACGACTGCTTGCGACCTAGCCGCGACTTGAAGCCCGCTTGCTGCTTGCGAACTGCGTCGAATCCGTGGAAGCGAGTCCTTGCTCACTCCTTGTTCTCGACCCGACCGCAAGGCTCGTTGCGAAGCAGCCGTTCTTGAACGGGCTGCTCGTTGCGTAGACCTGCTAGCCGCCGTCCATCTCCAAGGGGTCGTCGACACAGACGTCTTCGTCGCGGCATTCGAGGAAACCCTCGGGCAACGCGACGTGGTCCTGCGGGCGGCCGTCCTTGCATCGACGCGCGCGGATCGAACCGAGCGGATAGAGGAGTTCATCGGGTAGCGGCGCGAGCAGTTCCTCGAACTCGGCCATCGTCCTCACCATGTGCAGCGCGCCGAGCTGTCGTCTGGCGCCGGGGAAGCCCTTCAGATACCAGCCCGTGAACTTGCGCATCTGCGCCATGCCGTGCTTCTCGCTGAAGAACTCGCAGAGCAGTCGGGCGTGCTCGCGCATCGTCGTCTTGACGCCGCCGAGATTGGGCGGCGTGCGCGGCTCCTTGCCATCGAAGACATCGACGATTTCGCCGAACAACCAGGGCCGGCCAAGACAACCGCGGCCGACGACGACGCCGTCGCAGCCCGTCTGCCGCATCATCAAGAGCGCATCCCACGGCTCGAAGACGTCACCGTTGCCGAGCACCGGGATTGACTTGGTCGCGCGCTTGAGCTCGGCGATTGCGTTCCAATCGGCACGGCCCGAGTAAAGCTGCTGCGCGGTGCGCGCGTGCAACGCGAGCGACCGCGCGCCTTCCTGCTCGCCGACGCGGCCAGCGTCAAGGAAGGTCAGCAACTGGTCGTGGATGCCTTTGCGAAACTTGATCGTGACCGGCACGGAGCCAGCTCCCTTCACGACGGCGCGCACGATGCGCGCCATCAACTTGGGCCGCGCCGGGATGGCCGAGCCGCCGCCGGCGGAGGTGACCTTGCGCACCGGGCAGCCGAAGTTCATGTCGATGTGCTCGACGCCCCATTCGCCGACGAGCATGCGCGCCGCTTCGCCGAGCGCGCCTTCATGCGTGCCATAGAGCTGGATGCTGCGGCGGCCTGCTTCGTCCGGGCCAAAGGACGCGAGCTTGAGCGTCTTCGCATGCCCTTCGACGAATGCGCGCGCGGTGATCATCTCGCTGACGTAGAGACAGCGGCCCAAAGAGAAGCTGCGGCAGAGTTGGCGAAATGGCGCGTTGGTGATGCCCGCCATCGGCGCGAGCACGACCGGCGGATCGACGGTCAGCGGGCCGATCTGCAATGGCCGAAACTCGCCCGGCTTTGCGACGACGCGGGGCGCTGGCGTGAAGCCATCGTCCGGTTCGAGTTCAGTTGCCTCGTTGGGGGCGTCCATCGCGAGCGTTCCGTGGGTCCCTCAAGCAGCACTGCTCGCGCAGAAGGAGATTTCGGCGCCCCGCGCTGTCGCGGGGGCCGAGTGCGGCGACCGGGTCGCCGCAAGATGGTGCCCAGGAGAGGACTTGAACCTCCATCCGATGTTACTCGGGCCAGGACCTGAACCTGGTGCGTCTGCCAATTCCGCCACATGGGCGAGGATCGGGGGCGAGACGGTAGCCGAGGCAACCCTCAATGCAAGTGCCTTCCCTCTCGCACGAGCGCGTCCTACCCTGGCTCGCAGATGGCCAAGTCGACGAGCAAGCCTGCGGCGGGCGCGGGCAAGAAGCCGCAGAGTGGCAGCAAGAAGGACGCGCCGCCGCCGCTCGTCTGCGACAACAAGAAGGCGCGCTTCCAATACGAAGTGCTCGACACCTTCGAGGCGGGCTTGGTGCTGCGCGGCACTGAGGTCAAGGTCCTGCGCCAAGGCCGCATGAGCCTCGACGAGGCCTATGCCCGCGTGCTGGACGGCGAGGTATTCCTCATCGGCGCCCACATCGATGAGTATTCGCACGGCAACATGCAGAACCACGAGCCGAAGCGAAAGCGCAAGTGCCTGATGCACCGCCGCGAGATCGTCAAGCTCAAGCAGAAGGTCGAAGTCAAAGGCCTGACGCTCGTGCCGTTGCGCGTCTACTTCGGCGAGCGTGGTTATGCGAAGGTCACGATCGCGATCTGCAAGGGCAAGAACACCCACGACAAGCGCGCGACCTTGAAAGAGCGCGAGGCCAGAAAAGAACTGCGCGACGCGTGAGGAGTGGGAGCACCGTGGGTGCTCGACGTTGTCGTCCGGGCTTCGACTCGGCTCTTGCTGCAGCGAGCCTGCGCCAGAAATGGCGCGACCCTGCAGCCGTCTTGCGACGACCACAGGGTCACATTGGTGGAGGCGGCGGGAATTGAAGGCGATCGCGCGCGGAATCGCGTGCGTCGCACCTGTTCCCACCTGCACTCACCGAAGAGCACTCGTGCTTGTCAGCCATGGGCTTGCCTCGGTTCTTCGGGTCGTTGTTCCACACCTGCACCCACCTGGGGGGTCGATCGTCAGTAACGCCAAAGCGTCTATCGGTACATCCAGGCCATCAACGCTAGGGCCGCACGCGGCGAGCAGTTCATCGAGGAGTGCAAGCGCTGAAGCTCGCGCCCCGCTGTCTTCGTCTGCCTTGGCCATCGCTGCCTTCGACTGCTGCCCGTTGGGTGAAGCGCCGTGGGCTGCCCGGGCAGCGGATCGTTGGGCACGGCTGGGAGCGACCCGGCCGCTGCCCACGGCTCTGGCACGTCTACCCGCTGGCCGCGCGACCGGTCCACGAACTGGCCGCAGATCCGGAGGCGGGGTGGCGGCTGCCCGATCGCATGGGCAGTTCGGGCGCAGCTCCGGTGTCGGCACACCCACAGGGGCTCCTCCGGACGGGAACATCGGCAGTCTTTGGCTTCGTCGTGGCTGCCGTCACCTGTGGCCATCACTCAACGCGCTGCAGGCGTTGCGCGTGCGCCCGGTCTCAGAAGGCGGGGGTCTGTCCTGGCTCGGTTCGAAGCCCGCGATGGCGACAAGGGAAGGCCCTGGCCGAGACCTCCGGCTCCGGGAGTGGCGTGGGTAAGGCGGTAGCCGGCGTCAGGGACCGGGACGCGGCTGCGCCGCGCCTCGGGTCGCTAGTTCAGTAGGCGAGCGGTGGAACTGTATTGGAAGGTGTGAAGCACTTCCGGCTCGCCGTCCTTCTTCCGCCTTCGGCCATCGAGATCTTCCACGTCCGCCACGAGCCGGTGCCGTTCTTCGAGCCCGCCGACGCCTTGCTGGCCCCGCCGGAGCAACCGGCGCAGCGCCACGTGCACGAGGACCCGCCCGGACCGCGTGTCGCGGATCCGCCGGTTGCCGTGGCAAGCGGTGTTCTGATGCGGGCATCATGGAACTGCCCATGAGCGACGCCCCCCTCGCGAGCAGTCGGTGGCAGTCGTGCGTGTGGTGCGGACCGCGCCCTGGGCCTCACCGACGAAGCCGACCTCCAGCGCCGGCATGTCGCCGCTCTCGGCACGTGCTGCTTTGGGAGCTTCGACCCGCTAGTTCCTTGGCCGGGCCGGCTTCCACTGGGGCTGGCTCCTGCGGGTTCCAGGAGTAGGATCGTTGTCGGCGGTGGGCAGTGCGTTGGCGGTGCAGCGCCTGGGTTCACCGCAGGTAGAGTTGGAACCCTCCCTGGTGAATCGCATCGCTCAACGAACGGCCTCCAGCCGGCAGGCTGTAGGAACGCAAGAACTTGGTCCGTCGGCACCTCGGCGGCGTGTTGGTATGCCCATGCAAGTAGCGGGCCAACCTGAGTTGCTTCCAAGCCGAGCAGGTTACCGAGGTCGGGAGCTAGACCATGGGTCTCGTCCGGTTCCAGGGGGGTGCCCGCCCGAGTGCCGTCACTCCGCCGACTTCTCACCCACAGGGCGCCGCACCGGCTTCCGATTCACCTTTCTGGCGACCCAAGAGCCGTCCTCGGACCTGGAGGCACATGACTAAGGGGCAGATGACCAAGAACTGCATCGAGATCTTCGTCGAGTGCGCAAAGGCAGTCAGGCGAGGCGAGTTGATTCGTCGCGAGAGCCCAAAGGACAAGGAGTTTCACTTCCAGAACTGGTTTGAGGCTAGGCTCCACGCTCTCAAGATCGCATTTGATGAGCCGGACCGGAATACCTACCCGGACTTCCGGTTGTTGAATGCTCCTGAGGGCTACGAGACGAAGGGCCTAGGGTTTCCAGGCCGAGAGGCTAACTACGACTCCAACAGTCAAGTTCCTTCTGGGCGTCACCACGGGCGGACGATCTTCTACGTGTTCGGGCGATACCCGGCGGACCCGGAAAGCAACGAGTATCCAGTACTCGATCTGGTGATGTGCCATGGGGATTTCTTGAACGCGCATCACGATTACAGGCACAAGAACGCAAGTTTCACTGCGTTCGGAAGCTACGGCGACATCATGATCCGTGATCGAAAGATGTATGTCGCGCCAACGCCGTTCGGCCTCACTGACGGCACAGCGCGGCACTCAACGTTAATCCTGCCAGCCGATGCGCGAACTGATACTCGCCTGAACGCAGTTGGCCACCTGATTCGACTTGAGACTGACGAGCTAGTCACAGGCTACTCGTTTGACATGGAATCGAACAAGCTTAAGCCAATGTTTAAGCCGAATCCCTCGGCCGGCAAAGAGCACAGGTTCATCGCCTACCGACTTTCGAACGACGAGGGCCCTGTCGTTACCGTAAGAGCCAAGGTCGCGCGAGCCTCGCAGGAGGATGAGTGACATACTCGGTGCTTAGCCTATTCTGCGGCGGTGGGGGGCTCGACCTTGGGTTTGAGCAGGTCGGCTTCCAACACATTGAGACCATCGACCTGGACCCGTGGAGCATTAAGACGCTCAAGAAGAACCGCCCGACGTGGAGCGCCCTTGAGGGTGATGTACGCGAGTATTCCCCCCAGCTTCGCGGCGACGTAGATGTCCTAATTGCCGGAGTTCCCTGCCAGGGCTTCTCCCTGGGTGGTAACCGTAACCCCGCAGACGAACGTAACACTCTCTTCAGAGAGGTTATCCGGATCGCGAGGAAGGTTCGTCCGAGAATCGTCCTCATCGAGAATGTGCTGAACCTGCGGACGATGCTCGTGCCCGGCACCCGCGAGCCCTTCTCCGAGCACATCGCTGCCGGCCTGCGGGAGATCGGCTACTCGGTGGTGCATGACATCTTCAAGGTGTGCCATTACGGCGTCCCCCAGACGCGGCGACGCTTCGTGTTCGTCGGAGTCCGTGGCCGCCTTCCCGCTGGCTACCGCCTTCCTGCGCCTGGGCCGGTAACCTCGATTCGCCCGTTCCTTAGCGATCTTGGACTAGGCAGGGGAGTCGGCTTGCCCAATCACGATCCCAAGTGGGGCTTCCGAAGCGCTGTTCATGAAGAGACTGGCGCGCCGTTCGACCCAAACGAACATGCCGTGCCGGTGCGCTTCTCGCGGACTGGCTCAGATGGAAACCCCGTTCGGTCCCTCGACGAGCCTTTCCCTGCCGTCGATACGGCTACAGTCTGGGGTTGGGCGCAGGGAAACATCCAAGCCACGCGTGTTGAGAAGGACCGGAAGACGGAGAAGTTCATCCGCAATCCCGACTCAACCGTCACACTTTGGAGGATTCGCGCCTCCCGGCTGCGCACCTTTACACACCGAGAGTACGCCCGACTGCAGACGTTTCCTGACGACTGGGAGTTCGTTGGATCAAACAAGCGGAGTATCCACTTGCAGATCGGCAACGCGGTGCCAGTGAAGTTTGCCGCCATCCTGGGGCGAAACGTATCCGAATTGCTGGACGCCGTTCGCCTGGGTCGTCCGTTCGCCGGCACGGGTACACCGCCTGGGGCGCAGTTGCGTCTGTTCGAATGAACATGTGCAGTTGAATTGGATCATCCGAGCCCAGGTGTCTGACCGTCGAGGGGGCAGGAATCCGGTGGTTAGTCAGCATGGTTCACCGATCTAGAACTGGTCGTACAAATGACTCGTGCGCGAGGCCGAGCAACGAAGGCTGAGGAAAGGAGCGAGTTCGCAACGGCATCCTTGGCTTTCGCGGAGAAGTCGCAAAGTAGCCATCGGACTTTAGGGCCGGCCGCAGCCGCGGGTGCTTTGTGAAACCACTGCTACTGAACCGCTCCACAAGACCAATTGATGCCGACGGCTACGCCCTGGCAAGCGCGTTGTTCCTCGTCGCTAGCAAAGGGGATGAGAATGGCGGTGGCGAAATCGAGGCTACTCCTCCTGTACCTGAGCCGCGCGCTTTTGAGACCCGTCCTCCTTCAGCGACTTCAGCCTCGTGCCAAGGCCCCGGCTGATGCTGTTGTACGGGTGGTAGCGTTGCATGACTACGGCCGTCAGCGCCTCCTCGCACACGGCGCTGAATAGCTGGTCGTCGCTCCACTCGCGGCTGCCGCGCAGCGCCTGCAGGCCGATGATGGTCTCGACCAGCGCCTGCTCGTACCAGTTGTGGACCTCGCTCTTGATGGTCGTGCGCACGCTGACCGGGCTCACCTTCATGTCCTGCGCGTACTTCTCCTCCCAGTGCTTGCGCATGTCGGTGAAGACGCGGAAGTCCGCGTTGACCTGCAGCAGGTGCTGGTCTGGCAGGTACTGGGCTGCGCGGTCGGCCAAGTAGTCCGGCTCTCGCGTGCCGTCCTCGACCGAGACCCACTGTACCTCGGGAAAGGGGTTGGGACGCACTTGGGATCCGGCGATGCCGTCCTTCTTAAGGAAGACGGAGTACGCACCACCGACCGGCCCGGTCTTGCCTTCGCGGGACCCGCCCCCGGCGCGGCCACCGCCGCCACCACCAGCGGCCGGGTTGCCGCCAGCATTCGGGATGGGGTCGGCGATCGCAACCCGGCCTTCCGGTGTCGGCCGGTAGCGGCTGACCTTGAACAGGTCCAACATGCCTTTCAACCTGTCGCGGATCGACTTCGAGTGGTCGTCCTCCGACCCCTTGGCGGCGATCTCGTCTATGAGCTTCTGGATGTCCTCGGGCATCTGATCGCGAAACTCCGCTGCCCAGTCCGTCCACGGCAGCGACTCGCCCGCGATCAGCAACTGCGTGCGCGCCGTGTTGGCCATCAGGTTGCGCCCAGCAACGTCCGGCTCGACATACAGCACGACAAACTTCTGGCCGAGGATCACACCGAACTGCTGCAGTCTCGCGGTCGCCTTCCGGGCGGTCACCAGTTCGTACAGCTCGTTCTGGTAGAGAGCTGCAACGTGGCCGCTGGACTCCGCGTGGCCCGAGTTCTGGGTGATGGCCTTCTCGTCTTTCAGGATCCACCAGTGCACGGTCGCGTCGGTGAGCCGCACCTTGCCCGAGGCCCGGCTGTGCTTGCGCAGGTAGACCTCCTGCCCCTCGATCTCGCGCAGCAGGTTCCGGTCCTTGTCCTCGCGCGGGTACTCCCAGCCCTCGCGGGCCTTGATCGTTACGCCCGCCGGGAATCTGTAGTAGCGCGAGTTCAGATACTTGGCGATCCACCTCGAAGGCGACGCAGCGCCCTCCGGCGGCTTCATGGTGTTGGCCTCGGGTGTCATCCCCAGCAGAGTGACACGCGTGCCGTGCTCGCCGATCAGATCCGGGCGTACTGTGTCCTCGACCTCGCCCCACGCGCCGAATGCGCCCGCGTCGTCCTGCTGACGACGGAGCCCGTACTCGCCCGTTTCGGGGTCGCGCCAGAAGTGGATCATCGAGCCGCGTCCCTGCTTCCACGACAGGTAGATGAGCCCAGCGTGATTCTTGGTAGCCGCCGCGATCTTCGCGCCGACGCCGAAGTTGCCTTGAAACGACTGCGCGGACGCCGAGGACGACAGACTGTTGATGTGCTTCGCCATCTCGCTGCCAGTCATGCCGTCCCCGTTGTCGGTGATGGACAACTTGCAGACGCCGTGCAGGTCGTACTCGACCCAATCCACGTCCCAGACGATTTCCCCCTTCTTCTCACTCGTTCGTCCGATCGCCTCGATCGCATTCTGTGTCAGTTCGCGCAGGAACTGGAGCGGGGCGCAGTCAGCGCCTAGCCGGTCCAAGAAGAAGCCCATCCCCTGCTTGTCCACCGTCAAAGGTTCGGTGGCGCTCGACTTCGTAGCCATGTTGCTGCTCCGTGCACTCTCCAGCGGTCCGTGGACGACCTTCGAGCGCGGAAGTGACCGACGCTGCAGGGCCCAGCGGGAGGCGATGTTGCCTGCGACCGGGACCGACAGATGCGGTCGGCTGAAGCTTGCCCGTAAAGCGCGCCCCGAAACAGCGCAAGCTCAGGATTCGCTTCGACGGTCGCGCTACACGATGCAACCCTGTGTGGACGGCGACAGGCTGTAGTCTCTGCAGACAGCCAAACACCCAGGCGACCGCTGACAACATGGCCGAAAAGTCGAAGGGACCGCCACCGCCGAAGTCTGACCGCGACCGCGCCAGCGAGTCCGGCATCCCGCTGCAGCGCCATCTCGCCGAGCTGGTGAACAGGACTTGCGACGGACGCGACCAGACGCACCCACAGGATCGCCAACTATGGCGCGTCGAAGCAGAGGAAGTGCCCGCCGGCGATGGGTTCCTCGACATGCTGTTGATCTGCCGGACGCAGGGGAACGCGCCGATCCGCATGGCCGTGGAGGTAAAGCGGTTCTACGACGCCTACGAGGCGCGGCCGATGCGGCTCCTGTTCCTGACGCCGCGCAGGTCCTCACGCTTCACGAACTCCAGCCCGATGCTGCCCTACCGCGACCCTGAGAAGACCAAGGGGCGCACGGACCTGCCGCACCGCCTTATGGCCGGCGAGTTCTACGCGACGCTGTCGTGCCCCGTGGCCGAGCACTGCATCTTCGAGGAGCGCAAGGGCAACGTCACGATGGACGGGATCGCGCGCGAACTGCTGGCGCAGATGGAGGCGCTGTCAATCGAGCCGGTTGCCGATGGTGAGCGGTTCGCGCTCGTGCCCGTAGTCGTGACGAATGCCGAGCTTCACCTGCTGCGCGTCGGGGACGTAGACCTGACCAGCGGCGCGATGACCAGCGGTCCGGAGAACGGCGAGGTGGTGTCGTGGCTGCGCTACGAGAAGACCCTGTCGAGGTCCGGGGTTAAACCCAAAGCGTCGCAGGAGTCGAAGGACTTCGTGTCCTGGGCCGCTGAACGGGTGCGCTCTGTCTACGTCGTGCAAGCGCAGCACTTCATCGAATTCCTCCGCCAGTTCCAGCTTCCTCGGGGGCCGTGGGGCCCGGGGCTGTGACCGTCACGCTTGAAGCGCCTGCACGATGCGATCCCACCTGCCCCGGTAGGGTTCCAGCGTCCAGCCG
>SXGT01926657.1_pt1 | contig 10854 bp, 7 predicted proteins | sample 3176221 | NCBI WGS metagenome assembly SXGT01 (sample SAMN11356862, study PRJNA531348) | freshwater metagenome | isolation source: freshwater sample F1-120 | place: China: Fuxian Lake, Yuxi | collected 2017-12-25
GCTCCAACTTGGTTCATGGTCGATATCAAGTTACTGCAGGTGTTTCCAAAACCGGTGACACGCGAGGAACTCAAGGCGTGCGGCGAGCTCAATTCGATGATGCTTCTGCAACGTGGATCAAGACTCTCAATCCAGCCCGTGACCGAGACGGAATGGCTCACGGTGCATCGACTTGCTGGAGTCTGTGACAGATAAGGAAGCAGGGAAAAACAAAATACAGTTTGGCGGAAGATGCGGATATGTGGTGGTACTGCTTGAAGCAAACTGTGCCACTCTCTGTCATGCCGGGCTACATACGTGACCGTGTCACTACCAAGCGTATTTCAGTTCGATCTTTGCTGAGCCGCTCGTCAGGTCGATGGGAAGCAGCAATTCTTTGCGGTTGCCGGCCGCTCGGACAACGGGCGGTTTTTGAGTCGGTTGACCGACCGAAAGCTTCCAACCGTCGATCAGGAATTGGCCATTCGGAAGCCGTTCGATCTTCTCGGTCAATGCGGCTCGGAAGTGGAGGTTGTCGAGCTTGATGGAATCACCGGGAGAAACTGAAAGCGTCAGTGAGCGTTCGAGCGCAGTTTCTTTTCCTGACTTGATCGGACGTGGATGATCGTCGATCAACACGCGGCCGAATTGGTACTGCAAGATTGGACGGCGAGCATCGTCGTAGCGGTAGCCTCGCAACTTGTAGCCTTGATCGCGAGCCGGTTGGCTGGGCCATGCAGTGCTTGGTTCAGACAGGGTCGCGAAAGGAACTTCGGAACTCAGCGGCAGAACATTGTCGCCGAGTGGGTCTTGGAAACCGGGGCCGCGGCCAACCCAGTGTTTGCTGGCGTCAATGAATTGCCCCTGCCACAACCACAGCAGTGCAAACCGGTCCACATCCCAAGCCAGATTGACCGCTTCGGGATATCCGACCGCAAAGCCGCGCGATGCTTGTAAGTTGCCCCCCGTGACAGACGGACCTTGCAGGAAGTTGCGATACAGAATCGGTTCCTTATCGGGAACGAGCACAATCGCCTCGCGAACGATGCCTGCTGGAATGGCCGCGTTGCCGCCGTCGGCCAGATAGGCCCAAACGGCTTGCATCTGTTTTGGCGTGCTGCCATCGAGGATCTCTTTCAGAGTGGCCATGCCGAATGGCCATGCGGCTGGCATCCGAGTTCCTCGACGATAGACCTGCGGATCGGCCAAGTAGCGATAGAACCAATCCTCGCGGAGCCGGCGATTCATCGCATTCAGATTGATGGCCTGAATGCCGGTCGCTTGATGCTCGTTGAACGGATGACATTTCACGCACGACAAACCTTTGTCGCCTGCGAGATGTCGTCCCGCCGACTTGGCTTTCGAAATCGGTTCGTCAAACGCTGGGAGGTTGGCTGCCGTTTTCAGATCAACCGCCGCCAAGGCTTTTGCCAACTCACCGACGTGAAACTTCGGCATCCGAGCGTGCATGTACGGACGGTCCTTCTCTTTTGGCGAGCCTTTCGTTCCGTTTTGAAGCAGTTCTTTCAAAGCCTCTTCGCGCAGCTTGTCTCCGACTCCGTCGAGCGCCGGCGGGATGCGGCCTTCGTCACCCATTTCTGGAATCTGCGTCTCGAAGTGAGCATTGCGAATCGGTTCAACACCACCGAGTCCACCACGTTCGTGACACGCATAACAGTTGAAGCTCAGCAGAGAATGCGCAATCGACTCGGACGGCGTCGGCTCGGTCGCGCCGACAAGCGACGACAGCGAGGCACTCAAGGCCGATCGTTGAGAGGGACTCAATGGATAGAACGGAAGCCCGCGCTGTGCCGATTCTGCCAAGCAGCCGCCGTTCGCAGCGAGTTTCGAAAGCGGTTTCGCTTTCAGCTCGGAAGCAAGTTGTTTGTTGTCTTCTTTCAACTGGTGACACGACGCGCAGCCCAATGTGCCGAACAGTTTTCGTCCTTTCTCAACCTGAGCCATGTCGATGACGAACGGCTTGTCACCGTTGTCGTTCGCGATCGGAGCCGGTCGTTCGCGAGTCAACGTGATGAACGAAGCAGCTCCTTGACGCTTGAGGCCGGGGCCGGACATATCCAGCGTCAACGTCCACTCGCCACCTCCTTGAAAGTAGTCAACGATGATCTCGTGCGGCCCGGCATCGAGCGAAACGCGGCCTTCCTTTTCCGAATGCGGATGCACGCCGCCGTTCTTGACCACCTCTTTGCCATCAATCAGCAACTGACTGCCATCGTCGCTGCCGATCCAAAACTGATGTTGCCCCGGCTTGTTGATTTGAATGAATCCGGTGAACCGCATTCCAAAATCACCCTGCCGTTTGCCGACGCTCAAGTCGAAACCGCTGACCGTTCCAGTCGCGACCGGCTTCAGAGTTCCGAAATCAGGGATGTCGTTCCAGTTTCCCTCGAAGTAGGCAAAGTTCATGTTGGGAGGAACTTTGTGTCCCTGAAAGAAGTAAGCCGCAACCTCACGAGCTTCTTTCTCGTTCAAGTTCAGTCCCGGCATACGAGCACTCGGTCGGACTGCCAGAGGGTCTTGCAAGAACTTCGCCAGACTTGGCAGCGAATACTTCGCGGTCAAATCGCCCAGCGGAATGAACGTTTGAGTCGCAGGTTTTTTGGGAGCGTCTTCGTCTTCGTCGATTGGCTTCTGCGATTCTTTCGGAATCGGTCCCGCTTGCTTGCGAGGCATGTGGCACGCAACGCAGCCGAACCGATGAAAGTGCTGCTCGCCCGCTTTGACCGCACTGAGTTCGGCCATTGCCTCGGCCGGCGCACCAGTCGTGGCCAGAAAGTACGTGAGCGCCTCGGCCGCAGCGGTTCGCTCGCTGTCAGGCAATCCGGCGAGAACGTCTGGCATCGTCGTTCCTGGTTTCGCCTTCTGTGGATTGGCGAGCAACGCTTTGACAAAACTCAACCTCACACGCGAGCCAACTCCATCCAAAACCGGAGCCTGCTTCTTCGTGATCGATTTTGTGGCGACACCTTCCGCCTGATGGCACGCGACGCAGCCCAACTCCCCCAGCAACAATCTTCCGTTGGCGCCGGCTCCCAAATCCTTCGAGAGCTTGCTGTCTGGAGGAGCTGAAAAGAACCGCTCGAATCCCGCCACAATGGGGTGATCGGCCACTGGTTCGGCAAAAGCATCTTTCTTACCGACGTTGGAATCCGCCGCTGAAATGGCCGAGCAACTGAATGCCCAAAAAAACACAAACGAACTCAAGGCACGAACGATCAAATTCATTGAAAGCTCCAGATCCACATCTTTGATGATCGGCGGAAAAAATGGCGGCGGGAGTTTATGCAGCCGGTTCACTCGGCAACAGAGACTCGTGTGGCGCGGAGGGCTTCGTCTCGCTCCAAACTATTTTTGCGGTGACGCTTTGAGCCGCAAGAGGTTTGGTTACAATGCCGCCCCGCGTGGTGATCCGCCGTGGACTTAACCCAAGTCCTCAATTGCTATCGAAATGAGCCAGCACACATGCTCGGCCGACATCCCTTGCCCGCTGGGCTGATGATTCTCACGGATGAAATCGACATGCACGGATTTGGTTAGCTTTGTTCCTCTAGTTCGCGAAGGCTTCGTATCGAAATAAAATGCTGCATCAACTTCGATTTGACGGGAAACTGTTGGTTCTGGGTTGTGGCAGTGTGGCTCAATGCACAATTCCGCTGCTGCTCCGGCATTTGGAGATGCCAGCGGAACGAGTCACCGTGATGGACATGCGCGATAACCGCGAGCTGATTGCCTCTTCGCTCAGCCGCGGAGTCAAGTTCGTCCACGAACGCCTCACAAAAGACAAATTTCGTGAACAGCTTGGCCGCTTCCTGGGTCCGGGCGACATCTTGGTGGACCTTGCGTGGAACTTGCAGACGACCGATTTGCTGAATTGGTGTCGTCAGCACGGCGTCCGCTACATCAACACCTCGGTCGAGATGTGGGATCCCTATGAAGGTCATTCCCGCCGGCCGATTACGGAACTGACTCTCTATCACCGTCACATGCAACTGCGAGAAATGATCACTCGCTGGGGTGACAATCGCGGTCCGACGGCGGTGCTCGATCATGGAGCAAATCCCGGCTTGGTTTCGCATTTCACCAAGCGTGCATTGATCGAGATTGCCCAACGGACTGTTGACGATCAGCCCAAAGGTTTGCGTGCTGACGAACTTCAGTCCGCCATTGAACGCCAAGCGTTCAACGAATTGGCCCGATTGACCGGCGTCAAAGTCATTCACGTTTCGGAGCGAGATACTCAGCGATCCAGCAAACCGAAGTCGAGCGACGAATTCGTCAACACTTGGTCGGTCGAAGGACTGTACGAAGAAGGCATTGCACCCGCTGAACTGGGTTGGGGAACTCACGAAAAGCGTTTGCCTCATGATGCTCAGCAGCACGCTCATGGACCACAGAATCAAATCTGCCTTGAGCGCAAAGGAATCAACACCTGGGTCCGTTCGTGGTGTCCTTCCGGAGAAATCCGAGGCATGGTCATCCGGCACGGCGAGGCGTTCAGCATTTCAGAAATACTGACCTGCACAGATCACGCGGGCGAAGTCATCTACCGTCCCACCGTCCACTACGCCTATTGTCCGTGCGAGGATGCGATGGGCTCTCTGAATGAGCTTCGCAATCGCGAGTATCGCATGCACGGTCGCGAACGCATTCTGCGAAACGAGATCGTCTCCGGTCGCGATGAGCTGGGCTGCTTGTTGATGGGTCACGATTACAAGTCGTGGTGGATCGGCAGTCTGCTGGATATCAACGAGACGCGCCGTCTCGTTCCCGGCCAGAACCCAACAACGCTGCAAGTGGCTTCCTCATTGCTCGGCGCACTGTTTTGGATGATCCGTCATCCAGACCAAGGTGTGAACTTGCCAGATGACCTGCCGCACGAAGACATCCTCAACGTGGCCATGCCCTATCTGGGTCCGTTCATGTCGCAGCCCGTTGACTGGTCGCCGACGTTTAATGGCCATCATGTTTCGTCGAATGGCAACGGAGCGGCGAAGAAGAACGGCCGCCCCAAGAAGTCTCGCGATGACTCCGAAGACGACCACGAGGATTGGCAATTTGAGCAGTTCCTGATCGCCACATAACTCACCGAATTTCCAATCCAGTCGAATCGCAATGTCTGATCGCCCGCGCCTTGTTATTGCCAGCCGAAACGCCAAGAAGCGGCGTGAGATTGAAGAACTGCTCGCGCCGCACGCTATCGAAGTGCTCAGCGTCACAGAGTTCCCCGGCGTTCCGGAAGTCATCGAAGACGGCGTCACGTTCGCAGAGAATGCCGCGAAGAAGGCGATTCAAACGGCGCGATTCCTGAACTGCTGGGTCTTAGGTGAGGACAGTGGCCTGATGGTCGATGCCCTCGATGGAGCACCCGGAGTTTATTCCGCTCGCTTCAGCGGAGACGGGGCGACCGACGAAAAGAACAACGCCAAACTGATCGCCGAGTTGGCCAATGTTCCCGACGACAAACGGGGAGCCCAATACCTTTGCCATGCGGCCATCTCGGATCCTGCGGGAATCATTCGTCTTACCGTCGAAGCCACCTGCCGTGGCCGAATCATTCGCGAACCGCGCGGCGTCAACGGCTTCGGCTACGACCCATACTTCTTGATTCCCGAATATCACCAGACCTTCGGTGAACTCAGTTCCATCGTGAAACAACACCTCAGCCACCGCGCCCGCGCCTTCGAGCGGCTCATCAGCCCACTGGTGCGGCTGCTACGCGAATAGCGACACTCGCCAAAGAGCGTGCCACGGCTCTGTGAGCCGTGAGAACGGTCGAAAGTCTCACGAAATTCGCACGGCTGACACAGCCGTGGCACTCGATCAACCACCGTCCACGGACCCTTTGCCGAACTCAGAAGTCGGCGGCAGATTGAGCACATCGGCGGGAAACAGATCGACGAGGAAGTCGATGATGTCTCGGACGGAAATGACGGCGACCGGACTGCCGTGATGATCGACAATCGGAATGTGGCGGAATCCTCCGACACTCATGTGATTGAGTGCGAAGGCAATGCTCTGGTCGGCGTTCAAGGTTTCTGGATCACTGGTCATCACCGAACCAACCGTCACGGTACGGCTGTCGTCTTTGGAGGCCGCGCGGCGCAGCACATCACGTTCGGTGAAGATACCCGCCAGCTTTCCCTGCTTTCCGACGAGCACACAGCCGGTGTGATGTTCGTTCATTGCACCGATCGCATCGGCCACTGTGGCGGAGGCTTCGATAATCAGCGGCTTGCGCAACGAGAGCTGCCTGATCGGTGTTTCGAATAACTCCGCGTAAACATTAGGTACCGGGTCATCGGCGTCGGAAGCGTCTTCAAATTCGCTGCTCGTCATGGCACAGTCTCCCGAAATGAAGGGCTGACGATTCTCACCGCGTGCGCCACGGCGGACTCGGCCGCACTTCTTGATGTGGAACACACTGCCAGCGATTCAATCGATTGTCAAGCAGTGATCATGAACGGCACGAGGTCGGTCACCTCAGACTGGCGCCGCAATTGGGGCACTGGGCTTCCGAGGCGACGCTGCTGCCGCAGTGAGCGCACTGAGTTTTATCGACTCGGCGAGCCGTGGTTGGGATCGCATCACGTTCCTGCATTTTGCGGTCGATTTCACGTTCCGCCAGCGTGAACATTTTGTTGACCATCCGCGACGTCTGCCAACCGGACCACACGATTCTGCCAAAGACGATCGCAACGAATCCAAAGAACAGAATTAGGAGTCCAGCCATGAATCGGCTCCGATCGTTCGTCCAGATGAAGTCCGAATTTTCCAAATGCACCCGGACTTTGGTGGGTCAGGCTTCAGGAAGCTCGTCCAAAGCTTCTTCCAATTCGTCAACAGGTTCTTGAACGTCAGCAGCGGCGGTATTAGGAACATGCAGCAGCAGTTGCAGCAAATAAAAGCCGGGGAAGAAATTCTTGGCCGACGCGGACTCGGTCATGATCGGCTTCTTGATCTCTTTTTGGAACAGAGAGAACGAACCTTGATCCAATCCGTAGCCGTGATACTCGGTCAGCGGCAAGACTTCGGGAGCTTTGCGGCCTACGAATCCCCCTTTACGGTATTCGATTCCTTCCGGCAGGAAGGCCAAGTTGTCTGTCCAAGGGACACGCTGGCCGGCGGCCAGCCGATCCGCCATTCGTGCGGCGATGGCTCGCGATATGAAGTCCCGCAACTCTTCGAGCGATTCGTCCTCGCCATTCACCGAGGTGTTGTAGGCCAGCGGCTTTCCTTCAGCTTCCGGAAGCGGATCAAATTTCATATTGATGGATGTGCCGACATAAGCTCCGTTGTGATAGTGCCGAGTCGCTGAATAAGTAAACGACGCGACATCCGAGTATCTGAGTTGTCGATCGCTGAACATTCCCGCTTTCTGAACGCCTCGCTGGTGACAGCGGAAGACCGCCCGCTTCAAGGCTCGCGACGAATACAGCAGGAAGCCGGTGAGCAATGCCAGGGCTCCTCCAAAGAACTTGATGATGGGTTCAGGCGCTCCAAACATCATCCCCATCGAAACCAACCCTGTGACCATCGCGAGTCCAAACACGATGACGCGCGTACTGGTCTTGGTTTTTCGTTCAAAGAGAATCCGTCCGAGACCGGGACTGTCGGCGGAATCACCAGCAGCTTGGTGTTTCTGCAAATGATCGGCCAGTAACAGCGGCAATTGGCAGGCGTTTCGGGAACCGGCTGGAAACTTGGCAAACGCTTCGTCCTGATCGATCTGCCAGAGGCACATCTGATTGTCGAAGATCGCACATTCCGTGATGTTGGGCAGCAGCACGATTCGTTCAGCCGGGCCAGTCCCGATGTGGATTTCATCGCGATTCATCCACCAGCCGTCGCCATCGATGTCTCCTCCGTCGCGCAACAGTTGATCGAAGCTCGACTGCAGTTTGTGGCTGAGGCGAGTCAGCAGATCGTAAAGCGGATCGGCCGCCTCAAGCGGGAACTTGTTGAGCAGCACGATCGGCTTTTCATCTTCGTCGATCCACAAGCGGCAGGTGCGCTGCATGCTCTTGGCGGTCCCGTTGACGAATATCTTTTTGTGGTCGAAGGCGATCGATGTGACTTGTTCGTCACTGAACTGTTCCGGACCAGTCTTTGTCGAATGCACGAAGCCGTCAGCGGTGTCTTCGAGCCATTCGCGTCGCGAGCGAATGATCGCTGCTGCGATTTCAAACGCGATCCACAAACTGCCACCGAACGAGGCGAACACTGTTCCCGCGAGCGGTTGTCCGAACAAGAGCAGGCCGATCCCAACGACAGCGAGCAACGCCGACAGAATGCGACAACCTGTTAACCCAAAGGGGACATGGCCACGAACGAGAACAGGCTCGGACATGATGGGCTCGGCAAAATCAAAGGCGACATCACAGACGGAAATGGAATGTCGTCTTAATGTATCGCCAGATCCAGTCCCAAGCCGAGCGAGTGCCAATGTCAAATCGGGCTCGGCCGCGCATGCCCGTTCTCAGCAAATGCACGTCATCGGTGACCAAAACGGTCGTTTGATAAGCCGCGCTGACCAACCGCTCGCGTCCTTGTTCGTCGCTGGTGGTGGGAACTTCGCCGCCGAGCTTGTTTGACAGCAACTGCGGCACGAATTTCAGGTCTTCGTTCGAGATCTTTTCCACCTTGCTGTAAATCGTCTTGTCCGGAAGCAGGTCGAATTTCAGGCGGACGAGAGTTCCCACGTCGATGTCATTGCGGTCGGCCTGATCGACGAGCAGCATTGCTTGAAAGTTGTCGTTCGGCGCGATGCTGGCAATGTGTGTGCGTTCGTCGAGGAATGCATCTCGGTTCCGGTCCTGAAGCGGAGTTCCATACCACGCTGCCAATTGCACGCGGGCGTCATCGGCTTTCGGTTCAGGCTGCGCCTGCGGAGCAATCACAACTCCTTCGCAGGGGGCTCGAAGCTGAAGTTGCTCCAACTGATTTTTGTAGTCGAGGATCTGTTCTTCCAATGTCGCTCGCTTCGTGAGTGCTACAGCTTCCTCGGCCAGTGAACCGCTGGCCTTGTGAACTTTGATTTCCTGCTGGACCACGCGGTACTGCACAAGTACCTCGCGGAGCTTGTCTTCTTTATCCGGATTTTCGAGGGCGACCAGCAATTCATCTTTGCCGATCCGGTCCCCTTCGCGCGGGAATTGCTCGCGCAAGAAGCCGGGAGTGCTGGTGTAGACGTGCTGAACGTCATGCGGCTCAATGATGAACATCGCATCAAAGTGCCACGGAATCGGGATGAACAAACCAGCGCCGAGAACAGTCAACAACACGGTGCAGGTTGCGATGATTTTGGGGCGGCTCATGGGCTCAATCCTTGGAGCAGTGATGATCTGATACAGGTTTTGGACGAAGGTGAAAATGATTCCAGAGAACGAGAACACCGCCATCGTGATGTCCACGCTCTGCAAGTCATACGGCTTCAGCACGGTGTAGAAGAATGTCAAAATCGCCGCCATCACGAAGATGCGATAAATATTGGCCGTCACGGCGAAAACCACGAACCAGAACTTGCCGGTCTCAGGCATGAACGGATCGGGCCGAGCCTCAATTCCCAAGCAGTACCAAGCGAAACTTTCGCGCATCAGCTTGTCCGCCTTGGGCCGCATGTTGGGAATTTCCAAGAAGTCGGACAGCATGTAATAGCCGTCGAACCGCATCAGCGGGTTGGCGTTGAAAATGACGGTCGTGATCGTCGTCACGAAGAAGATGTTCAAGCACAGATGGTGCATCAAGCCGGTCTTGGTGAAGTACCAAATGTAAATCGCGACGCCGGAAATGATCATTTCGATGTACATGCCGGCCGCGCCGATCATGATTCGCTTCCACTTGTTTTTCAGCGTCCAACTGTCGGAGACGTCGCAATACAAACAAGGGCTGAAGCAGAGCAGCATGACCCCCATTTCGTGACACTCGCCGCCGTAGACTTTGCAGCTTAGGCCGTGTCCAAACTCATGCAGAATTTTGCAACACGCCAAAGTGACCCACAGATAGGCCATGTTGGGCCAGGCGAAGAACTGCTGAAACTCGGGGATCGCGGCGGTGAACTCACTGAACTTCATGGCCAGCATGATCCACGAAGTCACCGAAAACAGCAGCATTAGGATCAAGCCCCACGGCTTGAAGAGCCATCCGGCGATGGGGTCGAGAATTGTCAGTGTCCGTTCCGGATCCCAGCCGGGAAGCCGCAGGTACAGCAAGCTTTTCAGCGTCTGCCAGATCTTCTTTTTGAAGTTGTCTTTCTTCAGCTTGAGCAGCGAAGCTCCCTGCCCCATGCGGTTGGAATGAACCAATCCCTTTTGATGCAGGTCGGTGATGAGGTGCTGTATGTCGCTGAGTTGCAACCGCACCGTGGGCAGAATTTTGAGCAGGTCGTCGCGGATTTCTTCCAAGCTGCGTTTGCCGTTGAGCAGGAAGAGCACTTCGTGTTGCTCGGTTTGCAAGCGGTAGTACTTCAGGCCGACCGGCTCTTTGACGACCCAGTAGGCGACTCCCTGATATTCGATGCGCTCGATCCGCAAGTCCGGCCGGACTTGCAGCGGAATCGGACGTCGATTCGACGGAGTCAGCGATGATTGAGCGGGATTACCGGCGATCGACATGAGTGAACGACGTCCAATGAAGTACGGTGTCTATGGAGTTGACGAACGTCGGGAGGCACAGCTTGCTTCAAGCTGTGCCTCCCATTTCCCCGCTGCCCTAGAGTGTGTCTTACCGACTGCCGCTCACTGGCTTGATGCCGGTGTTACCCGGCTTGGCCACTGTGCCACGTTGACCGTGTTTGATTGTCATTTTCGCGTACAGGCCCTCGATCAAGCCATCATCTTTGTTCTGGACTTCGGCCCA
>SXGT01007924.1_pt1 | contig 10853 bp, 7 predicted proteins | sample 3176221 | NCBI WGS metagenome assembly SXGT01 (sample SAMN11356862, study PRJNA531348) | freshwater metagenome | isolation source: freshwater sample F1-120 | place: China: Fuxian Lake, Yuxi | collected 2017-12-25
CAGCTCCTTCTGAATCGCCTTGAGCTGCTTGCGGAGCACGTACTCGCGCTGGCTCTTGTTGAGCTCGCCCTTGACCTCGCTGTTGATGCGCTGGCTGATGCGCAAGATCTCGACCTGCTGCATGACCAGCTGCAGCGTCTTGTTGAGCATCTCGCCGACGTCGCCCGCCTCGAGCACCTCGACCTTCTCCTCGACGGAGACGCCGAGGTGGGTCAGCAGCAAATAGACGAGGCGAGACGGCTGCTCGAACTCCTCATTGAGATCCGAGGCGTTGATCGGCAGCTCCGGCACCATGCCGAGCAGCTCCTGCGCCGCCTCGCGGACGCTGTGCACCAGGGCCTCGACCTTGGCCTCGCCGCGCGACACCTCAGGCAACAGCTCGATCTCGCCCTGCATGTAGGGCTCTTCAGACTCGAAGCGCTTGACGCGGAAGCGGTCGACGCCGCGAATCACGACGTGGAAGGTGTCGGGGCCGTTGCGCAGCACCTTGATCAGCTGGCCGGTGCAGCCGGCCCAGTAGAGATCGTCGGGCTTGGGGTTGTCGATCGATTTGTCGCGCTGCGCCACCACACCGACCACGGCCGCCTTGCGGTCGCCGATGCTCTCGAGCAGGCGGATCGACTTTCCCCTGCCGATGACGACGGGCATCACCGCGCCGGGAAAGAGTACAGCGTTGCGCAGCGCCAGAATGGGCATCGAGGGCAGCGCTTGGACCTTGGAATCGCTCATGGGGTCTCCTTCACCGCTCGCGGCAGCCAAGCCCGGCCTTGCTTGGCCTGTGAGGTCTGGCCGGCACCCTTTGACCCAACGCACTGTTGGGCCGTCGCCTCAGAAGCTACACAAGCACGCGCAGGGTGGGCAATCAAGGCCACGGCACCATGACACGCGCGTCAGTCGACCGAATCGCCGCCGCCGCCGGCTGAGCAGTCAGCCTGGACGCTGCGCCGTGCCCCCCTGCCAGGCCGGCCGGCTGAGGCCCTGTCCCGCCTCCAACGAGGTCGCCTCGCGCAGCCACCGCACGTCGCCGAGCACCGCCGCGGCGAAGCAAGCGTCCTGCCAGGCCCCCTGCAGCCGCCCCTGCGCGATCCGCGTCCGCAGCGCCTGGCGGAGCCGGCGTGCGACCTCGCTCGGCGTCTCACCTGGGGCCGACGACGCGACACAGGCCGCCAAGAGGGCCGTGACGGCTAGAGAGTCGGCGACGTCCGAGGCCCCGGCGGCCCGCATCTGCCCCGACCGCTCGCGCAGCGCCTCGATGTCCACTTGGCCCCGGCTGAGCAGCGTGACTCGGGCCAGCATGTCCTCGGCGGCGGCGATAGAGATGGGCTCTCCGAGCTGGCGCCACTGCCCGAGGGCCTCGGTGAGGACCTCGGCGCCGATATCCAACGCGCCGACCCAGGTCGCCACCCATCCGGCGATGGTCGTCGCGGCGGCGTCTTCGCGTGGGCCGAGCGCCTTGCCGTCGCCGAGCCGCAGCGTCATCGCGCGTTCCAGGACGCCGCGCTCACCAGTGAGGACGCTCATCTCAAGCTCAGCGAGATCGATGGCAAACTGCTCGGTCGCTGTCCGCTCTTCGCCCAGCGCCTTGGCCTCCGTGAGCGCGGCGCGGGCGTCGGCGACGCAGAGGCCGTGCAGGGCGACTCGGGTCCGTAGCCACGCCGCACGGCGCACCAGCCGTGGCCCGTGCGGCGCCACGTCGACAGCCTGCAGCATCGCGCGGACGGCCTTGACGTCGCCACGCGCGACCATGACCTCGGCCAACGCGAGGTGCACCTCGGCCGCCCCTCGAGCGTCGCCGACGGCTTGCAGCAGCGTACGGGCCTGCTCCATCCGGGCGCGGCCGGCCTCCAGGTGGCCGAGGCGGCACTGAATGGAGGCGGCGTTGACGGCGCAGGCGATGGCGTTCGGCAGGGTGCCAGCGGCCTGAAATGCCGCCTCGGCCGCCTCGAAGTGCGCCAACGCCTCGAGCGCCGGCCCGGACTCGGCCAGCATCAGGCCGAAGCCCAGTCGACCGCCGCCGATGAGCTGCGGATCCTTTAGATACTCGCCAATTTCCAGCGTGCGATCAAACATCGTCGTCGCACGCTCGCGCTGGCCGAGATCGCGCGCCGCGTGGCCGGCGTTGAGGGCCGCCAGCGCCGCCAGCCGGGGCTGCCCTTCGCGCTCGGCGGCGGCGAAGGCCTCGGCGAAGATCCGAGCCGCCTCATCGAGCCGGGCGCGCTGCCGGCAGAGATCTCCCAGGCAGATGAGGGCGTTGATGGCACCGAGCGGGCTGCCGGCAGCCAAAAAGCCCTGGCGCGCCGCCTCATAGTCGTCCTGGGCCTGCTCGAGATCGCCAAAGCGCTGACGAATGCGGCCGAGGTTGCCGCGGGCCATTGCGACCAGATCGGCGCGGTGGGCGAAGCCGGCGGCTTGGGCCGCGCGCTCGTGCTGTTGGAGTGCGCCGTGCAGGTCGCCGAGGGTCTCAGCGATGCTGCCAAGCTCTGTGCGCGCGGTCGCAGCCCAGCCATGCATCGCCGCAGGCTCGGCCTCTTCGGCGATCCACTCGTAGAGCTCCCGAGCGCCGCCGACGTCGCTTCGGCGCGCCCGGGCAACAGCAGCCATACGCGCGGCGGCGCAGGCGCTCTGCAGGTCACCGGCGTCGACGAACACATCGCGGGCGCGCTCAGCGAGGCGACCCGCGACGTCGAGCTGATCCGCCTGTAGCCGCTCGCGGGCGTTGGCGAGCAGCGATCGGGCGAGCCGGGCATCCGCCGAAGTCGCCATCGCCTACACCATCACGCTGCCGCAGGAGATGTCGATGCCCTGCCCGGTGATGGGGTCGCCGCCTGGGCCAAGGAGGAACTGGACGTAGGCCGCCACCTCCTCTGGCTTGATCATGCGGCGCAGCGGCTGCATCGACAGCTGCTCGGCCTGCACCTGTTGCAGCGTCTTGCCGGTGCGTAGGGCGATGCGCGCCATGCCGTCGTGGGCCATCTGGGTGTCGACCCAGCCGGGGTTGATGACGTTGACCCGAATACCGCGCGACGCCAGCTCATGCGCCATCGAGCGGACGATGCCGAGGATGGCGTGCTTGCTGGCGACGTAAGCCGAAGAGCGCGGGACGCCGAAGCGGCCGAGCACCGATCCGATGAAGATGACGCGGCCGTTGTTCGGCATGTGCAAGGTCGCCAGCTGGGCCAGGAAGTAGCTGCCCGTCAGGTTGACCTCGATAACCTGGCGAAATCGGGCGCGGCCCTGCGAGCTGACGTCGTCGATCGGCGTGTCGGCGTTGATGCCAGAGTTGCAGATCAGGACATCCACGGGGCCGAAGTGCGACTCGGCCGCGACGATCGCCTCGTCGATCGAGTTCTCATCGGCGAGATCGAGCCGCACCGCTTGGCAGCGCTCCTGGCCGATGTCGATGGCGACGCCGAGCGTGCGGTTGTAGGAGCGGGCGCCGAGCGTCAGCCGGTGCGTCCCCTCGCCGAGCGTGCGGGCGATGGCCTCACCGATGCCGCGCGAGGCGCCAGCGACGAAGATGTGCTTGGGCCTATTCTGCAAGGCATCTAGGAGCGCGGACTGGGGCAACTTGACGGTCTGCATCGCTCTCTCCTCCCTCAGCGCGTCGCAGGCGCTGGGTTGACGGCTTGTTCGCGGCGCAGCGCCTGCCCTGCGTCACCGTAGACGCTCTGCCAGACGGCGACGGTGACAGTCCCGACCAGCCAGGCCGCCACCAGCCCATAGAGGCCGTAGAGCGTGACGCGAAATACGCGATATGCCGGCGGCTTCCGCTCGAATCGCGTCGCCCGCGCCCGCAGCGCGGCGTCGCCGAGTGAAGCCTCTGCCTCAGGCTCAGGCACCTGCAGCGTCGCCTCTTGAGTCTCGCTCATTTTCCGTGGGCTCCCAGGGAGTCGCGGAATGCGCCGCCGCTTAGCGCCTCGTAGACGTCGCACACGGTCGGGATCGGCACGCCGCAGCGCCGCTCGCTCTTGAGACAGACGAAGTCCAGCTGCAAGTTCTGGCAGGTGCCCTCGCCGCCGATCAGCTTGCCCGTGCCGGGATCGCAGGCGGGGGAACAGAAGGGCGGCGGGCCAAGCGGCGCGTTGTAGACGCCGTCGCCGCCGCGATCGAGCAGGATGGCGTTGGCGATGGCGTAGGGCCGCACCGGGTAGAAGTCGGGGAAACGCACAGGCGCGGGAAAGACGGCGCTGACGAGTGGGATGTTGGAGAACGCCATCGACGCCACCCGCGGCAGCTGCAGCTCGCCGAACGGCACATCGAGGCTGACAGGGCGCAGCCAATGCCGCTTGCCACGCCCCATCGCCACCACAGCGACCCAGCTGTCGCGTCCGGCAGGGGCGTCGAGCTCAAACTCGCCGTCGAAGTCGACGATCGCTTTCGGGTCGATGTCCAGCACCTTGCGGGCAGCCACCTCACCGTTGACGTAGACCTCGATGAGATCGACGCCGTACCATGACGCGGTCTGCACGCGCACGCGCAGCCGCACCTTGCCGTCAGCGCCGACTGGCGCCACTTCGCCCGGCCCCTTGCCACCGACGCTGGCCTCGATCAGGGGCCCATACGAGGTCACGGCCTTGCCGGAGCGCAGGCTACGCGCGATCGCGGATGGGTCGATGGTCAAGGGCGTGTCGCCAGCGCTGCGGATGTAGTTGCGCGGCGTGCCGGGCTCGAGAGAACCGTCGTGGCTGTCGGAACCGCCGCTAGCGGTCTTGACCAGCCCGTGCTCCAGCATCCGCATCCAGTCGGCGAGGGCGCCGTTGCGCTCGCCACAGGGCCGATCGACGTCGCCCGCGGCGATCACTTGGTCAATCGGCTGGCCGAGCTTCTTGGCGTCGAAGCGGCACAGCTTGCTCAGGTCCTCCAGCAAGCCGGCGGCGGCGACGGCGTCAGCCCCATCGGCCTTGCGCCACTTGCCGCGCTCGTCAGGGGTGCGTTGGAGCTCGACCAGCCACGCCTGCTGCTCCTCGGGCCGCCGCACGATCATGGCGGTGTTCACCGCGACCGCCAGCGCCCGGCGGTGCCGCATCTTGCAGGTGCCGATCGGCTCGCTGTCGCTGCAGTCGGCGAGGCGCCCGGCGGCGTCGAGCGGCAAAAACTCCGGCGTCTCCTGTAGCTCTGGCAGCGCGGCGAGCTCAGGGCAGGCGGTAGCGAGGGCGGCGCGGGCAGCGACCGGGTCGGTGGTCGCTTTGGCGGCGTCGCGACCGGCGTTGTCGATGCGGGTCAGGCAGCGCTCGTAGACGTGGATCTCGCGCACTGTCGGCGTATGGATGAGGTCGAAGCGCTTGCCGTTGAGGACCTCCAGCGTGTCGAAGTCGCAGGTCGTGGTGCGAAAAACCGCTGTGTCGAGGGCGCGACCGTCCTCCGTATCGTTGCCGTCGCGCATCCGGGTCAGGGTGTAGGGGTTGAGATCGATCTGGTCGGCCCAGCCGAGGAAGCCGTCGCGCGGGTGGGCTACGATCGTTGTCGCCCGCTCCGACGCCGCCTCAAAGCCGCTGCGCTCGAACGCCATCGCTTGCACCAGGTCGTCGCTCGGCATGCAGTACCAGTCGACCGAGCCGTGGCTCGGAACGTCCAACTCCTTGTACTTGAAAGGGAACCCGATGTAGTGACCGACATCCAACGTCGAGACCTCGACGCCGATGACCGACTGCAGCCAATCGTCGAGGCCGAGCGCCCGGATGATCGGCCCAAAGTCGGTGACGACGTCGTGATCGGTCGCGGCGGCGTAGTCGACGCCCTCGGCGACGATGGTCCGCACCCGCTGGTCCAGCGCCATGCCGGAGTCGAAGCTCGGGCGCTGGTGGAGGTGGAAGTCGCTGCTTATCCAACCCTCGCTGTCGATTTCGTGCACCAATGCCGCCGATACGGGCAGGTGCTGTCCCTCGACGAGGGTCACGTCCTCGAGGCGGAACAGGCTGTACTCCGGACCGTGCGATGCGATGACCCGATAGCGGCCGGGCGCCAGCGGCACGTCGGCCTCGCCATCAGCGGCGAAGGCGATGGCCTCGACCCCACTGCCGATGCGCCCTTGGCCGGCATAGACGCGGCGATTGGCGTCGCCTTCGACGACCTCACCGCTCGCCGCGAGCGCCTGCACCGTGATCTTGGCCGGCAGCGCTTGGCCGCTGGCGCTGGTCACGCGCACCCGCAGGCGCGCCGGCGTCGGCAAGGTCAGCGCCACCACTTTTCGGTCATCGGCGCCGACATGGACCCGCACCGGCTTGCCGAACACGATGGCCTGAGCGTCGCGCGGCACCAACAGGTAGTCGCCGACCGGCAGGACGCTCGCGAAGTCGCCGTCCTCGATCTCGTCGACGCCAGGGTCGGCGTCGATGGCCGACACGACGCCAGGCGAGCCATCCATGGCGCGGTTGGCAGCCACCACCTCGTCGATGGTCGCGAATTCTCGGCTCGAGTCGGGATCGCGCAGGACAAAGACCGTGGCGTTCTCGGCGCCGGCGAAGGTCTGGCCCCAGAGGACGACGCCCTCGACCCTGCCCGTCGGGGTGCCGCGGTGGCCGTACATCACGGACAGCACGTCAGCAGCGTCGCCGCGGCCCACAGTCAAGAAGCGCTCGTACTCAAAGACCCGCTGCTGATCGCAGGTCTCGTCGTCGCCGGCGGCTTGCTTGCAGTTCAATGTCGCGGCGACGAACGGCGTCGCGGTCGACGTGAACACCGGCACCGCCACCTTCGGATCTGGGTCCGACGGGTCGCGCTTCACCGTGTAGTAGGCGTAGCTGACATCGCCACCGACGGCCGCCACATAGTCGAACACAAAGGGCTTGGCGAAGGTGTCGCGGCCATCGAACCACGCGGTCCAGGTCGCCTCCTCCTGATCGAAGCCGAAATTCGGCACGAACTGCTTGTTGTGTTTGCCAAAGAACAAGAAGTCGCCGCCGCCGATGCCGCCGCTGCGCTCCGTCTTCTTGGTGACGGGCGGCGAGTCGCCGAGGATGACGTCGATGACGCCCTCGTCTCCCTTGGTCACCGCAAGCGGCACCACGTCGGAGCATGTGCAGGTGTCGCAGCCGGCGGCGTCGCGCTTGCGGGCGAGGCAGGGGCTCGGACAGTCGAGCTTGGGACAGGCGCAGCGGCCGACGGCGTCCGTGGCCGCGGCGTAGGCGCAGGTACGGCCGACAGCGCAAGGCTTCTTATCGGTGCAGGCGGCGCCATCCACCGGCGGATCGTTCAGGATGACCCGCGTCACCATGCGCACGAACTGCTCGCCCGGTCGCAAGATGTAGTCGGTCTGGAAGCGGACGTCGGTCTTGACGTCCTTGAAGCCGATGGCGTTGAGCACCTCGAGGTTGTCGCGCAACGCATACAAACTGTGCAGCATTGCGTAGCCATTGCCCTCTACGCGGATCACCGCCTCGACGCCGTCGTGGCCGTCGTGGACCACCGAGATCACGCTTCCCGTCGGAGCCGGCACCAGCAGGTTGGCGAGCGGAAAGACCTCGGCGAAGCGGTCACGGCCGTGGCCGTCTGGGAACCGGCCGTCGCGACGGCGAATGTCGAGGTCGACCAAGCTGCCGCCAAAAAGCCCAGGACCCCACGATCGCGCTGTGTCGAGGATCACCGCCCGCACCTTGTCGTTCTCCAACACGTAGTCGCCGACATCGCCGTAGGCGACGGGACCGCCCACCAGCTCGCTGCGGCTCACCGCCCGGCGCGCCGAGAGCAAGTTGGGCTCTTCTTGCGCGCAGCTCGTCGACGCAAACGCGGCGAGCGCGAGGACGCCTTGCGCCACCCAGCGGGAGGCCGCGGCGCGATCTGCCTGGGCGGGGTGGCGCGACATCGGCGACCTCAGTAGCGCGCGGCGATCTTCGCCAGCAGCGTGTCGTTGTCGAAGACGGCCCCGTGCAGCTCGCGGCGATGATCGTACTGCAGCTGCAAGCGCGCGCTGTTGCCGAGGAAATGCCACGTCACGGCCGCCGACAACCACATCTCGTCGTCGCTGTTCTGCACGCCGGCGTTCGGGTCGACGAGCTCGGTCCGCAAGGCCACGCCGAGCCGATGGTAGGTGTAGCCGAGCTCGGCGCTGAGCGCCTGCCGCTTGATCTGCTCTGGCGGCGTGCTGCCGGTGGTAGGCTGCTCCAACGGCTTGGCGTCATCGGCGATCCACTCGAGGAGCAGGTGGGCGCCGGACATCTTCACATGCAATTCCGAAGACATCGCGACGACCCAGGCGCTTCCGGAGTCGTTGACGTAGCTGCCACCGCCGAGCGAGAGCCGCATCGGACCGCCGTCGAGATCGGCCACGGCGTCGCCGACCGCGCCCAGCGGCTGCGCTTGCAGTCGAAAGGCGCCAGACAAGCCGTGAAAGCGGTTGCCACGCAGGCCAGCGGGGCTCTCAGTGCCCTGGTAGAAGGAGGTCTGGCGGTCAAAGCCGTTGTAGACGCCGGCGCGCCACGACAGGCCGGCCAACGAGTAGTCGCCGCCGATGGTGACGCCGACCTGGCGGAAGGGCGCCATGGCGTCCGAAGAGCGGGAGCGCTCGGACAGTCCGCTGTCTGCCGAGCTGAGGATGGCCGAATACGAGAAGGGCACGGTCGCGACGCCGAACCACAACTTCGCGAAGCGGTAGCGATCGTACAGCAGGTAGGCGTCGGTCAGCGCGCCGCCGGTGCCAGCCATGGCCCCGGCCTGCGCCGCAGCCAGATCGGTCACCAGCGTGTAGTGGAGGCTGGGGCTCAGATCGCCACGGCCGCCCAAACGCGCCCGCGGGATGGCGAAACCGGGGCGCTCGGCCAGATCGCCGCGCACGCGCTGGTTGTCGCCGCCGGTCATCAGCGCCGCGCGCAGCTCTAGCCGCGCGACCGGGCGAAAGTTGACGTCGCCGTGCCGCAACACAGGCGCCCGCGCCTGCCTCTTCGAGCAACGCGAGCCGGAGCTGGACCGGCCGCAGCAGCTCTCTGACGTGCCACCGCCAACGGCTTTGCCGGCGCATGCCGCCTCGTCGCCGCCGCTGTGTTGGCCGCCGCTGTGCTGGCCGCCGCTGTGCTGGCCGCCGCTGTGCTGGCCGCCGCTGTCGTTGCCGCCCGGCTTGCCGCCGCAGCAGCCCGCCGTGGTATCCGTCGCCGCAGGCGTTGCCTCGGTCGTGGGTGCCGCCGGCGGCGACTCCGGCTCGGCAGCGGCAGCGGCCATCGGCAACACCGACAAGCTCGCCGCCAGCAGGGCATTGGCCCACAAAGTAACCCGCATCGACATGGCTCGGCCTCCTCGCAGCGCGAGCCTAGCAGCGTCAAAGCCACGGGGCCAGCGCTCACCACGCGCCAAGCTGACCCAGCCGCCCAGCACCCGGAGTCGAGACGGCCCTATGGCCCACGCGCTCGGCGCTGCGCCGGGCCGCAACGCCTGCCAGCGGGGCCCGCCCTGTGGCAAGCTTCCACAGCGCGTCCCGGCCAGCGCCAGAGGAGATCAGCCGATGTCCGAACCAACCCAGCCGACCAGCGCGTCGACCCGCGAGGCCAGGGCCGCCCGCATCGCGGTGCAGCTCGCCGCGCTCTACCCGCAGCCGCCGATACCTCTCCACCATTCCGACGCCTTCAGCCTGCTGTGCGCCGTCGCCCTCTCGGCCCAGACCACCGACAAGAAGGTCAACGAGGTCAGCCCGGCGCTCTTCGCCGCCGCCCCCACGCCCGTGGCCATGGCTACACTCGGCGCCGACCGGATCTTGCCGTACATCCGACAGCTCGGCCTCGCGCCGACCAAAGCCAAGCACTTGGCAGCGCTCTCGGCGCTCCTTGTCGAGCGCCACGGCGGCGCCGTCCCCAGCACCTTCGCGGCGCTCGAGGCGCTCCCCGGCGTCGGCCACAAGACGGCGTCTGTGGTGATGTCTCAGGCGTTCGGCATCCCGGCCTTCGCGGTGGATACCCACATCCACAGGCTGGCGGCGCGCTGGCGCCTCTCAGACGGCCACAGCGTGGCGCGGACCGAGGCGGACCTCAAGGCACTGTTTCCAAAGTCTTCTTGGAACGACCTTCACCTGCAGATCATCTACTTCGGCCGTGAGCACTGCCCCGCCCGCGGCCACATCCCCTCGCTGTGCCCGATCTGCTGCTGGATTGGTTCGCCGGGTGAATGCGACGGCCACTCGGTCTGACGCCTGGCCAAGCGCCGCGCTGGCAGCAAGCGGGCCGTGCAGCGTCCCAGCATGCCCCGCGTCGTCGTGCGGGCCCGAGCGGCCGCGCCCTACTTGAAGTTGGCCTGGTACCACACTTCCATCTCGACGGTGCTCCAGTTGTACGAACCGCAAATGTCGTTGCGGCAGGCGGCGGTGCCATAGCCGCTCCAGCCATTGTTGTCATCCTGCACCTTGCGGCAGTCATAGTCGTGGCCGAGGTTGCAGTAGCCGGTGGCCATGTCACCGCTGCTGAAGCAGAAGTCGTGGCCGCCGCCAAAGCAGGGTCCGTAGCCGGTGTGGTTGTAGATCGAGTAGGCGTGCGAGAACGTATCACTACTGCCCTGGTAATACTCATACCCACTCAGGATTTTTACCTGATCGCTCCATAGATACGTCATGCGTGGTCGTACAGAATAGCCATGGCGATCTAACAAACTGACACCGGCTAGTTCAGTTTCTAGCGTTTCATTCCACCATTTTTTTGCGATGCGTACGCTGACACCATTGTGTGTGCGATCTAGCTGATTCGCCAAGACGGCGTGCAAGCGAGACGTGGTTGATGGTTGACTGTAATTACTCACCGTGCGATTAAATACCTGAACGATACCGCTCGTGTTATTACCAAAATCTCGCTCCACACCCACCACGGTATAAAGGAACGGATTTTTAATAAAGTCATCCGTACCCGCAGGATCTTCTGTACGCGAAAACGCTGATTCGACTG
>SXGT01110311.1_pt1 | contig 10852 bp, 11 predicted proteins | sample 3176221 | NCBI WGS metagenome assembly SXGT01 (sample SAMN11356862, study PRJNA531348) | freshwater metagenome | isolation source: freshwater sample F1-120 | place: China: Fuxian Lake, Yuxi | collected 2017-12-25
CGAGCCTCGAGAGCGCGCCGGGGAAATGGCGCTTCGAGGATGGCTGGCCGCTCGCGCGGATCCGCGATCGGGTGCTGTACCCGCAGCCGAATCACACGTTAGATACCGCGGCGCCGGCTGCAACGACCCACCAGCTGCGTTACCTTCCGTCGCTCGGATTCGAGGGCGGCGGCCCGGTCATGTGGTGGGGCGATGTTGCGCACGACCAGCGGGGCCTCGTCGAACGACGCCGGCGCAAGGGTGAAGCCGCAGTTGCCCATCACGACGGTGGTGACGCCGTGCCAGCACGAGTTGGTCCCCGGAGCGTCCCAGAAGAGCTGCGCGTCGAAGTGCGTGTGCACGTCGATGAACCCCGGCGTGACCACCATGCCCTCGGCGTCGAGGTCGATGGTCCCCCGATCGGAGATCCGGCCGATCTTCGCGATGCGGTCGCCCGTCACCCCGACGTCGGCCCGGTACGCGCCGAGGCCGGAGCCGTCGACGACGAACCCGTTGCGGATGACAACGTCGTAGCCCACGACGATCCCCTCTGATCGTGTGCCGCCAGGCACTCCAGGCTATTCGGGCGGGAGCGACCGCATCCTCGCGCGTGCGGTCCGGCGAGCGCTGATACGGTCCCGGCCCGACGCGCCACCCAGCGCGACCCGACGCGCGAACGACCCGACCGGGGGAACACGATGCCGATTCCCGCCGACGAGTACCCGCTGCACCAGGCGCCGTACTCGCTCGCCCACGCCGCCAGCAGCGACCGGAACTTCTACGACCGCTGCTACCTCAACTGCTTCGACACCGAGGGTGACTTCCTGCTGGTCAGCGGCCTCGGGCAGTACCCGAACCTCGGCACCACCGACGCCTTCGTCTGCGTGCGCGTGGGCGACCACCAGCACGTGGTGCGCACGTCGGACGCGCTCGGTCCCGACCGGATGCGCCAGGAGGTCGGTCCCTACCGCCTCGAGATCATCGAGCCGCTCACCGAGCTGCACCTCACGTGCGCCGGCGACGAGTGGGGCGTCGCAGTCGACCTCCACTGGCGGGGGTCGGTCCCCGCGGTCGACGAGTCGCCCCACGTGTTGCGGACGGGACCGAAGATCTTCCTCGACGCGCAGCGCTTCGCCCAGGTCGGCACCTGGGAGGGTGTCGTGCGGGTCGACGGCACGGAATATCCGGTGGCCCGGGGCCGCCACGTCGGCACCCGCGACCGCTCGTGGGGCATCCGGCCGGTGGGCGAGCCCGAGCCGCCCGGCCGCGCCGCGGCCGAGCCGGCCACCGACCACGGCTTCTACTGGTGCTACGTGCCGCTGCGCTTCGACGACTTCGGGCTTGTCTTCATCGCGCAGGAAGACGCCCACGGGCACCGCACGCTCAACGACGCGTTGCGGGTGTGGCCCGACGGCCGCGTGGACACCCTTGGCTACCCCACCTACGACATCACGTACCGCTCGGGCACCCGCATCCCCACGGCGGCGCGCATCACCGCGCGCGAGCCCGACGGCACGCCGCTCGTGATCGACGTCGAGCCGCTCGGCCACGTGGCGCTGTCGGCCGGGTGCGGCTACGGGCCCGACCCGCAGTGGACGCACGGCGTGTGGCGCGGCCGCGAGTGGACCGAGGGCGCGGTGTACGACCTGCGCGACCCCGCGAACCTCGTCGCCACCCAGTACGCGATGCTCGACCACCTCGGGCGCGCGACCGTGAACGGCCAGGTCGGCCACGGCCTGTTCGAGCACGCGTGCGCGGGTCGTCACCTGCCGTCCGGCTTCGCCGACGCCACCCAGATGGCCCCCTGACCAGTCCCGGCGGACGAGCGGTTACCGTCGCGCCATGCTCTCCGTCTTCGGCTTCGATCGCGTCGGCGTGGTCCTCGGCGACCTGTACTTCCGCGATCCCCGGCCCGACATCGGGCAGGAGGGCGCCGAGCGGGGCGTCCGGGTGGAGCTGCGCTGGATCGACGCCGGTGAACTCGTGGGCTCCGTCTACTCCGCCCGGCCGATCTCGGTCGGAGCACCGATCTGGCGGGTCGACCTGCTCGAGTCGGTCGAGGGGCCGCCGGGCTCGTTCGACCGGACCCACCACCACCCGCGCTTCACCGGCTGGGAGCCCGGGCGGCGGGTGTTCGTCCCGGAGCTGAGCGCCGACCCGCTGGGTTGGTTCGAGGACCGCCTCCGCGACCTCGACGGCGTGCTCACCGAAGCCGGGGTCGACCCGGCCGACGTGGGCCCGCGCGATGCGGAAGCCGTCCGGAACGCCGCGCCCGAGATCCTCACCTGCCTCCGTGGCCTCCTCGCCGACGTCCACGGTGGCCGACTCGCGCTCGCCCCCGACGGGGACGCCGAGATGGCCCGCATCAGCTGGCTCTGACCCCGACGACGGAGGGCCGCGCGCTCCCCGTTCCGCACGAGGCGGGCATCGCGTCCATTGTCGCCTCCGCTGCGGTGCCGATCATCGCAGGTGACGCGCGCGCGAGACTGCGCCCATGGCAGGCAAGGTTGCGTTCGTCACCGGCGCCAGCCGCGGCATCGGCAAGGGGATCGCCCTCGAGCTGGCCGCAGCGGGCTACGACCTCGCACTCACCGCGCGCACCGTCCACGACGGCGACACGCACGAGCACAGCTCCACGCTGAAGCGGTCCGATACGAGCCCGTTGCCGTGCTCGCTCGACGCTACGGCCGACCTCGTCCGCGCCGCGGGGCAGCGCTGCCTCGCCGTGCCGGCCGATCTGCTCGACCACCCGTCGCTCGTGTCCGCGGCCGACGCCGTGTTCGCGGAGTGGGGACACATCGACGTGCTCGTCAACAACGGCCGCTACGTCGGTCCCGGCCACATGGACTTCATCCTCGACACGCCCACGCGGGTGCTGCGCGACCACCTCGAAGCCAACACGCTCGCGCCGATCGTGCTGATCAAGACGATCGTGCCCCTCATGATCGAGCAGGGCGCCGGCACGGTGATCAACATCACCTCCGGCGCGGGTTTCACGGATCCGCCCGCGCCCGCGGGACAGGGCGGCTGGGGTCTCGGTTACGGCATCAGCAAGGGTGCGCTCCATCGGATCGCCGGCGTCCTCGCTCTGGAGACCGCCGACCGCGGCATCCGGGCGTACAACGTGCAGCCGGGCTTCATCCTCACGGAGCGGATGATCCAGGACATGGGGTCGTTCGGCTTCGACACCTCGAGCGGCGCGCCACCGGTCCTCATCGGCAGGGTGTGCCGGTGGCTGCTCGAGTCACCGGACGCCGAAGCCCTCAACGGGACGAACGTCGAGGCCCAGGAGCTGTGTCACGAGCTCGGTCTGCTCCCGGGCTGGTCGCTCACGCCGGGGTAGGCGGCCGAAGGGACTCCTCGAAGGTGCCCGTCGACGCGCCCGAGAAGCCGTGCTGACGCCACGCCTCGTACAGCACGACGCCGACGGCGTTGCCGAGGTTGAGGCTGCGGTTCGCCGGACGCATCGGGATGTGCAGACGATGCTCGGGCGGGAACGTCGCGAGGAACGGCTCACCCAGACCGGACGACTCGCACCCGAACACCACGACATCGCCCTCGCGGTAGTCGACGTCGTCGTAGCGCCGGTGCGGACCGGTCGACGTGGTCGCGAACCATCGTCGGGTGCCCAATGCCACGTGGCAGCCGTCCCAATCGTCCCACACCCGGGTGTCGGTCAGCTCGTGGTAGTCGAGGCCGCCCCGGCGCAGCGCCGCGGAGTCGAGCTCGAAGCCGAGGGGCCGCACCAGGTGAAGGCGCGCGCCGACGTTGGCACACAACCGGATGATGTTGCCGGTGTTCGTCGCGATCTGCGGGGCGACCAGCACGACCTCAAGCATCGGCGGTGGGTCTACTCCTCGCCCTCGTACTTGAACGAGACCTTGACCTTCGCCCGGTACGCGCTCACCGAGCCGTCCTCGTCGATCACGAGGTCGAGCTCGGCCACCTCCGCGACGCGCAGGTCCCGCAGCGTCTGCCCCGCCTTGCTCACGGCGGCGGCCGCTGCCTTCTCCCAGCTCTCGGTGCTGGTCCCGACCAGCTCGATGATCTTGTAGACGCTGTCGGCCATCGCTCCTCGCTTTCCTGACGGATCCGTGGTGCTCGGAGACTCCGAGTCGGAAGTGACCTGCGGCCCCGGGCGCGCCGGCGGCAAGGTGTCGTCGGTCGCCGTGACGGTCGTGATCGGCACCCCGAAGCGGCGGGAGGCCCGCCGTTCGAGGTCGAGCCGGAGCCATTGCGACATCCGGGCCGGCAGGGTGGAGATGATGATCCCGTCGAAGTCCTGCGCCGCCACCGCCGCGCTCATGGCCGTCATGGGATCACCGACGACCTTCCCCTCGGCCTCGACCCCCGCGTCCGCGAACCACGCGAGGAGGACCGCCAGGCGATCCTGCGCGATCTTCCGGAGCTGGTCCTGCTCACCGACGTCGATCACGGTGATCCCGCTCATGACCCCCATCGCGCCCCCGGGGTCGACCGGGGCCGGCACCGACACCGGCACCACCACGACGAAGCGGGAGCTCGGGTCGGCCTCGATCAGCCGGCGCAGGTGGACGGCGAGCGCCTCACCACCCAACGTCCTGTTGGCGACGACCAAGAACGACCCCATGTCGTGCACCCCCCGACGCCGCGGACCATAGCGCGCGTCGACCGGCGCACCAGGGCACCGGCCGCGACCGACACGCCAGCAGGGTCGAGTCGGTCTCGGCTGAGGCGAACGCGTTCTTCGTTCCCTGACCGGTACCTTGCCGGCCCACCGGGCCCGCGATCCGACGCTCCCGGCGACGAGGGATCGAGAGGGTTCTGTGCGTAACCGACTGGTCGTGATGGTGCTCGCCCTGATGTTGGCGTCGGCGGGCGTGGTCGTGGCCGGGGCACCGGCCGGCGCGAGCGCGCCGCGGGCCACCGGCGATGACGTCCACTACGACGATGCTCTCCGAGCGGCGCTGGTCGCCGAAGGGGTGGACGAGGCCGCCGCGCTCTTCCTGGCCATGACCTCGGTCGACGCGCGCGAGATCGACGACCGCCACGCGCGCATCGTGGAGGAGTTCCCCGGTGGGACCCGCGCGGTGATCGACGTCCGCATCACTCCCGTCTCCGCCGCGGATGCCGCCGCGCCGCCGGAGCTGACGACCCAGTCATCGAGCCGACGATTCGCCTTCTCCTTCGAGTACGTCGTGCCGCTCGACGGCATCCCGGGCGACGTTCGATCGGCGATGCGGGTGGTCGCGCCCGGCCCGGTGGTCACCACGGCCCCCGCGTCCGTGGTGTGGGCCCGGGCCACGAGCGCACCCGCCGCCGGAGACACCTCGGGTGTACAAGTCGCAGTGAAGGCGGTGGCCACCAAGTACGTGTCCAACCAGGCCTCGGACTACGTCAAGCAGCTCGACGGGAAGACGGGTGGGCGGGGCGACCTGCTGAAGCTCCTCAAAGCCAAGGCGGCGGTGGAGGAGGCGGCGGCACTGGGCGACGAGTTCGACGCCATGAACAAGCGCATCGACGAGCTCGAGGACTGCGCGAAGAACCCGACGAATCCGCTCACCAAGAAGGCGTACCGGGAAGACCCGAAGGCGCTCGATCGGATCCTCGACCAGGTCGAGTCGACCCGCCAGGCGATCAAGGACAACACCACCGTCGGGTTCATCGCCATGATGAACAAGACCGCGTCCGGCGTGATCAAGAACGCCCCGTGGCTGGGGTACGTGGTCAGCGCCGGCACCGCGTGGTCGAAGGACGCGCTGAACCAGGTCAACCAGGAGCTCCTCGACCAGCTCGAGAAGGCCGTGGTGCCCTGTACGAAGGACTACAAGCTCGACGGTGTGATCGATGGCCTCCGCTTCACCGCGATCAAGTGCGCGGGGGCCGCCGGACAGTGGGACCTGACGCTGACGGCCGTGGACCCGTCCACGGATCCCGCGGAGGGTTCGGTCGTGTTCGACCGCGAGCCCGAGGCGGGAGGCGCGGTCGACGCCGTCTCATCCGGGATCCGACTCGTCACCTGGGACGACGCACGCGAGTTCTCGCAGGGCTCGACGCACCACTTCCTCATGACCTTCTACGCGGCGAACGGGCCCAACCCGCCGGCCATCGGCATCGACGAGACGATCGGCGGGGTACGGATCCCGGTGGAAGCGGGACGGTTCTGCAAGGAATGACACGGAGCGTGTTGCGTGCTCCCATCGTCACGCAGGAACACCACGTGGTCGGTGAGGATCTCCACCAGCGTGGAGCATCTCGTACCGGTTCGTCACCGCCGGTCAGGGACGGATCTCGTAGAACGCATTGACCGGATGATCGACGTCGAGTCGGCGGAAGCGGCTGAACCCTGCCGCGCGTGCCATCGCTTCGGCCTTGCCGGGTGACAGGCCGAGCGTGCCGAGGCCGGCACCGTCAGGCTCCGACATTGCCGAGGACATGCACGACAGGACGCTGATGCCGTACATCAACGATGCCATCGGGTTCTCCGAAGCGTTCAGCGCGAACGTGTCATGCGCCTTGATGTCGACGAGCAGCCACGTGCCATCGGGAGTGATCGCTCGACGCAGCGCCTGCATCATCTCGAACGGATGCGTCATGTCGTGGATGCAATCGAACGTCGTCACGAACCCGACCGATCCGTCATCGGGAAGCGGCTCGTCGCGCGGGTCGTGAAACGACACGTTTGCCGCACCGGCCTCCGAGCGCTTCTCCTCCGCCCGAGCGAGCGCGAATCGGCTGATGTCGTACCCCGAGAACCGGCTCTTCGGGTACGCACCCGCGATCAGCAACAGTGCTCCCCCGGCACCACAACCGACGTCCGCGACGTTCGTGCCCTCCAGGAGTCGTTCGGTGACACCGTCGAGTGCGGGCAGCACCACCGGCAACAGGTTGGCGCGGTTCCATGGTTCGAACGACCGCTCGATGCCGACCGCAGCCTCCGGACCATGACTGTCGTAGTCGTGCCCGAGCCCGGTCCGAAAGCTGTCGGGCATCGCTCGAAGCGTGTCCATCGTGTTGGGGAAGCGGTGGAACATGCCCATCCCGTAGGACGGATGGTCCGGAGCCGCGAGGACGGCGGCAGCCTCCTCTGACAGCGAGAAGCGCTCGTCGGCGTCGCAGTCGATGATCCGCGCTGCCGCCTGGTTGTAGGCCCACTCGCGCACCCATCGCTCGTGCAGACCCGAGCGTCGGGCGAGCTCGTCCGAATGCAGCGGCCCCCCGGCGTCGCGCATCACCGCGTAGAGGCCGAGCTTGTCGCCGAGGTGGATCATCCCTGCGGTCACCGCGCCCTCGAGCTTGGTGAACACCAGGTACGAGAACGCCCGGAGCTTCGTCTCATCCATGGCCTGCATCCTTGTCGAACGGGCGCGGCCGCCGCACCCGGTCGGTCAGGTTGGCGCCGAGCGTTCAACCCCGGTGGCGAACCTCGTAGGACGCGGGGCCGTCGGCCCGGAGCCGCGCGCAGTAGTCCGCCATCGTGCTGGGCCACTGCGTGACGTTGCGGCCCGATCTCCCCCGGTAGTAGCCGCCGTGCTCGCCCTGCCATACGGCAATGCCGTCGAGCTCGCGCTGCAACGCCTCGTTGTACTCGTCCATGACGTCCTGGCGAACGTCCACCCAAGCGGCTTCCATCTCGTCCATTCGGTGCAGCATCGCGATCGCGTAGTCGACCTGGCACTCGAGCATGTACATGATCGAGCCGTTGTTGGTGTTCGGCCCGTAGAGCATGAAGATGTTCGGGTAGCCCGAGGTCACGGCGCCGAGGTACGCACGCGGATCGCTCGACCACTCGTCCTGGAGCCGCCGGCCATCACGCCCGACCACGTCGATCGCGGCGAGGTACTTCGTCGTCGCGAATCCGGTGGCCAACACGATGGTGTCGACCGGCCGCACCGTGCCATCGACCGTCTCGACGCCTGAGGGAGTGACCCGAGCGATGGCATCGGTCACCAGCTCCACGTTCGCGCGGTTGAAGGCGGGGTAGTAGTGGTTGGAGACGATCGGTCGCCGCGCACCCCACGGCATGTGCGGAGTCAGCTTGCGGCGAACCGCTTCGTCTTCGACGACCGCGAGGTTCTCGAGACCGGCGGCTTCGGCCTTGCGCCGTGTCTCCGGGTCCGAGAAGGTCATCATCGCGTTGACGCTGTCGATCAGCTTCTGGCGCAGGTCCGGCATGGCTCGGGGATCAGTACGAAAGCGTTCGCGGTCCTCGTCGGTGTATGGCCGGTCGTCCTTGGGGAGAACCCAGGTCGCCGTTCGCTGGAACACGTCGAGCTGGTCGACGACGGGGGCGATCTCGGGGATCAGCTGGATGGCACTGGCCGCGCTCCCGATCACGGCGACCCGCTTCCCCTCGAGGTCGACACCGTCGGGCCACCGGGCCGAGTGGAACACGGTCCCGCCGAAGTCGTCGAGGCCATCGATCTCGGGCCACGACGGTTCGTTGAACATCCCCACCGCGCTGATGACGACGTTCGCCTCGACGACCGCGCCGTCGACGAGCGTCATCCGCCAGACCGCCTCGCGCTCGTCCCAGACGGCCGAGCGGACGCCTGCACCCAGGCGCAGGTGCGCATCGAGCCCGTACTTCTTCGCACACCGCTCGAGGTAGTCGCGGATCTCCGGCTGGCGCGCGTACCGCTGGGACCACTCGGGGTTCAGCTCGAACGAGAACGAGTACAGGTGCGACATCACGTCGCACTCGGCCCCCGGGTAGCGGTTGTGGTACCACGTCCCACCCACGCTCGACGCCTGGTCGACGATGACGAAGTCGCGGTAGCCGGCTTGGAGGAGGCGAACACCGGCACAGATCCCGCCGGGTCCGGCTCCGATCACGACGACGCGATGACGACGCGCCACGACGTCGGAACGCTCGTTGCCCGGGTCCGCCATGCCCGGAGCCTAGGCGAGACAAAGAGGCAATGTTTGACCTATGATTCCATCTCCGATCCCGACCGGAGGAGCCCGATGTCGAACGCCGAAGCCGGTCCGAGCCCCATCACCGTGACTGCCGACGGCGCCGTTCGCATCGTCACCCTCGATCGCCCCGAGCACGGCAACGCCGTCAACAACACCATGCACCGGGCGTTCAGCCGCCTGTGGGACGACCTCGCCGACGACATCGATGCCCGGGCCGTCGTCCTCACCGGAGCCGGGTCGACGTTCAGCGTCGGCGGCGACCTCGTCGAGTGGCTCCAGAACTACGTCGAGGATCCCGTCACGAGCCGCCTCGGGATGCGCGACGCGCGTCGCATCGTCCGGGACATGATCGACTTCCCGCTCCCGATCGTCGCAGCCGTCAACGGACCTGCCGTGGGCTTCGGCTGCAGCATCGCCGTGCTGTGCGACATCGTGCTGATCTCCGACCGCGCGTTCCTCGCCGACACCCACGTGGCGAGCGGACTCGTGGCCGGCGACGGGGGTTCCGTCGCCTGGCCCCTCCTGATGAGCCTCCTCAAGGCCAAGGAGTACCTCTTCCTCGGTGAGCGGATCCCCGCCCAGGTCGCGGTCGACATCGGCCTGGCGAACCGCGTCGTCCCCCACGACGAGGTGAAGGCCGAGGCGCTCGCACTCGCGCACAAGCTCGCGGCGCTCCCGGCGCGGGCGCTCCAGGACACGAAGCGTGCGTTGAACCTCCATCTCGAGCGCGCCATCAGCGGCATCCTGGAGTACGGGATCTCGGCGGAGTCGGAGTGCTTCCGGACCCCCGAGCACCGCGCGGCAATCGATCGCTTCTTGCCGAGCAAGGATCAGTAGCCCGGATGCGGCGGGGCCCGATCGATGACTCCTGAGGCGCGTGTGGACAACGGCCAGGCGCTGCAGGCCAGCCGCGAGGCCGAGATCATCGACGCCGCGCTGCGGTGCTTCCGCCAGTTCGGCATGCACAAGACGACGCTGCAGGATGTTGCCGATGCCGCGGGACTGTCGCGGGCCACGGTGTACCGGTACTTCCCCGACCGTGCAGTCCTCCTCACGGCCGCGATCGACCATGCGACCCACGACATGTACGAACGGGCCGCTGCCGCTGCGGCGCGCGCGAAGACGCTCGAAGGCCAGATCGCGGCCTTCGTCGAGGAGCAGGTCCGGGCCGGTGTCGACCAACGGGCCCGTCAGCGAGTGCGCGCGATCGAGCGGGACGAGGACTTCCTCGAGGCCTACCTCCAACGGGCCGACCGTGCCGCGCAGACGCGCATGCAGTTCCTGGAGCCGTACGTCGAGGCCGCCCACCAACGGGGAGAGCTGCGCGCGGACATCTCCGTGTCCGAGGCCTGCGAGTGGATCTCGATTGCCATGTTCTCGATGATCTTCTGGCCGAGTGGCCGCCACTTCGACGCCGACGATCCGAAGAGCGTGAGCCGGTACTTCGCCCGCAACGTCTGCCGCGGCCTCCTCGCCTGAACGTCGTGGCGTGACGATGGACCTCGCCGCGCTCGCGGCACCCGGGCGCACCGCGCTCCTCACGATCGAGGTCCAGGAGAACGTCGTCGGCGAGGGTTCGATGCTGCCCGACCTCGCAGCTGCGTCCCGGACGATGGCCACGAATGTGGGGGCGCTCGTGCGAGCTGCGCACGATGCCGGCGTCGTCGTCATCCACAGCCCGGCGGAGAACCGTCCCGACCGCCTCGGCGAGAGCCACAACGCCCGCATCTTCGTCGCCATGGCGAAGCAGCAGCCTCCCGGCCCTCCCGGACCTGCGCCGAAGGCCGTGCTCCACCACGAGCTCGACGCCGAACCGCGCGATCTGGTGCTGCCGCGGCGTCAGGGCATCTCCGCGCTCTACGACACCGGGATCCCCGGGGCACTGCGCAACCTGGGCGCGCGGTCCCTCGTCGTGACCGGGGACTCGGTGAACCTGGCCGTGCTCAGCACGGTCTTCGACGCCGTCAACCAGGGC
>SXGT01900624.1_pt1 | contig 10852 bp, 5 predicted proteins | sample 3176221 | NCBI WGS metagenome assembly SXGT01 (sample SAMN11356862, study PRJNA531348) | freshwater metagenome | isolation source: freshwater sample F1-120 | place: China: Fuxian Lake, Yuxi | collected 2017-12-25
CGCTATAAATAACGTCAGGGTCCCCCCTGAGGCTTGCGAAGCGGATGAGGGCCATAACCACCGCGTAAGTGGTTTGATCTCCGCAAACCTCAAAGTGGACCGCTCTGGTCTGAAGACAAGTGATGACCAGAACGCTTCTTACGGGTGCCCGCAGTCCCCTGCCAGCCCCCTTCAAATGGAAGGGTCCAGCAAAGTCAATACCTATGACTGCGAATGCCCGCTGACGTAATCCCGAAATGTCCGCTGAGATGGGTCCCATCAGCTGTCCCGGGCAGCCCGGGTTGAGCTTTCGACATATCACACATGAGTTGGTCAGGTCTTGGGCGAATCGCCTAAGGCCTAGAATGACACATCTCTTTTGGAGTTTCGCGAGCATGAGGCCCGTTCCGATTGGGTGCTTAAAAGTTCGATGGTAGCTCTCCACCATGAGCCGCGTCAGCCTTTCCTTCGCTGACAGAATGGCCGGATACTTAAAGTCCAGGTCAAGATGAGAGCTGCCTTCAAGCCTTGACCTCGAACGCAAAACCCCAGCGTCATCCACGAATGGGGCCCATTTGTGGAGGTTCCCCCCCAGGTTTGGTCTTCGGCCCTCGGTGATCCTTTGCACATCTTCCAGAAAGGAAGCTGATTGCGCCGCTCGATAAAAGAGGTTGTTTGCCTCGGTCTGCCAAGCTTTCTCTGGCCTGGGGCCTTTGAAAGCCCGACAGACGAGCCCGAGGATCCTAATCAATTTGCGGTAACCGTCGTAGCATCGTCCAACACTCAGGCGGCTGGCTAGTTTGTAGACAAAGTGGTAACGGTCCGCCTCTTGGGAAAGCAGCACAGTCTCCTTGATCTCGTCTGAGTAGTTCTCGGGGACTTTGTGGGTGTGCCCTTGGAAAGGGGCGAAGCAATATTGGGGATCCCGAAGCTGCATTGGCCCATGTTTCCAGAGCGGCAGCCAACTCTGGAAATCCTCATCTACTATTCTGGTCGGGATGTCAGCTGGGTTATCTCCTGTGGGAACGTGGCCCCAGGAGGATTCCTCCGTCAGGGCCAGGATCTCGGCCACTCTCCTTTGGACAAACACCTTGAGTGATTTTGGGGAAGACGTCAGCCAAAACAGGGCGTTTGTGCTGTCTGTATAAAAAAAGATCTTCTTGGCCGAGAGCTCCAGGGCGGCGTTGTAGTGTCTAGCCATCCTTGCCCCCAAAACGCAGGCGTCCAATTCGGACCTGGAGACGCTCTGCGCTTTGGTGGACGTCACTCTTGCCTTCGCAGCGAGTAGGCTAGTGGTGATGTTTTCCCCGTCCTGAGTCCTGAGATACAAGGCGCAAGCGTAAGTTTCTGAGGAGGCGTCACAATAAACGTGCAGTTGAGGGGGGAACCTCTTCAAACTGCCCGTCCATCGTGGGAAACTGAGATCCCGCATCCTAAGGAGGGATCTCAGTTCCGTCTCCCAGCTTTCTTGCAGAGTCGGCTCCAATGGGTCGTCCCATTCCAACTCTTTGCTCCAGACCTTTTGGAAGAATCTTCTCGGTCCAATGGTTAACGGAGCCGCCAGCCCCAACGGATCGTAATGGCTGGCGATGGTTTGAAGGATTCCTCGCTTTGTCCAAACCTTAAGTCCCAGGGACTCGCGCCAGGTTGAAGGTCGGTTGAAGCGAACGTCGTAGGTGAGCTTGTCTCCCACTGGGTCGTAAACGAGCCCCAGGACTTTCTGGGCGTGGAAGACCGGGTCCTTGTCCTTGAAGCTCATGCCCTTGGCTACCAAGGGCGGCGGGATGACTGCTATCGTTTTTTGACTATTGCTATACATCTTGCAGATGGTCATCCCCGCTTTCTTTAGCAACGCAGGTAGCTGGATGGCCAGCTGAACCAATTCTTTCTCTGAATCCCTGCTGTCTATACAGTCATCCATATAGCAGGATTTTTCAACCGTTTCCCTCGCTTGAGGGAAGCCGGTTTCTCGTTCACAGAGAGTTTGGAGAACCTTTTGAGAGAGGTTTGGAGAAGCTTTGTTTCCAAAAAGGATTCGCGTCCACTGATAGTGCTTTCCCTCGTGTAGAAAGCGATGATATTGTTTGTCTTCATCGTGGAGACGAATCTGTAGAAACATTTCCGTGATATCCCCAGCCAAAACAAAGCGGTACCTCCTCATTCTTGTGAGGACAATGGTAAGGTCCCGAAGGCGGTTGGGAGTATCAAGAATCTCCTGGTTCAGAGAGACGCCTCGATGTCGGGCCTTCGCATCAAAGACCAGCCTTATTGGTGTCGACTTCTGGCGGTTGACTACCTCAAAGAAGGGGAGATACCATCCCTGCCGTTCCTCCATTGCAGGGACGGCCTCAATGTACCCCTTTTCTAGGTACCCAGCTAGAATCGCCGACACCTCCTCTGAGCGCACACCCTTCTTTTCTAGTGATTGAAGAGTGTGCGACTTCTCCTGACGTGTCTTCACGCCATGGAAGTTACCCACGAGGCGGGAATGATGTCCATTTTTCCATGGTATTCTCCCCCGATAGTAAAGCCCCTCTTTTCCGGCTTCCGGTGTAACAGACATCATGGTTTCGGCAAGCCTTTCCTCTGGAGTCCAGGCCTGGACTGCTTTTGGCCCGGTTGACATGTCCCCCGAAGGCGGGAGGGCTTGCTCCAGGGCTCCGATATTCTCAAGATCGAACTGCCTGTTGATGATGTCTGCCAACACTGCCCCCGTGGTTTTATAAGCAGGGGTCAGTGGGGCTGAAGGGGCGTCCGCGGGCGAGGCATCCTCGCCTGGAGGGTCTGGTCCAAAGAATCCCCAACCCAGCACCGTTCGAATGGCTACCGGTCTTCCTGGTCTAGCTGAGCGACGATACTCTAGTGCCGTATGGAGGTCGGGGTTATCTGTTCCTATGATGACCGGTCCCAATGGGGGAACGGGACTGAGCGGTACTTTAATTCCTTGAAGGTGTGGGTGATTCACAAGGAAGTTGGACCAAGGCCACATTTTGCAGTTATTTGAGAACCCCTTTACTGCCTCTGCCTGAATCAGGCAGATGTAAGTCTGATCTTGCGAGGTTAACTCAAATGTGCAGGACGATGTAGACAGAGTGGCCTCTCTGTCTAGGTACGCCAAGGTTCTGGTCTTAGGTACACTCAGTGGGATGCCCAATGATCGGGCAAAATCCTCATCTATTGAAGTCTGGGAGGAACCGGTGTCCAATATGCATAAAGTTTTGGTCAGGTCTTTTCCAACCTTAATATAGATTACCATGGAAAGAATCCCTGCACTGATTGTTCCATAGCATTGCGGCGGGTAATTTGGTTGTCATGCTTCATCGGAAGAGGATTCCTCTTCCGATTTGGGGGCCGATGTCTCGCAGTCTTCCCCGTCTCCCAACTCCGCCATAAACTTGGCCTGATGGATGTATTCGTCGTGTAATAATGGGTGATGTTTGTCTTTACATCCATTCTGGCCACATGCCCCTTTTCGTTTGCATTCCCTGATAAAGTGCCCAGCAACTAGGCACTTGATGCAGACCTTTGACGTCCTCACGAAGTTCCTCTTCTCCTCAGACGTTAGGGATTTAAACGAAGAGCACTTTGCGAGGAAGTGGGTTCCCTTGCATTTTGGGCATGACACTTCGGCTTTTTCCTTGGTGTAGCTTGTGGAATCTTCCGCTTTCAGAACTGGTTTGTGAGGACGACGGATGACCTGATCGTCCTCTGAAGTTGAGTCGGTATCCGACCCCTTTTTCTCCTGGTAGTAGATGTATCTACCAGAGGCCGCATTTTGTCCTTTGGTGCGGGTCAATGGGAGAGCAGATGGGCGCTTTTCAGAGCGCTTTTCCTTTTCGTACGGCACGTGGTTCCTCCTAGATTCGAACTTGTCCTTCAAGAAACAAAGGAGTCCCTTTAGGTTTTGGCGGCGGTTTTTAACCACGCAGTGGTTAAAGAAAAAGTCCATCTCCATCTGTGGCAGCAGGTTCAGGAGCCTGTTTAGTCTTTCCCCATCTTCAGCAGTGACGCTTTCTGGTTCGCGCCTTATCAATGCAGGGATTGCAGATTCGATTGTGACAATCATGTGGATTAGGGAGTCTTGCGAGAAACTCGCGATTTTTGGCAGCTTCTGAAGTTTTTTAATCAGGAGTCTGTCCAAATCTTTTTCTCCCCCATAAGTCCAATCCAACCTGTTGACGATGCGCGTGTAGGAGTCGTCAGAGAGAGGGCGGATGAAATGTGTTACCAAATCTCTGGCTGGCCCTGCAAGGTAACGGTAGACGAAAAGAGCTTTGTCCCTGTCGTCTCTAAATTTCTCTCTCTCCAAGCACAAGCTCAGCTGCTGACGAAAGGTAGCAAATTCCTCAATGGATCCTGAGAATTTGACTAATTCCTTCAGATGCTCCTTTGATCTGTAAGAGCATCCTCCTTCCCGGCTTCCGTCGAAGGGTGGTGTCATCCTGAGGGTTTCGTCAACCTGTGTCTTCACCATTTGGGATACCACATCTGGTGAAAAAGGGGAGGACCTGAGCCTATTGTCCACCATTTGGGCGACTTGCGATGAGAGGGAAGAGTTCAGTCTGTCATCCACTATTTGGATGACAGTGTCTGATAGGATATTTAGATCAAATCCTTGAGCTCCAGCTCCATAAGGTGGTGACATCCCAAGCCTGGAATCGATGACGGTGGTAACGAACTCTGGAAGGCTTGTGTCCAGTCTGGCATCCAGCACATTTGAGATGATTTGATGAAGGTCATTCAAGGAGAATTCTGCCCCTGGTGGTATTTTTGCAGGCTGGTTCTCTTGTTTTGGGTTTTCACCTTCCGATTTGTCGGATCTTTTAGATTCAGGAGAGCTATCTCTGTGATTGTGTTTGTCTTTGTTGTCGCTAAGAGCATCTCTGAGCGGCTTGGTTTTGACCCTGATTGCCTCTAGTTGATCGTTTGTAATTCCTCTGAACGGAGGTTGCTGATCTCTTGCTTGTTCCCCGTCCTTCCTGCCCCCGTGATACTGAGAAACAATATCACGAAACGAAGGGGAATTTGCAATTTTCCGCAAAGCGTCGGGATCGGTAAGCCGATCCGCCGACGCTGAAGACGGAGTTCGACGCATCACCGCGTTGTGCTCGCTGGCAGCGCGTTCACTTCCAGTAGTTTGCTTTCGAGCGAAAAGAGCTTGAAGCTTATCGTTGATTGGAAAGAGTGAACTGCTCAGTTTCGTCTTCTTCTTTTCGGCGAGGGTTTCTTCTGCGGGAGAGGCTCGCGTTTCCTCTGGTATTGGTGTGATTGGGCGGGAGCCGCCTGTGTTTCCTGGCACACTGACCTCAGCGTCGTAGAAAGAAGTCTCTCCTTCGTCATCGGGGTGTAGATGATCTAGGCGAAGCCAGTCCCTGTAGACAATGAGCATCTCATTGACCTCGGGACGTTGAGGTTGCAATACGTCACGGTAGTACTCCTTAAATGCTAAGAGGTTGTACATGTGACGACTGATGTTATCCACTTCTTCTTCGAGCTGCCGCGGTGGTGGGTTAAAGCCCTGGTTGTATTTTCGGCAGTAGTTGTCAAAGTCCTTTTTCATGCCCGCGAGGATGGCTTTTCGGCCGCGTTCATTCATTCGGCAGAGGTCCACCACGGTGCCATCCTCCTTGTTGAGGACGTAAGGTTTTTTGCTTGCCATGACCGAGCCTTGGCAAGCAAAGTTGCGCCGCGGGTCGCTTGCGCGTTTCTCGAGGTTGAAGAACCTCGATGTTGTATCGCGAGTTGCTTGCGCGATCTGAGGTCAACGAACCCCGTGCAAATCAGACTAAAATGAGCTTGGGGTACCAACCAAGCAACCTAGCGCTCCCAAAGGGCTTTTAAAACTGTTTGTAAAATAAGGCAAATGTTATAAACATAAAATCTAAAAAATGCAATAAAACAATAAAGTGGGGGCGCTAGGGGAGGGTTGGTTGGAGGGTACAGCCACAAGGTTGATCGACGTCGATCTCAAAGGTGCTCGGCAGCACGAGCCGCAAGTCGGCCGACAGTCTCCGACTTGCGAGTAGAGTCAGCTAAAGTTGCCGACTTAGGAATAAAGTCGACTTTTTATGACTTATAAAGTCAACTTGTGACTCCTAGGTAAAAGTCTAGTCCAAAAAATGAAGAATGGAATGTGGTTAGACCTTAGGTTTTTTGGTGGTGACTATAAAAGGGAACTAGGGGTCACACACCAGGTGCTCGGTAGCGCGAGCTGCAAGTCGGTAGACAGAGTCCCCGACTTGCAAGTAAAGTCGACTTTTGATGACTTACAAAGTCGACCTTTTGACTCAAAAAATCAACTTTCGACCTAAAAAGTCGACCTCGGATGACTTATAAAGTCGGCTTTTGACTTATAAAGTCGACTTTTGACTTATAAAGTCGACTTCTGACTTATAAAGTCGGCTTCCGACTTGTAAAGTCCACTTTCGACTTCTGGATAAGAGTCTAGCCCAAAATGAAGAATGGAATGTGGCTAGACTTTAGGTTTCTTGGTGGTGACCCTAAAAGGGACTAGGGGTCACCCACCAGGTGCTCGGTAGCGCGAGCTACAAGTCGGTGGACAGAGTCCCCAACTTGTGAAGGTAGTCGGCCGAAAATTGCCGACTTTTAGGGATCCGGCGGCCCTGAACTGGAAGAGTGGGTCGCCGGGGGTGAGCCAAACCACAAGGGGTTGGCAGCAGCAATCAAATGGGAACCAGAATCAGCACAAAATTGAGGGCAAGAAGCACAAGGGCTGGATATCTTGGAAAGATCCTACCTGGACTTCTTGCCGTCCATTTCTCTGGAAAACTGGTTGGTGGTTTTGGAGAATTCAACGATCACAATTGGCTGGAATGGAAAATGCAAGCTTTTAGGTTGAAAATCTTTCAAAAAACACTAAAATTTGAGTCCAAATTCGAACCAAATCCTGGAGAGAAATCCTGAGAGGCCAAGGGGAGAAAATCGAATGACCCCACCATCAGCCGACCGGATTCCTTTCCCATGCACTCGCCCAAGCGTGCACCGTGCACCGAGGGTGCAAGAGTGCCCCCAGACATGGAGTTTCTGATAGGGTTCTGCCCTGTGCACGAACTTTTCAGAAAAATGGGAAAATTCGAAAAAGAAGTTCCAACCTATTAAACCCAACTGATCCTGGAGCTGGCCCCCCACCTGCCAGTAGGACACAAGCCTCCTAGGGAACGACAATTGCCAGGAGGACACAGGCTCCTGCGAGAACAATTCTCCCGAGCACTGGGGAACCACCAGGCTCCAAGGGGTTGGGTTTATCCAGGGGGTGGCCTGCTGTTATCCTCAGCCACCCATTAACCCCCATAACACCTAATGGGGATAGGGCTTACGCTCTGAGGGGCAAAGAAACAGTCCACCCCCCTTTCAAAGAAGAAAATGGTCAACTCTTTATCCCAACAGCCGCCCACAAACCCCCGTAACACCTGACGGGGATAGGGCTCGCACTCTGAAAGGGCAAAGAGAAGGTCCACCCATTCCCCCATAGCCACCCATTGGCCCCCGTATCACCTAACGGGGATAGGGCTCACACTCTAAGGGGGAAAGGGTCTTGCTTGCAATTTTATTGATGGAAGAAGAAAATTTGGGACCCCTGGTATCCTGGGGTACCTCCAGCCAGGATTGACTACCCCCCTTTTGGATGGAACAGGTTCAGTTGCCTTGGGGTCTATGAAAACACCGACCTGAAAGACTTGGTCTAGATCCTGCCCTTTATCCTGGGGTCCCCGGGTGGGGCCCCCCAGCTTTTGGTATGGCGAGGGGGCCTTGCCCCCTTGCTTTTAGTGTGGCAAGAGGGGTCCCAGGGATCCCTGGGGTCCCGCGGCAGGGGCCCCTTGCTTTTAGTATGGCGAGGGGTTACCGCGGGAGACCTCGGGTTTCCGCAATGGGGCCTCCCGCTTTTAGTGTGGCGAGAGGACCCACCCCACCCGCTTTTAGTATGGCGGGTGAGGCCCTGATTGCTTTTAGTGTGGCAAACAGGCATCACAGGGCCCTTGCCCCCTGAAGTGGTTGGTACGCCCATTGAAGGGGGCGCACCTAGGCTTCAGGGGGGAGCCCCTTGGAGTGGCTGGTGCACCCATTGATAGGGTGCACCTTGTGCTCCAGGGGGTTGGGGTAGTCAAAAAATGAGAAGAGGCCTTTGCCCTACCTTGCCTTGGTATGGAGAGTGGGCGCAAACCTTTTCTTGGCGAATCACTGAAGTCTCTTGAGGAGAATGATGGTGAGTCGGATCCCGCCGGGGCCTCCAGATGTCGCCACACGCCCTGGCGACAGGTGAGGATCCGTCCTCAAAGATATCAAAACTAAAACCACAACCAAGAGAAATGAGACAAAATGATGGTAAAAGATATTCTGTGTATTTTGGCCTGGCAGAAAAACACTTGATGCAACAAAATGTGTACAAAAAACTGCCCAGACAGAAAGATGGTCCTCTGTCTGTTGAAAATGGTTGCTGTGCCTTGGCTTGTTGGTTTGGACTGCTGGAAATCAAAACAACCATTTTTCTCCTGTGCAATGATGACCGTCTGCAGGAGATTCATCAGTCAAGGGGGGTCAGGTTATGCCATGAGACCCCTTGAATGATGGAAGCGAAGCCGCGACAAAGTAACTCAGTCGCGGCATCATGGAGTCCTGATGTTAGAACTCCATGTCCGACTCCCTGAGCGGGGAGAGCCCTTCCGGGAGGATTGGCCCCATGGGACCGTCATCCCGGAAGTAACCCTCCACGTCATCCTCGATCCCAGGGTCAAGCGAGAGGACGAGCTCACGCTCGCCCCCAACCGGCACCTGGGCATCATTGGACGCAGCAGCCGTGGGCGCTGAGGGTCCTCTTGTCCCAAATGAGACCGCTGGACCCCCCACGGTTACGGACAGGGTGGCAGGTCGAGGCTGTAGAGGCGTGGGCAACCCACGTTCCTCTACGGCGTCGTCGAAAATTGCCCCTGCCACCTGTCCTGCGGTGGCGAGCTGCGCTGCGAGACGCTGCGCAACCGACTCAGCTGCGGGGATTCGCTTCTGGGGGACCTTCCCAAGCTTTGGTGGCGGCGGCGGCGGTGGTGGTCTTGACGATCTAACCGGCCGGACCTTTGGCGGAGGTGGCGGTTGTGGTTTGGTCAACCGGACAGGAGCCGCACCGAGCGCCGCCGGCACAATGCCCGCCGTGACCTGGGCAAAGGTGTGTGGCAATGCTCCACCTAAAAGCATAAAGGAAAAAGCATTAGTTTCCGGGGGGGTTCCCCTTCCCTCATGGCAGGGGGTGGGGAAACCCAACCAGTTTGTCCCCTGGCTCAAAACAGAAGGGATCCCCCAGGCCGTGGCACGACATCCTGCCCCCCTGGTTTGAGCCAGATGGATGCAAGATGCCGAAACACCAAGGTTTTGAATTTTGCCATTACCTCTGACACCCGGAGGAATGCTTAACCCTGCCGAAAGGATGCAGTCCTTGAGAAGACGAACCTCCTCACGAAGGCGACGGTTCTCATTATGAACCGCCTCCGCAAGCCTACGTTCCTCCGACGCAATATAGTCCTCGGGGGCCATATGGGGAACTAAGACATGTCTAACTGCCGAGGATGGGCCCGCCTCTTCGGGTGCAACTGCCTTGGCCTCTGCCGAGGCCTTGGCAAGTCTCTCCCGATGTTCGCGGGCTCTAGCTTGGGAACGCAGATACTGCTTGTGCAGGGTTGCTGTGGGAAAGCGGCCACCGCCTGAGTTACTAGATGGGACCTTTCCTTGACCGCTTCTGGACTTAGTGAGGCGATCGCGGAGGTCCTCTTTTTCGGGGGTGAGGGAAAGACGTTCCCTCTCGTACGCACGCTGGGCGGCGATCAACCTCGCCTTAGCCTTGATTAGTGGCGCCGACAGGGGAATTCTAAAAATTAAAAAAAATAAGCAACAATTCTATCTACAAGTAATGTACAAAGATGGGAGTAAAACAAAGAGTCAAGGTCTGTTAAATCTAAAATTTTTATACAAAATAAAGGCATATGGCCCTCGAGAGGCACGAAGCGCGTGCCTCACGAGGGTCACGTCATGACTAGAAAACTCTATTGTTCCCTTTGCTGCAGGTCAGGTAAGGGGTCGGGTAGAGGGACGAGATGAATCACGGCCCTACAAAGTTCTCCGGTCGGGGTTCTGACCATAGCACTTCTAATGTAGCCATCGGGCCCCTGGAGCACCTCCGTCACCAGGCCCAATGTCCATTCTTTTTTCAGTGGTTCCGCACTGAGGACCAGGACCGGCATTCCGACCCTGAGGTTTTCTCTGGGCGTTCTCCATTTCTCCCGTTCTCGCCCGAGGACCAGAACTTCGTCCATGAAGCGCGCCCAGAGTTCATCCAGGGTTCTCTGGAGGTAGCGATACCTGATCCCTAGCAACTTCGTGGCGTTCCTGACTTTACCACCGGCCAGTCGGGTATCGATCCTGCCGACTAGAAAGTGGTTTGGCGTCAGGGCGGACGAAAGATCGCCCGAAGTGCCTAGCGACAAAGGGCGGGAATTAAGTAAGTCGGCGGCCTGGTGGAGAACTGTGATGAATTCCTCTTCCTTCAGAAGGGCCGAGCCACCGACTACCTTGAGGGCGCGCTTCATCGCCCTGACCATACGTTCCCATCTTCCTCCCTGATGCGGTGCTCGCGGAGTTATGGTCTTCCAAAGGGGGCCTTTCCCCTGTTTGTCGCGATACACGTTTTCAATTTCCTTGCGGGTTCCAAGGAAGGAAGTTTGGTTGTCGCTATAAATAACGTCAGGGTCCCCCCTGAGGCTTGCGAAGCGGATGAGGGCCATAACCACCGCGTAAGTGGTTTGATCTCCGCAAACCTCAAAGTGGACCGCTCTGGTCTGAAGACAAGTGATGACCAGAACGCTTCTTA
>SXGT01775931.1_pt1 | contig 10851 bp, 7 predicted proteins | sample 3176221 | NCBI WGS metagenome assembly SXGT01 (sample SAMN11356862, study PRJNA531348) | freshwater metagenome | isolation source: freshwater sample F1-120 | place: China: Fuxian Lake, Yuxi | collected 2017-12-25
AGACCCCAGGCGCCCAGAGCCGGACTCTCCCAATTGTCCTCGACAAACCGGATGTCGTGCTGACGCGGGTCAATGCCGATGGCTTCCAGGCTCTGTAAATACAGCTCTTGCGGGTTGCCAGGGTCGGGCTTGAGGATGACCTGCAACTGGTGGTGCATCTGCATGCGATTAGGATTGTCACCAAAGCGGCCATCGTCGGGGCGGATACTGGGCTCAATATACACCACGTGCCACGGCTCTGGTCCCAGCACGCGCAAGGCGGTGGCCGGATTCATGGTGCCAGCGCCCACTTGGACGTTGTGGGGATATTGGACCAGGCATCCTTGCTCCTGCCAGTAGGCTAGCAGGCGCCTAATAATGTCTTGAAAACTCCGCGTCGTGCTCATGTGCATCCTTTTGTATGTCCTTCATGAAAGCCGAGGCCAGGTGCCCCGACAGGCCCGCTGCACGCGTGAATGATACGCGCGGCGCTGGCGCTTTGCACTGCGCCAGCGCGTTTCTCCTTTGCCTTTTCGTGCTGGCCTTCGCATAATAGAGCGCATGACTATACGCTTTGACCCGCCCACGAAAACTTTATGGTTGAGTATTCGTGATCTCATCGATACCACGGCCTTCCCAGGTAGCGTGGTCCTGACGCCGATGCTGCGCACGCGTGCCGCCATGGGACGCGAGACCCATGCCGCGCACCAGGCCGCGCAGCACGAGGCGCTACCCGCCTATCAGGCGGAGGTGACGATCCGCCAGGACTGGCAGGTTGATGGCTACACGGTACATATTCACGGGCGTCTCGACGGCCTGTATGAAGAGGCCGATGCGCTCATTGTCGAAGAAATCAAAAGCCTTCTCGTGTCCCCCGAACAGTTTGCCGAGATCGCGCTGGGGCAGTACCCTGCCTATGAGCAGCAACTGACGCTCTATATCCAGCTCCTCCAGCACCAAAATGCCATGCCATCAGTGCGGGGGCATCTTGTGCTCATCAATCTCGCCGACCAGGCCAGCAAAACCCTGGTGCTGGCCCCGAAGGCCGACGAGAGCACGGCGTTCATTCTGCAGCACATACGCCGCATCTTGGCGCGGTACACGGCCCGGGCCCAACGCGCCGTGCAGCGTCGTACGAGTCTACAGGCGTTGCAATTTCCTTTTCAGACCTTACGCCCGCAGCAAGATGCTATGATGGAGCAGGTTCGCACGGCGCTGCGCGATGAACGTTGCGTGCTGCTGTCGGCCCCCACCGGCATTGGCAAAACGGTGGCGGCGCTCTATCCCGCTGTCGAACACGCGCTGCGGCATGGTCTACGCGTGTTCTATCTGACGGCGAAAACCACGCAACAGGCCCTGGCCGTGGAGACCTTGCAACAGCTGGCGCGGCAAGGGGTGAAGTTCACCGCCGTGCATCTGCGGGCCAAGGAAAAGAGCTGTATTAACGAGGTGTACTATTGCCACGAAAACGTCTGCGAGTTCGCCAAGGATTATGGCCGAAAGCTGGAGCGCGCCCATCTCGTGGACCGGCTCCTCGAACTCCCGGTGTTGTCCCCAGCCGTCTCTGGTGAGATGGGGCAGCAGTATCGCGTCTGCCCCTTTGAGCTGTCGTTAGACGTCGCCGTCGAGGCCGATGTCCTCATTGGCGATTACAATTACGTGTTTGATCCGAGTTCCTACTTGCGGCGCTTTTTTCAAGATACGCCGTATAACGATTGTGTGCTCATTATTGACGAAGCCCACAACCTGTACACCCGTGGCCGTGACTACTACTCCCCGGTGCTGCGGCAGCGGCGTGTGCGTCAGCTCCTGGAGTATTGTGCCGGGGAAGCCGCCAAGGTGTTCCACGAGTTTGAAGCGTTTTTTGCCGATCTCGATACGCTCTTTCCCCTCCTAGAGGCGGATATCGAGCGCCTCCCACAGGTGGGGGAACAGGTGCTGGTCACCCCGCCCTGGGATTTTATTGCCGCCTTGCGCGCCCGGCTCGAACGTCTCATGGCCGATTACCTCCTCTATCGCAACTCCCGGCAGCACGCGGGCTACCTGCCCAGCGGCGACTCGCTGCAAAATTTTTATTACGACTGGCAGCGGCTGTGCGATGTGCTCGCCCTAGAGGGCGACGAGTTTGCGTATGTGTACCACTACACGCCGGGGGACAGCCAGTTCAAAGTGCTGTGTAAAGACGCCTCGCGCTTTCTGCGCGAACGTCTGCAAGGTTTCCACAGTGTCGTGGCCATGTCTGCGACGCTCACACCGTTTGCGTTTTATCAAGATGTCCTGGGTTTTCCGCCCGAGCGCACCTTGACCGCCGAGTTTCCCTCACCCTTTCCCGTAGCGAATCGTAAAATCCTGGTCATCCCGGATATCTCGACCGCCTACCGCGACCGCGAGCGTGACGCCCCCGCCACGGCGCAGATCATTGATACCCTCGTGGCCCAGCGCTCTGGGAACTATGGGGTCTTTTTCCCCAGTTTCGCCTATATGCAGCAAGTACGCTCCTGGATTCGGGCCCCTCAGCATAGTGTCATCGCACAGACGCCGAGCATGTCGGAACCCGACCGTGAGGCGGTGTTAGAACGTTTGCAGAACCTGGGGACAGACCCCATCCTGCTGCTCGCCGTCCAAGGCGGCATTTTTGCCGAGGGGGTGGACTATCGGGGGGACATGCTCATCGGGGTGGTCATCGTTGGCCCCGGCTTACCCCGCATGGATTTTGAGCAAGAGCTGATTCGGGCGCACTATGAAGAGAAATATCACCGTGGTTTTACCTACGCCTATCTCTATCCGGGGATGAATCGCGTCGTGCAATCCGCCGGGCGTCTGATCCGCTCGGAGACCGATATTGGCGTGATCGCGTTGCTCGACAAGCGTTTTGCCTACGCCAACTACGCCGCGCTGTTGCCCACGCATTGGTATACACGCGCCCCAAGCGAGCTGATTACCCGCCAGTACGAGCAGGAAGTGGTCCGCTTTTGGGCCACGCATCGGAAGCGCTAGGCCCGCGTGTGGGCACGCGGGGAATAGAGTTGCCTGGGACAAGCGACTCATGCGACACTAGCACTCTACAAGACAGCATGTACGTAGGGAGGAAAGGATATTATGCAGCTTGATCCACAGATTGCCGAAAAACAGTCCATTTATAAACTGCTCATTGGGTGCGTTGTGCCACGGCCCATTGCCTGGGTCTCCAGCCTCAGCGACGACGGCATTGCCAACGTCGCCCCGTTTAGCTTCTTTATGGCGGTGTGTAATGATCCGCCGACGTTGGCCTTCTCCTCCGGGCGTCGGGCGGGCAGCCACAAGGACACGGTGCGCAATATCGAGTACACGCAGGATTTTGTGGTCAACATCGTCGACGATGCGCTGGCCGAGCAGATGAACCTGACCTCCGGCGAATATCCCCCAGAGGTGGATGAGTTTGCCCTGACGGGGCTGACCGCGGCTCCAGGGGTCAAAGTGCGCGCCCCCCGTGTGGCGGAAGCCCCGATCAGTATGGAATGCCGGGTGACCCAGATTCTGCCTGTCGGCCATGGCCCGCACAGCCTCGTGCTGGGGGAAATTGTGCATTTCCACATTCGTGACGACTTGTATAACGTCAGTACGGGCCGCATCGACATGCACCGGCTGCATCCCGTGGGCCGTCTGGCGGGGAATTTGTACACGCATGTGCATGACATTTTCGAAATGAAACGTCCAAACGAAAATTATGTCGGTTAATGAATAAAGGAGACAGGCGTGGCCGCCATCACGTCCATTCAGAGTTTACTGCCGGCGGTGGAGGAAGCGGGACAGCTAGCCCGGCAGTATTATCGCGGGGGCGCACGGTTGGGCACACGGCTCAAAGCGGATCGCACGGTAGTCACGGAGGCCGATACGGCGGTCGAAGCGCTGTTGCGCCAGGCCATTACGGCGCAGTTCCCTGGCGTCAACATCCTGGGTGAAGAGGGGGGCGTGGAGTATGATCCCGCCCGCCCTTATACCTTTGTGCTGGATCCTATTGATGGCACGCTGGCCTTTACCTGTGGCACGCCGGGCTGGGCGGTGTGCGTGGGTGTCTTAGATCAAGCGCTGCAGCCGGTTGCTGGGATTATCAATGCACCGAGTTGGGACAGTCTGTTTATCGCCGACATGGATCCACAGAGTCCTGCCACCTGCAATGGTCGTCCACTGCCAGTCGCCACGGGTACCGAACCCATCGACAATAACACCAGCGTGCTCTTCGATTCGCGTTTCCTGCAGATGTACCACATACGAACCTTTCCGGGGAAATGCCGCAGCTTTGGTAGCACCGCGCTGCATATGTGCCTGGTGGCGGAACAGAGCGGCTTTGTCATGGCGCACTCGGCGCCGGTGCATGTCTGGGATATCGCCGCCTCGCATGCCATTGCTGCCCGTGCCGGTCTCACGGTGCGCTACCTGGACGGTCAAGCCTTAGACTATGCCCCGCTCATGGCCGGACAATCGACCACGGGGCACCTACTCACCGGCCATTCAGCCACGCTTGAGGCATTACGCCCGACGATTATGCCACTGGCGGGCTGAGCGCAGGCTGCGGTACCGGGCGCGGCAGGGTAAACCAGAAGCGTGCCCCGCCCGTCGGCCGGGGGGTATAGCCGATGCTGCCACCCCAGCCTTCGACCATAATGCGACAAAAATACAGCCCCAAGCCGGCCTTCCCTGTCGAGGACTGCCCTTGCGAGAATTTGTCAAATATGGTTGGGACCATTTCCAGTGAGACCCCAGGACCGGCATCCTCGACTGTCGTGAGCACGCGGTCTTCCTGCCCCTCGATACTGAGCGTGATGGTGGACGCGGGAGGGCTATACCTGGTGGCATTTTCGAGCAGATTAAAAAGAACCCGTTCTAGCTTCGAGGTCTCGCCGACCACCTGCCACGAGGCCGTGGGCTCCAGATCGGGGATGAACTGGAGTGTGAGGTGGTTCTGCACACACGATGGCTGCACCGCTTCCATAACCGTGTGGCAGCAGGCGCGCAGATCAGTCACACACGCAGAAGACGAATGGCGCGTCGCAGAAGCACCCGCTTCAAACGCAAACACATCGAGGATTTCCTGAATCAACGCGTGCTGCCGCTGGGCCTGTGTCAGACACAGGGCGATCAGCTCTTGACTGCTCGGCGGCAACTCGTCCGCCTCCAGCAGGGAGAGTCCCAGCATGATCGAGGTTAAGGGACCAGTCAGATCATGGACGATGCAGTGGAGCAGCACATCTTTCTGCTGCAGCTCTTTATGGAAACGATGATAGGACAGACTGTTATTACGAGCTTTTTGGATCAGTTCATATTTCTCTTCATATTTCGTCTTGGGAAATGAGAGCAATAGGATGTGCGCCGTCTCGAGACATACGGCGATGGCTTCGAGATGATACTCTCGACCGAGAGGAGTTACCTCCTGCCACGGGCCGGAGTGCAGGCGTCCGGCACTGTTGGCCTGCCAAAAGTGTTCCGCATCGACGAGGAAATGCCCCAGAAACAGGAACATCTCCCCGAGACGTCGCTCCGTCTCGCCCTCGGCAAGCGCCGGGTAGAAATCGTGCAGCCAGGGAGGGACAGGATTGGCAAGACAAAACCGTCCTGCGGATATTCTCTCAAATACTGCGATATCTAAAGCACTATAGAGCGTGGCAAACACCTCTCCTGACATTTGGGGCCTCCTCCCGGACAGCGGTGCTGTGGACAACGAGCGAGACACGAGAGGCTCGGCGCTCGCTTGATGTTGCACGGACTGGGGAGCGGCGCGTCCCACGTCCGGGCAGGTCAGGCATAAGATGTGATGCTGCGCCAGGCAGAAGGCCACCGCTTCGACATCATAGACCTGACCTGCCGCATCGGTTTCTCGCCAGGGGGCAGACCGCAGTTGCCCTGAGCGCTGCGCCTGCCAGAAGGCTTCAGCTTCAACGCAGAAATGCTCCAGACGAGGGGACGCGTCTGCGGGCCGTATCCCCCCAGGGTGTTCCGCGACTGTCATGTATGCCTGTAAAAACCATGGTGGCATAGCATTGAGTAACTGGAACGTCCCGTCGACTAGGCGTTCCATGACCACGGTATCCATGGCGTGTAAGAGCTGCCCTAACATGGCGGCACTCTGCATCACGCCACGCACGGTGCGGGGAAAACTCTGCGTGGCCTCTTGTGCCCCCTGCTGCTGAAACAGCTGCCGGTAGTCTTCTTCGAGCAACGTCATCTCGTGGGCCTTTTGCTGCATCCGATGTCGTTGCTCGACTTCTGCCGTGGCGTCCAGAAACAGCACCCACACCCCTGCTTCGGCGGGAAAGAGATGGAGATCGGCAAACAGTCCCGGCGCCGTTTCCACGCTGGGTATCTGGAGGGCCGCCTCTTCGAGCGGTAGGAGCCCCAGCAGCGCGGGGAGCTGCTCCTCGACAGGGACGTCTGCCTGCACGTCAGCCAGGCCGTAGCGGGCGCAGTCTCCGCCCCAGGTGAGCAGACGTCCATCGTGGTGCACCAGCATATAGGCTGGCGTACGCGACGCGAGCAGGTGCGTCTGCACATACGCGTGTACAGGAGGCGGGAGCTCTGACATTTAGCGCTCCTGTATGCTGTCCAGCAGCGTCCGAAAAGCTTCCTCGACCCCTAGCCCCGTTTTGGCGCTGGCTTTGAGCCATACCCAACCCGCCTCGGTGAGCGGGGCCATGGTGTGCTCCCCCATGTCCCACTCGCTGGCTAAATCGGCCTTGTTAAACAAGATCACAAACGGAATGTCCCCCAGGGCATCAACGATGCGCTGGCGAATGCCCAAGGCGGTCTCCAGTGTCGCCCGACGTGTCCCGTCCACCACTAAGAGGTAGCCAGCGGAGCCACGTAGATACGAGGTCCGCACTTGCAGGAACTCATCTTCACCTGCCAAGTCCCAGAGCAGCAGCTGCCAGTGCTCGTCACGATATTGCAGCACTTTTTTCGAGATTTTCACCCCGACGGTCGTCTGGTATTTTTCGGAAAAAATACTCTCGACAAAACGTGCCACTAAACTGGTTTTTCCTACGGCGAAGGCTCCAACCATACAGATCTTTTTCTGAATCATGAAGCGTGGCCCTATTCCTTCTCTGTGGCCCTGTCCGTCACGATGACCCGGAGCGACACCCGGCGATTCAACGCCCGATCCTCCGCCGTCATCTCTCCTTGCCCGGTGTGCCGCCAGCCCGCCCCCACCGTCGTCATCACGATGTCCGCGAGCCCCTGAGCCCGTAAGGCCCCCAGGACGTAGGCGGCGCGTCCCTCGGCCAGCTTCAGATTCTCTTCTGCCGAGCCGGTTCGATCTGTATGTCCTACGATCTCAATCCGCACCTGTTGCCCTGCCTCCTGGGCCACCGCTACCAGACTGGTCAGCCCTGTGGCCATTTTCAGGATGGTCGATGCTGCGGTGTCCTCTGGTTGCAGCGTGCCTTTACTAAAATGGATACTGTAGGCCTCCGTCTCCGCTTTCAGGATCTGCAATGTGTGCAGGGTACTGTCCGCGAACTGCTCCTCACGCCAGTGGTGCACGCCCGCAAGACGCAGTGCCTGTTGGCGTGCCGTGGTAATCCACGCATGCGGCGCCGTCCCAGAGGCCGTGAGTACGCCATGCTCGAAGCGCAACGTCACCGTGGCCGGTGGCGCCAACACCGTGCGCGCGTGGACCAAGACCGTCTCTGGATGATCTGGGACCGTCAAGGTGGCCATCTGCACCTGGGTCACTCCCGCAATGAGCCGCGCCAGCCGCTGGGCTTCCAGCGTCCACGCATAGGGCGCTTCTCCCGTCACATGCAGCACGCCGTGCGCCTCGAGACGCAGCGTTGCCGTCGGGGGAGGGGCAAGGATGTGCTGCGCCCGCGCCGCCACCAGCGTGGGATGCAGCGCATGATACGCATGCCACTGACCGTGGACCGTGAGGCCGGTGCACAGGCGGGCCACGTCCGGCACCGTGAGTGGGTCTGGCACGAGTGGATCCAGGAGCCCTGTCACCGTAGAGACCCCGCGCTGCTGTGCGGCATCGAGCACCACGAGGCCGATATGCCCCTGTATCGCCTGCAGACACGCCCTCCAACGCTGCTGGGCGCGGAACTGGTTCACACCCCACCAGCCCAGTCCGAGCAGGAGGAGTGCGGCGCAAAGCCACAGACGCCACCAGGAGCCGGAACCTTCCGCCGTTGGTAACTGCTGTTGCCGCAGGCAGGTGTCGAGATGTGGGCGTATGGCCTCAAACGGCGCCGCATCCCCCTGGAAGGCGGGGAGCGCCTCGCGCATCTCGAGATGAATACTTTCCAGCGCTTCCTGGAACACGATCTTCAGTTCGTGTGAAGCTAAGCCGCGGACTACCCCCGCCAGGAGGGCAAACGGCCCCGGCTCGATCAACAACGTCCAATCGCCATATTCGACCGTGCCCAGCGTCCCCTCGGTGTCGCCCGCAAAGGAATCGTGCATAAAATCTTGAATGGCGGTCAACATCCCAGACACCATTGCCCCATCCTGCGCTGAAACGTCCGTCGCCACGCCATGCTGCAGCAGTAACCCGGTCTCTCTGTGAATGAGTAAGACCTGCTCTACGCGGTAGCGCAGCGTATGCAGCATCACGACTTCGGCAAACGCTTTGCCTGTGCGCCGTGCTTCCAGACGCCACCGCAGTCCACGCAGGGAGAAACTCATGTCGAGACTACGGTTGAGGGACTCCACCATACTACTCAAGGCCGCCATGATGGCCTTGCGGATCGAGGGGCCAAGCAGGGGAAAGAAGATGTCCGTGAGGATGCGCGGGTTGCGGGTGACCGAGACTTGCAGCGCTGTTTCTACGGTAGGGAGTAGCGCGTTGGTAAGTTGCTTATCTCGGCTCAGGCGCAGATGGACGGCCTCTGCCAGCACCTGACTGACTTCTTCAGCCCCGACGTGAAACGTATCGACACGTTCCTGCAAAAACTCAAGCTGGGTCGCTTCTGGTCCCATCAGGAGACTACGGAGTTCCCCCCAGGCGTCTCCCTCCGGGCTGTGAGGCACCTGGGCCGCGGTAGGCATACCGTTGGTTGGCGTGTCATCCATACTCGACAAACCCCTTGCGTCTGACTTTCCGGGGCTCTGGTGGCCTCACTCACTCATTGCCTGGGAGGAGATACTCATTGCCCAGGCGCATGGCCAGTTCTGTCAACAGCACGGCCAGTGTACCCCGGTCCGTCTTCTCAGCTTGGAGCTCTTGGATACTGCGGTCCATCGTCTCGGAGAGTTCCCGATAGCGGTTCCAAAACTCATCACGCAGCGTGCGTGACTGGTCCAGAATGTGCTGACGGAGCTCGCGCTGCGTCTTGACGATGTGCTCTTCAGCTTGATTGGTGCGCTGCTCAAAGGCTTTCGCCGTCTCTTTCAATTCTTGCGCCAATTCCTGCATGGCGTGCTGACGCGTCGCCTGCTCGGTGCGCAACTGGTCCGTGAGCCCTTCGAGTTCTTTGCGAAAAAAATCTTCCAGGGAGGCAAAACGTCCCCGCGTTTCTTCTTTCAGTTCCGTCAAATCCTTCTGGAGACGCTCTTCAATGCGCGCAAAGTGTTTGTCCACGTCCCGCATTTGCGACCCGAAGAGCAAATCGCGCACTTTGTCCAGATTGCCCCCTCCTCCGAGGTCTCCAGGGGCAATCTGCGGACGGGTACTTGGGCGTCTCACACTACTAGGTGGCATGGGGAGATGAGCTTCCACATTGCCCTCGGTGGTATCCATAGGTGGCCTCCTACACGCTCAGGGGGGACATCTCGGGACGACTTGTCAACACACACGACAGCTCGCGGCGAAAGAATAGGAGACGATTGTGCCAGAGGTTGGGATGGAGAGCAAGGCCCACCCCTGAGATAGCGTTGTGCTGGTTCCCGGCCTGGAGTCCTCTTCTGGCGCTACATTCTTAATGATATTTGATACACGGTTGCGCTATCGTACACCATGCCGGTCATCAGGCCAGTTGACACGCCATGCGGTATGCAAGCCCAAGTCGTGCCCAACCTCAGCCGTCAACTTGATGAGGTCAAAGGCGGACAAGCATGCTCTAGAGACCTCATGGGACAGAAGAGGCCTGGAGAGTACATCCACGGGAAGGTAGCGTCGCAGGCGCAGCAGGGCTCTGCTGCGCCTGCGGTGTCAGGGAAGAGGCAGGGTGGGAGCCATTGGACGCTCTCAGTAGCGGTAGTGGTCTACTTTATAAGGCCCTGCCTTCTCGACGCCGACGTAACGCGCCTGCGCCTCGGTCAACTCGGTCAACTGCACCCCGAGCCGCGTGAGCTGCAAGCGTGCGACCTTCTCGTCGAGATGTTTTGGCAGGACGTACACTCCAGTGGGATACGCCGTGGGGTTGGTAAACAGCTCAATCTGCGCCAGGGTCTGATTGGCGAACGAGCTGCTCATGACATAGCTCGGATGGCCCGTGCCGCAGCCCAGATTCACCAAGCGACCTTCCGCCAGCAGGATCAGGCGTTTGCCATCGGGGAAGATGATGTGATCGACTTGGGGCTTGATGTTGTCCCAGGGATATTCCCGCAGTGAGGCCACATCAATTTCGTTATCGAAGTGACCAATGTTACAGACAATGGCCTGGTCCTTCATCTGCCGCATGTGTTCGTGGGTAATCACCCCGAGGTTGCCAGTCGCCGTGACAAAGATGTCGGCCTTGTCGCAGGCATACTCCATGGTTACCACACGATAGCCTTCCATGGCCGCCTGCAGGGCACAGATGGGATCGACCTCCGTCACCCACACCTGCGCCGATAGGGCGCGTAGGGCCTGGGCCGAGCCCTTGCCCACATCGCCATAGCCACAGACCACCGCCACTTTGCCGGCGATCCTCACAGCGGGAGCGCGCTTGATGCCGTCCACCAGCGACTCGCGGCAGC
>SXGT01608224.1_pt1 | contig 10850 bp, 10 predicted proteins | sample 3176221 | NCBI WGS metagenome assembly SXGT01 (sample SAMN11356862, study PRJNA531348) | freshwater metagenome | isolation source: freshwater sample F1-120 | place: China: Fuxian Lake, Yuxi | collected 2017-12-25
ACCATCATCTAAGTAAAGCGAACTTACATCCGTGCTTTGCTGATTCATCAATAAATTAGCTTCCAGTGCAGCTTGATTATAAACATCACCTTTTTTGATGCCCAAAACTTTACCAAGATATTCAGAAGTATATTTGGTATTTCCTGTCCAGGTAATATTGCGGAAATAATATTTCGGTCCTTCTTCCACCCAAATCTCAACATTAATTTCTTTGTTATTCTCTTTGTAAACCGAGTCGCGAACAATTGTTGCATCGCGAAATCCCTGTTCATTATATTTTGCAATCAAAGCAGTTTTATCATCCCGATATTTTGAATCAAGAAATTTAGAGGTTTTAAATATATTCAGTTTTAGATTTTCGTTTAGGTGCGATTCTAATGCATCAATAGCAGCATTCATATCGCTTTTTACAATTGCTGAAATAATATTTTTTGCTGCTATGTCAGAATTGCGAAACGGAGCAAAAATATTTTTCTCCTTCGTTTCTTTCATGGTTCGCTTTAGTTTGCCGCTCTTTATTTTTTCATTCCCATGAACAACAACCTGATTTATCTTTACCTTCTTTTTGCGGTTTACTCCTATAGTCAATACTACATTATTAGGGAGTGTTGCATCGGGTGTTTCTGTAATATTTACTTCGGTATTTAGGAAGCCTTTTTCAATGTAGTACTCGCCTACAATGTTTTTGGTAGTAAGCAAAAGGTCTTCGGTAACCACTTTCCCTTTGATGAGTTTTATCTTATCACGGATATCGTCTTCCTCTGATTTTTTTGTCCCTGTAAAACGAAAAGCTGAAAGGCGCGGACGCTCCTGTAAAACAAATTCCAGAAAAATTTTGTCGCCTACTACTTTTTGAGCATTAATGCCTATGTCTGAGAAAAGCCCTTGTTTCCAAAGGTTTTCAATGGCTTTTGAAACTTGATCACCCGGAACCATAATGCGGTCGCCAACGGTTAAACCGGAAAGTAATTTTAAAACACTTTTATCTAAATACTTTGTTCCGGTAACTTCAATTCCTCCAATTTCATATTCCTGTGGTTTGGCATAATTCATTTCTACCTGCGCTCGCAGGTTTGAAAAAAGCAATAAGAAGCAACAAGCAAGAAATAAATACCGCACAAACATTTTCATTATTTCTGTCTTCTACTTTTTACTTAATTGTTCACTTGTTTTGCCAAATCTGCGTTCACGTTGCTGATAGTTTACAACGGCTTCATAAAAATCTTCTTTGCGGAATTCGGGCCACAATTTATCTGTAAAATACAACTCGGAGTATGCAATCTGCCACAACAGGAAATTACTAATTCTATATTCACCGCTGGTACGGATAAGTAATTCAGGGTCGGGCATTTTTGCGGTGCAAAGATGTGATTTAATAGTTTCCTCGTTTATGTCTTCTTCCTTCAGTTTGCCGGATTTAACATTTTTTACCAAATCCTTTATAGCTTGTGTAATTTCCCATTTAGAACTGTAGCTAAGTGCCAAAACCAAAGTCATGCGTGAGTTTTTTTCTGTGTTTTTTATGGCTTCTTGTAACTCTTTATAGCAGGCTTTAGGCAGGCTTTTTAAATCCCCTATAGCCTGCAAACGGATATTATTCTTGTTTAGCGTTTTGGTTTCTTTGTTAATTGTTTTAACCAAAAGTGTCATCAGAGCATCTACTTCATATTTAGGCCGGTTCCAGTTCTCAGTTGAAAATGCATATAGTGTTAAGTATTCTATTCCGAGTTCTGCAGCGGCTTCGGTTGTTTCACGAACCGAGACCACTCCGCTGTTATGACCAAACGTGCGAAGCTTTCCCTGTTTTTTTGCCCATCTTCCGTTGCCGTCCATAATGATAGCAATGTGTTTGGGAAGGTTGGACTTATCTATCTGCTCTTTGAAGGTCATCTTTAAAAAAAGACCGTCCTCGTTTTTTGCGGGGACGGTTTTTACATTTATCCTATTTGAATTTTCAACTTACTGATACGCTGCGCACTTAGGTTGTTTGGTTTTAATTGTGTACGAAAGTGTTGCTACCGCAAATGAATACCAATCTTTATTAGTGGAGTTTCCGCGTTGGCGGCCAACATTGCTTTCTGCACTTGCAATAGATCGGTCTGAAAGAACTGCTGCAACATCGGTGTATTCTGAACGAAGGACAATGGGTTCAGCATAAGTTGTGCTTACATCATCAAGATAGTCTGTAAAAGTTGGTCTCATACCCCATTCCAGACCGAAACCAACACCATTAGCAATATTAAATTTAAAGCCGATGCCAAAAGGAATTGCAAAACTTGTAAGTGAATATTTTTTTCTGTCTGGATATCCGGTTGTGCCTTGACCCTCAGTGCCTAATGGCATTAGTGCATAGTAACCACTGTTTGCTACTGTATAATTTATTCCGTTAATAGTGTAATCACCGGCATCTACGTATGCTTTAGGGTTGAATTTAAAAATTCCGAACCCGCCAAAAATGTAAGGGGTGAAGCGTGTTTTTGTATCACCGGCTACAAAAGGGAGAAAGTTAATCTCTATCTGACCTGAAAACTCTGCAACTACAGACTTAAAGCTCAAATTTCGCTGTATCTGTTCGGCATTTGCAGACAAGGCATCATTGCCTTCAACATTGCCATACAAAAAACACAATTTAGTTGAAAAATGGTCGTTGAAATTATGACGGTAAAACCCTCCGAATGCAAATTTCGGTTGCATGAACAGTGTTTTGCGATTAAGCTCTCCGTTATAAAACGAAACTCCCGCCATCACTCCAAACTCTGATTTTTGAGCAAAAAGAGAAACGCAAAATATTAAAGCAAAAAAAGATGCTAAAAGAATTTTTTTCATTGGTTGAATTTTGCGGCAAAAATAAAGCCAGACCATTAGAATTTGGGTAATCCTTTTCTTGTGGTTTTCAACTTATAGTTGTAGGTGATCAGAAAAAACATGTAGTGATCCAAATCGCGTGGATCCCCACGTTGCTGACCCGCGCAAGTTTGACAGCCTCCGAAAGGACCTGGCGCACCACCTGTTCCTCCATTGCCTGTTAATGCCGGGTCAGATAATTGAGCCGAAGCATCGCCAAAATTCTGAGCTAACTCATTCTTGTCGTAATAGGTTGTACTTACATCATCAATATAGTCAGTAAAAACCTTACGAATTCCATATTCAATTCCAATGCTTGATGTTTTATTCAGACTATACTTCAACCCAAGTCCAAGTGGTATAGCAAACTGAAAGCGGGAATAATCTCTTCTTGTGGAAACCAAACCCTGTCCTTCTGTATTTAAAGGAGCAAGCGCTGTCCATGAGCCATTGTATTGTGCTTTAGGGTTAAAATAATAACCTGCTATACCAAAAAAACCATACACATAAATATCGCTTCCTTTTTTACCACGGCCGCGTACACGTCTTACTTTATAGCGACTTCCGATGGTTTCTTTCATCCAGGAAAATTCGTATTGAGCTGCCAATTCAACGAGTGGCGATTTGAAATTTAAATTGCGGTTGTTCCTGTATGGTTCTTGAGTCCACTTGTCATCTCCTCTTAGTCTTCCATAAGAAAAACCAACTTTTACAGCAGTTGATTGAGAAAGTTTATAACGCATGCCCAGATTGAGAACATAGCGTGTTGCTGCCATCTCCAAATCTTTGTAGTAATTGGTTCCAATCTGATTGGCTCCACCCAATTCTCCAAGGAAGTTGGTGGTTCCTGCAGCAGCCACAATTTCGTAACGCATACGTTTCCAACGCTGTGCTTCGGAAATTAATGGTAACAGGATGATAAGCAGAAGAATATATCTTTTTATCATGGTGGTTTTCAGGCGGTTTTAATTTTTAATAAGGCAAATATAAACATATTATGAACAAACAAGCAAGTTTTAACACTACAAAAACGGATTATTTGCCTTTTCATAGCCAATTGTGGTTTCGGGACCGTGTCCGGGATATACGGTTACAGCGTCACCAAGAGAAAATAATTTCTCTTGTATGCTGCTTATAAGCGTATCAAAATTTCCACCGGGAAGGTCTGTTCTGCCTATGCTTCCCCGAAAAAGCACATCGCCACCAATTACAAACTTTTGCTCGTTGTTATAAAAACACAAACTGCCCGGAGAGTGTCCGGGAGTAAAGAGAATTTCAAGGGAACTGGTGCAAAATTTTATGACATCCTTTTCATCAATAAATTTTCCAGGGGGAGTAGGTTTTTCCAGACGAATTCCAAAAATGGCTGCTGCTCTCTCTGCATGTTCAAAAACGGGTATTTCATTTTTGTTGGTTTCAGAAATCAGTTTGTAGCGGTCTGAAATGTATTTGCATCCAAGAATATGGTCGATATGACAATGCGTAAGAATTAACCGAACAGGTTTGAGATTCTCATTCTCAATAAATGTTGAAAGCTCTGCTTGTTCAAGCGGGGTGTAGCATCCGGGATCAATGATGATGCATTCCTTAGTTTCGTCATACAGAACGTAAGTGTTTTCCTGAAAAGGGTTAAAGGCAAACGATGAAATTTGAATCATGGGCTGCAAATTTAGGTTTTGCAGATGATATGTGTCAATTCTTTCGCTCTTTATATCTTTGGCTGCAAATGCGAAAACAATCAACGACAATTTTAACGCTTCCTGATTTCGGCAAAACGCCAACTATAGATCAGGTAGGAGTGGAAGAGCGTGTTGCACGATTTCAAACGCGCAGCATAAAAAAAGAGAGTAAAGTACAGGGATTGAAACTTGCCCTGAACATGATTGACCTTACCACTCTGGAAGGAAAAGATACCGAAGGAAAAGTTAAACAACTTTGTTATAAAGCGGCACATCTGCACGATGTTATGCAAGGTATTCCTACTGTTGCTGCGGTTTGTGTTTACCCTACTTTTGTAAAACTTGCGAAAAAACAATTGGAAGGAACAGGAATAAAAGTGGCTTCTGTTGCAACAGCTTTCCCAAGCGGACAATCAACACGAAAAGTAAAAATAAGTGACACGCATTTCGCGGTTGACAATGGTGCTGACGAAGTGGATATGGTTATTTCACGAGGTGAATTTCTGGAAGGGAATTACAGCTATGTGTTTGATGAAATTGCTGCGGTAAAAGAAGCCTGTGGCGCTGCACGACTGAAAGTAATTTTAGAAACAGGCGAGCTTTCAACACTTGATAATGTGCGCAGGGCAAGCGAAATAGCGATTTATGCAGGAGCCGATTTTATAAAAACCTCTACCGGGAAAATTTCTCCTGCTGCCACACAACCAGTAACATTGGTTATGTTGGAAACCATTCGCGATTACTATTACAAAACGGGGAAGATGGTTGGCATGAAACCCGCAGGCGGAATTTCAACTGCAAAAATTGCATTGCAATATTTGGTGATGCTGCGTGAAACACTAGGCGACAAATGGCTCACCAACGAGTGGTATCGATTTGGCGCAAGCAGTCTGGCAAATGATATTTTAATGCAACTGCAAAAAGAACAAGACGGGGTTTATCAAAGCGGAGATTATTTTTCAAAAGACTAAACAATGGCAAAAACAGCAGAAAAGAAAAAACAAAATTCGCTCGGGTTGGGTGTTTCTAAATGGGCTTACGCACCTTCTCCTGAAAGCACCTCGCACATAACTATCAAACCGCAATACGAACTTTTTATTGATGGCAAATTTGTAAAGCCATCATCGGGAAAATACTTTGATACCATCAATCCTGCTACTGAAGAAAAGCTTTCTTCCATTGCTGATGCCGATGAAAAAGATGTGGACAAAGCAGTGAAAGCTGCACGCAGAGCGTATGATAAAACATGGAGTAAACTGCCGGCAAAGGAGCGCGGAAAATACATATACCGTATCGCTCGGTTGTTACAGGAGCGTGCGCGTGAGTTCAGTGTTATAGAAACTCTTGATGGCGGAAAACCAATTCGCGAATCACGCGACTTTGATATTCCCCTGGCAGCAAATCATTTCTTTTATTACGCAGGTTGGGCAGATAAACTGGAGTATGCTTTTCCGAATCGTAAGCCACAATCGCTGGGTGTTGCGGGACAAATTATTCCATGGAATTTTCCACTGCTGATGGCAGCATGGAAAATTGCTCCGGCTTTGGCAACGGGCAATACTGTGGTTTTAAAACCTGCCGAAACTACTTCACTCACTGCATTAAAGCTTGCAGAATTGATTGCAGACAGCGGTATGCCTGATGGCGTAGTGAACATTGTTACGGGCGCAGGGCGCACCGGAGCAGCAATTGTAAATCATCCCGATGTTGATAAAGTTGCGTTCACGGGATCTACCGATGTTGGCAAACTGATTCAGAAAGCAATTGCAGGAACAAGGAAAAAAGCAACATTAGAATTAGGCGGAAAAGCCGCCAACATTATTTTTGAAGATGCTCCGCTTGACCAGGCGGTTGAGGGAATAGTGAACGGAATATTTTTTAATCAGGGGCATGTATGCTGTGCAGGATCACGATTGTTTGTGCAGGAGGGTGTTGCTGATGTGGTTATCCGCAAACTTAAAGACCGTTTGGAAACATTAATTGTCGGAAATCCATTAGACAAGAATACAGACATCGGTGCCATTAATTCAAAAGCGCAATTAGCCACCATCAATAAATACATTGAGATTGGCAAAAAAGAAGGTGCTGATTTTTACCAGAGCAAGTGCAGCATTCCAAGCAAAGGATATTTCTGCAGACCAACTTTATTTTTGAACGCATCGCAAAGTCATCGTGTGGTACAGGAAGAAATTTTTGGTCCTGTTCTAACGGTGCAAACTTTCAGAACGGTGGAAGAGGTAATTGAAAAAGCCAACAACATTCCTTATGGTTTATCTGCCGGTGTGTGGACAGATAAAGGCTCTAAAATCTTTAACCTTACCAATAAACTTCGTGCAGGAGTTGTGTGGGCAAATACCTACAATAAGTTTGACCCTACTTCGCCTTTTGGCGGGTATAAAGAAAGCGGATTTGGTCGCGAAGGCGGGCTGCATGGATTGATGCCTTACCTAAAGTTTTAGTTTTTTACCGCAAAAGCTCTTCGCGCCTTTGCGCCTTAGCGGTAAAAGCAGTAAAAACTCACCTAATTGAATATCTTTGCGCCCCGAAAATGAAAAACATACGCAATTTCTGCATCATAGCTCATATTGACCACGGCAAAAGCACGCTGGCCGACCGTCTGCTTGAGTTTACCAACACCATTAACAAGCGCGATATGCAGGCGCAGGTACTGGACGACATGGACCTGGAGCGCGAGCGCGGCATTACCATCAAGAGTCACGCGATACAAATGCAATACACCTACCGTGGTGAAAAGCCTGAGTTTAAAGGCACCTACATACTTAACCTGATTGATACTCCCGGGCACGTTGACTTTTCTTACGAAGTATCACGCTCATTGGCGGCTTGCGAAGGCGCGCTATTACTGGTTGATGCATCACAAGGCATACAGGCTCAGACTATCAGCAACATGTATCTGGCACTGAATAATGATCTGGAGATTATTCCCGTGCTGAATAAAATTGACCTGCCAAGCGCAAACCCCGAAGAAGTAAAATTTCAGGTGGTGGATTTGCTGGGTTGCAAACGCGAAGAAATTATGGCGGCATCGGGTAAAACCGGTGACGGAGTTTTTGAAATTCTGGACGCTGTTATAGAACGCATCCCCTGTCCGAAGGGCGACCCTGCTGCGCCTTTGCAAGCGCTGATTTTTGATTCGGTGTTCAATTCGTTCCGCGGAATTATTGCTTACATCCGTGTGTTTAACGGCACGCTGAAAAAAGGCGACCTTGTAAAATTTGCTGCTACCGATCACCAGTATAATGCTGACGAAACAGGTGTTTTAAAACTAACTCCCGAACCTAAAAATACACTGGGGCCGGGTGAAGTAGGCTATATTATTTCGGGTATAAAAAAGGCGAGCGAGGTAAAAGTGGGCGACACGGTTACCCATGTTGACCGCCCCTGCGAAAAAACTATCCAAGGTTTTGAAGATGTGAAACCCATGGTGTTTGCGGGTATTTATCCCGTTGATACCGATGATTACGAAGAGCTGCGCGACAGCATGGAAAAACTGCAACTCAATGATGCTTCGCTTACCTGGGAGCCTGAGAGTTCGGCTGCATTGGGCTTTGGTTTCCGTTGCGGTTTTTTAGGTATGCTGCACATGGAAATTATTCAGGAGCGTTTGGAGCGCGAGTTTAATATGACGGTAATCACTACCGTTCCCAACGTATCGTATCACTCGTTTAACACCAAACTGGTAAAAACCATTTTGCGCAACCCCTCTGAGTTTCCTGACCCAAGCAAACTGGATCACGTGGAGGAGCCATACATTCTTGCCACCATCATTACCAAGAGCGAATACATTGGCGCTATCATGGGCCTGTGCATGGAAAAGCGCGGTATCATGAAGAATCAAACGTATTTAACTACCGACCGTGTTGAGTTGATTTTTGAGCTTCCGCTGGCCGAAATCGTTTTTGATTTTTATGATAAACTGAAAAGCATTTCGCGCGGCTATGCCTCGTTTGACTACAACCCGTTGGACTACCGCGAATCGGACCTTGTAAAACTGGATATTCTGTTGAATGGCGAGCAGGTAGATGCTCTTTCTGCACTTATTCACCGCAGCAAAGCACATGATTTTGGTCGCAGAATTTGCGAGAAACTGAAAGAGCTTATCCCTAAACAGCAATTCCAGATTGCGATACAGGCCGGTATCGGTGCTAAAATTGTTGCCCGCGAAACCATTTCGGCTTTGCGTAAAGACGTAACTGCCAAGTGTTATGGCGGTGATATTTCGCGTAAACGTAAACTGTTAGAAAAGCAGAAAGAAGGTAAAAAGCGTATGCGTCAGGTAGGCTCGGTTGAGATACCGCAGAGCGCGTTTATGGCAGTGTTGAAGCTGGATTAGACCACCCCCTAGCCCCCTCCTTGAAAAAAGGAGGGGGAACAAAAAGCCCCTTTCGCCTGATGGCGGAAGGGGTTTTTGTTGGGTGACAAACTGCCTACTGCCGCTGCCTACTTCCCAATCTTCTCCCAATACCTATCCCGCTCCTCTCCTACCCTTTTCAGTTCGTTTTTTAGTTCATCCAGTTGGCGCAGCAGTTCTTTTTCGCGCATGGTAGGGCGCAGGGCTTCGGGCAAAAGGGCTATGTAATACTCAAACAGGTTTACGCTTAGCAGGCGACTTAGAGCTATTAATATGGAGGGGCGAACATCGCGGTTGAGCAAGGCTTTGCGTAAAAAGGTGTGTGTTTTACCCAGTTTGCGGTTCATTTCGGCAAAGGTGCGACCATGGCGTTTTGCCCATCCGGCTGTAAGAGTATATATTTCGGGCAATTCGTTTTTGCGGGGTATATAAGGGTTGGCGCCTGATGTGTTTATGTTTTCCATACGGTGTTTTTTTTGGTGGTGTTTTAGGGTGATTGAAACAAAACGGTGATTGGATGTAACTAATAAGCTAATTGGTGTAACAAAACTGCTATTCGGTGTAACAAAAGGGGGATTTCAGGCAACAAAACAGCTAATTGGAGCAACAATAGGGGGATTTCGGGTAACAAAAGGGAGAAACAGTGTTATAAAAAAAGGATTCTCGTATGAGAATCCTTTTTTAGGTATTTATTTAGCCTAAAGTAACTTTGTAAGAGCCGGGAACGGGGGCGGTATTGTTGATGCGTATGGTATCGCCATTGGCACCCATAGCACCCAGGTTGGTGGCCAGCTGGGTATGCGCCATCAGGTTTATGGGTGCGCCTCCAAAACCACCCAACACTAATTGAAAATCAAGTGAGGTATCGCCTGTGTTTTCGAGTAAAACTGGTGTGGCCGCGTTATAGGTAAACGGACCTGCGGTAGCAAAACTCATCATGGCTACTGCGCCTTCCCATACCTGGGTGGTTCCGCCACCGGGGCCGGGGCCGGGACCTGTGGCATCATCAATTCTGCGGGCCAGCTGATACTCAAAATACAGCAGCACGGTGGTGCCGGTGTTAAAGTTTTTCATCAGTATATCCAAGGTACTTAGTTCGCTGTCGGCTTTATCAAAAAGCAGATCTACTGCGCGGCCGGCTACGGCTTTGTCTTCAATTTTTTCTTTCGCTTTGGTAACCACTGCGCGGTAGGCATTGCGGGCAGTATCAAAGGCGGCAAGGTCAACAGCGTTGTATCCGTATGCGCCAATTAAAGCCATCAGTGGCGAGGCAGTTTCGTACGTTAAATCGGCAGGGGCCAGCAGGTACATATCGCGCATGGCACCCAGCTCACTGCGGGTAAAGTTTATGCGTTTGGCAAGGGGGTAATCGCCCGTAATGGTGGCATGCGACCAACGGCTGAGGCGGCACGCAGTATGGCTGCTATAAGGGTTTGCTGTTTCTGGGCTTTGTCAAGGGCATAGCCGGTGGTATCTTCGCTGGCCTCTTCTTCGTTGTCAACTATGTCGAGGCGGGTTTGGTCAAACAGTAGTTCAACCGTTGCAATGGCAGGTATCGCGGCAAGCTCGGCAACATGATCGTCTAAAAAGCTGCCTACTTTATTATACATGCTTAATTTGTTTTCCTGAATGTCATTCATAAGATGAGATTTTAGAGGGTTTTGTAACTGGGTTGTTTATTTATCCCGATATGTATCGGGAGTGTTTGTAGCTGAAACTGATGACTTCTGGGGTGATTAATTGCCCAATATGCGGAGGTTTAAGAAAATGTTTTGTAAAGCATATAAATAGTCCCACCTATTAATATAATTGAAGCAGTAGTGTCCGATTAAAACAAATATAAGTTCTTTGAAATTATTGATAGGCGTGAGTTACAAGAGATTTTAGCTTGGTGACGATTTGAAATTGATTCATAGTTTTCAGAAAAAAGAAAACTATGAATCAAGGAAAGTTTG
>SXGT01659263.1_pt1 | contig 10850 bp, 11 predicted proteins | sample 3176221 | NCBI WGS metagenome assembly SXGT01 (sample SAMN11356862, study PRJNA531348) | freshwater metagenome | isolation source: freshwater sample F1-120 | place: China: Fuxian Lake, Yuxi | collected 2017-12-25
GCAGGCACCGGCTTGCTGAATAAATAGCCTTGCCCGAAATCACAATGGGCTTCCGCCAGCAACTGTCGCTGTTCTTCAGTTTCTATACCCTCGGCAATCACGGCAATACCTAATTTGTGCGCCATGACGATCATCGCCTCGCACAAAGCCAAATCGCCGGAATGGGGCGTCAAACTGCGCACAAAAGACTGGTCGATTTTGATGTAATCAATATCAAATTTCTTCAGATAGGCCAGCGACGAATAACCTGTGCCAAAATCATCCAGCGATACTTCAATGCCCGCATCTCGATAAGCCAGCAGCTTCTCTGAAGTAACATCGGATGCTTCCAGTAATAATCCTTCGGTGATTTCCACCACCACACTACCGCCTTTCAGGCCCAAGTCCTGTAAATATTCCGTCCAGTTTAATACGTTGCCAAGACTAGGCTGAAACTGTACAGGGGATTTATTGATGCTGATTTGAAAATTCGCGTGTCCCAATTCATGCAGGCTTTTGGCTTGTTGGGCGGCGGTTTTAAACACCCAGTCGCCAATCTCGTGTATCAAGCCGATTTCCTCCGCAATCGGAATGAAATGCGCCGGACTGATCGAGCCTTTAACGGGGTGATGCCAACGCAGCAATGCCTCAGCTTTATGAATGCAACCGGTCTGCAGTTCGACAATGGGCTGGTAATAGACTTCAAATTGCTGTTGCAGCAAGGCCATCCGCAGATCCTGAGCCATTATCAACCGATACTGCGCAGCTTCCTGCAAAGAGGCGGTAAAAAAGCTATACCGATTTCGCCCCCGGTCTTTAGCGGCATACATCGCCTGATCTGCATTTTTGAGTAGCTGGGTGATATCGTCAGAATCGGTTGGATACAGCGTAATCCCCATACTGGCCGAGACATAGCTTTGCCCACTCTCCAAAGGAAACGGTTCGGCCATTCGGCTCAGAATATGCTCTGCAATTCGCTCCACGCTGTCCGTACTGTCCAGATTGCCGAGAATGATGGTAAATTCGTCCCCGCCCAACCGAGACACCGTATCGGAATTTCTCACACAAGCGTTCAAGCGCTCTGCGGCAATCTTGAGCAATTGATCGCCCTGTGAATGGCCTAAGGTGTCATTCACTTCCTTGAAACGATCCAGATCGATAAACAACAATGCAAAGGTCTGTCCGCTACGCTGAGCTTTTTTGATTTCCTGCTCCAGGCGATCAAAAAACATTTGTCGATTCGGCAAGCCGGTGAGCGGATCAAAATTGGCTTGCCGCCAAATCTGTTCTTCGGACAATTTTTTCTCGGTGATATCAATCGCCACGCCATCCCATACGATTTGTTGATTGTGCCGTTTAGGTCGTGATGACAACTTGATCCAACGGCTGGAACCATTGGCAAGGCGAATCGGCAATTCCATCGACACATCGCTGAGTTCACGCGCACTGCGCGCTTCGGCTTCCTGGTAACTGGCAATATAGCCCGGTTCGATTTGCGCCAACAACAACATCGGATTGTCTAAAATAGCCTCGGGATTAATCCCGTGCACTTTTTCGACCCCGGCACTGATGAATTGAAAACTGGGATTGCCCTCGAGGCTTAATGAATATTGATAGATATAGCCATTGGGCAGATTGTTACCCAAAGAGCGGATGCGCTCTTCGCTTTCGGCCAGTTTTTCTTCAAAGCGCTTGCGTTCGGTAACATCCCGACTGACGCCAACTAAGCCGAGCAACTTACCATCGGACGAATAAAACGGGGTTTTAACCGTATCCAATAGTACTTGACGCCCGTCAGGATACGTCACCCATTCTTCATTTTGCAGAGAATCGCTTCGCCCAAATACCTCGAGATCTTTTTCCCGGAAAAATCTAGCCGTTTCAGCGTCAAAAAAATCAAAATCGGTCTTGCCGATCTGCGCCTGTTCGGATCGCCCGGCATACTTTGTAAATGCCTTGTTACAACCCAGATAAACACTTTGCGTGTCTTTGTAAAAAATCAAATCGGGCACTGCATCCATCAGGGTTTTTAATAACGCCCGCTCATGAAAAAGCGCTTCTCGTAAAGCATATTCCTCGGTGACATCGCGAAACACCAACACCACCCCAGACACTTCACCGCTCCGGTTGCGTATCGGGGCTGCAGAATCGGCAATCTGGTATTCGGTGTTGTCCCGCGCAATCAATACCGTATGATTGGCCAGTCCCATGATCTTGCCAGTTGCCAGCACTCGCTTGACCGGGGCTTCACTGGGCAACCGTGTATGGGCATTGATGATATTGAATACTTCTTCAAGCGGCTTGCCAAAGGCATTCGCCAGTGTCCAGGCTGTGAGCTTTTGGGCGATTTCATTCATGAAAGTGACGCGTCCTTCCGTGTCCGTAGCAATCACCGCATCACCAATCGAGAACAACGTCACCGCAAAGCGTTCCTTGCTCTCTTCAAGCTGATTGATGGCCAGCACCAATTCATCGCTCATGCGATTCCAGGCTTTACCCAGAGTCGCCAACTCGCTCTTGCCTGTCAACTGCACGCGCTTCCGGTATTCACCGGCTGCAAATTGCGTCACCACGTCCTTAAAATGTTGCAATGGTCGATCTATCCATTGAGAAATCACGGCTTCCATGATCAACAGCAAAACCAGACCGACCATCCAGATCGGATACATCGATGCCATCAATACCGCCCAGCTGGCGGCTTTTTCGCGAGCCAGATCATAATCCAGCAGCAACACCCCAATGTTACTGGTGCGGATTTGGCCGGGCTGCAGCGCCAATAACACCGGCTGGTAACCCAAAATAGCCGAACGATCGGCAGACCAATCGAGCAGCGCGCCATTCCCGGACTGCACGGACTGAACTTTAGCCTGCGCCAATTGAGGCATGACCTCTTGATAGGTGCGACCAACCCATTCCAGACGGGTGGCCTGTAACACTACCCCCTTGTTATCCAGCAATACCATGCTGTTGACATTGGGCTCCACAGCGTAACCGGTAATTTCTTCCGCAATTAAATTGGGCTCCTGATGCCGGGTCAGGGTTTCGATTCTCAATTGACTATAGGCTAACATCCGCCTGACATGAGCCTGAGATTGTTCGTCTATTGCCGCCAACAGCATGCGGTGCTGATAAAAAATCGAAAACAGCAATAACACCCCAAAAACAGCAATGACTAAAATCGGCAAAGCCCTCTTGAGTCGAATGGTAGGGATAGCAGTGGTCATCTGGCAAATGCAGGCAAGTATTTGGCTTCGGCCAGGGTGTTTACGGCTATGTCATGCTGCAGCAATTGGTGCTGAAGCATGACATTGGACAACTCGGCAGCAGACTTCTGCAAACCAGGTGCAGCGCCGGATAACCATTGCCAATTTTCGGCCAAATCAGGCTGCCTCAATCCTTTGAATTGCGGCAAAACCTGCTCGACAGGCGTACCCAATCGCCCCGCCATGCGAACCGCCGCATCATCAGGATGACGAGCCATATGTTCAAGCGCGACAAAGTAACCGGCTATCAATGCTTTTAAGGCCGCATCGTGATGATTTAGCACATCGGCTCTAACGACTAAAACATCCAGGATTCGGCCTGGGATTTGACTACTGTCAAACAACTCCCGAGCGCCCATGTTGAGCAATTGACTGCGAACAGGCTCAAAGGTCACCAACGCATCAATCTGATTATTGTTCCAGGCGGGAAGATGGTCATTAATGGTCAACGGAATCATGTTGACACTCTCAGTGGCTAGTCCGACGCTTTCCAATGCAGCGCCAAACACAATTGCCCCGGTGGCGTTATTTTCCACACCGATTCTTTTGCCACGTAATGCTGCAAGGTTGGTGATATTGTCTCGCGCCAACAATACATCGGCCCCGTTTGAGATATCCATCACCAAAATCACCCGCAAGTTCAGATTTGGATCCTGAATCAGGCTTAGGGTTTCGTCCAGTGTCAGCGCTGCCACTTCCACCGTGCCATTTCTAATGGCATGAGAAACCTGGCTAGCCGAAGTCATTTCAACCAGCCGAATCGGGGTTTGAGCATACAATCCCAGGCTACGCGCCAAATACAGCGGTTCGTAGCCCGGCCAAACATTGGTAGCCACTCGCAAGATGGGCTGTGGTTTAGTTGTACAGGACAGCAAAAAAAACAGCCCTATCAACAGCAACAAGCTCATCACCCTAAAGCCTGAATTATCCAGGGACAAGACTCGCGCCTTGTAAACCATTCGTCACTCCTAAGTTACGTCTGGCCGATAGCGTAATGGTTTGCTGAAAAAGTCACAATCACTTTAGGGATGAATTTTTAAACCTTCAGCAAATCCTATATGTCGCTAATTACTGTGAAATATGGAGGGAACAAACGAAGCCCAACATCAACAGAAATAGCAATATGCATGCTGACCGGTTTAATTGTGGGCTCTTAACTGCTGCGCCAGCAATAAAATGGGATGAACGATTGGCAGCGTAGGCTGTTTCAGAAAAACCGCACAGCCATAATTAGCGCTGACCACCACGTCAGCTTCGCTCTCGACTATCGCCTGTCTTTTCATTGCTCGAAGCCTTTCCGCATTTTCCGGATGCGTCAACAGATAACTGCCACCCGCACCACAACAGACTTGGTTATCAGGCAGCAGGACAATTTTCAAACCGGGAATTTTCTGCAGCAAGGCATACACGGTTTGGGTATTTTTTAACACATTGCGTTGACTACAAGGCTCATGCACCGCCACGTTGAGATTTAGCGGTTTAAGCTGCCAACCTTCCGGCCAATGCTGCAAAACAAATTCGTGGATATCACACAGACGATGGCGAAAAACTTCAGCGCCAGCGGCGCCGGAGTATTCGCTAAGCATGGCCCCACAACCACTGGCGGTGTAGATAACGGCATCTACCCCCAGAGCATTGAAAACTTCAATATTATTTGCGATCAGGATTTCAGCGGATTGACCATTGTGTTGATGAATCGCCCCGCAGCAGCCTTGGGCTTTGGGCACTTGCACATCGTAACCCATGGCATTGAGTATACGGATAGCGGCTAACAAGGTTTCGCGGTCAAAATGTTCGGCGATGCAGCCGGTAAACAAGGCTACAGTACCGCGTTTTGCCAGCGTGGCCGGATAGAATGCTTTAAGAGATTGCAGTGCCGGTTTTTCCAACAAAGCTTCGGCTTCCGCCAGGCCTAATTTTTGTAAAAATCCACTAGAGCGTAGCGGCCTTTGCAGCCCGGATTTTAAATAAAAGGCCAGCAGTGGCATGAGTCTAAGCCGCCAGTTTTTGGCGCTTATCAACCATAAAGCCAGTTTCGCCCAGCCTTTGGGTGGGCCTTTTAACTGCGCCAGGGCTTTATCAAACAACTGACCATACGCCATACGACTAGGACACATCGGCTCACAGGCCCGGCATTGCAAGCAGTTATTCAGATGCCGTTGTTCTTCAGGGCTAATCGGCTGGTTTTCCACCAGTAATTTGCTGATGCTGCGAAGGCGACGACGTGGCGTTTCTTCGTCGACTTGAAACAACCGAAAAGTCGGGCAGGTAGAAACGCACATGCCGCAGCGCATACATTCGCTGGCCTCAGGAATATAGAGTCCGGATAGGTTTATGGGTTCGGTTTGATCGAACCCCATATCCATGAAATCGAACATTTCAGCCTTCCATGACCTTGACGTAAGCTCGCCGCAGCAATTCCATTTCCGCAGGCGGCCTGCCGCGCAGCTCCGGTAAGGTTTTCATTCGGCAATCGCAACGTTGCATGATTTGATGCGGCGGATCAAGGATCATGAAGCGAGCCAGATGTACGGTAATCACCCCGCCGGGGCTATCGATCTGTTCGCTAAATCCGGGTTCGATTCGCAACAAATCATTATCCAGTTTTAAGAGCTGATTCAGCTGATTGACCAACATGGCGGGGTGGATACTGACTTTTCCGCTTTGAAATTCGTCCATTTCCAATGGACTGGACAAACTCGGCAGTGGCTGCGGAAAACACACACTGCCTTGGCTTTGTTGGGCAAACAACACCAACGCACTGATATCGCCCTTGTAATACAACAGCAAGCGGTGACGTTCCGGATCGGAATCTATGCTCATACGGGTATTAATTGAGGCTGACGGATGGGCCACCGTGTTTATCCCATAGCGGCTTGTAACTACTATCCAGTCTGGACAGACGGGTGTTGAGTTTTTCCAATAACGAATACTTTGGGAAACGACTGCTGTTGCCCGCCGCATACCAAGTTTCCATAGCCTGAGTCAGTTGGGCCTTTTCAGCGGCACAATCGGCGATCTGCCGTTTCAACCAGCTCAGGTTTACCTCTGGAGTCAGTTCTGCAATCCGATAACGTAAACCCTGCTCAAACACCCGCACCCCACCCCCTTCTGCAGCTGTGTGGTAAAGGGCATCCGGATCGGTGATTTCCACACCGGCCAGATAATCAATCCCAAATTCGTGCAATTGTGGAAGCCAGGGCACGGTTGGCCCCATCAGGACGGTTTTGGCGTTGCAGGCCAGTTCCGCCAAACGCGGGAAGGTTTTATTGGGTATTGAGCTGGCCGTCAAAAACACCCAATCCGCACTGGGCAATAAAAACTCGCAAGCCGAATCCGGCAAATCCGCTGCGGCCGGTTGTTTTTCCAGCACACTGAGTTGCATCAGATTTTGATAGCGTTCGATGCCGGGATAATGACCAATTACCACCACTTTTTTATTGCGCAGTTGTGGCAGAAAGTATTCAAACACCGCCAGATTAGGCTGTTCTGCCGGGCTTTCGATCACTATAGAATCAGGTAAGGGCCGACTATTGATACAGCTGTTGATGGCCGCCATGGCCACAGTAGCCTGATAAGGATTCCACTCCCAAATCCAGGCTGCCAGTTCGGTCAGCGATTTTCCGATCAAACTACCCGACCAGGACAGGGTGCGGGTTGGCGCCCCCGGACTCATCGCCAAGCCGATAGCGGTTTTGCCATTGCTCTGACAAAGTGTCCAGACCAAGCCTATCATCAAATTATCGACTTTGGCATCACTGCAACAATGATCCAGCAGGAGTTCGTAGAGGTGTTTGGGGTTAGTCATCATTCATCTCGCGGCAAGTCCAGCAATTTGGCTTCGGTCTTGATATTGTCCTGCCGCCCCCAGGCATTGATCGCTTCCACGAAACAATGCGGTTTAACGGGATGCGGCTGAACGACGTCATATTCGGCATAAAAGCTGCCGTCACCATAAAATTTGATCTGGCCGATACGCTGCTTACTGGGGTTATACCAATAACCAACCAAATCCTGACTTTGCGTAAACGGATCGGTCACAACATTGAACTCAGCAGCATCATAATCAGGCAGTGTGATCTGCGTTTGTAGCGCAAAGCCCAGGCGCGCAATGTTCTCGCTGATGCGCTGGCAAACGGCTTGGCCAAAATCCCGCTTGTCTGCAATCTGCTGCATAGAATTGCTCATGCGGCCGCCAGATTCATGTTCACCAAACCTCGGCAGGCACTATTAAAGTCTCTACCGGGGTGCCTCCCAACAAATGCTGCTCAATGATAGTTTTGACATCGGCTTTGCTGACCTTGCCATACATCACCCCTTCCGGATAAACCAGTACGCTCGGCCCCATAATGCAAGGCCCCATGCAACCGGTGTTGGTCAGGCCGATTTTCTCGAACAAATTACGACTCTGGATTTCATTCATGAATTCGTTCATCACCTCGGCGGAACCGCTGGCGGCACAGGAACCGCGCGGATGGCCTTGCGGACGATTTTGAGTGCAGACAAACACATGTTTTTCGGGTCTAGGCATAACGGTAACTCCTCAGTTAAATTCGTTCAAAATACTCACAGAGATTTACCAGATGGCAAACTCGCCAGCCAACTGCGCTGGCAATTGCGCCGATAACGTTCCTGCATCAATTGTTTGATTTTGGGCGAGGCTTTTTTCAGCGACAGGATTTCCGCGTGAATGATTTTCTGGCACTGGATCAGGTGAAAACCAATTTCAGTTTCGACCACCGGGCTGATTTCCTGCTCTTTTAAATAGAATAAGGCCTCATCCAGCTCCGGGTAGAGCTTGCCTTCAACCAGGGTGCCCAATTCGCCGCCATTAAAGGCCGTCGGACATTCCGAATTTTTTAAAGCCAATGCGGCAAACTTATGCGGTTTTCGTTTCAGGGTTTCGGCAATTTCTTCAATGCGGCGGCGGGCATTTTCACGGGTGTTTTCCGGATAATCCGGATTGATGCTGATTAAAATGTGCCGGGCGATGCGCTGCTCGGGAACTCGAAACTTTTCTGGATGTGAGTGGTAAAAAATCCCCACTTCCACTTCACTGACTTTAGGCGCACGCGCTGCAACCCGTTCCAGGATGGTATTGACTTTGCACTGCCTGGCTAAAGCCGCTCTCAAACGGTCTTCGTCCAACTGATTGGCTTCCAGCGCTATCAGAAAGGATTCTTCGGTCTCAAATCTTTCACGTATTTCAGCAAACGCCCTATCCAGCTCATGTTCGGAAATGATGACGCTGACCGCCTCGTTGGAATTCAGCACGCGAGTTTCGATTTCGAATTCGTTTCCGGCCTGTACCTCCACCTGTTTAAGCTGCTGATTTTCCAATTCGGAAGGCGGTTTTTTGAATAAGCTTAACGAAGCCCTGAGCAAGGTATATGGCTCAATAGTGGTATCGGGAGTCTGGCTCATGTTACTCCTCCGGTTCTCTAAAATTGTCCGGGTCGGCAGGTTCCAACACAGTTTCCGGAACCTGCAGAGTGCGTCCGGGAAAACGCACGTGGTACTGCAGAGGCAAGCTATCCCGTAGCACTTTTAAAATTTCGCCTTCCGCCCCTTTATCGACAATGACCTGCCCCTGTATCCCCAGATCGATACGGCACACTACCTTGTCGCGAAATTCGAAACGACTGGGATTCCAGGCCGCATCGGCCGGTATCAGCTCTTCGGCCCGGCAACCGACCATGCGTCCCTGATCGAGAAAATGCACGGTGTAGATCACTTGATCCTGTAAAAACGTGCCGACTTCGATAACATGTCCGACACTGCCGCGCCTGATCAACAACTCACCGACCGGCATGCCGGGATAAGTACCGTCATTTCGGACATTGCGGGTCACCCGCACCGCCTCGCCGAAATCGAAACGCTCCTCGTCGTAACGCTCTTCGATCATGTCTTGATATCACCCAAAGAGACAAAAACCGTTTGCGGTTCGCCCATTTTGAAGACTTTGAAGACTTTTTCGGTTTGCGCATCGGATTCCACAAAATCCTGATAGGCCCGGGCTAATAGTTGCCGATACACCTGCTTTTTGCTGTCTTCGTCTTCCGGCATATGCTCGCCACCTTTACTCAGATAATCATGAAAACGTTGCAAAATATGCAAGCGATTGACATGGACGATGGCTTGGTCGTACTCCAGTTGGAAATACTGCAAAAAATCTTCAGCCGCTTCCAGATCCTCGATATCGTCTACAAAACTCATGAGTTACCTCGCTGCGATGACTAAATGCTCGAGATTGGCGGATTCACCGCCTATGGCGAGCATCACCAGTAAAATCACCAGCATCACCGATGCCTGGGCCAAAAAAGGATCGGAGTCTTGTTTCTTGATCATGTCAATCTCCAGATTAAGGCAAGCAAATGCTTGCAGGGATAACAACGGCTGAGAAATCACAAACACTGCCAATAACAGCGCCGAGAACCAATGCCGATCGAGTTTTTGCAGCCGATACTACACGGGTATCGCTTCCAACCTTTTGTCCACCAACTCCAGCAAACCCTGCGCCCCAATGCGATCCTTCTGATCCAACTCCACTAATTTCCGGAAGATGGCCTGACTCAAATCCAGTCTTTCCAAGCGCATATTCAAAAAACCTACCGACTTCAACGTAAACAAATACAGACGAATCCGCGTCATGTTGTGTTTGGGCGTGGCGCTGATCAGCCCTAAATCGATTTGCCGCCAATCATCCGGAAAATCGATACCGGCACGGATCAAGTCCAGAGCTTTCTCGGAAATCAACAAAGCTTCTTCCAATCGGTGCTGGTAGTAATAAAATCGGTTCAGCGCAACCAGTACATTTAACGAGGTTGGCGCGCGTAAATAGGCTTTGAGTAACGGCATTTCAGCCTCGCCATCGCCATAATGTTCACCGGCAAACTGGATTAAAGCTTGCACTTCCGGACTGTCTTGCTGTTCGAAATACAAATCCTGGGCATCGAATTGCAACAAATCCATTACCGACCACCTGCCGCTTGTTTAAGGATGACAGCTTCTTCACCATGACAGACAGCTTCGGCTTCGCAACTGGAACAGTCATCGTTTTGCAATACCACCAGCCTTTCCTGTTGAGCTTCCAGTTTGTCCAGTCTTTCGACCAGGCAATTGATGGCTTTACCAACCGGATCGGGCACCAAATGATGATCCAGATCGATGCCGCGCGGATTTTGAATTTTCAGGCCTTTTTGCTGAATAATCCGCCCGGGGATGCCTATCACCGTGCAACAAGGCGGTACATCTTTAATCACCACCGAGTTGGCACCCACTCGAACGTTATCCCCCAAAGTGATGGCGCCTAAAATTTTGGCTCCAGCCCCTACCAATACCTTGTTTCCCAAGGTGGGATGCCGCTTGGTTTTGTGCCAGGTGGTACCGCCAAGCGTGACGCCGTGATACATGGTCACATCGTTGCCGATTTCGGCGGTTTCGCCGATCACCACGCCAGCACCATGGTCGATAAAAAACCGCTTGCCTATTGTGGCTCCGGGATGAATATCGACATTAGTCAGCCAGCGAGCAAAGGCAGCCAGCAAACGCGCTGACAGTTTCCATTCCATCAACCACAACCGGTGTGTAACTCGATGCATCAACACC
>SXGT01901447.1_pt1 | contig 10850 bp, 9 predicted proteins | sample 3176221 | NCBI WGS metagenome assembly SXGT01 (sample SAMN11356862, study PRJNA531348) | freshwater metagenome | isolation source: freshwater sample F1-120 | place: China: Fuxian Lake, Yuxi | collected 2017-12-25
CTGGGTCCCTGGCCGACGTCGGAGGGGGTCTCGGGGTATCAGGCCGACGTCGCCTACTTCTTGAAGGAACGTGGCGTGTCATTCATCGGCCACGACATGTTCAACGACGTGTCGCCACACGGCTTCCCGGCCTCGGTTGGACTCCCGATGCACCGGTTGGCGCTGGTGTCGCTGGGCGTCTCGATCTTCGACAATCTTGACTTCGAGGCGCTGGCGGAGGAGGCGCGGAGGCAGAACCGGTACGAGTTTCTGTTCACCGCCGCCCCACTGAGGATCGAACAAGGCATGGGGTCGCCCCTGAACCCGATTGCCACGTTTTGAACGAACGCACGGATGGGTGCACGGCTCGATACAGGAGGCACGAGATGTCGTTTCTGAAGAGGTTCGGTTTCATGGCCGCGCTGGCGCTCGTGGCCGGCGCCGCCGCATGCAGTGGCGGGTCCGGGGGCAGTGACGCGGTCGATCTGGAATCGACGAGTCCCCCGGCAACACCTGCCGCCGACGCGGGCGGCCCGCAGGCGCCGATGTTCGAGGTGGACCCGCTGTGGCCAAAGCCGCTGCCAAACCACTGGCTGCTCGGCTCGACTATCGGCGTCGACGTCGACGCGCAGGACCACGTGTGGATTGTGCACCGCGCCTCCACTCTGGCCGCCAATGAGACGTCGGCCATGGGAGACCCGCCGACCGCCGAAGAGTGCTGCTTCCCGGCCCCACCGGTTCTCGAGTTCGACCCCGCCGGCAACCTGGTCAACAGCTGGGGTGGCCCGGGCGAGGGGTACACCTGGCCGCAGTCGAACCACGGCATCACCGTAGACCACATGGACAACGTCTGGGTGGGCGGCAACGGCGGTACCGACTCGCATGCCCTCAAGTTCACGCGGAGCGGTGACTTCCTGCTCCAGGTCGGCATCCCCGGACGGGGCCGCGACAGTCTCAGTCAAGACAGTTTCAGCCGCATCGCGAAGATCGCCTTCGATGGTGCGGCGAACGAGATGTACTTTGCCGATGGCTACGGCAATCGGCGGGTCGCGGTCGTGGACGCCGATACGGGAGCGTTGAAGCGGTTCTGGGGCGCCTACGGCAACGAACCGGATGATGCCTATGACGAGCGCTACGTCCCGGGCGGTCCGAACCTGCAGCAGTTCCTCAGCCCGGTCCATTGCGCCGAGGTCTCCAACAGTGGCCTGATCTACGTGTGCGACCGCGCGCACGACCGGATTCAGGTGTTCGAGAAAGATGGAACGTTCGTCGACGAGGTGCTGGTCATGCCCAACACGACCGGCTCAGGCTCGACGTGGGACCTCGACTTCTCGAAGGACGCGGACCAGACCTATATCTACGTGGCGGACGGCGTCAACCAGCGGGTCCACATCATCGACCGCGTCGCCCTCACGCATCTCACCAGCTTCGGCGACGGGGGCCGCCAGCCCGGCCAGTTCTTCGGTACGCACAGCATCGCAACCGACTCGGCCGGCAACATCTACACAACCGAAACATACGAAGGGAAGCGCCTGCAGAAATTCGTCTACAAGGGGCTGGGCCCCGTGACGACCACAAACCAGGGCGTCGTCTGGCCACAATAGGTACGAGGGGCGAAGCCAGCGCGGCGTGACGATGTCGTCGGACCGGCTCTGTATCCTCGGCGCCGCCCTGTTGTTTTCCACCGGCGGCACGGCGATCAAAGCGACCGTACTGTCAGGCTGGCAAGTGGCGGCGTTCCGGTCGCTCCTTGCGGGGGCGTTCTTGTGGGTGGTGCTGGCCGGGGCGCGACGTTTCTGGTCGCCGCGGACCCTCGCGGTCGGCGCCTGCTACGCGGCGACGCTCATCCTGTTCGTCCTCGGCAACAAGCTCACCACCGCGGTCAACACCATCTTCCTGCAGTCGACAGCACCGCTGTATCTCCTGGTGCTCGGCCCCTGGCTGCTGAAGGAGTCGATACGCCGTACTGACGTCGCGTTCACGCTCGTCATGGGCCTGGGTCTGGGGCTCTTCTTTGTAGGAGCGGACGCACCCACCGCACTCGCCACCAATCCGTCGCTCGGCAACCTGCTTGGGGCGATCGCCGGGCTCACCTGGGCGTTCACGATCCTCGGCCTGCGGTGGCTCGGAGGGAACGGCACACAGCGGGACGCCGCGGCCCAGGCTGTCATAGCCGGCAATCTCGCCGCCGCCCTGGTCTGTGCGCCTCTGGCGTTTCCGGTCAGCCCGGTCGGCTGGCTGGACTGGACCCTGATCGGCTATCTGGGCCTCTTCCAGATCGGCATGGCCTATATCCTGATGACGAGAGGGATGCGTGGCGTGCCCGCCCTGGAGGCGTCCCTCCTCCTGCTGCTCGAACCCGTATGCAGCGCACTGTGGGCGTGGTTGTTTCACGGGGAGCAGCCTGGCGACTGGTCCCTCGCCGGGTGCGCTTTGATTCTGGTATCGACCCTCCTGCGAACGGTCGGCCTGCCGGCGCTGCCACGCCACGCGCGAGGCCTACTCTAGGTACTAGACAGCGGGAGGCGCAGGTACCCGCCAGCCTCAATCACCCTGGTATAGCCGCCATCTGCGGGGATTCAAGCCAGGCTGCGAACAGAGTTGTTCCCAAAGTTCCCCCCAGCATAGCGTTGTCACCACGGGCCGTCAGACAACGTCACAGGCTCGAAGAGTCATACCCATCCGACGTACGCAACCGACCGGCGCCTCGAGGGAACTGCCAGCCATGGTTCCGATCGCAGGCTTAGAAACTCCACGGTCGCGAGCCTGATCGTCTAGATAGCCCCTGTTTTCCTGGGGCGGGCTACGTGGCACGGGCTCTGCGCTCGGCCAGGCGTGGCCTCCCCGTCAACGACCTACCACCCGAGGCAGCCCGCCGCGGGCGTCTTGCACCAGCTCGTCGTGGTGGACCTGCGCGTACGTCGGAGAGGTGACGCGTGAACAGTCCACGGGTCGTCGCGGTCGACGAGAAGCTGCTGCTGCTCGCGCCGTTGACGCCGCAGCCCGTAGTTGATCGCGCCTGATGCGATCGTTGCGGGCAGCGTTCGGAGGTATTTCGGCGGCGATGCAGGCGAGCTGCTCGAAGCTCCAGTGTGTGAGGGCGCCGTGGCGGCCCGACCCGTAGCGTAACGCGAGCCCGTCGGATGCCACAGCTTCTGTCCTGAGGTCGACGGTGTCGATGGTCTGCTCTTCGGTACGGACGCGCCGGGCGCGTGCCGCATCCTAGAGCACGTGAACGCTGGCGTAGCGCTCATCGGGTGGCCGTGAGGCCCATTCCCGGTGGGCGGTGCACGCGCAGACAGCAGACACGGTCGGCCAGCAGCACGCCGCGCGACAGCGGCGATTTGAACGAGAAGAGCGCCGCGCCGATCTGTGCGGGTTCAGGTCGACCTGTTCGTCAACCGGTCAGCCTCTCCCTGCCAACATGTTGAGTTGATGTTCGACGTCACCAAGGGTCGAGAGAATCCGCTCGAATGGCTCCGGCTCGGACAGGTACAGGTCGCGCATCGCCTGGTAGTCGCGGCGAAGCGGTGCCTCCCGTTCCGGCGGCGGCACGAGCCTGAACGTCGGCGGGACGGCCAGGTCGTAGCGGGCCCAGGCGCTGCCGAAGAAGCGACTCTTCCAGCGGACAACGCGTTGGCACAGATCCGATTGCGCAATCGCGCCTGAGGCGTCGGCATGAAGAGCGAGGGCCGCCGTGTCAGCGTAGTGGCGCGCGAATCGATCTGGAGTCACCTTGTCCAAAGGGCGATGGTGCTCTGCGTGGAGAATGGTCGCCTTCTCCCAGAACGACCGGTGCAGATCGAGCGCGACGACGTCGCACTGCCAGTCGCCAAATGCCTCGGGCAGGACGTCGGCAATCCAGGGGCGAACGGCGTGGCTGGGCGTCGAAATCCTCACGAACTGGCAAGAGCGTGGTGTCGCCGCCATCTACGGGGATTCAAGCCAGTCTGCGAACAGAGTTGTTCCCAAAGTGCCCTCATGCTCGGCTAGCCTTCCTCGTTGGCGCAGCCGGTCTCGTCGCAGCCTGGAGCAGCCACGGGTCACGGGTCGGTCTCGGAGGGACGCTCCCTCGCTGCGAGGGCCTCGGCCATCAACACGCCGAGATCTCGCCCGAGCTGCAGGTCCTCGTAGGCACCGAACACCTGCTGGCGGAGGCGACCGACTGCATCGATCAAGACGACTGTTGGCGTGCCGCGCATGCCATACGCCCGCATCGTCAGAGGCAGCGGGTCGCCCGCCGGACCGGGATGGTCGACGGCGACGGGGAACCGCACGCGGTATTCGTGGAGAAACACCTCCAGGGCGTCCGGTCCCATCACGTCGTGGTGCTCGAAGACGGTGTGGAAACCCACGACGGTCAAGGGGGAATCGGCGAACTGGCTGGCCACCCGCTGCGCCTGTGGAATTCCGTGCGCGACGCATCCCGGACACAGCATTTGGAACGCATGGAGCATCACCACGCGCCCACGTAGCGCATCGAGCGTCAGGGGCTCGGGCGTGTTGAACCAGCGCGATGCCGACCACGCGGGCGCGGCGTGTGGTGTCATTTCGAAGTCGCCGTCCTTGACGTACGGGAGGAGAGTGTAACTTCGGACTCCGAACTTGCCAACTCCAGTGCCGGTGCCGTCACGGACGTGCCGCGGAACCTCGACGCCGCACGAGCGCTCAGGAGCACGACGTGCCCGCACGCCGTTGGGTCCGGCGACCGCTGCAATGTTGCGCCCAGTCGAGTCAGCCTCGATGGTCGAGGACCCGGTCGACCCTCAGAAGGACGCGGACGAGAAGATCGTCGCGGGAGCGCAATACGCTTGACGCCATGAACGCGCCCACGCAGAGCGTCATCGCGCGGTTCCTCGGCCGTCTGGCCACGCCGCGGCTGTTCCTGATCGCGGCGACGCTGCTCGGCCTCGACCTGGCCTGGCAGAAGCACGGCAGCAAGCCGTGGAAGGACAATCCCAACGAGGCCTCGGTGTCGTCGCCGTCGTCGTTCTCGTGGCCGACCGAGTCGCAGGAGACGACCCACCTGTCGGTGGTGGACGAAATGCGCAACGCCGTGTCGATGACCTACACGCTCGAGTACGGCTACGGCTCGCGCATCGTCGTGCCCGGCGCCGGGTTTCTGCTCAACAACGAGATGGGCGACGTCAACTCGGCGCCCGAGATGACCGACGAGCGCGGCAACATCGGCACGCGGCCCAACCTCGCGCTGCCCGGCAAGCGCATGCTGTCGAGCATGTCGCCGACGATTCTCGCCCGCGACGGCAAACTGTTCATGGTCACCGGCTCGCCCGGCGGCCGCACCATCATCAACACCGTGCTGATGACCATCCTGAACGTCGTCGACTTCGGCATGAACGCCCAGGAGGCGGTGGACGCGGGGCGCATCCATCACCAGTGGCTACCCGACCGCATCAACTACGAGCGCTACGGCTTCTCGGCCGACACCATCGCCAGGCTCAGGGCGATGGGCCACACGGTGAACGAGCAGGGCGGCCAGGGCGTGGCCGACGTGATCGTGGTCGGCAGCGACGGCGTCCTCGAGGGCGGGCTCGACCGGCGGGCGCCCGACGGCGGCGCGGCCGGGAAGTAAGGCGGTCATGACGCGCGTGCCGTCCTCCTGCACAATACTGCGGTGACCGTTCTCGAGTCGTACCGAACTGCGCGCAGGGTCGCGCTCGTTGGCATAGCCGTGAGCGCCCTGCTCGCCTGCAGCAACATCATCATCGGCCTGCTGGTCAACTCGACGTCGGTCGTCGCGACGGGATTCGAGTTCGCCGGCGATGTGCTCGCATCGAGCATCATCGTGATCGGGATGGGCGTCGCGGCGCGGCCAGCTGATGCGAATCACCCGTACGGACACGGGCGATTCGAGACCTTATCCGCGTTCGTGGTTGGCGTGATCCTCGCGGCGGCCGGCGTGATGATCTGCTACCAGTCCCTGCAGGCCGTTGGCGCGACGCATCCGCCGCCCGGCATCAGCGCCGTCGCGGCGCTCGTCGCCGCGATCGTGCTGCGCGGGATCATGTCGTCGGTCAAGTTCCGTGTGGGTCGCCGTCTCCGCAGCTCGGCGCTCGTCGCCGACGCGTGGAACGACGCCGTCGACATCCTGTCAGCGCTCGCCGCCCTCGTTGCCGTGGCCCTCGCGACGTACGACCCGGCCCGGTTTCTCGCCGCTGATCACTACGGGGGATTCGTCGTCGGCATCGTGGTCGTCGTCACGGGACTTCGTGTACTGCGGGATTCATCGCTTGAACTCGCGGACACGATGCCGGCGCCAGACATGACTGGCGACATCGTGAAGATCTCGCGATCGGTCGCGGGCGTGCGGGGGATCGACAAGGTGTTCGCGCGAAAGACCGGCTTGCAGTATCACATCGACCTGCACATCGAAGTCGACCCGACGCTGACGATCGGCGCCTCGCACGCGATCGGGGGACGCGTGCGGGCAACGCTGAAACGCGAGCTGCCATGGGTGGCCGACGTCCTGGTTCACGTCGAACCATCACGCGACGCAGGAGAGTGAACCGAGCCGTGAGTTCGTCGGCACCAGCCGTCGGCGCCGCGTCAGGGCGCCACGGCACTGATGCGGGCGCACGTGCGCGACGGATGGTGAGAGACGCTACGCGTCAGCCGTCCTCCGGGGTCGCCTCCGTCTGGCGCCAGTCGCGGTAGCGGACACCGGCCTCTGGTGTCCCGTCTCAGGTGCCTGGACGACTCGGTCACGGTGCGCGAGGTCCGGCTATAATCGCCCGGATGCCGCACGCCAGGCGCACGACCGTGATGACGGGCGGGCTGTATGCGGCGCTCGCCCTCGTGTTCTGCGCGCCGCTGTTCCGGCTCCCCCACGGGGTCGGGGTCGGCGACTGGGACCAGCACCTCTTCTACTACGCCTCCGTCCTCAACAACGTCGTCGAATACGGGGCAGCGCCGTTCTGGAACCCGTGGTATTGCGGCGGCAACGTCCTCTGGGCCAACCCTCAGGTCGCACTGCTCAGCCCTGTCTACCCGATCGCCCTGGTGACGTCCCTGCCACTGGCCATGAAGGTCACCATCGTGCTGCATTACGTCGTGGGCCTGGTGGGCATGCATCTGCTCCTGCGGCGGGTCATCGGGCTCAGGTCTCTGGTGGTGGTCGTGTATCTCGCCAGCGTCTTCACGCTGTCCGGCGCTCACGCGCTGCACCTGGCTGTGGGGCACAGCACGTTCCTCCCCGCGTTCCTGTTTCCGCTGCAGCTGTTCTGGGTGCTGCGAGCGATCGAGCACGGACGGCTCAAGTACGTCTTCGGTGCCGCCGCCTTGCTGGCGTTGATGATCTACGGCGGCGGGATGCACGTCGTCCCGATGGCGCTGACGGGCATAGGCGGCTTCTCGGCGTTCGCCGCCGTGCTGCAGCGGAGCCGGCGCCCGCTCGTCCTGGTGACCGTGCTGGTGGCGGCCGGCTTGGCCTACGCCGGTCCGAAGCTGGTGCCGGTCACGCTGTTTGTCGGCGGCAACCAGTTCTTCGATACGCGCGGAGGGATGGACCGGTCCGACTTCATGACACCGGAGATGCTGGTGCACGCCTACATCACCCCGTATCAGGACTTGACGCCGGCGTTCGACGACCAGCGTCACGGGTGGCACGAGTACGGCAATTTCACCGGGGCGCTGTTCGGGCTGCTGTTCATGGCCAGCCTGGTGTGGGTCGGGACCGCGCGGCGTGCGCCCGACCGGCGGCTGGGCCAGTCGTTCGGGGGCACGGCGGTCCTCCTGCTGTTCTTCTCGGCCGGCGAGTTCGCGCCGGTGGCCCCAGCGTCGCTGGCGCGCCTGCTGCCGTTCTTCTCCAGTTACCGGATCCCCAGCCGGTTCACCATCGTGTTCGTGCTGTTCGCGGTCATGACGGTCGCCTGGGTCTGGCGCCAGCTCGCCGCCCAGATCGATCCGCGGCAGAGTCGTGGCTTCGTGGCCGTGGTCTGCGTGCTGGCCACTGCCGAACTCGTAATCTGGAACGGGAGCTGGTTTCGGGACGTGTTCTCGCAACCACCCCTGGCGTCGACTTTTGCGTGGGGGGCGGGCCCCCGCACCCTCGCGTACGAGGTCAACGCCGATCCCTTCAGCGGCCAGTCGCCCATGTTACGCGCGCTGATGAACGACCGGTCGTTTGTCGACTGCTATGAGCCGCTGCAGCTCGACCGCACCTCCAACTCGGAACGACCGCTGGTCTGGACCGACGGCCGAGCCACGATCTTCGACACGTGGTTCTCGCCGAACGAGGTGTCGTTCAGCGTCCTGGGCAGCGACCGGCCCGCGACCGTCGTCCTGAACACGAACTACGCGCCGGGCTGGCGGAGCACCCTGGGGCCGATCCGGTTCGACGAGACGCAGCCGGGCCCCTCCGCGATGATGCCGGCGGACCAGGGTGGCCGCCATGCCTTCACCTATGTCCCCGAGGGCCTCTGGGTCGGCCTGGGCGCGCTCGCGGTGGCGCTGGCGGGATCGGTCTGGGGCTGGCGCCGCACGCTGCCGGCGTCAAAGCGTGGGACGTCGAGATCGCCAATTATCACAAGGGGTGACTTGACATGATTCCCGCGCATCCAGGCCGTATCTTGAAGCGTGAGTTGGAGGCGCGATCTCTGTCGGCCAACCGGTTCGCTGCAACTCGAAGCAGAATCTTCGCCGGTCCTTCTGGACTCCTCCGCCCCTGTGCCCAATTACGAAGCGTTCCCGACACTGATGCCAATGGGGACGCTACTGGCCCTCGCGCAGGAACTGTTCCGCCAGGTTCCCGTGCAGCACCATCTCGAGCGCGCGGAAGTCACGGAGGCCGGCAGCATCTTCACGGCCACCCGGCGCTCGAGCCGCGTGTCTTCGGCGAGGAACACTTCGCCCATGCCCCCGGCACCAAGGGGCGACAGGATGCGGTAGCGGCCAGCGAGCAACTCGGGAGGCATGGCGACGTGCAGTCTATCCCGACCGTCGGCGCGGGCGAAGACGACTGGCGAGGACGATAGGAAACATTGGTGGGTTTCGCGTCCGTTTCGCGGTAAGCATGACGCCCCTTCTCGGACTCTGCAGCCCCTTCCCCCTTCGACAGAGCGTGGATCGGACAGCGACGCGATATACGGTGGATGGGACCTCCGTGTACCGGTCGCAATGACGGTCTGCTACCATGCAAGGCATGCCGCCGCCTGAGGCGACGCCCGAGCTCGCCCGGGCCGTCTCCCTCGCTCATTCGACGCCTGGGCTGGATCTCCTGATCCTCTTCGGATCGCGAGCTCGCGGCGATGCCCGGTCTGGCGCCGACTGGGACTTCGGGTTCCTGGCTCGGGACGGCGCCGATGTTCCCGGGCTGCTGGCGGGCCTGATCGAGGCCGTTGGAAACGACCGGGTCGATCTTGCGGATCTCGCTCGGGCAAGCGGCCTGCTGCGATACAGGGCCGCCAGGGACGGACGACTGTTGTTCGAGTCGAGCCGTGGGCGGTACGACCGGTTCCGGCTGGAGGCGATCCGGTTCTGGTGCGACGTCGGGCCGATGCTTCAGCGTGGGTACGACGAGGTGCTCGAGGCACTGCCACGGTGAGCGTGTTCGACACTGCCGTGCTGGCCGAGCGGACCATGGCCGTGGAACGGCATCTGGCCCGGGTGGTGGCACGCTTGCCGGCGTCGGCGAGTGACTTGCAGCCGGCCTCCGATGTGTCGGACGCCGTCGTGCTGCATCTCTGGCAGGCCACGCAGATCGTGATCGATCTCGCGATGTCCGCGTGTCTGGCGCTGCGACTCGGCACCCCGTCCAGCTATGCCGATGCGTTCCGAAAGCTCCAGCAGGCTGCGATTATCGATGACGGGCTCGCCGACCGCCTCGTCCGCGCGGCCGGGTTCCGGAACATCGTCGCGCACGCGTACGAATCACTGGACCTCAGACGCGTCCACGCGGCGGCTACCAATGGACCGGCAGACCTGCTCCGGTTCCTGGGACGTTTGAAGGATCCCGCCAAAGGACGATAGCAAAGCGTGGTCCACCCGTTGGCGGGTGAACCGCGGTCCGAAAATCTTATGGCTCTTTCTCGTGCGTGTGGATCCGTCGTTCGCCGGCGGCGACCGCCTGCCGGCCCGCCGCGAGGCGGTGCTCGTTGGTCACACCCTCGGAACACGCCTCCTCGAAGAACTCGTACCCCGCGTCGCCAATACGGCCCATCGTGAACGTCAGCGTCCACGGGCTCGTGACCACCGTCGGATCGTCCAGCGTCGCCTCGTAGCGAATCGTGTCCTTGTCGGTCAGAGTCCAGCGCTCGACGACGTGGAGGGCCGAGCTATAGAAGCTCCCGTGTGAATCGAGCCACGGCTGGTCGTTGACGTTGGTCACATCGACGACCAGCGTGTCCCCTTCCCACCGGCCTCGGGCATCGCCGTTGTACAGACTGATGTCCTCGCCCACGTGGGCGCGCCCGTCGGTGGGGATCACGCGATACGCGTGGGCCCACTCGTACAGGATGACGACGTACCCATCGGTCTGACGAATCTCCAGATCGCCGCGGTAGTTGCTGCGGGGCGCTCCCAGCAACAAACAGCGGTCCTCCGGATCGATGTGCGCCAGCTCGGTGGGGGTCTCCGTGCTGTAGAGCAGCTCCGTGCGCCGCGCCGCCGCCCAGGGTTGATACGGAATCCACCCATCGGCCGGATCGACGATCATCGGCTCGGGGAGCCCGAGCTGGTCGGGGCCTCTGCTCTGCATTCGCGCGTGGATCGCATCACAACACCCCTCTTCGATGCTGTGCGAGGCGTTGGCCGGTCCCCCGTGCCAGTACCCCTGGAGGTCGGGATGACCGTCGGGTGTGCGCGGCGGCGTCCAGGGTGGCGCGGCGGACGTCTGACTGGCGGCGGCCGGGAGC
>SXGT01890058.1_pt1 | contig 10849 bp, 7 predicted proteins | sample 3176221 | NCBI WGS metagenome assembly SXGT01 (sample SAMN11356862, study PRJNA531348) | freshwater metagenome | isolation source: freshwater sample F1-120 | place: China: Fuxian Lake, Yuxi | collected 2017-12-25
CCGCTGCCACTGCCTCCCCGCTCCCCCGCTGTCGATGCCCTCGACCGCTTCCGAGCACGGAGCACCGGCTACCGCAGCCCGAACCGGGGCCGATCCCCCGATGTCCACGGAACTGCTCCATCTTTAGATGCGCCGGCCCTGGACATGGCCGCGACGTGGCCCGCTCCTCAAAAGACGGCGAGGATCGCGTGATAAAATCGCGGACGCGGCGCGCTTGGTGCGTCGCACCGCAGGTGCCAGGGACTAGAAGCGGCGTGGTGCGGGGAGCGCGCCATGCTGCGGCGCCTTGTCGGCCTTCTTCTTCTTTTTCTCGGCGTCGTCGGCCCCCTCTTCGTCATCGCCGTCGGCAGCGACTGCGGCCTTCGCAGGATCGACCATCACGCTCGAGGCCTCTTCACCACTCTTGGGCCAAGGCGCGCCGGCGGGGATCTGGAAGAGGAAGTCGCGCAGGAGGCGCGCTTGCTCCTCGGCGGTCACCTTACGAAAGTCGGGTAGCAGCGTGTCCCAGCCCGTCGCCGGCGGCGAGAGGAAGGGATCGTTCTCCGTCGGCCAGCGCGCAGCGTCTTTCGGCCGCGAGGTGCTCGCGAAGAACGCCGTCATCTTCGTGTAGGGCAAGAAGTTGTGCGGTCGCAAGATCCACGCCTCGACCCACTCCGGTCGCAAGCGCCGCCGCATCTCGTCCATGTTCGGCGCCATCTTCGCGAGGTCGCCGCGGGCTCGCTCGACCGGGAACTCCCCGTAGTAGTGGCACGAGAGGCAGTTGCCGGTCTGGGTCGAGTTCATGTTGCCGAGCGCCCACAGCTTCTCTTGCTTGTCGAGCTGCGTGACCTCGGGCACTTGATACGGGTAGCTCTGGCGATCCCACATCGCGAAGTAGCGGACGATCGCCGTCCACTGATCGCTCGTGAGGTTGAAGCTCGGCATCCGCAGCGCGTGCTTGTCCGCAGGGACATCCTCGCCGTAAACCCACTCGGGATGAAGCCACGGGCGAACTCCGTGCGCTGCCGGGTTGCGCAGGAAGTCGAACAGCCACTCGGGCTGCACGCGCGCACCCTGCCCGTCGAGGAACGGCGCCCGCGCCTGCAGATCCAGCGCGAGCTTCGGCCCACGCCACCCGTCGATGTCGGCGCCGCGGCCCTCGATCATGTGGCAGCCGCGACAGTTGAGGTCGTTGACGAGCTGCCTGCCCTTGAGCGTCGCCGCGAACACATCGGTCTTCGCGGGATCGAAATCGTTCGCCGGCCGCGCGGACACGGTGCCCTTCAAGAACACCGTGAGCGCCCGGATCTCGCCGGCCGAGAGATCGAAGTCACCCATCCGCAGCTCGATGCGGTCGCGCACGAAGATGCGCGGCGAGTCGAGCTTGAGCGCGGCGAAGGTCTCGGTCGTCTGGAGATGGTGGTCCGCTATGGCGTAGCCGAAGTCGAGCGTCGTCACGTCCTTCTTTGCGAAGCCCGTGAGCTCCGGACCGATTGGCGCGTTCAGCTCGAAGCCGGCGATGTTGTGGCAGCCGAAGCAGCCACGCTGCGCGATCAGCTTCTCACCGCAGTCGACCCGGCTCAGCGCCTGGCCGCCCGCGACGCTGCACGGGACCTGCTCGGCACGCTTCTTCGCATCCGCGACGAGCGCGGCTTCGTCGCGGGACACCTCCGCCGGGGCCGCCGGCGCACTCTTCAGCGACGACAGGTAGAGGCCCACGCTCGCCGCCTCTTTGCGGCTCAGGCGCAGGTTCGGCATCGTCGTGCCGTGCCAGTAGCGGCTCGGATCTTCGACCCAGTACGCGATCCAGTCAGCGCTCGTCTTGCCCCCGAGGTTCGCGAGCGTCGGCGCGACGTCGCGTTCGCGCGCACGCCACGCATCGGGAAGATCCTTGCCCTCGGTGTTGGCGTGGCAGCCTTGGCAGCCGAGCTCTTCGAAGACGATCTTGCCGCCCTCTGCGCTCGCGCCCTCGACGCTGGCGTACCCTGTCACGGTCTCGCGCAGCGCCTTCTGCTCGCCCTTTGCACCGGGGCGGCTCGCCGGGTTTTCGCTGCGCTCGAAGAGGAACGCGGCGATCGCGATCGTCTCTTCGGTGCGCTGCGCCATCCACTTCTCGTACTCGGGCGACCCCTCGGCGTACGGAAGCTTCGACGCCGGATCGAGCGGCCGCGGCCACAGGTTCGGCATGCTCGTCTTCGCACGCCAGCCGCGCGGATTGCGCAGCCAGCCGATGAGCCACTCCGGCGACACCTTGGCGCTGACGTTGCCGAGCGCGGGCCCGGCGTCGCGGCTGCTGTCGAAGCCCTCGAGGAGGTGGCAGCCGGTGCAGCTGAGCTGCCGGAAGAGCGCGCGCCCCTGATCGAGCGTCGGCGCAAGCGACGTAAGCTCGTTCGCAGCGGCGGGCACCTGCGGCAGCGCGTCGGAGCCGTGCGCCTTGGCATACGCCGCGGGATCCTTGGCGCGCTCGACCTCTGCCTTCTCGAAGGCGAGCTTCGCCACGACGTGCTCGAAGTGGGAGCGGCGCGGCGCGAGGTCCGGATCGCTCGCGTGGCAGCGCAGGCAGCCGCTCTCGATCTCCGGCAGCGCCTGGATGAAGCGGTTGCGCATCTCGTCGGGGACCTGGAGCCCAGCCGCGCCGCTCGGCGCGAGGTATTTGTAGTCCTCGGCGTGATCGACATGCGTGCCTTGCGCCTGTGCGTTCTCGGCGCGGACCGGCTGAACGGGCGCGGCGGGCGCGGTCACGACGAGCTGAGTGCCCGAATCGGCCTCGCGCGTGGTGAAGCCGAGCAGCTTCGCGAGCTGGAGCTTTCCAAAGCTCACGCCAATGGACTTCGGGCGCGACTTTTCTTCCGCGGCGCCTGGGCCCTTGCTACGAAGGCCGATCCGCACGCGGTTGTCGAGCTTGTCGAACACCGGCTCGAAGGCCGCGAGCTCGGGCTGCGCGGCGACGGCCTCGGCGAGCTTGCCCTTCAGCGCGGAGAAGAGCTCGGTCTCGTCGGCATATTCCTTGTGCTCGAGCGTGAGCTTCGCCTTCTTCTTGCCGAGGCGCACCTCGAGCTCGTCGTTCTCTCCGTCGACGATGATTCGGCTCAGCTTGCCCACCGGCAGGAGCGGATCCTCCCAGTAGTGGTCGCCGTCGTAGTGCCAGACCTCTTTGCCGTGGTGCTCGTGGAGCTGCCAGCTCGAGTGCGCGAGATCGTCGGTCGCGCGCCCCTGTCCCTGATGGCAGGCGGTGCAGCCGAACTTCTCGACCGGGTGGGACGCCATCAGCGCCTCGCGACGCGGGTGGGTACGGAACTCCCGTGGCAGATCGGAAGCCGTGTACTGGGCAGCGTTCGTGCCCATGTGGCAGGTCTGGCAGCGGTCGACCATCTCGATGTCGACGTCGCGCTTGAAGTCCATCCAGTGATTGACGATCTGCTGGATCTCGAGCGGCCCGACCAGGAACTGGAGCGGGTTCTTCGGATCGAACTTGGGGTTCGCGCGCTCTTCCGCGCGGGCGAGGCGAAGCTCGGCGTCGGTGACGGCGCGCTTGACCTTGCTCACGGCGATGCTGACCGCCGTGATCTTGCTGGCCGCCGGCGCGATCACCAGCCACTTGAGGCAGTTGCGCGTGTCCGCCTTGTCCTGGCAGGCGGACGCCCGCGCGGCCGTGAGCATCGCGTCGCGCTTCGCCGGATCCTTCTCGGTGATGAGGGGCTCACTGGGGCCGTCGATGGCGCTCATCTCGGCGACGGCGGCGTCGATCGTGCCCTGGTGCTTGAGCTCGACCGCCAGGCGCTCCCCGACGAGAACCACCTTCGCCTTCGAGTCGCGCAGCGCGGCCAAGAGCTCGGCAGGCATGTTGCCTGTCTCGAGCACCTTGTCGATCTGCGCCGCGTGCGCCTTCATCCTCGCGGTCTCGGCGACGACACGGGACATGGCCGGCGACTCGCCTGCTCGCGCCGGCGCCGGCGGATCGGAGTAGGCCACCGCGGGCTCCTCGTCCGCGCGCGCCTCACCGGGAAAGCTCGATCTATAGAGCTTTCGCACCGCGACCTGGGCGTCGTCACGCGCGTACTCGGCGAGGTTCCGGTAGTAGTACGTCTCGTCGAGGTCGCTCGAGCCGAAGGTCTTCTTGCTCTCCGCGGCGATGAACTTGGCGTCGAGCTCTACGAGCCGCGCCTTCGCCTTGCCGTAGGCGCTACTCGGATCGGCCGCCTCGGCCTCGAGCTTCGCGAGCTCCGCGATCTGCGACTTGAGCGGCTCCTTCGAGCCGAGCTCTTGCCAGTCGTGCTCCGCCGCCTCCTTCGCCTTCTTCGCCTCGTTGAGCTCGAGGTCGAAGAACTTCTGCTGGTGCGTCTGCCAAGGCACGCGCGTCGTGAGCTCGGCATACGAGGCCCAGACGGCGGAAAAGGCAAACACCCCGCCGATAGCCAGCCAGGTGAACGGGAAAGTGCGTTTCTCGTCGCGTACGAAGCGAGCCATGGGTTGTCGCGCCGCTCAGATGTTGAAGCCCATCGGGCCAACCATGATGTACTTCACGTTGAACACCAGTCGGAGGATCATCTTCACGACGACTCCGGCCTGGCTCATGAAGAGGAATGCCACGATCCAGTAGCGGACCGGGCCAAGCTTTTGGAGCACGAGGCTCGTCGTGCTGCGGAGCTTCCAGAACACGGCCGGGGGCCCGAGCAAGAAGCCCGCAGTGCTCGCCGCGCCGAACGCGCACGCCGGCCAGAATGACGTGATGCCGAAGATCGTTGGCAAGTCGACGTTGGTGATGGCCACCGTCTTGTGCACGTCCCAGAACTGACCGGGATGGAAGAGGTACCAGCCCGGGCCGCGCCAGAACGTCCCGATGATGACCGTCGAGATCCAGAGGACGAGGAAGCCGAAGAGGAAGGTCGAGATCGCGAACCAGCGATCACGAAAGCAGTAGTAGCCGTTGCCCTTCGCGTTGATGTCCACGTAAGGGATGATCATCAGTCCGACGATGATGATGCCCGGCAAGACGACGCCCGCGAACCATGGGTCGAAGTAGACGAGCAGCTCTTGCAGCCCGAGGAAGTACCAGGGCGCCTTCGACGGATTGGGCGTCTTGGTCGGGTTAGCCGGCTCCTCGAGCGGCGCGTCGACGACGATGCTCCAGATCGTCATGAACGCCATGATGGCCGTGCCGACCATCATCTCGAGGCGCACGAGATAAGGCCACGTGTGGACCTTGTCGGGAAGCGCCTTGCTGAGCCGCTCGCGAGGCGACGTGCGTTCACGCACCTCGCTTGCGCCCGAGCTGTCGGCGGATTCCTCCGCGATTTCCGCGGTCACGGTCGATTGAGCCATCGGTTTGCTTTGCTCGCTGAGTGCTGGCGCTCGGTGCGTCTCGTGCGCTGAATCATGCTGGTCGGGTGCTCGAGCTCGCCTAGAGCGGGCCCGAGATGCCGCCGTCTTTACGCACGCGCCAGAAGTGCACGATCATGAGCACCGCGGCGATGAGGGGAATGAAGATGCAGTGAAGCACGTAGAAGCGCAGCAGCGTCGCCGGGCCGACCAGGCGACCGGCGGTGAGCAGCGCGCGCGCGTCGTAGCGGGCATTGACGCCGACCAGCTCGGCGAAGGGGCCCTCGTGGCCGAGCAGCGGGGTCGCGCGACCCATGTTGGTGCCGACGGTGACGGCCCAGATCGAGAGCTGGTCCCACGGGAGCAGATAGCCCGTGAAGGACAGCATCAGGGTCATGACGAGCAGGTTGACGCCAATGACCCAGTTGAACTCCCGCGGCGGCTTGTACGACCCGGTCATGAAGACGCGGAACATATGGAGCCAGACCGCGATGACCATCGCGTGCGCGCCCCAGCGATGCATGTTCCGCATGATCATCCCGAAGGGGACGTCGAACTGCAGATACTTCATGTCGTGGTACGCGTACTCGCCTGTCGGCCGGTAATAGAACATCAAGATGATGCCGGTCACGACGAGGATGAGAAACAAGAGGAACGTGATGCCGCCCATGCACCAGGTGAAGCGCAGCCGCAGCGCGTGGCGGCGGATCTTGGTCGGGTGCAGGTGCAGAAACACGTTCGAGGACACCTGCAACACGCGGTTGCGGTAGGTGTCCTGGTACTCGTGGCGGAAGACGCTCTTCCACACGTACGAGCTCTTGACGATGTCCCACCAGCCCTGCTTTTCCACTGCGTTCTCCTGAGTCCGGTCGGTCGTGGCGCGCCGCTCGCGATCGCCGCGCGCGCCGGGTAAGTCTCTTTAGGTTCGTGCCTCTCGTTGGGCGCCGCAGCTCTGCCGGGTGCCCCAGCTCTGCCGGGTGCCCCAGCTCTGCCGGGTGCCCCAGCTCTGCCGGGTGCCCGACTTGGCGGGCGCTGCGGCTCATGCGTACGGCAAGAACGCTCCCGGTTTCTCGGCGTCGCCCTTTTCGATGCGAAACGCCGCGCTCTTGTCGACGATGAGCTGCCCGCTGTCGTCCATCGCGAGCGCGTAACGCTCGAGCGGGCGCGGCGCCGGGCCCTCGTAGTTGGCGCCGAGGGCGACCCAGGTCGCCTTGATGCCGCGGAAGCCCGAGCCGTGGCATGGGCACTTGAATTTGTCTTCGGTGGCGAGGAACCCTGGCGTGCAGCCGAGGTGCGTGCAGGTCGCGCTCAGGGCCACGAAGCGGTCGTCGAAGCGCACGAGCCAGAAGCGCAGCGCCTTGATCCACTTCTCGCTGACGGAGTTCGGCGCGTAGTCCGTGGGCTTGCCGACGGCAAACCTCGAGGGCGGCTCGAACAGCACGCGCGGATACATGAAGCGCACGAAGGCGAGGCTGCCGATGCCGATCGACGTCAGCACCGCGCCCCAGCCGAGAAACCCGAAGAAATCGCGTCGGGTCGGGGCGATGCGCCAGATGTGGACTTCTGGGTTGGTTCCGTCCTCTGCCTTGGCCACGTCGTTCGCTCGGCTGAATGTTCACGGATGCGCTGCGACTCGATCGCGGCGCGTGGCGCTCAAATGAACGAGCGCGCCATGCCTTCTAACAGGCGCCCTCGGGGACGTCAACGCGAGGATTACTTCAATGATCCCCCGCGTTTTCGGGCCCTTTTCCGCGTGCCGCGCGGCAAGGACCGGCACAGCGAAGATTGTCGCGAGCGGACAGGTCAAGGCGCAGGGCTCGGAGCGGGTGCGAGGGGGGGAGCGGGAGCGCTGGGTGGAGCGGTGCGCTCGTTCTGCTGCACGGAATACCGCACGAGGGCGCGCAACACCGCGTTGCGCTGCACGTCGCCGAGGAGGCGCTTGACATCCTCGTACACGGACGGGTCGACGAGCAGCGCGCCGAGGGTGCCCTTGCCGTCCTTGATGCCGCGGACGATGTCACGCAGGTCGGCCGTGATCGCGGTGAGGTTCGTGACCGCGTCCTTCGTCCCGCCGCCGCCGAACAGCACCTCGCGCGCGAACCCGCTGCCGGTGCGGATCTCGCGCAGCGCGGTCGCGACCTCCTCGGCGGCGGCGCCGAACTGGGCAATCTCCTTCTGGGGCCCGGCGCCGAACACCACGTCGTGCGCGAAGCCGGGACCGGTGCGCACCTGCGCGACGAGGAGGCGGATCTCTCGCAGGGCGCCGGCGAGCTCGGCCGCGCTCCTGTCGACGCTCTCGACGGTACGCGAGATCCTCGCGGCCTCCTCTTTGTCGGCGAGGAAACGGCGCGGATAGCCGTCGCCCTCGGTGAGCTGGCCGAGCAGGCGATCGATCTTCTTCACCGAGGCGCGCAGATCCGCGTGCAGCTGCTCGTCGGCGAGCGAGCGCGCGAGGCGCTGCACCTCGGTGACGGCCGCGCCCGCCTCGCCACCGAACTCGCTCACCTTTGCGAACAGATCCGCCGGCTCCTCGGTCTTGAGGCGCGCGCCGTCCGGCAGCGCGTCGCCCGAGCCCTTCGTGATGACCAGCATCTTGTCGCCAAGGAAGCCCTTGTTGATGATGGTCGCGACGCTGTCGGCGCCAAGGCGCCTTGCCTCGGCCGCGACGATCCGCACCTGCACATAGATGCGCGGATCCGCGGGATCGGACCCATAGCCGACCGTCGTGACCTGGCCCACGTGCACGCCGCCCATCTGTACGGGCGCACCTTGCTTCAGCCCGGCGACCTCCTCGAACACGAGCTCGAAGGTCGACGAGCGCTCGAAGGATTTGCGCGTGCCGCCGAGGAGAAAGATGACGAGGCCCGCGAGCACGAGCCCGAACACCACGAACATCCCGACCTTGAGATCGCTTCTTCGCACGAGACTCTCGCGCGGACCCTACACCAAAGGCGTCGGGCATCGCGAGCGATGTGGCCGCGGCGCGCCCGGGCCTGACGGTGCGGCGACAGCCGACGACGCGCCCGGCCTGACGACATGCCCGCCACGAGCTGCAAGCGCCGCGCCAGCTCATCTTGATCGGGCTTGGCGCTAACGTAGAGGCTAGCCGCCGCGGTCAGCGGGCCGAGAATCTTCCCCACGTCGGGCCTCGACAGGGAATCGGCGGTGGCGTTACAGCGCGGCAACTGACGGTCCACGATACCCGCCGCCTTTTCGTTGCCCACGTACTCGGCGACGAGCCGCACGAGCACTGAATAGGTTGGACTAGCCATATGCTATTTGCCAATCGATAGAGATCGAGCGAGATCGAGGGAGGGTATGGCGTTGCGAGAAGCTCTACGTGCCCGCTCGGCCCTTCACGTGCGCAGTAAGCTCGGCCACCGCCTTGTTCATTTCCTGGGCGTGGGCGGTGAGCTCTTCCACGATGATGCCGAGCAGCTCCGGGTCGGGCTTCTCCTTCGAGGTCACCTCACCGACCTTGGTCGCGCACTGCGCGAGCAGCGTTGCCCCCGGGCCGAGCGAGCCGACGAGCCTGACGAGCGGCTTCGTGATCGATCGCGCGAAGTAGAACGACAGCGCCAGCGCGAGCAAGAGGGCGATCGCCGAACCCACGAGGTCGGCATCTCGCCGGGCAACGTAGTCTTTGATGCGGAGCTCGAGCAGTTTGTCGAGCTCGTCGATGGCAACTTCTTGCAGCGCGAGCGCCGCGTCGTGAGCAGCGAGGCCGCTCGCGACGAAGCTCTCGGGGGTCATCCCGGACGTGTTGTTGGCGCCGATCTTTCTTGCGGCGTCGGAGAAGGCCGCGGCCGCCGCGAGGTACGCCGCGAGCTTGGGGCGCAACGCGGGCGCAAATGTCGGCGAGGCCCCGTAGAAATTCGGGTCCTCGGTCAACGCGGTCTCCTGGCTCGCCTTGATGCGGGCGGCGTCCGCCTCGTCCATCGTGGCCGCGAACACGGCCATCTGGATGCGGCTCTCATGGGCGATTCCGGCGGCAGGATCGGCCGCGAGCTTCGTGAGGAGATTGCGCCCGACCACGGCGACATCCGGCAGGCGATCGAGCGCCTGGGGCACCGCGAGGAGGGTCACATCCATCTCGTAATAGCTGTCGAGGTCGGGATCCAAGATGAGCTTCGAGGTATCACCGGCGTGCGTAACGATCGTACGAAGCGTCACCTGGAGCGCGGCGTATTGGTCGTTGAGCTTGCTCGGGACATTGCCGTCCAGCCCAACGCCATCCGCCGCGGACTTGATCGCCGTCCACGCCTGGCTTGCGAGAGCCACGGTGGCCGTTTGCCTGCCTCTCTTGGCGAGGCCTTCGTTCGTGAACTCGAGGTCGGCAGCGTACTTTTGGTTTGCCTCCGCGAGCTTCGCGAAATTGGCGTCGACTTTCGCCGCAAGCTCCTTGCGTTTCCCTGGGCAGTCCGCGATGCCAGCGCACGACTGAAGCGCCAATTGGTGCCTCTCTACGTCGGTGAGCAGCCGGGACAGCGGCCTCATGTAGGCGTTGCCTTTGAGCTCCCAGTTAGCGAAGTCGATCGCCTCTTGCCGCGTCTTCGTATACGCGAGGGTGAGGAAGATGATGGGCGCGGCGAAGACGATGGCGCAGATCGCTACCTTGACGCCGACGCTGAGTCGAAAACCGCTACTTTTATCCATTGCACGCTCCAAAAAAGACGACGCTCGCCGGGTCGCCGGCAGACGTTCAAATCAGGATCTGATTCAGTAGTAGGCGACTGCGTTGAGCAGCAGGTTTGGTTGGAATTTCTTCGATGCGGGAAGATCCCCCGCGTCGAAGGTGGCCACCGTGGAGTAGTCACCGCGGAACTCACCGCGCAGCGCGAAGCCCTTGGCGGGGCGGTATTCGCCCGTCAGAGTGCCTTCGACGACGTCCTGGGCGGTGCCGGTGCGGAAGCCGTCCGGGTCGCTGAACCATTCACCGCGCAGCGCAGCGGAGAACTCTTTGACGATGTCGACGCGCACGTAGGCAGCCACCCCGTACCACTTCGCATCACCGGCCGGGGCGGCATCGGTTCCGAAGTCGCCATTCAGCGCGAGCTTGAGGGTCTCGGTCACTTGGTAGCTCGCGACCGCATCCACCATATGGCGGAGGTTGTCGTCGTCGGCGGCCGCCTCGGGCCCACCAATGTAGTTGATGTAGATACCGAGCCCGCTCACCGGTGTGATGCTGGTGGTCAGCATCCACGATTTGCCTTGGTTACCGTCAAGGACGTTGTCCCAGCCGTTCACCACCATCGCGCTCGCTGCGAAGGCATCAGCGAACGAATAGCTGAGCTTCGCCCCGGTGTGGGTGAATGGGATGGCATAGCCGAAGAGGAAGGAACGCGAGATGTTGTCGTTGTAGCCGTCGTAGCCCTCGATCACCTCAGAGCCCATCGCGGTGATGAACTTACCCCCCTGTGTGCCAACGTCGGGTGAGACAGCTCCCTCTGGATATCTCTGTACCGAAGGGCGGAGAATGGATCCCCGAACGTGCCCAAGCCATCCGCAGTTTCTGGTCCTGAAAAGTCGAACGGAGCGGGCCCCCGCGACC
>SXGT01938651.1_pt1 | contig 10849 bp, 4 predicted proteins | sample 3176221 | NCBI WGS metagenome assembly SXGT01 (sample SAMN11356862, study PRJNA531348) | freshwater metagenome | isolation source: freshwater sample F1-120 | place: China: Fuxian Lake, Yuxi | collected 2017-12-25
CAACTCCACGTTGAACGTCAGCTTTTTCTGATTGCCAATAGGCCGCTTCGGGCACGTTGTACTCAGTGACGACTGGCAGCTTTCGGGAATCGAAACCACACCGACTGCTTTCCGGCGATGAATCTGAAGAGGGGATGGTTCCCTTCGAGCCCTGTGCAGTCACTTGGATCGACTACGATGACTGTCTGCTCTCAAGGCAAAGCAGTGGCCCGCGCCCCGTCGTCCACTTAGACCGAATTCGTGGCAAAGACTCGGTTAGCGAACGCCACCACATCTCCGTCTTTCTCTGCGCGATGGACCGCCTCGTTAGCAATCTCTAGAGAAAGCTTCTTTCTCAGTTTGTGATTTCCTCTCGGGACAGAATCGAGTAGGTTAATTGCAGCCGGGAGGTTTCCCTTGGCGATTTCAAATCGAACGCGAAGTTTTGCAAGTAAACCCGCATACGTTCGTACTCCCTTTGAATCGTCGGCGATCTTCTGAATGTGCTTGATGTCGGAGTCGACTGAGTGCAAGGCCGCTGCATCGTTCTTCATACGGAGTTTGATGTCGGCACGGGTAGCATAGGCACTAACCTTACTTGAGCTCCTACGCACGGCTTCCTCCGCCCACTTCATTGCCTCAGGGAAGTTCTTCATGACGGCATGGAAATGCGCCTGGCGAAGGTTGCTGAATTCCGAACGCTCACGCCGGTCAGCTATTTCGAGCTGAGCGAGCAGGTCAGCAACCTCCTCGTCTTCGGCCAATCCCAGAGAATTGTTTTTCCGCTGCTCGATAAGGCACTGCAGTAAGATATCTATGACGAAAGGGTTCCCAGGGGTACGTGCAAGCGCCTCTCGGGCGTATCGTTCGGCCGGGACGAAATCCTCACGAACGACTAGCAATTGGGCAATCTCGCGTAATGCGTGTGTGTCCTTTGGATTGATCTTCAGGGTTTCGCCGAATTCAAGCTCAGCCGTATCAAAGTCGCCATTCCACCTAGCATCGAATCCTTTAATGAAATGTACGTGGCGCTGTGCCTGCTGAGTGGCAACCTTTTGCAGTTCCTGAATTGAGCTGTCCAAGCTGTCCCTCTCGCCCGTTCTAATGGCTGCCATGCCTAACAGGCGCAGGCACTCAACAATCGCCTCATCCGTCAGGGTATGGCGTTTAGCAAGAGCTCCTGAGGAAAATGTGACTGTGTCCGGATACCTTTCTCGATCATAGCTAACACGGGCGACCCGAAGATAGTGCGACCCCACAACCGCACGTTCTAGCCCTAGTGGAATTGCGATTCCCTGCGAGATCGCATTAGTGAGTGCGACATCGATGGTCGTGAATGAGATGTTGTCGTCAGACGTGTAGGTCGACGTTAGATTGAGAAGCCGCTTACGAGCGTCTGTCAGGAACCCATCGGTCTCCGCAGAGAATTGTTTCCGGAAGCGCGCGTTTCGGAAATAGGCGGCGAGTCGCAAGTGCTCTCCCTCAGTTTCCAGTAATCCCAGGCTTAGCAGGTGATTTACGCTTTCCGCGACGACGTGATCCGGCTCACCACAAATCTCAATTAGATCCGTGGGATCTACGGCGCCAAGCTCGTCAAACAGAGTCAAGAGGCGCTTAGATGTTTTGCTAAGTTCTAGACCATCGACCAAGCTTAAAGATAAGCTGCGCAGGGTTTCAATCAACTCTCTCGGATTGGCTTCAACTACCCGCCGCTTTGAAGCCGTCACGTACTCTGCGGCTGTCCAAATCATGGCAGGATGCCCGCTAATATGTCCTTGAAGTAGAGTAACGAATGTCGGATCTGTATCCTGAAATTCAAGATAATCCAACGCGTAGATCCAAAGCAGCTTTGACTCTTCGTCAGTCATGCTGTCCACTTTGAAGAAACCAATGTTGCTCAATTGCCGTTGCTCTTGGAAGCGAGGTATGCGTTTCGCACAAAGCACAACCATTGGCCGACGAGATTTCAAGTTGCGCAGAAGCACGTGAAAGTCCGACTGAAAGTTCCCGTTGTCATCGAGGATGTCGTAATCAAACTTTAGCCACGTGAGCATTTTCTGCTCGCTAATGGCATCGAGAATTTCAGCAGTCTTGTCTACGAGCTGTTGCTTCGTGTATCCCGCCACCTCGTCAAAAAATGCTTTAGCCTCCGAAATGGTAGGACGCGACCACGCAAAGTGGAGCTTACGAAACGTTTCTAGCAAACCTTCGCCGTCGGACACTGAGATTTGGATGCCGGTGAGATCCACGGAAGGAAATAAGCTCTTGAGAGTGTCGGCAATGATTGAGCGGCGTCCAATCCCGTCGACACCACTGACATAGAGCGCCCGAATCTGATGGTTCAGGTCGGCGATACGTTTCTCGATCTCACCACGGATTTTTGTACGCTGAACGAATGGCTTGGGTCGGATGCCCTTTTCGGAGTCGAGCTCGAAGAGCTTGCTACGAATCAGATTCGCAATGCGTACGACGTTGGATGTACGCACGAACACATGCATTCGGATCCATTCAGGTAGTTCCGCCGCTGAGGTTCCGTCAATGATAAAGACTAGAACGCCGCCAATTTTGCGCGAAAACAAGAGATGCTGAGCTATCTCCAACTCCGACTTCACCCAGTCAGAACCCATGGAGTTCGCAGACGCTACCAGGACGAACAGGTCTGAGCGTTTCAGGGCAGCCATAATTTCGTCAGCGCTGCGCCGCCCCCCCTCGAAAGTGAGGCTGTCAATTTCCCACCTGGCGGCTGACACGAGCTTAGCAACGTCCTCAACAAGCGGCTTGTCTAAGCTCGAGTGCGAGATGAATGCTTTCGAAAATGAAGTCATCTGTTCCTCTTTTTGGTTAAGGCGGTGACGCCGTGAAAATTACCACGAGCTTCGCCGGCAAGCGAATAGTACGCGTCGGGCATTAATTCCGTAAAGCAGCGATTGAATGAAACAACCGTGACCGCGGAGCGGCTGCTACTGCTGGAAGATGAGACGATCGCGCGGTTCAGCCTGTACTTCCGCTTCTGTTAAGGGTTGTGCGACGCCTGCCCCCACCGTCATCGCTGCCTGCACCCCCTCACGCTAGGGCAGGCATCCCACAACCCTTAACATTTGCAGACGTTTGTGAACGACGGCTTTGGGGCCTTGAGTTTTGTACTGTTGCGTGATCAGTCCCGCGCGACGAAACGATTGGCTGGCGACATTCAAGCGGTTAACATCCGCCAAATCTGTTGCACAATAAAAGCTGTGAACCTCAGCCAATTTCAAAGACATCTTGATGGCTTATGTATCTATGTGTTTGATAAATCAAAGGAAAACCATGTCGGATGAAATTCAACTGCAGCTGGCCGACAGCGAGCGTGCAATCTTCGTTGACAAGCAAATAGAAGAATTGCAGAAGATTACTGATTACGAGATCAAAGAGTGGCCCATCGGCGTGCTGGTGGAGAAATTCACCAGCGGCCGCGAGACAGATGAATCAGAGATATTTATTCCGGACTATCAGCGAGAGATGGTCTGGTCACCCAAACAGCAGTCCCGCTTCATTGAGTCAATCCTCATCAAGCTGCCGGTGCCCTTCATCTTTGCGGCCGATGTCGGGCAAGGTGATCGGGAAGGCGCCTTGGAAATCATCGACGGCTCGCAGCGTATCAGAACCCTAGACAATTTCCTATCCAATAAGCTTGAACTGGTTGGTCTCAAGAGGTTGTCGGCGGCCATCGGCATGCGGTTTTCCGACCTCAGTAAGCCGAGGCAAATGCGATTCAAGCGCACTACCGTTCGCGTCATTGAACTTACCGAAAAGGCTGATGAGGATGCTCGGCGTGAAATGTTCGATCGCCTGAACTCGGGAGGTACGAGGCTCACGACCATGGAAGTCCGGCGCGGCATAGTCGATGGACCATTCATGATGTTCATCACCGAATGCTCAGCCAACGTAGAGTTCAAAGCACTTGTCCCACTGAACGAACGCAATGCAAAGCGCAAGGAATACGAAGAATTCGTTCTGCGGTATTTCGCCTATCTCAACAACTACCAGGGCTTTCAGAAGAGTGTCGATGACTTCCTGACCGATTACCTCAGAAGCAAGAACGGGAATTTCCCCGATGCGGACAAGCAGGCAATGCTTGATGAATTCGTCCGCATGCTGAACTTTGTGTCTCAGTACTTTCCCAACGGATTCAAACGAACGGGCTACACGACAGTTCCCCGCATCCGATTTGAAGCAATCGCAGTTGGGATATCCCTTGCTCTACGGGAAAAGCCAGATCTAGTCCCTGGCGACATAGGTCAATGGCTGGACAGCAATGAGTTCATCAAGCACACTCGCTCAGACGCCAGCAACTCCCGGCCCAAGCTCGTGAACCGCATCCACTATGTGCGCGACAATCTGCTCGGTGAGCCGTTTGAAGAGGCCCCCGGCACCGCCGAGGTAGAGGGTAGCGCTAACGCCGACTCGCCGCCGGACCTGCCAGAGGAAGAAGAGAGCTTGACGCAACTGGGGCTCTTCTCATGAGGCAGGTTCCGCTGACCGAATCACTCCTGAGCGATCGCAGCACTGAAGTAAATGCCTACCTGGAGTTCCTGAAGGTGGCTGTTGAGCGGCGAGCCGTGCTCAGCGCGAAGGATGGTGAGCTACAGTTTCCATTGACCTTGGAACTCACCCACACCCTCAAGGCGAATTTGGTTCTACTGCTCTACAGCGCCATGGAGGCTACTCTGATCCAACTGCTTGACGAGATGCATGACGCCATAGGCGCCAACTGTTCCAGCGCGGATGCCCTCAATGCACAGTTACTCCGCGTGGTTCTGAAAACCGTGAAAAAAGATACCAAACCTACTACTTTGCAGTCCTTGGTCTCTCCACTTCACACAAGCCTGTTCCGGCACTGGATGGATGACTGGACGAGCCGAACCTCTGGTAAGGACAAGCGCGTCGACGGCATTTCAGGCAGTGTTGATAGTTTGGTTTTTTACGAGCAATTAAAGAAATTTGGTGTGGTGGCCGCAACACCGAACGACCGCCCACCCGCGCATTTGACGGACGCAGCTCTTCAGAAGGTGAAGATCAACCGAAACGAGCTAGCCCATGGGGAAAAGAGCTTTACCGATCTAGGCCGAGACCTTTCTGTCGAATCCTTGGCAACCGACTCTTTAGCGGTATTTGATACTCTGGGCAATATTGCTACCGAAGTCGATAACTACCTTCGGGAACAACGCTATCTGGCTCAGCCACCGGCTGCTGCGGCGCCGCCAGAAATGGCCGGCACTGAAGCGTAGAGAGCTTTAGCCACAGCCTCCCCCAACTTCGGAGGGACGGCATTGCCAATCAGCCTAGCAACCGTCTTGATAACCACCTTGTCGCCTTCGCGGGTGAATCGGTAGGTTTCCGGGAAAGACTGGAAAATCGCCGCTTCGCGCAGGGAGATACCCCGGTGCTGCTCTGGGTGTCCGAAGCGGCCATTGCCATACCCGTTGCACAAGGTCGTCATTGTGGGCGCAGGCTTGTCCCACTCCATTCGGCCATACACGCCGGAAGAGTGCTTACCGCTTTCGCGCTGATGGCAGGTGGCTACCAGATGATTCGGCCAGTCGCGCCAAGTCCCACCTGGTTTGCTGGTCCGAATTCGCGCACGATTTAGCTCAGAAAGGGTTGAAGCGATGTGCAGAGGGTCGCTTTTGCAGAATTGACCATCCTTGAGCTTCTTGAGATGTCCCACGGCTTTACGCACCGTCACCCAGTTCTCGGGCCCCTTGTGGGTTGGCTCTGGTACGGCTACCGTGCCAAGTCGGGATGCCACCAGCACCAGCCGTTTTCGCTGCTGGGGTGCACCGTAGTCCGCAGCGTTGACCACTGCGTAGGCCACCTGATACCCGCCCCGCTTCAAGGTGCGTAGAAAGACCTTGAAAGGCTGTGCCTGTTGCAGGCGAGGTACGTTTTCCATGGTGACAAGGTCCGGCTGGCTTTCGTCCACCAGACGGGCGAACTCCCGGAGCAAACGCCACTTGGCTTTGTCGACAGTGGCGGTGTTGGCGTAGCTGGAAAACGGCTGACATGGCGCACATCCTGCCAAGAGCCGCACGACGCCTGGCGACCACAGCGCATTTAGCTCTTCGCCGCTAACTGTGGCGATATCTCGTAACAGAAACTTGGCACCTTCGTGGTTTGCTTCATAGGGATACTGGCACGCCGGGTCTACGTCGATTCCGGCAACCACGCGAACACCTTGGGCCGCAAGCCCACATGAAAGGCCACCGACACCACAAAAGAGGTCAACCCCTTCAATACGAGTGACATTGATCACGTTAGAACTAATTTCTGCTGACATCTTGGCTTGGTATTTTCGCATCTTCGCACTAGATCGTGGGGGTTTGCTTTACCAACCCTAGAGGTCTGCTATTCGGCACTGATTTCGTTGGTCTCTATGGCGGCAACGGGCACGGAGTGTGAGTTCGCCGGATGGGAAAGATGACCTTCAGCGTGACGCATGCCCAAACGTCTGTTGACCAGCGAACAACTGCCGCTAGACCCACGCGGTCTGTACGTCAGATCAGGCCGAGCAGCGCTCAGCCAGTTATCACCCGGTACAACCGCTCCACTCAGATAACTGACGCTGGATCTAAGAATCGACGATTGTCTCATCAGGGTTGAAAATCATAGTTCGCAGATTTAGCAAGGTGCGAATATGTTGGCGCGATCCATGCCCCCTTTCCTTTCGCGAAATCACGGCAGATACTCAATCTCAGGTAACACCAGTTCCCAGCTCTTGCACCTTAGACTTTCAGCCTCGCCCTCCTTCGCTTTCCGCGCCAGAATCGCCGCCACCCGCACTTCAGTGATCTTGCCTGACGGGGGTGAAAATTTCTGCGCCATCCGCGTCACCGCGACCCCGTTCGAATCCGCCACTTCCCATCCGGACTTGCCATCCGATCGCGGACGCAGCACCAGCGGGCTACCGGCCTCAAGTGCCGCAATGGCTTTGTGGATCGGCGCCGTCGCAGAAAAGTACCCCGGCCAGGACAAGACGATCTGTTCCTGGTCAGCAATCCAGGTTCGATGCGCAAGTCTGGGATCAGCCTCAAACCCGCTCGGCCGGGAGCGCAAAGGCAACTGCCCGAGATCGCGCACAAACGCATGACGGCCGCCGCGGCTTTCACAGACGGTAAGCGTCTTGCGGGCCCGCGTCATGGCCACATAGAACAGGCGTCGCTCTTCGTCATTGGCATCGGACCATCCGCCCCCGTCGAGAATCAGCACATGGTCGAATTCCAGACCCTTGGCGCGATGCGCCGTCATCAGAACCAGCGGACCATTGGGCCGGTCACCCGAGGCATTCTTGCCACCGGAGCCATATTCGTAGATTGACTCGATCAGGTTCTGGACGACTTGCTCGCTTCCCGGCGCTACCGACTCGCACTCGACGATGAACTGCGCCAATGCCGCCCGTTGGGGATGTTCGATCAGGCTATCGACCGTAGTTCCATAGCGGCGCCTGAACCATCGGGACAGTGTGCCACTGCGCAGCAATACCCGCGACCGACGTGCTTGCCGGAACTCCTCGCGCAGCAAGGACAACAGCTGATCTCCTTCCCTCGTGGCATGCTGGTCTGGAGTATGGTTGTCTCTCAGGAGCTGGACGGGAATCCGCCGCAATCGACACAAGGCCGCCAGGGGCTCCAGGTCGTCCCAACGGCGGGCGATGACGGCGAAGCGTCCCCATTGGGAGGCCGAACCTGTCAATCCATTGAGGCGCTCCAGCTCTGCCAGCGCCATTTGAATGGCCATGTTGGAATTCTCTGGCACTTCGAGAATATGCACGCGCCCGGCAGCCACCGGGTCGATGCTGGCATATTCGCCACCTGCGGGCTGCTCGCGCCGCGCGTGGTTGATGCGGATTGCCTGATCTGCCTTCATGCGCTCACGGGCACGCGCAATCAACTGGTTGGCACAGTCGATGATGTGCATTGTCGAACGGTAATTTTCGATGAGGTGATAGCGACGTGCCTGGTAGTCCGCCTCGAACTGCCGGATGTAGCGCACACTGGCGCCATCGAAGGCATAGATGTTCTGGTCGTCGTCGCCGACCACCATCAGGGAAAGCTTGTCTTCCTCGCTGTTGAGCGTCCGTCCCGCCAAGGCGCTGATCAGTTCGTAATGATCGCCATTGATGTCCTGATACTCATCGACCAGCAGGAAACGCAGACCCGACAATACCCGGTCGCGTTGGACCGATGGGCCGATCTCGTCACCTTGCTCGGCTTTTCGCAAGCGGTCTGTCGCGGCCTTGATGACCGCATCGAACTGCGGCATTTCACCGCGCTCGGCCGCCACGGCAAAACTGGTTCCGGTCAGCCGCATCGCCAGGCCATGGATGGTCTGGACGACCACGCCGCCGGCATCCGGCCCAACCAGTGCCCAGAGACGGCGCCGGATCTCAACCGCCGCCGAGCGGTTGTAGGCCAGGACCATGATCTCGTCCGGCAGGACCATGCATTCGCGCAGCAGCCACGCGACGCGATGAACGATGACGCGGGTCTTGCCAGAGCCCGGACCCGCCAGCACCAGATGACTACCCTCAATGTGTGCCGCGACAATGGCCTGTTGCTCGGGATTCTGTAGATCGGTCAGGATGCGGCGGTGTGACGCCTCTGTTGTTGCCATTTCCAGCACATCTTTACGACCGGCGAAGTAGCGTCGCACGAACTCGCTGCGATCCATGCTGAAGTAGTCTTCGATGAACGCCATCGCCGCCCGCACCTTGCCCAAGGCCAGCCGGGCGTATTCCGCCATCACATGCACCTGGACGATCTTGTCCTTGTAATGCAGATCCAACTCGGCGTAGTCGGACTTCTTGAACTGGCGCCGCTTGGCCTCGGCATTCAGTGCGATGCTCATCGCCGAACGGAACACCGACTTGCCGCGTGACAGGTGCAGAACCTCGTTGGTATCGAGATAGATCAGGCTAGCCGCCAGGGCAATGTTCCAGTCGCGAATTTCCAGATCCTGCAGGGTAATGTCGGTCTGCAGGCTGGCCTCAAGATCTCCCTGCCGGCCGGTCACAAGAAGATTGTTGCCCTGACGCCTGCTCAGAAACTGGTTGACCAGCGCCCGGGCCAGTTTCATGCGACGCTGGCGGATTGTCTCGATGTCCTGCCAACTGCGTAGCAGCTTGATAAAGCGATTGTCCATGCCGGCCGGTCGCAGGGCAAAGAAACCGCGCTGCCCAGGACCACCGCCGAAGGCCTCGGCGAACGACTTGAGAAGCCGAGAAAGCTTCTCCGGGTCGAAATCAACCTGGGTATCGCGCCGCAAGGTGTCACACAGGCGGCGGACATCCAGGATCTGCCAGTTTTCCTGATCGGCGTCAGGGGCAGCCTCGCGCAAGTTGGCCAACAGGGCATCTTCAAGCTTGCACAGCGACTCCAGCCGTTCGACGGTATCAGGGTCTTTATAAAGCGTCACCCCGATCTCGGTATCGTTGGACAGAAGCTTCAGCCGATCCAGATCGCGCAGCATCGATTGCAACTTATGCGAATCCAGCCCCGTGGCCAGCATCAGTTCGTCGGTCGACAGCCCTTCGTCATCTTCGGCCCGGATCAGCGATGACAGGATCGCCAGGTAGGATTTGATATCGGTACTGGCACCAAGCTTCTTGCGCAGGATAGCTTCCGCCTCTTCCAGACTGCCCACCTGCAGGCTGCCGGGAAAGACACGGGTATGGTTCTCATGACGCTCAAGCAATCTGGCCTCTTCGAGCCATGCCACGGCGATCCTGACCTTGGTATCGGCATCCGAGGCATCGGGGTCGATGCGCAGTTTCTCCGGGATTTCGAGCAGGATCTCGCCGCTGGTCACCACGACGGAGCCTTCGCTGCGATCCTTGCGCTCGATCTGGCGCAGGGCCTTCAGGATGGCGTGGATGTCATGCTGCGTCAGGCGCGCATTCTTGAGCAGGCGGAACTGGACATCGAGGTCGGCATCGTCATAGAGCAGTAGACAGCGGGCCGGGTCTTGATCCCGCCCTGCCCGGCCGGCCTCCTGCAGATAGTTCTCCAGCGAGCCGGGGGTATCCAGATGGATCACCAGACGAACGTCGGCCTTGTCTACACCCATGCCGAAGGCGTTCGTTGCCGCAATAACGCGCCGCTCGCCCGTCAGGAAGGCTTCCTGAACGCTGCGCTTCTCGGTCGGCAGCATTCCGCCATGGAAGTAGCCGCAATCCAGGCCGGCCTCCTTCAGGAAAGCCGCCAGCTCTTCGACCGTTTTCTGTCGAGCACAGAAGACAATGGCACCGCCTTCCTCGCGAAGGGCTTCCTGCAACAGCCGGAGTACCTCGGGATACTTGGCCTGCGGGGTAACCGCCCGGACTTCATAGGCCAGGTTGTCGCGGTGCACACCGCCAGCCAGCACGTCAAGGCAGACCCCAAGGCGTTTGGTGAAGTGGTTGCGAATATCCTCAACCACATCGGGTTTGGCGGTTGCCGTAAAGCAAAAGATGGGAGAAGATTTGTCTTTCTGGCGTGCCTTGATGAAGCGCGACACGTACAGGTAGTCCGGCCGGAAGTCGTGGCCCCACTTGGACAGGCAGTGCGCTTCATCGAACACCCATGCGCCGATCTCCCGATGCATCAGGGCATTGGCGAAGGCCGTACTGCGAAACTGCTCAGGGGCGACAAAGATCAGCCCCAGGTCGCCCAGGCGCAGCTTGTCCAGCATGACCCGTCGTTCCATTGGGTTCAACAGGCTGTTCAGATAGCCCGCACAGGTGATACCTCGCTTCTCCAAGTTATCGACCTGATCCTTCATTAGTGACTGTAGCGGCGAGACGATGACGGTCAGGCTGCCATTACGGTAGTAGCGCGCCAAAGCCGGCAACTGGAAG
>SXGT01922663.1_pt1 | contig 10847 bp, 6 predicted proteins | sample 3176221 | NCBI WGS metagenome assembly SXGT01 (sample SAMN11356862, study PRJNA531348) | freshwater metagenome | isolation source: freshwater sample F1-120 | place: China: Fuxian Lake, Yuxi | collected 2017-12-25
GGTCATGGACGGCTTCGAGGCGACCAGGGCCATCAAGTCGAGCCTCGGCAACCAGCACATCCCGATCATCCTCCTGACCAGCCTCTCGGATCAGGAGTCGCGCCTCCAGGGGCTGGCCGCCGGGGCGGAGGATTTCGTGTCGCGGCCCATCGACCAGCGCGAGCTCGCTGTGAGGGTCCGCAACCTGATGAGGCTCAAGCACCTCAACGATTTCCTCGAGCAGAACAACCGCGTCCTCAGCGAGTACGACGGGATCACCCACCTGCCCAACCGCCGGCTGTTCTCGGAGCGGATCCGGTCGGCGCTGGCGACGATGCCCGAGGTCGGCGTCATCACCTTGCACCTCCACAACCTCGACGCCATCAACAACGCCCTTGGCTACGCCGCCGGTGACATCGTGCTGCGCTCCGCCGCCTCGCGCCTGCGAAGCCTCGTGGACGAGTCGTGCGAGCTGGGGTGCCTCGGCCGCAGCCGCTTCGGCATCCTGAGCGCGGGCGTGGAGGCGACGCTCGAGAAGCTCCAGGCGTTGCTGGGCTCGGATTTCTCGGTGCCCCTCGTGCTCGCCGACGGCGAGGTGATGATGCAGTTCAGGGCGGGCTCCGCCCTCTACCCTCGCGACGGCCACGACTGGGAGACGCTCCTCCGCCACGCCGAGGTCGCGATGGGGCAGGCCCACATGAGGGGCCTGGACACCCTCGGCTACGAGCCCGCCATGGACGAGAAGTCGTCCGTCGAGCTGCTCCTCCAGGCGCAGCTCCGCCGCGCCCTGGACACGGGCGAGCTGGTGCTCTTCTACCAGCCCAAGATCGATCTGGCCGACGGCCGGTGCGTCGGCGTCGAGGCGCTGGTGCGCTGGAGGCACCCCTCGAGAGGTCTGCTGGCGCCCGAGGCGTTCCTGTCGATCGCCGAGAAATCCGGCCTGATCGTCCCCCTGGGGACCTGGGTCCTGCGGACCGCCTGCGCCCAGCTGCGCGCCTGGGGAACGCTCATGGATCGTCCCTTCGGCGTCTCGGTCAACGTGGCTCCCAAGCAGTTCGATCACCCGGCGCTTCAGGAGACCGTGGCGAGGGCGCTAAAGGACAACGATCTGGACCCCTCCGAGATCGAGCTGGAGGTGACCGAGAGCGGCACCATGAGCAACGTCGAGCTGGGGATCGCCAAGCTGGACAGCCTGCACTCGCTGGGCGTCCGGCTGTCCATGGACGACTTCGGGACGGGGTACTCCTCGCTGGCGTACCTGAAAAAATTCCCGCTGGACACCCTCAAGATCGACCGCTCGTTCGTGAGCGATCTCCCGCACGAGGGGGAGGCCACGGCGATCGTCCGCGCCATCCTCGGGCTCGCGAGCGGCCTGGGGCTGAGCGTGATCGCCGAGGGTGTGGAGACGCTCGAGCAGGCCGACTTCCTCCGCGATCTGGGCTGTCAGATGGCGCAAGGATACCTGTACGCCAGGCCCATGCCGGCCTCCGACGTGGCCGGCTTCCTCCATGTGTATCGGTCGAGAAGCAGGACCCAGCGCCCATGAAGCAGGCCCCGACGCCCACGAGGCTCCCCTCCGAGCGATCGGTGGCGTCCAGGCCGGGCCTGATCTCGACGGGGGTGAACCTGAGCGTGGGCGCCCCGCGCCGGCGAGAGTCCCCCAGGCGCACGCTGGGCCTCCTGCTCTTGCTGCTCTATCCGATGTTCTGGCTCGTATCGAACTACCTCCGCGCAAATATTCGCGATCCGCTCGCGCCCTACCTGGTGATCCAGGGCTACGTGCTCGTCGCGCTGCTGGGGGAGCGGACCGCGTGGGGGCAGCGCAGCGGCCACCTGCTGGGCAGCGGCGCCGTGCTGATCGTCACGGCGCACACGCTCCTCCTGATGGCCCTGAACCCGTACGATCTCGTGTACCAGCTCGCCCTGGTCACCATGATCTCGATCGCGTCGCTCACGTTTCGCATCACCTTTTGTACAAGACCCCTCATGCTGGCGTACCTGGGCTTCGTCGTCCTCGGGACGCTGCTGGTACGCGTGGTGACCAGCGGGACGACCTCCAACCTGAACTACGTCGTCATGCTGGTGGTGCCCCTGTCGTCCCTCGCCTACGCGGCCGTCTCGGGCCAGCTCAGGAACGATGAGCGCCTCCGCGACACCGACGCTCGTTTCCGGCGCCTCAGCGCGGCGACGAGGGAGGGGGTGGCGATCCTCCGGCGGGACCAGATCGTGGACGGCAACCAGGTGCTCGGGGATCTGCTTTTGTGCCCGCTCGAGCGCCTCATCTACAGAAGCTTCTTCGACTTCGTGGAGGTCGAGGCGCATGCCCGGGTGCGCGCAGCCTTCGCGTCCGGCGCGGGTGCCTCGATCGAGGTCCAGGCGTTCCGGGCCGACGGCACCCGCTTCACCGCCGAGGTCGCTCGCCACGAGGTTCCCTTCGAGGGGACCTCCGTCGCCGTGCTCACCATGCGCGACGTGACCGAGTGGAAGCTCGTGCAGGATCGCCTGCAGAGGGCCAGGGACGACGCCGAGGCCGCCAACCGCGCCAAGGACCGGTTCGTGGCGCAGATGAGCCACGAGCTCCGCACCCCGCTCGGCGGGATCCTGGGCTTCACCCAGCTGCTGGCCCGGGGCGTGGGCGGGCCCCTGAGCAAGATGCAGGCAGAGTATGTCGAGCTCATCGAGGAGAGCGGGAAGCAGCTCCTCTCGTCCATCGACGCGGTGCTCGAGTTCGCGCGCGCCGATCAGAAGAGCCAGCATCTGGAGCCGGTCAAGCTGGCCGATCTGGTGACCTCTGTTCTCTTGCTGGTGAGGCCGCAGGCCAAGAAGAAGGACGTGGCCCTCGAGGTCTGCGTGGCCGACGACGTCCAGCGAGTTATCCTGGATATCGCCAAGGTAAAGCATGTCTTGCTCAACCTGCTCTCGAACGGCGTGAAATTCACGCCGGAGGGAGGGAAGGTCACCGTGCAAGCGCGCTGCTCCCACGCCGAGGAGGGCGACAGGCTGGAGCTCACCATCCAGGACTCGGGGATAGGCATCGAGAACGAGGATATGTCTCGCCTCTTCCAGCCCTTCGAGCAGCTCGACAGCTCGCTCAACCGCCGCTACGAGGGCATCGGCCTGGGTCTGGCGCTCGTCAAACGCCTGGTCGCCAGCATGAACGGCCGCGTCGCGATGCAGAGCGTGCCAGGGAAGGGCAGCAGCTTCATCGTCGATTTGCCGCTCGTCCTGCCCCCCGATCTCGAGAGCGCTCTGAAGCCGCGCGCCGCAGCGCGCTCCGGCCCCAAGGACGCATCGGCCTCGGGCTGAAATCCTATTCGGTCTTCGTATCTACCTGGGTAACGTGGTTGCTTATCGCCAGCGCCAGGGCGTCGAAGTTGACGGGCTTGGTGAGGTAGGCGTCCATGCCGGCTTCGAGCGCCTCTTCCCGCTCGGTGGGGAGGACGCCAGCGCTGAGCGCCAGGATGGGGAGCCTGGTCAACCCCTCGGCCTTCTCTCGCTCGCGTATCCTGCGGGTCACCTCCATGCCGTCGAGATCCGGCATGCGGCAGTCCATGAACACGACCGCCCAGGCCCTGTCTTTCTCGAGCAAGGTCAGCGCCGCGGCGCCCGTCTCGACGCTGTGCACCTCGCACCCCAGGTGCTGGAGCATCCCGCCGATGACCGCTCGGTTGATCTCCTTGTCGTCGATGAGGAGCACCCTCTGCGCCCGGCTCGGCAACGAGGGCGCCGAGACGACCCTCGTGGTCGCCGAGACCCGGAGCCCTGCCAGGAGCGCCTCGCGCAACCTCCGCCTCGTCGTCGGCGAGGCGAGGACCACCATGCCCGGCTTGGCCTCGGCCAGCTCGCGCATGGGGCGCAGGGAGATCACCGTGACGCCGTCGGGCAGAGAGGGGGCCAGCTTGGCCGCGGCCTGAGGCGGCAGGTCCACGATGATCGCCCGGAGCCCCTCCGAGAGTCGTAGGATCGCCCCCGGGAGGACCGAGTGAGCGACCTCCTCGACCGATGCGCCCAGCGCCTGGAGCTGGGCGCGCAGCATCTCGCGCGTGCTGGGCTGGTGCCCGACGACGAGGACGCTGCCAAGGACAGGCAGCACGGGCTCGGGGCCGGGCACGGCGGTCAGCGGGAGCTCGAGCCAGAAGGTGCTGCCTCGACCGAGCTCGCTCAGGACCCCGATCGCCCCTCCCATGAGCTGGGCGAGCTGCTTGCAGATGGCGAGCCCCAGGCCGCTGCCGCCGCGGAGCTGGGTGATCGACGCGTCCACCTGGGTGAAGGTCTCGAAGACGGCGCTCTGCTGGTCCTCGGGGATGCCCATGCCGGTGTCGGTCACCTCGAAGCGGATCAGCGAGCCCCGGGGGCTGGCCCTCACGACGACGTCGCCGAGCGGCGTGAACTTCACCGCGTTGCTCACGAAGTTGCCCAGCACCTGGGACACCCGCATGGGGTTCATCCTGACGCGCTCGGGCAGCGCCGGATCGACCACGACGGCGATGGTCAGCCCCGCGGCCTGCGCCCGCTCGGCAAACTGCACGGTAAGGTCCTCGACCATGTCCGCGAGCACGCAGTCGACGGACGAGACATCGAGCTTGCCGGCCTCGATGCGGGAGAAATCGAGCACGTCGTTCACGATCTGCATCAGCGCGGTGGACGACTGCCGGAGCAGGCCGACGTAGGTCCGCTGAGCGGGATTGAGCGTCGTGGCCTCGAGCAGCGATGTGATCCCGGCGATCCCTCCGAGCGGGGTCCGGATCTCGTGGCTCATGTTGGCGAGGGCCGCGCTCTTGGTGGCGGCCGCCGTCCGGGCCGACTCGGCGGCCCTCGAGAGCGCCTCGTTGGCCTCGTGGAGCTCGCTGGTGCGCGTCGCCACCTCCCCCTCCAGGCTGCGATAGAGGATGCGCAGGCGGCGCACGTCCAGCGCGTCGAAGGCCATGGCCAGGATCACGAATCCGTGCTCGAAGAGCAGGACGCCGGAGGCGTGGGTGAGGCCCAGGATCTGATCGTTGAGGCCGACGGCCACGTAGAGCGCGCAGCCCGAGGCCGCGATGACGCGCCCGGTCCGATCGAGCTTCTTCGAGCGGAGGAGCAGGAGCAAGCAGTAGGCGAGCAGCCCGGTCCCGTAGATGCCCAGCAACCCTTGAAAGGGACGGAGCTCGACCCAGTGATACCTCTGGCCCAGCGCGTCGGTCCAGAGATGAGTGGAGTCGGGCGCCAGCCCCCCTGGCGCCAGCGACCCGATCGCGCCGCAGGCGGAGAGCGCCATCACGGCGAGGACGAGCGTCCTGGGGGGCTCCTCGTTGGCCAGCCGATGGCAGACCTCCATCAGCGGGACGGAGAGCAGGAAGACGCAGGCCAGCTGGACCCTCACCGAGAGCACCGCGACGTGGGGATCGTCGGCAAGGTACTGCGTCGCCCTGGCCGCATCGAGGACGAGGGAGCCCCCGCACCAGGCGGCGATCCATCGATGGACGCTGCGAGGCCCGCTCCCGGGCGCCACGCCAAGGCGGTGGAGCGCCACGTAGAGCGTGACCGCAGCCACCGCGGTCACGCCGAGTACGGAGTAGGGAGCCCAGACCATCTCTATCTGGCGCGATAGTACGCGAGCCAGCGCCCCTACCGCCGCACGATGGTGAGCTTCGGGCTCGTGGCGCGACGCTGGGCGGGGATTGGCAGGCCAGGCCGACTATTTCGCTTACGGCTGCCCGGGTGCTCGGTATGCTCTGAGCGTGTCCCCCTCAACGGCAGGCTCAGCGTGACCACTTTTCGGCGACCGGGTCGTCTTGAGCTGCTGTTCATCGGCCCAGCCTTCTCCCATACCGGCGAGCCTCTGCCCCTCACCACCCACAAGGAGGCGAAGGCTCTCCTGCGCAGCCTCGCCAGCGACGCAAAGGGACGAGCGGGGCTGCACAGCGTGTATGCGAGCGCTTTTGGAAAGCCCGTGAACGCCTGGGACAATGACAAGGTGGTGTTCGCCGAGCTGGCGCGCCTCCTGACCACGGGGGACATGAGGGTGTGGAGCGTGCCGGTGCCCAAGGTGCCGGTGGGCGCTTGCTGGGCGCCCCAGCAGTCGGTCGTGGAGGCGGCCGAGGCCGCCGCCCCTGCGGCCCCTGTCGTGGTCACTCCCAACGTCCTCAAGATCACCTCGGTCCCGCTCTTTGCCCCCTCGGCGGAGACCTGCGAGATCAAGTACTCGCTGACCCGGGGGACCACCAAGCTGGGCAAGAGCGTCACGCTCAAGATCACGGACAAGAAGGGAGCCACGGTCTACTCCGGCGCTCACGAGCTGGACGGCGGCGACAAGGGGACCTTCCTCTGGGATGGCAAGAGCGGCGCCTCGTACATCGGGCCGCTCCAGTCGCCCTTCAAGATCGAGGGGGCCATGGCCGACGATGCGTCGGTCAAGGACAAGGCCGAGGTGAAGGTGGAGGTCAAGGAGATCGCCCTCAAGGTTACCGCCCCCGACGACAAGCTGATGATGAACGATCCCAGCGCCAAGATAGAGGCGATCGCGGAGGTCAAGCTCAAGAAATCCGACGGCTCGGGCGTCCTGACCAAGGTCGAGGTCGAGGTCACCTTCACCTTCACGGATCCTGGAGGGGACAACACCCCCAAGGCGAGCTCCTTTCTTTACGCGCCCGGCTCGAACCTGGGCAAGGCAGGCGACGCGGCGGCCGTCCACTTCGAGGTCCACCCCGACTCCAGCGAGTCCAGCGCCGACGGCTACAAGACCAAGGCGGCCGCCAAGACCAACGTGACCGCGGCGGCGTCCATCGGTATGGCGAAGATCTACTTCAAGCCGTCCGGTGTGGGCGGCGACGACTTCAAGCTCAAGGCGGCCGTGCTCGACGGGGCGACGACGCTGGTCTCCGCCGAGAGCAACGCGCTGACGGTCTGGAGGGCCGTGACCTTCGACAAGATCTACGAGATGGCGGGCGAGACCCATGTCTCGGTCAACGGGGCCACCGGCACCATCTCGCCGGTCTTCGACCCCGCCTTCGTCAAGTACACGGCGGGCGCCCCCACCGCGATCAGCGCAGCCAAGAGCGTCAAGTACATAGGGCTCTGGGATGGCGCCGCCCAGAAATCATGGGCGACCGTCCAGGCCAAGACGGCCGCGGAGACGCCCACCGCCGCCGAGATCGCCGCCGCCACCTACGCGGGCGCGGACGCGGCCCAGGTCGCCGCGCGCGCGGTGGCACAGGCCGCGATCATCGCCAAGGCCCAGGCCTGGGCCAACCGCATCGACTCGGCCTTCAGCGCCGACATGGACAAGTGGATCACGGACGCGGCGATCCCGGCCAACGCCCTGGTCGCGATCAAGTACTACCACCCCAAGTTCTCCGTTGCGGGCGGAGACGCCCAGACCAACGAGTGGAAGCTGGGGGGCGCCGCCACCCCCGCCTGGCTCAGGGTGGGCGCCTTCCAGAACGGGGCCGGCGGGCATTACTATACCAACCTGGACCCCGACGGAGCCTGGACCAACTGGGGTGGCCTGAGCCATGGCTCCGGGCGGGTGACCGTGCCCACGGGCAACGCCGCGGCGACGGTGAAGCAGGTCGTCAGGCACGAGGCGGGGCACGCGACGAAATCGTTCTTCAAGAGGGACGTCTTCGGCCCCTCGCTCGACCACTCGGTGTCGCAGGCGGGGATCATGTATTACACGACCGACGGCGGGACGACCTTCACCGAGAGGGAGAAGAAGATCCTGAGAGGGATCACGCCTTGATCTCGCCTCGCGTCGCGACGCTCGTGGCCTCGGTGGCGCTCCTCGTACTCTCGTGCTTCTCTGGACCGACATCGAACCGGACGGCGCCCGCGGACGCGTCCACGCACGCGCCGGCGAGGCCGCCCCCCAACGTAGCGAAAGGACATCGGTCGATGCAGATCAAGATCAGCGAGACATCGTGTCCGCTAGGAAAGCCCATCCCTGTACAGATCACGTTCGAGAACGGGACCGAGAGCGCCGTCACCAGGGACAACCCGGCGAAATCGCTCGCCGTGGAGATGCATCTCGTCGATCTACGGACCAGGGAGGATCTCTCTTACACGATGGGCAAGACGACCACGACCATCTTCCAGGGTGGCCAGGACAGGTATGCCATCAACGTCCCACCCCCCGAGAGCATGGAGATCGCTCCTGGTTCGGCGGTTGTCTTCACGTCGGACCCGAACGAGCGGCTCTACCTGCGCCCCGGGAAATTCGACGCCTACCTGACCGACGCGGCCGGTAGCTCCAACCACGTGGAGCTCACGATCGAGTTCACCCGGGAGTCGGTGGAACTCCTGTTCGAGCTGGTGCAGGACGAGAGGAAGGAGTACAGCCGGCGAGAGTGGGCCATGGATTGGCTTGCCAAGCTCCAGGGCGACTTCAGGCTCAAGCTGCCCGCGCCTGGGGGGCCAAGCACCCCTACGGACAAGGCCCACAACGAGCTGGCTTATGCCAGGTTCTCTCGCTGGTGGATCCAGAACAAGAAGACCCCGCACCTGGACGAGATCCTGAAGCAAGCGCGCTGAGCCATGGCCACTCACCTGCTCGTCTCCAACCCGACGGCCCAGAGTGGCAAGAACAAGGAGCGCATCAAGGTCGCGGAAGGACTATTTCGCGCCCGGGGCATCGAGGTCGATCTCCTCCCCACCCTCCCTGGCGGAAAGACCATCCTCGCCGTGGCCGGGGTGCTGGACGCGGGGCACCACCGCGTGGTGATCGCGATGGGCGGCGACGGCACCTTCAGGGAGGTGGCGGCCGGGCTCTGCGAGAGCCGGAGGAGGGACGAGGTCGCGATGGGCATGCTCCCCACCGGGACGGCCAACGACCAGGGCAAGAGCTTTGGCCTGGAGGCGACCGCCGAGGCCATGGATCGCAACGTGGAGGTCATCGCCCTGGGTCACGAGACCAGGCTGGACGGCGGTATTCTGGAGCTTGGAGAGCGCTCCGGGGGCTTCTCTCGGCGGGACCGCTTCTTCGACTCGGCGGGCTTCGGCCTCTCGGCGCGTGTCCTCGCCCAGCGAAACCGGGACAGGGATTTCGTCGAGACCCTTGGCCCCGTGAAGGAGCTCTACCGCGATCATGTGGTGTACGCGGGGGCCTTCTTCAAGACGTTCCTGGAGTCTTATATCGAAAATGACAAGTTCTCGCTCCACGCCGAGCTCGACGGGGTCCCCATGAGGCTGGAGGGCCTCTCGGATCTGATCGTGAAGGCCACCCGGATCTACGCTGGCTCCTGGGTCTTCGATCCCACCTCTCACCACGACGACGGAGCCTTCGAACTCGTGCCCTTCCGGGGCAAGCGAGACTGGACATCCAAGGCCATCGTCGATCTGGACGGTAACCCCATCAACGAGGCCCTCCTGAACGAGTTCGGCATAGAGCACTCCCACCCCATCCGCGCGTCGCGCATGGATCTCTCGTTCGAGGTGCCGGAGGGCGGAGTGCCCATCTTTGCCCAGATCGACGGGGAGGAGTGGCCCTTCGAGCCCCATGTGAGGATCACCGTGGAGAAGCAGGCGCTGCGGCTGATCGTGCCGGGGTGACAGGGCGCGAGGTAGCGGCTACCTGGTTATCCAAGGCTCTTGATCCCCTGGAGCTCGAACTTCGAGCTCCGGAAGAGGAGGGCCCGGAGCGCCTCGTCCAGCGGGACGTCCTGGTGGAGAACCCGGTACACCTGCTCGGTGATCGGCATCTCCACGTCAAGCCTGGTGGCGAGGGCGTGGGCCGCCGCGGCGGTGAAGTACCCCTCGGCGACGCTCCGCTGCGACCGGAGGTATTCCGCGGGCCGGAGGCCCTGGGCGATCTTGAGGCCCAGGGTGCGGTTTCGCGACAGGTCGCCGGTGCACGTGAGGATGAGATCGCCCACCCCGGCCATGCCCATGAAGGTGAGAGGATCGGCGCCCATGGCCACGCCCAGGCGCGCCATCTCCGAGAGGCCACGTGTCATGAGCGCGGCCCTCGCGTTGAGCCCCAGGCCCAGGCCGTCGCAGGTGCCCGTCGCGACGGCGAGCACGTTCTTGATGGCGCCGCCCACCTGGACCCCCACGGGATCGTTGCTGGTATAGATACGGAAATTCGGGGCGTGGAGCAGGTCGGCGATGGCCTCGGCGCAGGCCAGATCCCTGGACGCGACCACCGAGTCGGTGGGGAGGGCGTTGGCGACCTCCTTGGCGAAGTTGGGTCCGGACAGGAACGCCAGGCGCTCCCACCCGAGCCCGGGGATCACCTCGGCGAGGACCTCGCTCATCAGCTCGAGAGTCGACTCCTCGATGCCCTTGGTGGCCACCAGCACCCTGGCGCCCGGGGGGAGGAGAGGCCCCGCCCGAGCCGCGATCTTGCGGAGGTGCGACGATGGCGGGACCAGCACCACCAGCTCCGCCCCTTCGAGCGCGGCGGCCATGTCGTGCGTCGCATGGACCTTGGGGTGGAGCTCGATCCCGGGGAGATAAAGCTTGTTCTCGTGGGCCTCGTTGATGTCACGAGCGACCTCGGGCTCGAAGGCCCAGAGCGCGAGCGCGTGCTTGCGGCGCGCCGCGTGCGCGGCGATCGCGGTCCCCCAGGCCCCAGCTCCCACGACGGCGACCTTGCTCACGCCACCTAGGATAGCCGACAGGGCAGGAACCGGGTCAGATATACGCCTCCGTGGGGGGGCAGGCGCAGATCAGCTTGCGGTCGCCCAGGGCGTTGTTCAGCCGGCCCACGGAGGGGAAGAACTTGCGATCCCGGGTCCAGGGCGCGGGGAAGGCCGCCACCTCGCGCGGGTAAGGGTGCTTCCACTCGGCGGCGGTGATGACCTCGATCGTGTGGGGCGCGTTCTTGAGCGGGTTGTCGTCCCTGGGGAAGCGCCCGGCCTCGACGGCGCGGATCTCCTCGCGGATGCCGATCA
>SXGT01054972.1_pt1 | contig 10846 bp, 7 predicted proteins | sample 3176221 | NCBI WGS metagenome assembly SXGT01 (sample SAMN11356862, study PRJNA531348) | freshwater metagenome | isolation source: freshwater sample F1-120 | place: China: Fuxian Lake, Yuxi | collected 2017-12-25
GGACGTAGTCCATGTCATCAAGGGCAGTGTTGATTTCTCGAGCAACACTGATTGAGCTGGCATTGGCCAAAGAACAAAAATCCAGGCCTGGGCAGCAAATCATGTCTGTGACAGTGCCAATATTGGGAGTGGCTAGTTTTAAATCATTTAGCTTTTGCCAGAGCGCCAGTAAGTCACTGTGTTTAATATCGGCTAAAACTAAATTTTGCCTGTGAGTGCTTCTAATTTCGCCGAAGCTGTATTGATCGGCTAATTCGGCCAGGGCATCTAGCTGCTCTGCAGTGATGTCGCCTGGTGGGGAATCGGGGGCTTTTAAAGAGACATATACGGCCCTGTAACCAGAAACTCTGTGATCAACGGTGTTGTATTTAAACCATTTAGAAAATTCTTTGTTTTCAGAGAGTTGGTCTGTCAGGCTCGTGTCGTTACCTGCTAACGCATCATACGCTGGCGGGATAAAATGAGCCTTAACAGTTGCAATTTGTTCATCGCTAAGTAGCATCTGATCACGAATTTTGAGCCATTCTGCCTCGACAAGTTGGGTGAATTTTTCCAGGCCTGTTTCTTTGACCAGGATTTTGATACGGGCTTTGTATTTGTTATCGCGACGGCCGAGCAAGTTGTAGATTCGTAGTATTGCCTCAAGATATGACAGTAAATATTTTTTTTCCAAAAAGGGTTTGATTGTCTGGCCTATGATAGGCGTTCTACCCAAGCCTCCGCCTGCCAGCACACAAAAACCGATTTCACCGTCAGCGTTTCTAACCAGGTAAACCCCGATATCATGCAATTGAACCGCGGCCCGGTCTTGTACAGAACCGCTAACCGCAATCTTGAATTTACGTGGTAAGTAAGCAAACTCGGGATGCAGAGTGGTCCATTGACGTATGATTTCACAATAGGGTCTTGGGTCTTCGATTTCGTCGGTACAAATACCCGCCAAATGATCAGAGGTGGTGTTTCGTAAGCAGTTACCGCTGGTTTGGATGGCATGCATCTGTACGGTGGCCAATTCGGCCAAAAGATCCGGTACTCTTTCCAGTGCAGGCCAGTTGAATTGAACATTTTGCCGGGTAGTGAAATGGCAATAGCCTTTATCGTAGTCGCGTGCAATTTTGGCTAGCATGCGCAATTGTTTGCTTGCGAGTAAACCATAGGGAACAGCTACACGGAGCATGGGAGCATGTGTTTGCACATAAAGCCCGTTCATCAGGCGGAGTGCACGGAATTCGTCGGTGCCCAGTTCGCCGTTTAGAAATCGTTGTGTTTGCCCCCGGAACTGGGCGACGCGCTCTTCAATAAGCGTTTGATCTTGCTCATTATATTGATACATTTAGACTTGATTTTTGCTTAGCAGACAGTTTTGACAAGGCCAGAAATAATATACCGGCCTGCTTTAAATGACAAAGAATATTGTATGGTGATAACATGCCTCGCTGATTTTTTAATTACATTTTATAAAAACTAAACTTGAGAAAGTAGAGGGGGTTGCTTTGTTACGCACACTGTTAATTTTAGCTGGCTTGCTGTTTCTGCCTGAAATAGCGATGGCCGAAGAATTTAAAAACCTTGGTTTAACTGGAACAGAGCGAGGAATTTACACCGTTTTGATATTTCTGGTGGCTTATGGCTTTGTTATGACCGAAGAGTTTACGCATTTGCGTAAATCCAAACCGGTCATTTTTGCTGCTGCGGTAATCTGGGCGCATGTGGCTGTACTGGCCAGTGAAGCTGGTGTACCCAGTGAGCAACTCCATAAAGCCTTTGAGCATGATTTGAAGGAATATGCCGAATTGATGTTGTTTTTGTTAGTGGCTATGACCTATATCAATGCAATGTCTGAACGGAATGTGTTTGAAGCCTTACGTTCATGGATGATCAGAAAGGAATTTGGCTATAGGCAGCTTTTCTGGATTACTGGCGTCATCACGTTCTTCTTGTCATCAGTTGCTGACAACCTGACTGCAGCGTTATTGGTCGGCGCGGTGGTTTTGGCAGTGGGAGCGGACAACGAAAAATTCATCTCCATCGGTTTTGTCAATCTTGTGATTGCTGCAAATGCGGGTGGCGCATTTTGTCCGTTTGGTGATATCACTACTTTGATGGTGTGGCAGGCGGGGTATGCAGAGTTCTTTGATTTCTTCAAGCTTTTCATTCCTTCCGTAGTGAATTACGTTGTGCCTGCATTCTTTATGGCTCAGGCGGTGCCAGATTTGCAGCCTAAAGCAACCAATGAAGCGGCTGTTGAGTTGAAGCCAGGTGCATTACAAATTTGTGGATTATTTTTGCTGACAATTATGTCGGCTGTTAGCTTCAAACAATTTCTACACTTACCGCCATTTATGGGCATGATGCTAGGGTTATCTGTATTAATGCTTTATGGATACAGCTTGAAGGTTCGTTTTTCAGTTGAAGGTGTTCCATCTACTCATTTCGACATTTTTAATAAAGTCAAAGAAGCAGAATGGGATACTTTGCTGTTTTTCTTCGGTGTTGTTTTTGCTGTGGGTGGGCTTGGTTATATTGGTTATCTAGAGCTACTGTCTGCCGGTATGTATGGTGGATTAGGGGCAACAACAGCCAATATTCTGGTCGGTTTGATTTCTGCTATTGTTGATAACATTCCCGTGATGTTCGCTGTCTTGAATATGGGTGTGGATATGGACTTGTATCAGTGGCTGTTAGTCACGCTGACTGCTGGTGTGGGCGGATCGTTGCTTTCCGTCGGTTCTGCGGCGGGTGTTGCTCTAATGGGACAGTCCAATCATAAATATACCTTCTTCAGTCATTTGAAATGGTCTCCCGTGATTGCAGCTGGCTATGTCGCGAGTATTTTTACTCATTATTTGATCAACGGTTAACCTAAAGCTGGTATTTCTTGGTTCATTCAGAGAAAGTGTTTGGCTAAATCAAAGCAAGATTGGTGGAGCGCTTTCTCTGTTTATACCCGGCCAGAAGTGCTGGGTATGATTTTTTTAGGCTTTTCAGCCGGTCTTCCATTTATATTGGTTTCTTCTACGCTGTCTGCTTGGTTGGCTGATGAGCACATAAATTTAGCTATTATTGGCTATTTCAGTTTAGTGGGGGTGGCCTATTCGATTAAGGTGGTTTGGGCGCCGATTATTGACAGGCTACCACTTCTTTTTCTAACACGTATTTTTGGTAAGCGACGCAGTTGGATGTTGGTTTCTCAGCTGGGTATTTTCTGGGGGCTATGGGCAATAAGTCAGTTATCAGTGAGCTCTCAGCTGGAACAAATTGCCTGGTTGTCAATTTGGGTGGCGCTTTGCTCTGCCACTCAGGATATTGTTATCGATGCGTATCGGATAGAAATAGTCGCTGCGGAATTGCAGGGGGCTATGGCGGCTATGTACGTGTTTGGTTATCGATTGGCATTGTTGGTGGCTGGGGCGGGAGCTTTATATCTGGCGGAGTTTTTCAATTGGCAAGCCTCTTATCAGGTGATGGCATTATTCATGTTGGTTGGGGTTGTTGCCACATTTCTGATCCATGAGCCAAGGCGCGTGGCAGATCGAGCAACTCAGGATATTGAAAAAAGCTTAGAGTTGTCTCTAGGTTTAAGTAATGGCGGCGTGTTAAATAAAATGTCAAAAGGCTTGCTTGATGCGGTGGTCAGTCCTTTTGTTGAATTTTTTAAACGCAACGGAAGGTCAGGTGTTTTAATTTTGGCGCTGATTGCTCTGTATAAAATGAGCGATATTGCCATGGGGGTAATGGCAAATCCGTTTTATTTGGACTTGGGGTTTAGTAAAAAGGAAATCGCCGATGTGACTAAAATTTTTGGTTTTTTTATGACCATATTCGGCACTTCGTTAGGTGGAGTTTTGGTGTTGCGGTATGGGATTATGCGACCTTTGCTGTTTGGTGCTGTTATCGTAGCGTTGACTAACTTGTTATTTGCAGGATTGGCGGTGATGCAGCCAAATTTATATTTGTTGGCAGGTGTAGTGAGTGCTGATAATTTGTCGGGAGGAATCGCCGCAGCCGTGTTTATTGCCTATTTGTCCAGTTTAACCAATACTGCCTATACAGCCACGCAATATGCGCTATTCAGTTCATTGATGACTTTGCCTGCCAAGCTGATTGGTGGCCTCTCTGGTCAAATTGTGGCGGATTATGGCTACGCCGGATTTTTTATTTATGCGGCTCTGATTGGTATTCCAGCTATCATCTTAGTGGTTCTAGTGGTGAAAGCTCAACAAGCTACTGTTCAAAAATACAATGCTTTTTGAATGGCTATGAGTCAAGTGAGTTCTATTTATACTTGCGATTAGCTGTTTTTGGGCTTATCATAATCAGTTCTCTTATGATGTTGCCCAAGCGGGTGTGTGAACAATATGAAACCAGAAATTCATCCAGAATATAAACAGATTACTGTCACTTGCGGCTGCGGTAATACTTTTGAAACAGGCTCTGTGTTGGCCAAAGACCTGCATATTGAGGTTTGTTCTTCTTGCCATCCATTTTATACAGGAAAACAACGTGTTGTAGATACTGCAGGCCGCGTTGACAAGTTTCGCAAGAAATTCAACAAATAATCCTGTCTTTATTTTGTTAATTGCCGCCGATTCGAAATGGCGGCAATTCAGTCGTTTTAAAACAGCTCTTCTTGAAGCCATTCTTCGTCGAATTCAGGTTCAGGTTCCTTCGGAACTGAATAGTTTTTGGGGGCTGTATCTGCTGTAAAGTATTCCCAAATACCATTTTTGTTGCTTTGAGCTAAAAGTAAGCCGTCTGCAGGATTGATGTAAGCTCGAACAATGCCCTCAGGTTCTGCTAAGGTTTTATCAGGGATGTTTTCAAGGGCGGTTTTCATGAACTCTATCCACATCGGTAACGCTGCTTTGCCTCCTGTTTCTCCTTTCCCTAGTTTTTGAGAATCATCAAATCCTAACCATGCTGAGGCGGCTATATCAGGGGTGAAGCCATTGAACCAGGCGTCGCGTTGATCGTTAGTCGTGCCTGTTTTGCCCGCCACATCACTACGACCTAATTGTTTTGCTGGTGTGGCTGTTCCGTGCTCGACTACGTCGCGTAATAGGCTGTTCATCAAAAAATGGATTTCTTTGGAAATCACGCGAGGTGCTGGGTTGTCGCTTGCTGCAGCAGGTGTTGGGCAGTCGCGGCAAACCGAGTCAGGCTTGGCTTGAAATAAAACGGTTCCGAAGTGATCCTCGATGCGCTCGATTAGGTAGGGTTTGACTAAAAAGCCACCGTTTGCAAATACGGCATAAGCGGCTGCCATTTTTAGTGGAGGCGCGTAACCGCTGCCTAGTGCTAGAGATAAAGAAGGAGGTAGTTGTTCGCGGTCGAAGCCAAAACGCATAGCTGTTTCAAGCGCGTAAGGTATTCCAATATCTTGCAATAAACGAATCGAAACCAGGTTAATAGATTGGCGCAACGCAACGCGAAGCGGTGTGGGGCCCAAAAATTTATGCGTATAATTTTCGGGGCGCCAATCATTCTCGAGAGATGGATCTTCAATCACAATCGGCGCGTCGTTAATGATGCTGGCTGCGGTAAAGCCTTTTTCCAACGCTGCTGTATAAATAAATGGTTTGAAACCTGAGCCGGGTTGACGCTTTGATTGAGTAGCCCTGTTGTATCGATTTCGGTAAAAATCAAAACCGCCCGAGATCGCTAAAATGGCGCCATTATGCGTATCTATGGCTGCAAATGCGCCTTCAACTGCAGGGATTTGGCTTAAAGCCCAGCTTTGATCGGCTAATTGCCTAGTCCATATTATGTCATTAGGCTGTATAGCCGATGCCTTATGGTTCTCAGAGTGAGTTCTGAGATGTTTCCAGGGAATGTTGAGCCAGGGAATTTTGATTTCTGTATTGTCAGAAAGGTTGGCGGTTATCCCGGTCGAATGGATATTGGTGACCACGGCTTGTCGGCAATCGCCCAGGGAAATTAGGTTTTGCAATGAGCTGTCTTTTTTAAATTTTTTATGCGGCAGTCCTCGGTAAGTATGGCGTTCATCGTATTGATGTAGAGTGTGTTGTACGGCGCTATCTGATGCCGCCTGAAGTTTTGCTGATGCGGTGGTATAGACTTTTAAGCCGAGCGTATAAGCATCTTCCCCATATTTTGCCAATAATTCCTGGCGGGTCATTTCAGATATGAATGGCATATTGGCTTCGATATTGGTAGGTTGAACTGCGGCGTCGTCTTGGATATTGATTGCTTGCTCGTATTCCTGTTGGGAAATATGATTCAGTTCCAGCATTCGCTTAAGTACATAGTTTCGTCTTTCAAGTGCACGTTTGGAATTAACGATAGGGTTATAGATTGATGGGGCTTTCGGTAGTCCGGCAATCATGGCTTGTTGGTAAAGCGTGAGTTCTTCCAAATCTTTTCCGTAATAAATTTGGGCTGCTGCAGCCAAGCCATAAGCGCGTTGCCCCATGTATATCTTGTTTAAGTACAATTCAAGGATTTGATCCTTTGAATAATGTTGTTCGATTTGCAGGGCGAGCAGGATTTCTTTGATTTTACGTAGAAATGTTTTTTCGGTGCTCAATAGAAAATTGCGGGCGACCTGCATAGTGATAGTGCTGCCACCCTGTCTTTTTTTTCCGGTGGCTAAAAACTGATTGGCGGCTCTCAATAGACCTCTGTAATCAACGCCTGGATGTGAATAAAATCGTTCATCTTCTGCGGCAAGAAATGCGTTGATTTGTTGTTTGGGAACTTGGCTGATTTTAATAGGGATGCGCTTTTTCTCTCCATATTCTCCAATTAGCAAGCCTTCCTGGCTATAAATGCTTAAAGGGGTTTGGTACTGAACATTTTTTAACTGGCTGGTATCGGGAAGTTCTTTGCTAAGTTCAGTGATAAAGAAGTAGCCAGCGATGAGAAGGCCGCTTACCAACAGAAAAAAAAACGCCAAGAACCACTTAAACAGGGTTTTAAAGATGGATTTTGGCTTGGGATCTTTCCTGATAGGCACAGATTGATATTGAGTTTTTGTATTACGTTACAAATCAAAATACCTGTTTTTGATTTCAGGAACAACCTAAACTTTGAATATAAACTTAGCGCGGGGTGTGAAAATCTTAAAACCTAACTATACTTGCCACCTAGCTGGAGTCTCGCAAGTTTAATTAAATTTGTTGCGGAACTCTTTAAAATTACTACGATTCGATAGGTTTCATTCATGAGCTGGTTTAACAGAAATCAGTCTGCGTTGCTTGGTATAGATATCAGTACTGCGGCGGTTAAGTTGTTGGAATTAAGTCGGACCGGCGCACGCTACAAGGTTGAAAGCTACGCAGTCGCCCCACTACCGCAAGATGCAATCATTGATAAAAACATCACCAATGTCGAGGTGATTGGCGAGGCAGTCAAAGTGGCTGTTAAACAATCCGGCAGTCGTGCCAAGCGGGCTTGTGTTGCGGTTGCAGGTTCATCGGTCATGACTAAAATCATTTCCATGCCCGCTTCCTTGAGTGATAACGAAATGGAAGAACAGATCATGGTTGAAGCTGATCAGTACATTCCTTACTCGCTCGATGAAGTCAACCTGGACTTTGAAGTACAAGGTGTTTCAAAAAACAATCCGGAAATGCTGGATGTCTTATTGGCAGCCTCTCGACGGGAAAATATAGAAGATCGAGTAGCCGCACTCAATCACGCAGGATTAAAAGCGGTGATTGTCGATGTCGAAGCTTTTGCTATGGAGAATGCGTTTACCTTGCTGGCAGATCAATTGCCGGAGAATGTAGAAGGCAAAACCATTGCAATTGCCGATGTTGGTGCAACCATGACCTCACTCAATATTTTGCACAACGGTAAAACTATTTATACCCGTGAACAGGGTTTTGGTGGCAGACAATTGACCGAAGAGATTCAGCGGCGTTATGGTTTATCGTATGAAGAGGCCGGTTTGGCTAAAAAACATGGTGGACTACCTGATAATTACATCAGCGATGTGCTAGATCCTTTTAAAAAAGCCATGTTGCAGCAAATAGCCCGGTCGTTGCAATTTTTCGTTTCATCCAGTGCCAATCGTGGAATTGATGGTTTAATTTTGGCGGGTGGATGTGCTTCTATCCAAGGTCTTGAAAAGCTGGTCGAACGTGATTTGGGAATACCATCTTACATTGCCAATCCATTCATCAATATGGCGTTATCGAACCGGGTCAAACCACAGAGCTTAAGTAACGACACGCCGGCTATGATGATAGCCTGCGGTTTAGCCTTAAGGAGTTTTGATTAATGGCAAGAATTAACTTACTGCCTTGGCGCGAAGAGCTGCGGAAAAAAAAGCAACAAGACTTTGTTGCCGGTATTGGTGCTGGTATTTTGGTGACATTGCTGATTTTGCTCTTAGTCTATATGTATATTGAAGGAAACAAGGAATATCAGACACGCAGGAATCAATTGATCAAAGATGAAATTGTCGTACTCGACAAGAAAATTGCCGAGATCAAAGACATTGAGGATAAAAAGAATAAATTACTGACCAAAATCGAAGTCATCCAAAAATTACAGGAAAGTAGGCCTGAGATTGTGCATTTATTTGATGAGTTGGCCAAAACGACTCCTGAAGGCGTATATCTCACCAAATTTGTTCAGGTTGACGCTAATTTAACCATGGATGGTAAAGCTGATTCTAATGCCAGAGTGTCTGCTTTTATGCGTGCAATAGATAACTCAGCTTGGCTCAACTCACCAACCCTGACTGTGATTAAGGGGAAAGGAAAAGACAATGGTGAATTGAATGATTTTTCATTGACAGCCAAACAGGGGAAAAAAGTTGCTGTTGATCAGAAAGGGAGAACAAAATGAACCTATCTGAAATCAACTGGGACATCAATAGTGCAGGCGGATGGCCAACACCCATAAAAATCGCAGCCGGCGTTTTGGTTTCCTTGTTAGTGGTCGCAGCAGATATTTATTATGTTACTTTGCCCCAATTAGATGAGCTGGACAAGCTTGAAAAAGAAGAGCTCAGTTTAAAAACTGCTTTTGAAAATAAGCAAAAGAAAGCGATTAATTTACCTGACTACCGGGCTCAATTGGATCAGATTGAAGCTTCACTGGGTGAAATGCTGAAACAGATGCCTACCAAAGCTGAGGTTGCCAACTTATTGGTCGATATCTCGCAAACCGGTTTGGCCAGTGGGCTTGAGTTTAAATTATTCCAGCCCGGTGCTGCTATACCGAAAGAATTTTATTCGGAATTGCCGATTAACATTCAGGTAGTCGGGCAATATGAGGAATTGGGTTTGTTTGTTAGTGGTCTAGCATCCTTGCCGAGGATTGTAACAGTACACAATGTCAATATTGCTCCCCTTGGAAAAGCAGATAAAGACAATAAAGGCAGCCCAGGTGATATGGCTATGTCGGCAACCATCAAAACCTATAATGAACTTGATGCAGGGAGTAAACCGGCGAATAAGGCTAAACCCAAAAGGGGGGGCAAATGATGTTTGAAATGCCTAGATTTCTGACAGCCTATCGTCCGTCTAATGTTCTTTATTTTTTGCTGGTGGGTTTATTGACAGCCTGTAGTAGTGATGATGTCAGCGATTTAACTCGATATATCCAAAGCGTCAAAGAACGTCCCAAAGGGGCAATCGAACCTTTGCCTGAAAATAAGATTGTTGAAACATTTGTTTTCAATCCTGATGGGTTAAGAAACCCGTTTCGAGCCATTGAAAAAAATAATGAAGCGCCAGGTGTAGATCAAACTATTGCCGGGAGCGGGATTCGGCCAGACACTGATCGTCGCAAGGAAGAATTGGAGGCATTTTCGCTTGACTCACTCAGAATGATTGGGACGCTAAAAGATTCTCAAGGGTTATGGGGATTAATCAAGTCTAAAAATGGCACCATTCATAGTGTTCGAGTAGGAAATTACATTGGACAGAATTATGGGAAGATCATCCGTATCCTTGATGACAAAATTGAATTGATTGAAATCGTGCCTGACAAGCCTGGAACTTGGCGCGAACAACAAGCTACGCTGGCATTGGCTGAGTAAAGGGTTAATAAGCATGAGTATTAAAAATAACAAGACAATGATGATGAAAAGTCACCACTTTGCTCTCAGATGGTTACTGATGTGGGGGTTAAGCTTACACATGTTTTCTGTATTCGCAGGAGACATCACTATTAATCATTTGGATTTTTCCAGTCTGGCTGGCAATCAGTTACAGCTTCAATTGGAAATGAGTGAGCCGGTTACAGAGCCGAAAATTTTTCAAACGGATAATCCTTCACGTATCGCTTTGGATTTTGATGGAGTAAAAAGCAATCTGGCCAAAAAAAGCTTTCCTATCAATCAAGGCGCGGCAAACACCGTGTATGTTGTTGAAGCATCAGGGCGTACTCGGGTTGTTATCAATCTGACCGAAAAAGTGCCCTATGAAACTAAAATCGAGGGTAATAAATATTTTGTAGTTCTCAAGTCAGCTGGTGCGCTGGCAGCTGTCAATAAAATAGCCCAAAACACTACCCCGGCAAAACAATCCGCGCTCAGTCAATTTTTACCCGGGCAATCCATCAAAAGTATTGATTTTAAACGTGGCCCTAATGGTGAAGGTCGTTTACTGCTGACTTTATCAACCCCCAATACCGTGGTGGATGCAAAGCAGAAAGCCGGTAAAGTGGTCCTAAGCTTTTTGAACACCACAATTTCGGAATCGTTAGTGAAAAGTTTCGATGTTTCCGATTTCGCTACTCCGGTTCAGAAAATAGAAGCTTTGCCAAAAGGTGATAATGTCAGCATCACGATTTCTCCAAATAATCCTAATTACGAATATTCTTCCTACCAGTCTGATAATTTGTTGACAGTTGAGTTTCGTCCTTTGAC
>SXGT01079599.1_pt1 | contig 10845 bp, 11 predicted proteins | sample 3176221 | NCBI WGS metagenome assembly SXGT01 (sample SAMN11356862, study PRJNA531348) | freshwater metagenome | isolation source: freshwater sample F1-120 | place: China: Fuxian Lake, Yuxi | collected 2017-12-25
GCCGACGGCCGTTGAACAAACCCCATAGCAGCGTCCCGTGTGCGATTAAGTTCAACGGCTTTCTATCCCGGCCGCGAGCGAAAGCGTCCAACCGCAACGAAACCCCTTCGCGCTCGCAGCCGGGATAGAAAGCTTTACGTTGGCCTTGTCACCGACAGCGTCCGTGGACAAACGCCGGTAGTCGGTCCTTGCGGCGGTTGCTAAACTGTTCGCGTCCACAAATTGACCCGGAAAAATCGATTGGCGCAATGTAACCGTTCACGGGCCGGGGAGTGGCTCATTTTCCCGGTGATTTCGCGAGAGGTGCATCGTTCTGTCAGGAGGTTGTCCAACGTGGTACCCGGGAAAATCTGCCTCTCCCCCTTTCTTGGCCCGTGAACGGTTACGGCGCAATGTTCGACCCTGTCAGCAACAGCGTGAAGTTTCCTGATCTGGAAAGCCGCATTCTGCGACTCTGGAAGGAACGCCGGATCTACGAGAAGTCGCTGGAGCGCCGCCGCGGCGCCGAGCGGTTTGTGTTCTACGAAGGTCCTCCCACCGCCAATGGCCTGCCGCACCCGGGCCACTGCCTGACGCGGGCCATCAAAGACCTGTTTCCCCGCTACCGCACGATGCGCGGCTTCTTGTGTGAACGCAAAGCAGGTTGGGACACCCACGGCCTGCCGGTCGAAGTCGAAGTTTGCAAAGAGCTGGGCATCCATAGCAAGGAAGAGATCGAAGCCTACGGCGTGGAGCCATTCATCCACAAGTGCATCGAAAGCGTTTTCCGCTACATGCAGCAGTGGGAGAGGATGACCGAACGAATTGGCTTCTGGGTGAATCTCGAAGAAGCGTATGTCACGTATCACCAGTCGTACATCGAAAGCGTCTGGTGGGCGCTCAAGAATCTGTTCGACCGCGGGCTGCTCTATCAGGGGTACAAGATTGTCTGGTGGTGGGCCCAAGGCGGCACGGCGCTTTCGAGCGGCGAGGTCGGCCAAGGCTATCGCGAAGTGGCCGACCCGAGCGTCTATGTGAAATTTCCGCTGCTCGACGATCAGGGCAAAGAGTCCGGCACCAGCCTGCTTGTCTGGACCACCACGCCCTGGACGCTGCCAAGCAATCAGTTCGCCGCTGTGCATCCCGACCTGGAATACTCCCTGGTCGAAGACGCGGAGCATGGCGGAAAGCTGATAATTGCCAAAGCGCTGGTGGAAACGATTGCCGCCAAAGTGGGGCGGACCTTGACGGTGCTATCCCAGATGACTGGCCGAATGTTGGTGGGGCAGCGGTATTTACCCCCCTTCCATTACTACTATCAGTCGCTTGGTGACAAGCAAGGCGTTGGGCGGGACGGAGACCCTCATTACATCGCCTGGCGAGTGCTTCCCGCGGAGTTCGTCACCACCGACAGCGGCACGGGGATTGTGCATCAGGCGCCCGCGTTCGGCGAAGTAGATTTCAGCGTGCTGCTTGAGGAGCAATCGCAGTTCGCCGCCGGCGAAGGTCCCGAGCTGATTTGCGCGGTCGCGCCCGATGGTAAATTCACCGCGGAAGCGGGCGATTTTCAGGGCCGCTGGGTCAAGGACTGCGACCGCGACATTACGCGCAGTCTGCGACATCGCGGATTGCTCTACCACCAGGAGCAGTACCTGCATGAGTACCCATTCTGCTGGCGAGCGGAAAATGATCCCTTGATTCAATATCCTCGTCGCAGTTGGTTCATCCGTACGACGCAGTTCCAACAGCAGATGCTGGACAATAATCGCCAAGTCCACTGGCTGCCCGAGCACATTCGTGACGGTCGGATGGGCAACTTCCTGGAGACCAACGTCGATTGGGCCCTTTCGCGGGAGCGTTACTGGGGCACTCCGTTGCCGATCTGGCAATGCGAGCAGACGGGGCAGCAGGAAGCTGTGGCCAGCTATGAAGCATTGCGCAACAAGCCGGGCTTTGCCGGAACCGAAGCCTGGACCAAGGCCAAAGCCGCCCATCCAGAACTTTCGGACGACCTGAAGATTCATAAGCCCTATATCGACGAAATCACGTACGATTCGCCATTCGCCCCAGGGGCCCGCATGCGTCGCGTGCCGGACGTGATCGACTGCTGGTTCGATTCGGGGGCGATGCCGTTTGCCCAATGGGGATTTCCGCATATCGGGGCGGAGCAATTCGGCGAGCAGTTCCCGGCCGACTTCATCAGCGAAGCGCTCGATCAAACGCGGGGCTGGTTCTACAGCCAGTTGGCGATCAGCACGCTGTTGTTCGGCGACAAAGCCCAGGGACAGCCCCCCCTGGCCCTCACGCGTTCCCTTGATTTCCCCCACCCCTTCAAGCACTGCATCGTCCTCGGATTGATGCTCGGTGAAGATGGTCAGAAGATGTCGAAGAGCAAGCGGAACTACCGCGAGCCCAACGAGATCTTCGACCGTTACGGGGCGGATGCGCTGCGCTGGTATTTTTTCGCCCAGCAGCCCCCCTGGACCACGATCCGCTACAGCGAACAGGCGATCAAAGACAGCATTCCCGAATTCCTGTTGCGTTTGTGGAACGTGTATGCGTTCTTCGTGATCTACGCCCGCATTGACGGCTTTGATCCGGCTGCGGAGGCCGGCAGCGTTGAGCAGCTGACCACGGCCGAGCTTTCCCAAGCCGGGTCCTATCGGCCTGCCAACCTGCGAAGCGAGCTGGACCGTTGGATCTTGAGCGAATTGAACCGGTGCGCCGCCGCCGTCACCGAGTTGATGGATGCTTTTGACAATTACAATTCCGCCGCGGCAATCAGCGAGTTTGTCGACGCCTTGTCAAACTGGTACGTGCGCCGCAGCCGTGATCGGTTCTGGCGCGAAGACCAGCGCGATCCCGACAAGCTCGATGGTTATTGGACGCTCTACGAGTGCTTGCTGACGACCAGCAAACTGATCGCTCCCTTTGTGCCGTTTCTGGCGGAAGCGATCTGGCAGAACCTGGCGGTCGCCGAGTTTCCCAAGAACGCGCTCGAAAGCGTGCATCTCTGCGATTTTCCCACGGGCGATGCGGCCGCCATCGATCGCGACCTCTCGGCGCGGATGGCGCTGGTGCGTGAGATCGTCTCCCAGGGGCGAGCGGCACGCGTCGGCGCCAAGATGAAGGTCCGGCAGCCATTGGCCAAGGTGGAAGTCATACTCGCGGATCGCACGCACCAACCGTGGCTCACAGAGCACGTCACCCTGATCGCGGACGAACTCAACGTCAAGCAAGTGGAGTTTACCCAACAGGCCGACCAGTACATCACCTACACGGTGCTGCCGGATCTCAAGCGATTGGGTCCGCGAATCGGCAAGCGATTGCCGGCGCTCCAACAGGCAATTGGCGATGCTGATGCCGCGGCGCTCTTGGCAAAGATGGAAAGCGACGGCCACCTCACGTTGACCGTCGACGGCGAACCCCTTCGGCTCGATTCGCAGGATTTGAAGGTTCGCCTGCAGGCCCGGCCGGGCTGGGCCGCCGCACAAGGCAAGTCCTGCGTGGTCGTGCTCTCGACCGAACTCAACGACAACTTGATCGCGGAAGGCTGGGCCAGGGAAATAGTGCACGTCGTGCAGACCGCGCGTAAAGACATCAATTGCCAATACACCGATCGAATCGCCGTCGGCCTGGATACCGACGATGCCAACATCCTCGCAGCCATGGTGCAATTCGCCGACTACATTCGCAGCGAAACGCTGGCGTCGGAACTAACGCGGGGGCCTCTCAAGGGGGTCTCCCCGACAGAAACGAACGTTGGGGCGGCCGCGCTGCGCACGTATGTCAAGGTGGTGAAACCGTGACTCCGCTCCAATTGGCTGTGCTCATCTCCGGCAGCGGAACCACGCTCCGTAATCTGATCGAGAAAATTCGTGCGGGCAAGCTTGATGCAAATATCGTGCTGGTGATTTGCAGCAATCCGCGGGCAGGTGGGCTCGACGTTGCCCGCGAGGCAAAGATTCCATCGCTGGTCGTCGAACGTACGTCGTATGCAACGGATGCAGCATTTCGCGACGCGGTGTTTGACCCGATACGCGCGTCCGGCGCACAACTCGCGGTAATGGCGGGCTTTCTTAAGCACGTGCTGATTCCCGAGGATTTCTGCAACCGAGTCATCAATATCCATCCGGCGCTGATCCCCGCGTTTTGTGGAAAAGGAATGTACGGGCATCGCGTCCATGAAGCCGTGCTGGCGTCGGGCGCTCGGCAGAGCGGCTGCACGGTTCATTTCGTCGATCATGAGTACGATCACGGCCCGATCATTCTGCAACGCGCGGTGCCGGTGCTCGACGACGATACGCCCGAAACGCTTGCCGCACGCGTATTTGCGGCCGAGTGTGAGGCATACCCCGATGCCATCCGAAAAATCGCGGGCCGCTTGTAAAAGCGACGAGATCCCCTTTTCTAAAGCCCAATTGTCGCTTCCTGACGCACGAGGTTGGTCAGAAGTGCGGGTTTGGGGGGGCCGCCTGGCAGCATCGTCGGGGATCCGGATGTTCCGCATTTGCACGCCGGGCACGGCTGGACGGGTGGACGGGTGGCAAATTCCCCAAAGGGGCCGCGTCATTGGCGGCACGCCTGGCAAGGTCGGTATTTCGTACCCAGCAGCGAAGTTTCGGTCGAAATTGGGCCGAGACCAATGAGGCCGCAAAGTTTGCGCAGATACCCCTATTTTTCTGTAAGTGCTTCTGATTGAATGATTTGCGCTATTATGTGACTGACTATGATGGAAATAAGTCACGAAATGTGAAAGAAGGTGATTGATTTAGGTCATTTTATTGGCAATAATCGTAGCGTTGGAAGTGGGTCGGGCGAAAGCGTCCGGCGAGCTCTTGCGTCCGGCGGGAAAGCCTGACTTGGTGTCGTGATTGTCGAAGAACGCCGAAATCAAATGCTTGAAATGGTGCGGATGCGAGGTTTCGCGTCGCTGCCCGAGTTGGTAGAGCAATTGAACGTTTCGGAATCGACGGTTCGCCGCGATCTCGATTTTCTCGAGGAGGCAGGCTCGGCTCGACGGACGCATGGGGGCGTGTATTACGTCGGACCCTCGCCGATGCTCCCCGATTTTGAGGAACGGCAACCGGCACAGTGGGACAAGAAGCACGCGATCGCGGCGGAGGCGGTCCGGCTGATCGAGGATGGTGATACGCTGTTGTTGGATGGCGGCAGCACGACGTACGAGGTGGCTCGGCGGCTGGTGGGGCGGCGACTGCAAATCGTCACGAACTCGCTCCCCGTGGCCAACTTGTTCGCCGCGAACAAGAGTCACGAGCTGGTATTGGTGGGCGGATATGTTTACCCGCGCACGGGTGTCATGTTGGGACCGTATGCGACGCAGATGCTTGAGCAGGTGAATGTGCGGCGCACCATCATGAGCGTCGCCGGCTTGAACGATCGCGGTTTTTTCAACAGCAACTTGCTGTTGGTTGAATCGGAGCGAGCCATGATGCGAGCTGCGGAGGAAGTGATTGTCGTCGTCGACAGCACCAAGTTTGGCCATCACAGTTTGGCGCACTTGTGCCCACTCGGCGACGTGCATCATGTGGTCGTGGATAGCGAAATCACAAGCGATTGGCGTGAAAGACTGACCGCGGCGGGCGTAAACCTGCACGTGGCGGCAAGTGAAACGACAACGATACCTGTTTAGCGGCCGGGCTCGCCCGCCGCGACATCGAATGAGCGTCGCCACCTTAGATCGCGCCACCGTCGAGCGCATTGTTCGCGAGCTCGTGTTGGAAAAAGTTTCATCCAACGGCTCCGCCAGGTCGGGTCAGCCGAATTTGGTGGTGAGTATCTCCGCGCGGCATGTGCATTTGACCGACGAGCACGTGGAAACGCTTTTTGGTCCCGGAGCCAGGCTGACCCCGATGAAACCGCTTTATCAAGACGGTTTCTACGCCGCGAAGGAAACCGTGATGGTGGTCGGACCTCGCCGGCGGATGTTGCCCGAGGTGCGAATCCTGGGGCCCACGCGTCCGGCCAGCCAGGTGGAGCTGGCATTTACCGACGGGATCTCGCTGGGCATCGAGCTGCCCGTACGAGCCAGCGGCAAGATTGGCGGCACGCCCGGCTGCGTGATTGTCGGCCCCAAGGGGGTCGTGGAACTCAAGGAAGGCGTGATTCGCGCCGAGCGGCACGTGCACATGAATTTTGATCACGCTCAGAACTACGGCGTCAAAAACGGCGACCGGATGAATCTGCGAATCCAATCCACCTGCTCGGTCGTATTGCAGGATCTGCTTGTTCGGGCCGACGCAACCAGCAAGCTCGAAGTTCATTTGGACACGGACGAAGGCAACGCCTGCGACCTGGACCATGCGACCAAGATCGAACTACTGAAGCAGTAAACTAAGATTGAACACCTTCCAACCCGTTTCTGTTTTTTCTGGAGTAAAGACATGGCAAAAGCGAACGAAGCGCTCGGCATGATCGAGACCAAGGGGTTTATCGCCCTGGTCGAGGCAACCGACGCGATGATTAAGGCCGCGAACGTGGAGTTTCTCGGCTGGGACAAAGTGGGCAGCGCCCTGGTGACGGGCTTTGTGACCGGTGACGTGGCTGCCGTCAAAGCTGCCATCGATGCCGGCTCGGCAGCCGCAGGGAGGATCGGTGAAGTCATCGCGGTGCAAGTCATTCCGCGACCGCACGACGACCTGGGCATCGTGCTGCCCGCTCGTTTGGCTAAATCGGCCGGCAGTCTCGGCTAATGACTGGCTTGGCAATTGACGGGTGGGCCTGCGCTTCGCTGGTCTCACCCTACGAGAAATTATTTTAAAGGAACCATCGAATCATGAATGCTATCGGACTAGTTGAAACCAAAGGCCTGGTCGCCTTAGTCGAGGCGACCGACGCGATGGCCAAAGCGGCCAACGTGGAAATCGTGAAACGCGTATCGATTGGCGGCGCGTATGTGACCACGGTCGTCAAAGGGGACGTCGGCAGCGTGCGGGCGGCGGTTGAAGCCGGCGCAGCGGCCGCCCAGCAGGTGGGCGAACTCGTGGGCAGCCACGTGATCCCGCGGCCGTCGGAAGGGCTCGTGGCCGCCTATTTGTCATAACCGAGCCGTCGGCAGCCGGCAGTCAGCAGCCAGCGAAGCTGCTGCATTCCGGCGGGCTGCGGATGGCGGACTGTTTTCCACCATGATAATCCTGGTTGCCAACCTGGGCTCCACGAGCTTCAAGTACCGGCTATTCGACATGGCCGACGAGCGCCAGCTTGCGCGCGGCGGCATCGAACGGATCGGTGCGAGTGAGAGCCCCGTGTTCGTCGAGATCGCCGGCAATCGTCGCGCGCTGTCGACTTACGTGAAAGACCATGCCGTGGCCGTTCGCTTGTGCCTCGAACAACTGACGCATCCTGAGTCGGGTTGCTTGCAGGACGCGAAACAGGTGGCAGCGATCGGCTTCAAGGCGGTGCTTGGCGGCAGATACGGCGGCGTGCAGCGGGTAACGCCCGATCTGCTCGCCGCGATGGATGACATGGCTCACGTCGCCCCCGCCCACAATCCGCCCTACGCCAACGCCATGCGGCTGCTCAGCGAGAAGCTTCCGGAGATTCCGCTCGTGGCCGCGTTTGAGACGGGATTTCACCAGACGATTCCCGCGGCGCGCAAGTACTACGCGGCCCCCTACGCATGGGCCGAGAATCAGCACGTGCAGCGCTGGGGCTATCATGGCGCCAGCCATCGGTACATCGGAATGCGGACCGCGCAATTGCTCCGGCGTGAAGACCTGCGGATCATCTCATGTCACTTGGGTGGCTCCAACTCGCTGTGCGCAATCCGCAGCGGTCAAAGCATCGCGACAAGCATGGGGATGAGTCCACAATCGGGACTTGCGCATAACAATCGCGTGGGAGATTTCGATCCGTTCGCACTTCCGCTGATCATCAAGGCCACCGGAATGTCGCTGGAAGAAGTCTTGAATGAGCTGGCAGAACGAAGTGGACTGCTGGGACTCAGCGGCGTCAGCGGCGATGTGCGCGACCTGGAGGAAGCCGCCGCGAAAGGCAACGATCGGGCCCGTCTGGCGCTGGATGTGTTTGTGGCCGGAATACGCCAATACCTAGGGTCGATGCTGGTGGCGCTCGGCGGCGCGGATGCGATCATTTTCACCGGCGGTATTGGCGAGAACGGCGTCAATATTCGCTCCCTCGTGTGTGCGGACCTGCAGGAGTTGGGCATCGTGCTCGATCAAGCCAGGAACAATTCGGCCCATGGCGAAGCTTGTATCAGTGCGACTGAAAGTCGCGCGCAGATTTGGATCGTGCCAACGAACGAGGAGTTGATTGTGGCCCGACAAACGCAGGAGTTATTGATAGCAAAGTAGGACGGATTTCCCATCCGTCCAAACACCGTCGGATTGAAAATCCGACCTACACGAGGTCGAATATGTTCATCGCCAAGGTCACCGGTTCGATGGTTGCCACGCAAAAAGTCGTGACGCTGGTCGGCCACAAGCTGATGATCGTGGAACCGTACCGTATCGACGCAGGCGATCGCAGCCGGCTGATCAGCACGGGGCGCACGTTTGTCGCGGTCGATACCGTGGGCGTGGGTGAAGGCGAGTTTGTGCTGATCACCCAAGGTTCGAGCGCCCGCCAAACACCGGAAACCAAGAATCTGCCGATCGACACGGTCATTGTCGGAATCATCGACGCCGTTCACATCGACGGCGTCAACGTATTTAACCGCGAGCAGTAATCCCGACTATGCAAGCCAGCGAAGACCTGATCCGCAACGTCGTGCAACAAGTTCTGGCCGAAATCGGCAAGGGCGCCCGCGGCGCCGCCCCGCCGCCGGGCGGCAACGGCAAGAGCTTCCGGGGCCGCCATGGCGTTTTCACGTGCGTCGATGAAGCCGTCACCGCGGCTACGCATGCCTTCGACGAGTTGAGCGATCGCACGATCGAAGACCGCAAACGGATCATCGACCATATCCGCCGCATCTCCATCGACCAGTCCGTGGAATTGGGCACGATGGAAATGGAAGAGACCAAAATTGGTCGCTTGAAGCACAAGATCGAAAAGCTCCGGATCCTCGGCGAACGCACCCCCGGCGTGGAGTTCATGCGCAGCGAAGTGTTTAGCGGCGATCACGGCCTGGCGGTGATTGAACATGCGCCGTTTGGCGTGATTGCCGCGATTACGCCGGTCACGCACTCGCTCCCCACCGTCACCGGAAATGCGGTCAGCATGATCGCCGGCGGCAACACGCTGGTCGTCAATCCACATCCCGGTGGCAAACGCGTGGCCGCTGAAGGCGTGCGGCGATTCAATGAAGCCATCGAGCGCGATCTGGGCATCGACAACGTAATCTGCCTGATCGCCGAGCCGACCATTGAATCGGCCAACGCCCTGTTCGCACATCGAGGCGTCAAAATGATTTGCGTCACCGGCGGCCCCGCGGTGGCCAAGGCCGCCTTGCAATCAAGCAAGAAAGCCGTCGTTGCCGGGCCCGGAAATCCCCCCGTGGTTGTCGATGAAACGGCCGATCTCGATCGTGCGGCACGGTGCATCATTCAGGGGGGCGCGTACGACAACGGCTTGCTGTGCATTTCCGAAAAGGAAATCTTCGTGGTCGCAAGCGTTTTCGACCGATTGATGTCCGCGATGGAACGCGCCGGCGCGGTCAGACTCAATGCCCGGGAGATCGAGGCGCTCACGAAGCTGGCCATTACCCGCATCGGCGAAGGCGATCATCAACATCAGGTGGCCGCGAAAGACTTCATTGGCAAAGACGCGGCGCTGTTGGCCAAGGCCATCGGCAAAACCATTCCGTCCGAGGTGGAGCTGATCTTCGGCGAGACCGACGAGCACAACCCGTTTGTGGCGGTCGAGCAGATGATGCCGTTCATCCCCTTCGTGCGCTGCCGCGACGCGGATGAGGCGATCGCCAAGGCGAAGCATTACGAACACGGCTTCCGACACACGGCGATCATTCACAGCAACAATGTGCGCAACATGACCAGGATGGGCCGCGCGCTTGATACCACGCTGTTTGTGAAGAACGGTCCCAGCATGGCTGCAGTCGGCTTGGGCGGCGAGGGATACTTGTCGTTCTCGATAGCCACGCCGACGGGTGAAGGGGTAACGACGCCGCTGACGTTCACGCGCGAGCGGCGATGTTCACTGATTGATGACCTAAGAATTATTGGAAAACCATAAATGCAAGTCGGCTTCGTCATCGGCACGGCCACCGCGACGGTCAAGCATCCCTCCCTCAACGGTTGGAAGTTGCTCGTCGTGCAGCCCTACCTGGCCGATGGCCGGACGCCTGACGGCGAACCCGTATTGGCCGTTGATTCGCTCGGCGCCGGCGCCGGCGAACAGGTGCTCATGACCAGCGACGGCAAGGGCACGAGAACTTTATTGAAAAATGAAAACACCCCCGTCCGCTGGAGCGTGATGGGGATTGTGGATGAATAAATGGAGCGCGGTCGGGAGTTCAACCCCTACCCATCCAAGGTCACCCCAAGGATGATCGCCGGGCCTCAGGCGACCTGCCGGCAGGTCCGAAACAGCCATCGAATTATGCGAATCGGCGAGATTATCGGCAGCGTGACCTTGAATCGCTCGCACCCGAGTTTAGCGGGTGCAAGTTACAAACTGGTGGTGCCGTTGTCGCATGCCAACCTGACCGGCGCAGCGCCGATCACGGCCGAAGAGTTGGTCGTATTCGACGAATGGGGCGCCGGAATTGGCAGCCACATCGCCATCAGAGAAGGTGGCGAAGCTGCTCAGCCGTTTTATCCCGACATGAAACCGATTGACGCGTACAACGCAGCAATCCTCGACCAAATCCACCTTCGAGAAAACCTGCGCACTTAACACCACGTTGCTCCATGGATATTCGACCACGGA
>SXGT01139579.1_pt1 | contig 10845 bp, 8 predicted proteins | sample 3176221 | NCBI WGS metagenome assembly SXGT01 (sample SAMN11356862, study PRJNA531348) | freshwater metagenome | isolation source: freshwater sample F1-120 | place: China: Fuxian Lake, Yuxi | collected 2017-12-25
CCCTTGCCGACGTCGCCGAAGCCGCAGACCACCGCCACCTTGCCGCCGATCATGGTGTCGGTCGCGCGGTTTATCCCGTCGATTAGCGAGTGCCGGCAGCCGTACTTGTTGTCGAATTTACTCTTGGTCACCGAGTCATTGACATTGATCGCCGGGAACACCAACGCCCCTTCGCGCAACATCTCGTAAAGGCGATGCACACCCGTCGTGGTTTCCTCGGTGACCCCCTTGATCCCCGCCGCGATCTTCGTCCAGCGGGTTGCGTCCTCCGTCAGCGAGCGACGCAAGGTCTCGAGGACAACCGCGTACTCCTCAGATGTGGTCTCATCCGGGGTCGGGACGAGGCCGGCCGCCTCGAACTCCTTGCCCTTATGGACGAGCATCGTGGCGTCGCCGCCATCGTCGAGAATCATGTTCGGGCCCTTGCCATCTGGCCACATCAAGATCTGCTCGGTGCACCACCAGTACTCGGGGAGGCTCTCGCCCTTCCAGGCGAAAACCGGAACCCCGCTTGGGTTTGCCACCGTGCCGGTGCGCCCTACGACTACTGCGGCGGCGGCGTGATCTTGGGTGGAGAAGATATTGCAGGAGGCCCACCGCACATCGGCTCCCAGATCAACCAGCGTCTCTATTAGGACTGCGGTCTGGATAGTCATATGCAAGGAGCCGGTAATGCGGGCACCCTTCAGTGGCTTGCTCGCCCCAAATTCGGCACGCATCGCCATCAGGCCGGACATCTCGTGCTCGGCCAGGCGAATTTCATCGCGCCCGTACTCGGCCAAGGACAGGTCGGCAACCTGGTAGTCAGGGGTGCCATCAGTTTTCAACACGGACATTTAAGACTCCTCGTAGGCGGTAGTGGTGCGAACGGCACGAGGCTTCGTTGGTCCGCCAATTAATTTCCAACTCACAATTAAGGAAGGCCGCGACGGGAACCAGGGCTCCGGACCATGGCGGCTGCCCTAGTCTGCCAGATCAAGCGAATAAAGCAAATCCGACTCGCCTTAAGAAGGCCCACGATCCATGTCGGGCTCAATGAAGATGTATCGAGCCGTCGGCACCGCGGCCCGAAGTGCCCGCTCAGCGCCATCGATGCCGGCAGCGATCCCCGCTGCTGTTTCGCTCCCCCTGATGGCAACCTTGGCGCCCACCAGTAGCTCATCTGGCCCAACGTGCATGGTGCGCAGGTGGATAACCCGTTCGATCAGCGGCGCCGCTTCCAGCGCTGCCCGAATGGCTTCGACTTCTTCGGGGAGTGCGCTCTCACCAACCAGCATCGTGGCCATCTCCATGGCAAGGAAGACCGCGATAACGACCAGCAAGGTGCCAACCGCGATGGCACCAACCGCATCCCAGCGGCCATCACCGGTGATCACCGCCATCCCGACCCCGATCAGGGCGAAAACCAGGCCGCAGAGCGCCCCCGCATCTTCGAGCAAAATCACCAGTAACTCCGGCTGCCTGGAATCCTTCACGAATCGCGCTATGGATTTCTTACCGCGCGACTTATTTGTCTCCCTGAGTGCCGTCCGGAATGAGAATGTCTCGAGCGCGATTGCAATGACCAAGACTAGAACTGCGATCCACCAGTCACTCAGTGCCTCCGGCTGCTGCCATTTGTGCAGGCCTTCATAAAGTGAGAAAAGGCCGCCGACGAGGAACAGCACCACCGCGACAACGAAACCGTAGACGAATCTGCGACGTCCATACCCGAACGGATGCTTCTCATCGGCGGGCTTGAGTGAACGCTTGTTACCAATTAACAGCAGCACCTGGTTGCTCGAGTCGGCAACCGAGTGGATCGCCTCGGCGAGCATGGACGAGGATCCGGTAAACAAGAAGGCAATGAATTTGCTGATCGCTATTCCGACATTTGCCATCAGAGCGGCAATAACCGCCTTCTTGCCGCCTTCGGTACTCACCAGTTTTCGCCTAACGCTCGGTGGATTGGATTATGGCAACCAGGCCATCAGCCTCGACATAAGCATCCGGGTCATCAGCAGCCAGCACAGCAGCAGTTCCTGGACGCAACGTTATCTCAGCAACATCAGACACCACGCGCGCGGTGCCCGTAATCAACAGCAAGATCCGGTAGGCACCCATCGGGATACGCTCCTCGCCTTCGGTGAGCATGCGCACCACGAACGGTGAGTTTACGGGCCAAAGGATGTCGCCATGCACCGATCGCACTAGCTGTGGGTCAAGGTCTGGGCGCAGGGCCGCAATGGCCTGCTCCGCGAAAACCGGCTTATGGGTTAGCCCGAGGCGGATTACATTGTCACTTGATGTCATCACCTCTAGGCCGATGCCGCGGATATAGCTATGGGGTACTCCCGACGGCACATAAATGGCCTCACCGGCAACAAGGCGCACGTAATCCAGCAGCACGGTGACCAATGCGCCTGGATCATCCGGATAAAAGTCAGTAACAGTTCGGTAGGCCGCAACCTCGTCCGGTGACAAGCCGGCTGCACTCGCGGCCGCCGCGAGTAGGGAAATCCGATCGCAGGTGCCAATTGCCAGCAGGGCGCGAATCGCACCGCCGAGGTCATCGGCCGCCAGTAGCCTTGCTGCGTCTTGGGTGTCAGGTACTTCGGCCAGCATCGACAGCACCTGCGCACGGTCGCGCCAACCGGCAAATGCCTCGAATGGCTCAAGGGCGACCAGCATCTCGGTTTTCTCAAACGGATCGCTCAGCACCCGCGGTGCCCCGGGAGTCTGCTGGGCCGCCCAGCCTGCGGCGGCAACCGAAAGCTGTGGATGAACCTGCACACTTAGTGGGCGAGCGGCGGCAAGTAGCTTCACCAAGAGCGGGATCGCAGCGATATCGAAGCGGTCGGCTAATACCTCGCCGGTTTCGTCGCCATCGGCGTCGACAAGGGGTGACGGGCCCCCAGGGTGCACACCGAACCACAATTCGGCCTGGGTGCCACCGGGGTGCTCACCGGCCCATGGGGCCAGACCATCGGTGATCCCCCAGTCATAGTTTTTCACCGCGCCGCGAACAACGAGCATCCTTAACCCTCGTTCCCCCGGTCGAGCAACATGATCGGGATGCCATCTGACACCGCAAAGCGGGCATCGCATTTGGTACATGCGATCTGGCCACCTGCTTCATCGGCGGTCACCGGCGCATGCTGCGGGCACGGGCAGGCCAGCACCTCCCACAGGGAATGATCTAACCCTAGGGGTCCGGATTTCATGATGCTCCCCCGCGCATGATCGCGAGCACATCATCACGCACCTGCTCCAGCACCACTTGATCATCTGCTTCCACATTGAGGCGCAATAGCGGCTCGGTATTGCTCGGCCGGACGTTAAACCACCAAGTAGGTGCAGTAAAAGTCAGGCCGTCAAGGTCATCAATTTCCACGGCTGCATTGCCGTCAAAGGCCGCCCGAATTGCCAAAGTCGCCGCCCCCTGATCGGCCACCTCGGTATTGATCTCACCACTGCACGCATACCTGTCATAGGGCTTGAGCAGGCCGGACATCGTGGTGCCCGTGGGGGTTTCACCAAGGGCCGCGATTGCGTGGAGCGCGGCCAGCATCCCCGAGTCGGCTCGCCAGAAATCCCGGAAGTAAAAATGCCCCGAATGCTCACCGCCAAAGACCGCGTTGGTTTCGGCCATGGTGGCCTTGATGAAGGAATGGCCCACCCGGGTGCGAATCGGGGTGCCACCGCACTCAGTGACTACTTCGGGTACGGCCTTGGAGGTGATCAAGTTGTGAATGATCTTGGAGCCAGGGTGCTTGGCCAGCTCCCGGGCAGCTATCAATGCGGTCAGAGTCGATGGGCTGACGATCTCACCGCGCTCGTCAACCACGAAGCACCGGTCCGCGTCACCGTCAAAGGCCAGCCCAAGATCAGCCCCTACCTCACGCACTCGCCGTTGCAGGTCTACAAGATTGGCTGGATCAATCGGATTGGCTTCGTGATTGGGGAAAGAGCCATCGAGTTCAAAGAATAATTCGTCGATGCGCAGCGGCAGCGGCGGCAACCCGGCCGCCGACCCCAAAACGGCCGGGACGGTAAAGCCGCCCATTCCGTTGCCAGCATCAACCACCACGCGCAGCGGGCGCACGCCGGATACATCAACAAGGTTGCGCAGGAAAAGTGCGTAGTCGGCGAGTACATCTTGCTGACGCAACTGCCCCATCGGCCCATCGAATGCGGGCACCTGGTTTTCGACGAGCCGGCGGATATCCCTAAGGCCTGAGTCCTGGCCAACGGGGGCGGCACCGGCGCGACAAAGTTTGATGCCGTTGTATCTCGCGGGGTTGTGGCTCGCAGTGAACATGGCACCGGGGATTCCCATGGCACCTGATGCGTAGTACAGGCCATCGGTGCTGGCCAGGCCAATCTCGATGACATCGCAGCCTTGCTCAAGCACCCCCTCAGCAAATGCAGCAACTAGGTCTGGACCTGATGGCCGCATGTCGTGACCCACGGCAATGGCTCCAGGTCCACCATCGCGCACCGCAGCGCCAATGACTTGAACAAATGCGCCGCCCACCGCGCGGGCGAGATTCTCGTCAAGTTGCTCGGGATAGACCCCGCGGATGTCGTAAGCCTTGATCACCGCGTCGAGAATTTCAGCAGACAAGGTCAGCGCGCCGAGGTGGCTCATGCGCCCAAGGTTACTGCGGAGCACCCCTTATCTAAGTGGAGCCCTTGGCCCCGGGTCCACTGACTCGACTAGTCAAACTCAGCAGCCTATTACTCATCCAGTACATCACTCATCAAACAACTGATCGGTTGGTGCCCCGGTCGGCTCAACACTTGTCAACATCCGCAGGTGCCCGCGGCGGGCCACCTCAACCGACCCGCTCGGCAGCGCTTGCTCCGCACCGGGCTCATACCTTGGGCGCGCGGCTTCACGAACGGCATTAGCCAGGGCCTCAAGATCATCGGCGGTCGGCTTCAGGGCATCGGGGTCCGGGGTGATCCGGACAATCTCCCAACCGATCGGTGCCGTCATCCTCTCACTGTGCATTTGGCACAGGTCATAACAATGCGGTTCGGCGTAGGTTGCCAGTGGCCCGAGTACGGCGGTTGAGTCGGCGTACACGTAGGTAAGGGTCGCGGACGCCGCTCCATTACATGACGGTTTAGAACAACGGCGACGGCCCACCACGAAAACGTAGCCCGGTCGGTGGATGGTTCTCGCGCGGCGCGCCGGGCCACCGTCAATGAAAGCAGTTACTGCCAGTTAGCGGCGGATCAACGGACCCAGATCAACGAACCGTGACGCCGGCGTCCTGCTCGGCGGCCGGCACAGTGACTTCAGTGCGAAGTGGCGCCCACGGATAGCCGGTGATCAAGTCGCCGTAACGGGATCGCTCACGCACCCGGTGGGCCAGCAGGATCGGGGCGGAATCATCCGTGGGTGTCACCACGGCGGTGTACCAGTCGACATCGGCCGGCGGGCGTAGCAGCATGAACTTCACCTGACCTGCCGGGACCTCGATACGCTCCGGCAAAGTGGCCTCGGCAATTTGCTTACGCCCTCGATAGGGCAACAGGACAACATCAACGCTGACCGCACCAAGTGGCGCGGTGATGGCTAGACGAACGTCCGTTGCGGTCCTGACGGGTAGGCCGCTAACCGCCGCCGGCCCGGTGAAGGGCTGCGCGCCTGCGGTGAATGAAGTGTCTTCCTGCTGTTTCTTGCCGCTAAAGAATTGCCGCATGCCCGCGACAATCGGCTGATCCGAGGTTAGCTCCAAGGTGATCGGCTGTTCACCAGTAACCGAGGACATGTCAACGCTTATTACGGTGCCAGCCGGCACTTTCACCCGGTCGCGCTCCACCGGGGAGAAAGTACCGATGGACGAAATAATGCCAATCTTGACAACCGCATCCTGGTCACCGGGGGCGACCACCGAAAGCACCCGGGCACCCTTACCTGGCAGCACACCCGGCACATACACCGTCGTTGCCGGCGGTGCGGCAGGTGCGATCCAATCGGTGCCAACCGACTTCAGCCCCGACATCTGCTGATCAGCGATTGCTGCACCAATTCGACCAGTGCGCGCAATCACGTGAAATGCCGTGCTCTTCTCACCTGGCGTGAGGGCATCAAGGCGCACCGCAAGGCGGGACCCTGGTGGCACCACTAATCCGCGGCCCCCGGGTGCATCAAGTAAGCCAGCGGTGCCGTAGATCAAGACATCGACCACGGCCGCATTGTCATCTGGATTAACCAGGACCACCCGGGTCTGCCGCCCGGCTACCGAACCACCACCGACAAACCAGAACTGCGATGCGGCCGGCGCGCAGGCGGTACTTGCCAAACCGCGACCGGTGCCGCGCGGGTCGCGCCCCCACTGATCAGCAACAAAGCCAGGAGCCAATGAGCCTGTCGCCACCGCGCGGATGGGCGGTAGCTTCTCGCCAAAGGCATCGATTTGCGCCTGCCCACCCGGGCCTACGATCAGGGCTTCGGCTGATGACTTGCCCGGCAAGGTCTCCAGCCGAGCACTGCCTGACCCGGCTTCCTGTCCGGGCTGGCCGGGCACCACCGCGGCCGTAACGCGTACGCCGAGTTCGGCATTTGCCCCCGGCTCCGGGCAGATCAGCACCGATGACTCGATTGGCTCGATCGCAAGCGGCGGCGGCGGCGCGACCGGGGTGCGCAGTTGAATGAACCAGCCGCCGGCAACCACCAACGAGGTAATTGCAATGACGATGACCAAGGTCCGAGCAGCACCAAGTCTCTTCATCGGATCATCACATTGCTCTGGCGAACTGCACCGAACTGGCTACCTTGACCCAGATCATCGTCGCCCAGATCATCGTTGTCTGGATCCGGATCCTGACGCTGCCTAGCTGGCAGAGCGAGTACTACCAGGGTGAATAAGACGATGAACTGCAGCCATAACCAGCGCGTTCGCGGGCCTTGATCAAATGAGATGACCACATTGCCGCTGCTCGCCGGAGCGGTGAATCCCTGGGACCAGGAAAGCTGGCCGGTCGGCACCAGCGCGGCGAGTTCTTCCTGCACCGTGCCAGCGGAGTCGACGACGCCCGCGCGCCAACCCGGTGCGGCCACCGCTCCGACAACAAGCTCACGACCAACTGGTCCCGCTGGGATCACCTGGTCCAAATACGGGTCGATACCAACCCAGGTTGCACCCGCGGGTGCGACCACCACATCCAATGGCGATTGGGTCTGACCATCGACTAGCCGGGCCCGCGAGGTTACCCCGGCGATCCGCCAGAGGACTTCGCCGCTGGCACTTGATAGTCGCCGTAGCCCAGGTTCGCCATCCAAAATGGGGATCAACGACTTTGAGGTGCCGGCCGCCAGGAGCACGTAGCGCACGCCGTAGCCGGCGAGCCCGGAAACCTCATCGCCGCCTCGGCCCGATGCCAACCCGGCCACCAACGGGTCAATAGCCGCCCAGATCGCACCTGGCGGTCCGGCGTCCGCGGCACCTAGCGTCGGCCCGGCACCATTGACGAGGGTGTACTGCACCGCACCATCGCGATCTTGGCGCAGCACCAAAGTTCGCGGTGCCTGACCGCCAAGGGCATCGGCTTCGACGAAGGCCGGTACCGCCGCCAATTGTGCTTTGCGCAGCTGGCCATCGGCCGCGGCGAACCAATAGACCGCCGACAACACCGGGGCCACGGCAGCAACCAGCACAACGAAAGCGATGAAGGGTTGGCCGAAATTGAAGCTAACCCCAACCATTCGCTCACGAAGTCCGTCGGTAGCGATACTCGCTGCCAGGATCAACGCGGCACTGAAGACCAAAGTCGCGCCACCAGGCCAGGTCCGAATCGCCGCAACCGAGTCCATCGGCGTCACCGAAATAAGTGTCTGCAGCACGCCAATTAGCAATGCGCTACCAGCCAGTGCCCAGCAGGCCAAGATGTAGGGCGCTCGATTGGTGCGCAGTAATGCGGCAAACCCCGCAATGAGAATCCCCAAGGTGACCCAAAGCGGTGTCATGCCCGGACCACCCGGGTGGAGCAGTAAAACATCGACGGCAGTCACGGTTGGATCACTGAGCGCGGTGCTCTCGATACCTGGCTGAAGGAGGAATTCAGCGGGGTGGGTGAAAAGGCCGATGGACCATGGCAGCAGCAAGGCAATCGGTGCGAGAACCGCGAGCGCGAGTCGGCGAATGATCGGCCAAGAGCTTTCACCCACGCGAAGTACCAGCCGCATGCTGTAGGCGATGGCAAACACGAAGGCAATGAGCCAGGTAACTGGCAGCACTGCTACCAATGCCGCAAGAAGAAGAGCGGTACCTGCCGCACGCCGGAAGGTGCCGCGACTACCAACGATACGAACCACTGACCGCACCACAAATGGCAGCAAGATGGCGGCGATCACGGTGCCGATGCGACCACTTGACAACGCGCCCGTCAGCGCCGGAATCAACGCGTACGCGGCCCCAGCCCAGATGCGAACGGCCCGGCCCGACACCAGGCCGCGGGATGCAAAGTACATACTCCAGGCCGCAAATGGCACACCGAGCACCACAATGACCATGACCGCAAGCTGGGCCTTGCCCAATAGCAAAACCGACAAGGCGAAGACCAGCATCAAATACGGCGGCGCCGGGGTTATCGAGCCAGGCCCAATATTGTGCCAAGCCTCACTGTATGAGCCCCACAGATCACCGGCACCGGGCAGGCTCGGCAATAGCGCGCCGCCCTGCAGCACGCCCTCACCCCACCACAGCGTGCGCATCGCTATCAAGGAAAAAATCGTCAGTCCCGCGATGAAGAAGACACTTGGCCTGACCAAGATCCGCCGGAGCAGACCGGGGCCGGTTGAGTCCAGGTACGCAGCATCGTCATCAACGGGTCCAGAATCAATAGCGCTGACCGAGGCACTCAGTGCCGAACTGCTCGTTGTCGCCACCCCCGCAACCAGTTCGAGGCCCTGCCGTGCCTGTGCCCAAATACTTGGCCTTAGTGCACGGATCACCGAGTAGGGCTCGGTCGCGGTCCGAGCACTTAATCGCCGGGACGCACGAAGACGCCCAGGATGCAGGGCCACGTCTAGCACCGCGCTGACTTCATCGCGGGCGGCATCGAAATCCTTGCCGAGCAGGTACAACACGGACCGCACCGCGCTGACGATCAGCAGGCGCAGGGCCAGGAACGGACCGGCGAAGACGGAGGTGTGGGCAAGTAGTACATGTACCGCGGCTTCGCGGTCTATGCGGTGGGGGCGCGGCGCGAAATCATCGGCTCGGCGCCCGTGCGCTGCCGCCTCGCGATGGTGCAGCACCGCATCTGTTGCAATAAGAACCCGCTCACCGGCTAGGTGGGCGCGCCAGCAGAAGTCCACATCATCACGAAATAGCGGCAGCGCCCGATCGAACCCAGCAAGTCGCTCCCAGACTTCGCGCCGGACCAACATGCCAGCCGAGCTGACCGCGAGTACATCGCGCACGCCATCGTGTTGCCCTTGGTCATGTTCTCGTCGCTCGAGGCCGGTATATCGTCGCCCCGAGCTCGTGATGCTCACTCCGACTTCCAGCAGCAGCCGTCGATCATGCCAGCCGAGGATTTTCGGTCCGAGAATGGCCGCGCTCGGATTATCGTCAGCGGTATTCAACAGTGCCTCTAAGCAGGCGGGGTCGGCGGCGCTGTCATCGTGCAGCAACCACAACCATTCAACTAGTTCTTCTACCGGTTCCGCGCTCGGAGCCAGTTGCACTCGGCCAACGTGCGCGACGCCCGCGCGCACCGCATCACCGAAACCTTGGTTCGAGTCACCGTCAACTACCCGATCTGCGCCAAATGCCGACCGCAGTTGCGCCAGACTGCCATCGGTTGATCCGGTATCTACCCCCACCACGGCATCGGGTGGACGGGTCTGGCCGGCCAAGGTGGTCAGGGCTGCCGGGAGCCAGACCGCGCCATCGTGGCTGACAAGTATCGCGGTCACATGGTGGTAGCGCCTGGGCAATAAGGGCGCGGGCGAGACTTCGAAATCATCTTCCACGCGGAACCACTCGGTGGTCAGTTCATCTGGCGCGCCCGAAGCTAACTCATCAGCAGATTGTGCGTCCGCTAATCGGGAGTCCGCGAATTGGTTATCTTCCACCCAGCCCGACACCTACCCACTGTAACCGGCCTACCATCTGCGCGAACTGGCACAAAGCGCAGACCGGCTAAACGGCCCGCTTCTTCAAGCGCCGGCGCTCACGTTCGGACAGCCCGCCCCAGATTCCAAAACGCTCATCTTGGGCGAGGGCATACTCCAGGCACTCAACCCGCACCTCACAGGAAAGGCATACTTTCTTGGCCTCCCGGGTGCTTCCGCCTTTTTCGGGGAAAAAAGCCTCCGGGTCGGTCTGCGCGCAAAGCGCATGACCTTGCCATGCCAACTCTTCTATCTCAGGCAGGGGCACCAACACGATGTCAGCCACGCGAAGGACCTCCTCGGTTAACTCTGCTCGGCCAAGAATTCACTTGTGCTACTGGGGAGTATTACACCGGTGTCATTTACATAAGTCAAGTGAGATACCGACATATCGGGCAAATAAGTACCAATAATCACTTCAAGAGGTGAACTTTTTCTAGAATCTCCGGGATTTGTCCCTCGGGTGGGGACGCAACCGGTAACCGCGCGTCCACTTGTTTAACGAGCTCAAAGTCACCTGCAAGGATGCGCGCATGCGAGTTACCGCACTGGCCGGCGGAATCGGCGGTTCTAGATTCATCCGTGGGCTACGGGCCCAACTGGCCACCACCCACCCCGATGGGTCCGGCGGCACCACCGCCGAAATCACGGTGATCGGAAATACCGGTGACGACATCTGGGTGCACGGCCTGCGGGTGTGCCCAGACCTCGACACCGTGATGTACACCCTC